>Ga0181557_1000273_pt1 | contig 68657 bp, 73 predicted proteins | sample 011ome_23_FD_148632 | JGI IMG/M metagenome (GOLD analysis project Ga0181557, IMG submission 148632) | Coastal salt marsh microbial communities from the Groves Creek Marsh, Skidaway Island, Georgia - 011506CT metaG (spades assembly) | ecosystem: Environmental > Aquatic > Marine > Intertidal zone... | reverse complement strand
TCTTTTACTATAGATTCTACGCTTTCTATATTTTTAATTAAACCGACACCTTGCCCTGCTGACCAAATATCTTTCCATGCCTTAATCTTATCTTGTGAGCCCGAAACATTAAAACCTTCTGTATTTGAGTCCAGGTTATCTGGATCTAAATTATTATTAATAATGCTATCTTTTAAATAGTATGCTTGAGCACCAGTGAATAAATTGGTCATTCTTAAATCATCGTATGTTGAATTGAGGATCATCAATTTATATTCATCAACTGCGTTGCTTTCTTGAGCTGAAATGAACCTTGTACCCATATAGCATAGATCTGCACTTAATAATTGAGCTGCTTTGATATGCTGTCCAGTAGAAATTGAGCCTGCTAAAATTATAAGACCATCAAAAAACTCTCTTACATAAGCGCTAAATGAAAATGGGGAAAGATGACCAGTATGGCCTCCCGCTCCATGACATATAAGAGCCATGCCATCAACATTCATCTCTGCACAACGGCGCGCAAAATTAATATTATTTACATCTGCAATTACCTTGCCTCCATATCCATGCACGGCCTCTATTACTCTTTCGGGACTGCCCAAAGCAGTTATTACAATTTTTGGTTGGAACTTTTTAATTAAGTCCAGTTCCTCTGAAAACCGATCATAGGTCTTATGGGTGATCATGTTAAATGCCCAAGGATTTGAAGTAGCGCTGTTGATTTGATGCATCCAATGTTCAAGCTCCTCAGCCGTTCTTGCATTTGGTCCTGGAAAAGAGCCAATCAATCCTGCGTTACTACTAGCAATTACTAGATCTGGACCAGAAACTAAGAACATTGGAGCAACGATTACAGGTAATCGTAATTGATCAATTAACTTATTATTTTGCATAGGATTTATTAAATCTAGATTTAAGTTTATTACAAGTTTTGATTATTACTCAATTAGGCTTTTCTTTTGAATGTTAGAGAATCATGCATATAATTAATACATGCAAGAACGCGTCTACATCCTAGGAGGCTATCAATCTGACTTTGCTCAGAACTGGCACAGAAATGAATTAGATCTTTTAGATGTATTCGAAGATACAATTGCCCAAGGATTGTCTTCTGTTGATTTACAACCTAAAGATATTGATGTTGCCCATGTTGGTAATTTCACTGCTGAGTTATTTTGCAATCAAGGCCATTTAGGTGGTTTTTTTGTTTCTTCTCACCCTGATTTTTTTGGACTGCCCTCTTCGCGACATGAGGCTGCTTGTGCTTCGGGTAGCATTGCGACCTTGGCTGCATGTGCCGAACTTGAATCGGGTAGATATGAACTAGCTGCAGTATTAGGCATTGAGCAAATGAGAAATGTTTCAGGAGAGCAGGCAGCTCAAAATATTGGAGGTCCTGCCATGCGATCAGGTTTTGAATGCCAAGGTGTTCAATACCCTTGGCCGCATATGTTTAGTGAACTTACTAATGAATACGACAAACGATATGGCATTAACGAAGATCATCTTTCAAAAATATCAGAAATAAATTTTGGCAATGCTAAGAAAAATCCAAACTCACAGACTCGAGGATGGACTTTTGAATCAGATACTTTTACTAGATTAGATCATGCTAATCCTGTAATTGAGGGCAGAACCAGAAAGATGGATTGTGGCCAAGTAACTGATGGTGCCGCAATAATTTTCTTAGCAAGCGAAAAAAAGGCTAAAGAATATGCAAAAGCAAGATCAATGGATCTTGAGTCTATTCCTTATATCAAAGGCTGGGGCCATCAAACAGGCCCTATAACTTACCAAGAAAAAATAGATTTTAGCGAGAACAAAGACTACATTTTTCCCCATGTTAAAAAAGCCATTGATGATGCTTTTGCAAGAGCTGGAATGCAAGGTGTGGCTGATATAGATGGTATTGAGACCCATGATTGCTTTACATCAACTGAATATATGGCAATTGATCATTTTGGTATTACTAAGCCAGGTGAAAGTTGGAAAGCTATAGAATCAGGTGAAATTGAGATTGGCGGCAGCACTCCGATTAATGCAAGCGGCGGTCTGATTGGATTAGGGCATCCTGTGGGTGCGACAGGCGTTAGAATGCTGCTTGATTGCTATAAACAATGTGCTGGTCTTGCAGGTGAGTACCAAATTGAAAATGCAAAGAATATATCAACTTTAAATATTGGCGGAAGCGCCACAACAGTTGTTAGCTTTGTGGTTGGAACTGACTAATTAAATAAATCTTTTAGCTCTCGCCTTAAAACTTTTCCAACAGGATTTTTTGGCAAGATGTCTATAACTCTTAAATCCTCAGGCATCTTGTACTTCGCAATCTGTTTGCCTTTCAAGAAATCTATTATTTCATCTAATGAGATAGTTTCTCCTTCTGCAACTACAGCCACTACTCCAACCTTTTCACCCAGAATATCATCATCATAACCAGTGACTGCAACTTCCAGCATTTTAGGGTGTGAGCTGAGCAAGTTATCCAACTCCTCTGGAGAGATATTCATTCCGCCTCGAATAATAAGATCTTTGCATCTCCCACAAAATTTATAAAATTTCTTTTCAGTATCTTCTGGTGAAATTTCAAATAAATCACCAGTCCTAAAAAAACCTTCCTCATCAAATACTTCTGCGTTAGCTTCTGGAGCATTCCAGTAGCCATCAAAAACTGTTGCGCCAGAAATGAGAAGTTCGCCAGGCTGGCCAGACTCATGTATTTCTTTATTTGTATCAACACTTACTAGCTTTGTTTTTATCAATTTTGAAACTGGATTACTCCAATCAAGCCCCTCTACCCCAAAACGAGGAAAATATTGAGCGCGCAAATGTGGATCTTCAATCTCATTGCGAGCACTTAGAAGTGATGCACCCTCATTCGATCCAAAAATATTTTGAACGGTCAAGTTATATGTATTTTGAAAAGACTCAACCATCCATTCTGATAATGGAGCTCCGCCACAACCAATACATCTTAAGCTGCTTAAATCCTGTTGATCTAAGATGGCAGGATTATTTAATAGCATGTTCATAATGGCAGGGGGAGCAATGGTGTACTTCACATTTTCACTTGCAATTTGATTTAAAAAAACATTTAAATCAAAGGGGTGGTGTTGAACAAGCTTGCCCTTGCATAACAACCAATTGAAGAGAAAGCCACCAATACTTGCCATATTTATCATTGGAAAAGGATTCAGCAATGTATCTCCCTCTTCGGTTTCAGAAACATATCCTGCAGCTTTAGCCATGGGCAACCAAAGATTGTGACTCCGTGGAACACCTTTTGGGGTTCCAGTAGTTCCAGAGGTCCAGCAAATGGTAAAAATATCATTTGCTGTAATTGGGTTATCTTGAGCATATGATTGCTGGAATTCATACGTTTCACTCATAGGGTTGTAGGTATGCAAATCAATAAAATTATCAATTTTGCCCAATGCAAACATGAGCTCATCATTTGTGAATGCCAATGAAAATTGTTCAGCATGAGCATTTTGGTTAAAAGTTTGTATGCTAATAAAAGCCTTTGGATTCGTCTCAGAAATTATGCTATTTATTTCATATGCACCATATTGCATTGGAATGGGTGAGCAAATAATTCCAAGTTTCGAGAGAGCCAAATAAACCATGGGCAGCTCCACAACGTTTGGTAATTGAATAAGTGCTATATCATCTTTTCTTAAGCCTTGCTCAAAGAAAATACTTGCATACCTTTCAACCGTCTTATCTATTTCATTAAAAGATAATCTCTTGGGGTCATCCCCTGTGATGTCTACACGATTTTCAGGATCTACAAGAGCTTCTTGATCCCCAGATGAGGTTACCGCATCTTGAAAAAGGGAATATAGTGTTTCTTCTCCCCACCATCCGCGTTTTGTAAAATCATCAATCCTATTTTTCTTAGTCAGTATCATATATTTATTATTTAACCATTAAAAAATCCATTTTAACTTACTGCAATAAATATTCACTCACCAAAATTTTAACTTTTTAGTAAAAAAAAATTTTCATCCCATTTTCCTTTGGTATGATTAACTAATGAGTGATAAACAATCTAAACTTACAAAAAGTTTGCATTGGACAACCATTGCAAGTGAAAAATTACTTTTAGCTATTATTGGAATTGCTACATGCATAGCTTCCGCTATGTACATTTTTGACATGGTGCTGGCTCAAGAAATTACATTACCCGATCTATTCATGTTGTTTATCTATGTAGAAATTATCGGGATGGTGGGAGCTTTTTATAGCACCAATAGGATTCCTGTCACCCTGCCTATTATTATCGCAATCACTGCACTCTGCAGATTAATTGTGATGCAAAGTAAAGAGATGGATGCATTGGTAGTGCTTGGAGAAGCTGGAGCTATATTGGTATTATCAATTGCTGCATTTGTGATGAGCTTAAAAGATAAAGTAAGCTTAGAAAAAATTAAACAACTAAGAAATTCAGACTCTTCAAATTAAATGCTACTTTTAAAAATATAGTCTTTTGCCTCACAGAGATTGTACTTAATTGATGCATCGCTTTACTTTTAATCAAAGAGTTGAGAATCTCTTCAAATCATATTTTTCAACATATGAAAATATAAGTTTTTCAGCAACTGAAGAACAGATAAAGATTTATTTAATAGATGAAAAAAATCTTGATTCAGCTTCTTTAGAGTTTAAAAAAATAGACCAAGTTCATCAAATCACTTTTTGGGATGGCTATTCCCAAGCTGAGGTTATTGAGGCATGCAATGAAAGGGATTCTGCAAAAATATTGAAGCGTTTTATGAAAAAGCTTCTTAAAATTCTCAACCAGTAAATGAAAAATTTAATTAAAAGAGTATTTAGTAAATTGTTGAAAGAAAATCCTAGCAGCCTATCAACGAAGGCTTTGGAGCGTGCGAGCAATATGGCAAAACCCAGAGCGGGAACTCCTCATGATTGGGAGGATTATGAGAAATACTTACAGGAGTTTGAAAAGGATAAGCGTAAGTAAATTAATTTGAGATTAAGCTAATATCTTTAATTGCTAACTCCACTTCAAAGTCTCGTCCAAAACCTGCAATGCTTATATCTCTTATATTTTTTGCCTTCATTAATGATGCCGAAAAGCCAGAACTTCTTTTTAAATCTTTAAAGAATATTTCATGCTCTTGCCAATCATTGTTAACTTCAAATGATTGACTAAAATATGACCATGGTGGAATTTTTAAACCCTTCAAAGTGACATGAATCTCATAGGTTTCGGTGTTGCCTTTAGCCTTAAATTTAATACCTGTGAAATCATTGCTTTTGATATCAACTCTATTTGATAATCTTACAAATCCACCATTATTATCAGTTGAGACATTACCAGTCATGAAGAAAACTCCATCAGAATGCATTATATAGAGATCAGAAACTCCACCCATGACTTGATCTGTAATCCCTCGCCAATCATCAGGATCATTTAGTGGTTGCGAAGATAAACCAGTTGAAAAAATAAGTAGAAAAATTAACCTCAACATTTTAATTAAAATATTTAACTTACCTTATCTTACATTGAAATATTTCTGTATGAAAAATTAAGTTTTTGCTATCAAAGTTTCAATTTAATAGCTTTTTCATATAGTCTATAACTTGAGGGAGAGAAAAATAATGCGCAAAACATTCATATTGATCGGTTTTATATTTTCAATGGGTTTATTGGGAGGTAACTTAGCGCAAGAAAGTTTTTGGGATATTCAATCAGTCTCAAATCCACTCATCAGCCCTGATGGAGAGTATGTAATCTTCACAAAAAAATTTATTGATAAGAAAAATGATAAGCGCGTAACTGAACACTGGATCATGGAGAGCAATGGGTCGAACAAAAGGTTTTTTGTAAAGGGCTCTAATCCAAAGTGGTCTCCAAGCAGTAAAAAAGTTGCATATGTTAAAGAAGATGAGAATGGAAAATCACAGATATACGTAAAAAACTTATCAAATGAATCTGTAACAAAGATCACCAATTTTAAAGATAATGTTGAAGACTTCTCCTGGTCGCCTGATGGTGAATATTTTGCTTTTGCAGCCTTTCAAGAATATGAGGATGATTGGATCATTGAAATACCTGGAAAAATTGAAGGTAATGAATACAACTGGACAGAAGAGCCAAAGGTGATCACTACTATGCATTGGCGAGCCGATGGTGTTGGAGAGCTTGAAAGTGGCGAAAATCACTTGTACTTGGTCAATTCTAGCGGTGGTGCTGCAATTAAAGTTTCTGAATGGGGTTTGGACTACATTGCAGATTTGCAGTGGCTTAATAATTTTCAATTATTATTTTCAGGCAATGATTCACTTGATGATTTGCAAACACCTTGGAAACAATCCGGAGTTTTTTTATTAAATATCAAAAATAAAAAACTTGAGAAAATTTCAAATAAAGATGGTGTATTTATGACTCCCAAAGCATCAGTTGATGGAAAAAAAATTGCTTTCATAGGTCATCCCTCTAAAGATTATTCTTCAGTAGCTCATGATGTATATGTGCGAGATATAACAACTGATCAAAATAAACAACTAACAAAAAACCTTAGTTCATCACCAAACAATTTATTTTGGCTTTCAGAAAATCAACTTGCCTTTGATCTCGATGAAAGAGGCTCATCAAAAGTGATGCAACTCAATATAGATAATTTAAAACTTGCAGAGTTGATTTCAGGATTCACTGAACAATTTTTTTTGAGCTCGGTCAATCAAAAAGATCTATATGGAACCTATATAACTCCTGATCGACCTGGTGAAGTAGCGGCAATCAAGAAAGCAAAATTAGAGATTTTGACTGAATTTAATGAACTGGTTTTAGGGCAATATGATTTTGGTAAAACTAATGAGATTAACTACCAAGCTCCAGATGGTACTTCAATTCAAGGCTGGTACATCACCCCGCCAAATTTTGATAAAGATAAAAAATATCCATTAATCCTATTAATACATGGTGGCCCTCATGCAATGTATAGACCAGCTTTTAACTATTCACGACATCAATTTGCAAGTGATGGGTATGTAGTATTATTCACTAATCCTCGAGGTAGTACTGGCTATGGAAGTGAATTTGCCAATGTTATTGATAATGACTATCCAGGAGCCGGTGACTTATCAGATTTACTTGCGGGGGTTGACCACGTAACTGAAAAAGGTTTTATCGACAAGTCCAGAATGTATGTGCAAGGTTGTAGTGGTGGCGGTGTCTTGACTGCATGGGTTATTGGACATGATGATCGATTTGCAGCTGCAGCTTCATTGTGTCCAGTTACAAACTGGATATCTATGGTTGGAACAACAGACATACCTGCATGGACATTTGAATGGTTTGAAAAGCCTTTCTGGGAAGACCCTTCAAATTGGCTAGATAGATCCCCAATCATGAGAACTGGGTACATTAAAACACCGACTTTATTTATGACCGGTGTTCTTGACATTAGAACTCCTATGCCTCAAACAGAAGAGATGTATGTAGCCCTCAAGGAGGCTGGAGTAGAAACAACCTTAATAAGGATGAATGAGGAATGGCATGGAACAAGTTCAAAACCATCAAATTGGTTTAGAACATATGGTTATTTGACAGAATGGTATGAACGCTACAAAAAATAATTTTTGTATTGATTAAAGCGGGCCTTTAAATGTGATTCCAACTTTTTTTAATCTAGTTATAAGGGATTGACCAAGCCCAGAAGCTGAAGTCAAAACTCCGCCATACTCTGATCCACCAGGAAGGCTATTTGCATCTTCCGTCAAACATAACGCGCACTCTGAAACTAATTTCGATGTTACTTTATAGCCTGGATCACCCTTGCCACTCATATTAAAAACAGACTTTGTGCCGTCTTCTGATTCAACGATAAATTTACAATCGAACCAACCATTTTCTTGTACAGCCTCTGATGGCCCTTCTCCTGGTTTAGGTAGAAAAGGTTTTACTAATCGTTTCAAGGGCGATAAAAGCACTAAAACTGATAATCCAGTAAGCACAAGTGAACTTACTGCGCTGAACCAACTCTTATGGTAAGCATGCTCTTGATAAGTAAAGTTTGATCCATAAGATTCTTGCCGCATCGCTAACAAGGCTTCAGATCTGCGAACCACTCTTGTATTTGCAGTGGCCATAATGAAAGGGCCTGACCATGCTTTGATTTCAGGCTTTTTAGAGATCCCTACCCTGTCACCACTGAGTTGTTTTTGTTCATTGGAGTATGAATCTTGTGGATTTAATAAAAACGGATTAGTGAGATCATCTCCTAAATCTAACTCTCCCATAGAGAACATGGTTTCTAGAGTTCCCCCTGAGGCACCTCCTTCATATGAATGAAATGATTCGATTCTTTTGATAGGTTTGCCAAGACTTTTAGCTGCAAAAAAAGTTCCTAAATCCGATGGTATTGAATCAAATCCACATGAAGGAATAATTCTTATGCCTTTCCTTGTGGCCTCTTCATGATGAGTTTCTATTAAACCCTTAACCCAAAAATTTTCACCCGTGATATCTACATAATGTGAATTATTTTTTACGCATGATGCAACCAATTTAGAGCCATATCTATGAAAAGGTCCCGCTGTAGACAAAATTACCTTGGCCCTGGAAGTTAAAGTATCTAGAGCAACCTCATCATCTGAATCAGCTACTAAAATTTCTACTTTAGCTTGATTATCTTCAGCAACTTTTTGCAGTTTTGTTAAATTTCTTCCTGCAATCGCCCAGGTTACAGTTGTATCTAGTGATTGAAAATATCTAACGCAAAGCTTTCCAGTAAACCCGGTGGCCCCATAAATGATAATGTCTATATCTTTTTCCATATTAAAAATTGTTGAGTTATTTAATAACTGATAATAAAGTGAATAAGGTTTGGAGTAAATTATGAAAATACTTGCAATAGGTGATTGTGGAAGCATGGATCAATATTGCATAAGAGCATCGCAAATCTATAGGGCTAACAGGACTTTACATGAAAGACAAATTACATTTCTACATAAACGGTAAATGGGTTGAATCTAAATCAAATGAAAAAATTGAGATTATCAATCCTGCAAATGAAGAACTCATAGGACATATTACTGCTGGGACAAAAGATGATATCGATCATGCTGTTGCAGCTGCATCTTCAGCTTTTCAAACATATCAATATTCTTCAAAGGAAGATCGGATTGAAATCTTAAACAATATTATTACTGAATATAAAAATAGATATGATGACTTAGTTCAAACTATCACAGAAGAAATGGGAGCTCCGATCTGGCTTTCAGAAAAAGCTCAAGCATCTACCGGAATCAAAAACTTGCATGAAACTTTAGATGCGCTGAAGGACTATAAATTTGAAAAAAAAGAAGGTGATTACACATTAATAAGGGAGCCTATTGGGGTAATAGGCATGATCACCCCATGGAATTGGCCAATGAATCAAATTACTACCAAGGCATCAGCTGCTCTTGCTGCAGGATGTTCGATGGTTCTTAAGCCTAGTGAAATTTCTCCATACTGCGCCCTCCTGCTTGCTGAGATATTTGACAAAGCTGGGGTGCCAGTAGGTGTTTTTAATGTGGTAAATGGATACGGCCCGATAGTAGGAGCGGCTCTATCAGAGCACCCAGATGTTGCCATGATGTCTTTCACAGGATCAACTGAAGCTGGGATTGCCGTAGCTCAAGCATCTGCTGTCTCTGTTAAAAGAGTTCATCAAGAGCTTGGGGGTAAATCTTCAAATATTATTTTAGATGATGTTGCAGATCTAGAAAAATCTGTGAAAGGAGGCGCCGGACATTGCTTCTTGAACTCAGGACAGTCATGCAATGCTCCAACAAAAATGTTAGTTTCTGAAAAAAATTATGAGAAAGCAGTAGAAGTTGCAGTTCAAACTGCAAATAGCACTACTGTTGGAGATCCCCATGGAGAGTTTAGAATTGGGCCTATTGCTAACAAGCCCCAATATGAAAAAATCCTAAAGATGATCAAAATAGGTATTGATGAAGGCGCAACCTTGGTTGCAGGTGGCGTTGAAAAACCTGAAGGTTATGAGAAAGGCTATTATGTTAAACCGACAGTGTTTGCAAATGTTACCAATGACATGACCATTGCAAGAGAAGAAATTTTTGGTCCAGTCTTATCAATTTTAAAATATGATTCTGAGGAGCAAGCAATTGAGATGGCTAATGATACTGAGTATGGATTAGCTGGATATGTTCAAGGCGAACCTGAGCATGCTAATAAAATTGCTAGAAAAATTAGAGCGGGACAAGTTATTATCAATGGAGGCGCTAGAGGCACTGGAGCTCCTTTTGGAGGTTACAAATCTTCAGGTAATGGCCGTGAGCACGGCCTTCATGGCTTAGAGGAATGCTTAGAGACTAAAGCAGTCATCATGCCATAGAGGATAAATATAATGATAAGTTTAAATAAAAGAGGGTTGTTATGAAAAAATATTTTTTTACAATTTGTTTTCTTGGATTGGTATCAGCGTTATCCAGTCAGGAAAGGCGCACTGAAAATAATGGTAATTTGGTGCTAGAAGATATCCCTGCTATTCCCAAATCTATTAAAGAAAACTTATCTAAATTTCAAAATGTTAGATCAGCTGCTTTTAGAGGGTTTAATAATCAAAATGAAGGGTTGTATATTTCTACTCGCTTTGGAAATGTGAGTCAGCTCCATCTAGTCAAAAGTGCAGGTGCAGCAAGAAATCAAATTACATATTTTCAAGAGCCTATTGGGTCGGTAGCTATGCACCCAACTCAATCATCTATAGCTTTTACCATGGATAAAGGTGGAACTGAAAATGCTCAAATATACTTATTAGATACAGAGTCTGCATCTACACAAATGCTTACAGATGGAGTGTCCAGAAATGGGGGGCCTTTATGGAGTAATAAGGGTAATCACATAGCTTTCCAAAGCACCAAAAGAAATGGTCGCTCGAATGATGTCTGGATAATGCCGATTGAGAGCCCCCAAAATAGTGAATTGATATTAGAGTCACCTGATGGGACATGGTGGGGCGCAGCAGATTGGGCAGAAGATGATAGCAAAGTTCTTATTCAAAATTATATTTCTATTGCCGATTCAAAAGCATATATCGTAGATTTAAAAACAAAGAAGAAAACTTTGATATTGGGAGAAAAAGATAATTCATCTGTCAATTCAGCTCTAGCTTTTGATAAGAATGATAAAGGAATATTTTTTATTACCAATCAGTATGGAGAATTTAATCAACTTGCTTATTTTGATATTGCAACCTCAGAAGTAAAAGTAATTTCAAAAGAAATATCATGGGACGTTGATGGGTTTTCTATCAGCGATGATTCAAAGAAAGCTGCATTTGTAGTCAATGAAAATGGTTATAGCTCACTTTATCTTCTCAATCCTCAGTCTTTTGCGTTTAAAAAAGTAACCTCTCTACCAATTGGTTTGATTGGGGGTATGGAATTTAGCGCAGATAATAAAAGTCTAGGGCTCACATTGAATACCTACCAAAGCCCATCAGATACATATGTATTAGACCTCCAATACAGTCCATTAAGTTATGGCAAGCTCACCCGCTGGACTTACTCTGAGGTTGGAGGCTTAGATACATCTAAATTTATAGAACCTGAATTAATTCAATATGAAACATTTGATGGTAGAAAAATTCCTGCTTTTATCTATTCCAAAAAAACTAAAGATCCGCAGCCTGTCATTATTTCTATCCACGGTGGTCCAGAAGGACAAGCTAGGCCAAGTTTTAGCAGCACATATCAGTTATGGATGGCTAATTTAGGTGCTGCTGTTATTACTCCAAATGTTAGGGGCAGTGATGGATATGGCAAAGAATACTTATCGCTAGATAATGGCTTTAAAAGAGAGGACTCTGTAAAAGATATTGGAGCATTGCTTGATTGGATTAAAACTCAGCCTCACTTGGATAGCAATAGAGTTGCAGTGTATGGTGGTTCCTATGGTGGCTATATGGTACTAGCCAGCGCTGTTCATTTTAGCGATAGATTAAAAGCTGCAGTTGATATTGTGGGTATCTCAAATTTTGTCACTTTCTTAAAAAATACTAAAGATTACAGGCGCGATCTTAGGAGAGTTGAATACGGAGACGAGCGTAATCCAGAGATGGAGGCATTTCTGCAAAAAATAAGCCCAAATAATAATGTTGATCAAATTAAGGTGCCTATGTTTGTTGTTCAAGGAGAGAATGACCCAAGGGTGCCAGTAACCGAGGCAGAGCAAATAGTTCAATCATTAAGAGAAAGTGGTAAAAAAGTTTGGTACATGAACGCACTTAATGAGGGTCATGGCTATCGCAAAAAAGAGAATCGTGATATTTACCAGCAAGCAGTCATTTTGTTTTTAAAGGAAAACCTGTAAATCTATACTTTATAAAGAATAAAAAATTGTTAATGGTGGGCCCGGGAGGACTCGAACCTCCGACCAATGGATTATGAGTCCACTGCTCTAACCAACTGAGCTACAGGCCCAAAAACATATATGTTTTAGAGCCGCTCATTATATAAGAATAAATCACTTAGGGAAGTATTACTGATGTTTCAAGTTTTATCATGGGTTATTATTCTTAAATGATTAACTTAGATGGAGTGCAATCTTTTGCAGAGGGCGGTAACAGAAAATGTTTTATAAACCCAACAAATCCAAAAAGATGCCTCAAAGTACTTCATGAGAATCTCCTAGAGAATCTCCAAAAAAACTCAGCATGGTATAAGCGTATGGGAAACAGTGATGGTCTTGATGATAATTTGCGTGAAGAAAAGGCATACAAGCAAAAAGCTATTATCTCCCCAATAAATTCTTCGATTTGGAATCATTTGGCTAAGTGGCATGGAATGGTTGAAACAAATCTAGGGCCTGCTTCAGAGACTGAGCTCATTACAAATGGTGGAGAAATAGCAGAAACTCTAGAAGCTTACCTATTTAGAGAAGGCTTAACACCTGAAATTAAAAGCGCATTAAGCAAATTTGAAAATTGGCTGAGAACTCATCTTGTATTAACCAAAAATATCATTCCCCATAATCTTGTGATCAAAAAACAAAATGGATCTTTGATGCTAAAGATAATTGATGGGCTAGGAAGCAAATCATTTATACCACTGCCCAAATACAGCAAGTTTTTTGCAAGAATCTATGTAGAGAGACGCATAGAACTTATGTGGAGCAGAATTCATTGGGACCTAAGCGGCCGCAATGGGAATTGGAAGTAAACCTCTTACTCGTCTAGGAAATTCTTTAAGTGACTTGAGCGGCTAGGATGTCTCAATTTTCTTAAAGCTTTAGCTTCTATTTGACGAATTCTTTCCCTAGTAACATCAAATTGTTTTCCAACCTCTTCTAGAGTGTGATCTGTATTCATGCCAATACCAAACCTCATTCTTAAGACCTTAGCTTCTCTAGCAGTTAATGATGAAAGTACATCATCCGTCGCAAAGTTAAGACTGCCTTCAGTTGCATTTTTCAATGGAGAATGAATCACGGTATCTTCGATAAAATCACCTAAATTTGAATCTTCATCATCACCTATAGGGGTTTCCATCGAAATTGGCTCTTTAGCAATTTTGAGTACTTTCCTGACTTTGTCTTCAGGCATATCTAACTCTTTACTTAACTCTTCTGGAGTAGGCTCCCTTCCCATATCTTGCATCATCTGGCGAGATACTCGATTTAATTTGTTGATGGTTTCAATCATATGAACAGGAATTCTTATTGTTCTTGCCTGATCAGCAATTGATCTTGTAATTGCCTGTCTAATCCACCAAGTTGCATAAGTAGAAAATTTATATCCTCTTCTGTACTCAAACTTATCAACTGCTTTCATAAGCCCAATGTTGCCTTCTTGAATCAAATCTAAGAACTGCAATCCTCTATTTGTATATTTTTTAGCAATTGAGATTACAAGCCTAAGATTGGCTTCAACCATATCTTTTTTAGCTCGTCTCATCTTTGTTTCGCCCATGGACATGGCACGGTTAATTTCTTTTATATCTTTAACACTTAAACCAACCCTCTCCTCAACAGCTTTTATAGCTTTTTGTGCAATTACCACATCCGGCTTAATGTGCTCTAAAGATTTTTTAGAGTATTTTTTATTAGTCATCAAAGAATCGACCCATTTCACCTTTGTGATGTTGTCTTTATACATCGCAATAAAATCTTTTCGAGGAACTCGTGCTGATTTTACAAACAAGAACTGAATTCTTTTTTCATGCAAACGGATTTCAGCTAAGTCACTTCGTGCGAAGAAAGCAAGGTCCTCAAACATCTTTGGTGAAAATTTCAGGAACTGGAAGATTAGTCCCAACTTTGCAAATTCTGCCTTAGCTTCTTTAGAGTGCCTACCCTTTGATTCAAGGACTTTATAAGTTTTATTAAATTGACGTTTTAAGTTTGTCATACGTCTTTGAACTTCGGCTAAATCCGGCCCAGTATCAACTTCTTCATCACTCTCTTCTAATTGTTTTGCTTTCTCGCTACCTGGTCCGGCTGAAGGCACCTCTTCCATCTCTTCAAGAAAACCCGTTAATAGCTCACTTAATTTCTTATCTTCGCTTTTGACCTGCTCATAAAAATCGATAATGTGCTCAACAATTCCGGGATAATGCACACTGGCATCTAGCAAATCACGCATGCCCTCTTCAATACGCTTGGCAATTTCAATCTCCCCTTCTCGGGTAAGAAGATCAACGGTGCCCATTTCGCGCATGTACATTCTTACGGGATCAGTTGTTCGGCCAGTCTCATTCTCAACAGCGGCTAAGGCTTCAGCCGCTTGTTCAAGAGCAATATCATCCTGATCATCAGATGACTCAGATAGCATTAGAGTATCTGCATCTGGTGCAGTTTCATGAACCTGAAGACCAAGATCATTGATCATCCCAATAATTTCATCAACCTGATCTGGATCGGATATATCCTCTGGGAGATGATCGTTTACGTCTGCATATGTTAAATAGCCTTGCTCACGGCCTTTTTCAATTAACTCTGCAATCCTAGAACCTTGTTTTTTTAACTTATCCACTCAATGCCTCTTACTAAATCGTCATATATATGTGATGCCAAATTTAATTTTTTCAATCTTGTTTTGAACTTAATTTTTTTAACCAATCTCGATCATCGTCAGTGATTTCTTGCTTTTTTAAGATGATTTGCTGTAAATCTCTTCTTTCTGCTGGCGTAATCGATCTGACATTATACTTGTCTTTGAGTGTTTGCTCTCTATCTTTTTGATTTTTTAATAAAATATCCATACAGTCATTTACAAGCTTCAATGCATTCTTTTCTGATAATTCAAGCCCTGCGACTACCGCTTCTGAAAAATATCCCTTGATTTTTTCCGACTCTAAGCTCTCAATTACTCTAGATGGTTTGATGTCAGGTCTTTGCCTGTATAAATCTAAGATTACAAATAGAAAACTAAATTTGGGATCATCTTTTAATTCATCAAAGATAGATTCTTGAGCTATGGTTGGGAATGCTAATAAAGCGCTAAAAATATTAATCACTGCCTTTACTCTTACCGGAGTGTTAGCACTTGATCTAATCACACGCTCATGGTCATTTCTTACAGAAGGACTTGAAGGCATGTCCATGCTTTTGATATCCATGCCACATAATTTTGAAACCTCACTGGCATAAACTTCTTTAATAACAGTGTTATTTATTTTATTAATTATGGGTATCGCAAATGCTGCAGCTTGTGCACGACCTTCCAATGTTTCTAAATTAAATTCTTTAACTTTTGATAAAAAATAAGATGAAAGAGAGATGGACTCATCTAATAATTTTTGAAACGCTTTCAAGCCAAATTCATTGATAAAAGAATCAGGATCATGGCCTTCTTCAAAAAAAACGAAATGAACATTCATATCTTCTCTAATAATTGGAAAAGTGTTTTCAACTGCTTTCCATGCTGCTTTCCCTCCAGCTAGGTCACCATCAAAGGCAAAAAATATTTTATTTGTATAACGCATGATTTTAGACACATGATTTGGCGTAACAGCTGTTCCGAGTGTTGCCACTGCATTTTTGATGCCATGTTCATAAAGACCTATAACATCCATATACCCTTCAACAACGATTAGAGAGGCAATATTTTTTTCTAATTCCTTAACCTCATATAAACCAAACAACTCATTTGATTTATTAAAAAAAGAGGTTTCAGGAGAATTAAGATATTTTGGCTCGCCCTCATCTATGATTCTCCCACCCATAGCAATAAAATCACCTTTTATATTTCTAATGGGGAAGATAACTCTGCCTCTAAATCGGTCATAGAATCGGTCATCTTTCTTGCTAAATAACCCCGACTCATCTAACTCTTTGGTTGGCGTATCAGACCCTAAATGATTTAAAAGACCATCCCATTTATCTTGTGCATAACCAATGTTGAATTTCTTTGCTGTAGCTCCAGTAATCTTTCTATCTTTTAGATATTGAACTGCCTTGGGAGCGATTTTTTCATTTAAATTTGCTTGATAGAACTTAACTGCGTTCTCAACAAGGCCGCTTGGCTTAGATTTTTCAAGCCTATTATTTTCATAGGGAACAGTCATGCCAGCTGAACTTGCAAGAGTCTCAATTGCATCAACAAATTCTAAATTTTCGTAACGCCTTATAAAGTGAATTGCATTGCCAGATTCTTGGCAAACAAAACAATAAAAAAACTGTTTTTCCTGATTAACTGCCATAGAAGGGTTTGAATCATCATGAAATGGACATTGGCACCAGAAGTTTGATCCCTTTTTATTCACAGGTATGCGTCGACTTACAACATCAACAATATCCGTTTGGTCTAATAGTTGATCAATGAAACTAGTTGGAATTGACATAATGCTCTATCCAATTATCTAAAAATATTTTGGCTGCCAAGTCATCGATGCGATCATCTTTTGAATCTTTTTGTATCAGCTGCTTTGCTTCAAATGAGGTTAATCTTTCATCGACTAATTCACAAGGGATGTTACTAATCTTTTGCAGTTTTTGAAAAAATGGATCAACTTTTTTCATCATATCGCTTGTGGTTCCATCCATATTTAATGGCTTGCCTACGAGCAGTTGATCAGGTTTCCACTCATCAATGAGATTAGAAATTGTTTTCCATATTTCTGCGCCTTCACGAGCTACATTAATAACAATTAATGGAGAAGAGGTCTTGGTGATAGTTTGGCCAACAGCTACGCCAATGTATTGGGTGCCAAAATCAAAAGCTAAAATCTGCATTGCTATGAGTTTGTAAAATTCCAGTCTCGAATTATTTCAAGCTGCTGATAGTTTGCCAACATATCTTGAGGAAAAGGCTCAAATGGGGCTGATTGATGCAAAATTTTCAAGGCTAAAGCATCTAACATTGAATTCCCTGAGGACTGCAAAATGTCGGCACTTATTAAATTGCCCATATGATCGATTATGGACTTAATTTGAACTCTAAAATTTCCTTGAATAATATCTGAACGAGAAATTTCGTAATAGCCAGCTGTCTCAACCTGTCTTTGCCAAGCATTTAGATAAATGGTCTCAAAACTTTCTAAGGTTGAATTAGATTCTAAACGCCTAACGCTAAGTTGAGATTGATCTTGAAGCGTAATGTCTCTGGATACCATTGCAGCTTGTTGAGTATTTTTTTGCAGAGACTCCAAGCCATTCATCACGCTGCCCTGCATGTCAAACTCTGCATTAGCAAATTTAATATTTACAATTGCTTCTTTGTTATAGTCCCATGGTTGCTGAAAAACAACGAAACTAATTCCAAAGATAACCACCCCATGAAATATCAAAGAAACAAGCATGGACTTTCTAAATCCCCATCTTTGAATTCTCTGTTTATATATAAGTGGCTGCATCTTACATTGATTGAAGTAATGTCTTAATCGGGTTTTGGCCGGTTTGAGACAGAATCTCTCTTGCCCCTGTAGGGCTTGTGATATTAATTTCAGTTAAATAATTTCCAATCATGTCTATGCCTGCAAACATAATGCCCTCTTCTATAAGCAACTTGCCAATCTCGATGCTTACTTCAAGCTGGTCTTTGGATAATTCACGAGCTACGCCTTTGCCGCCAGCTGCAAGATTACCTTTAAAACTTCCGCTTTGAGGTATTCTTGCCAATGCAATAGGAAATGGTTTGCCGTGAATGATGAGTATTCGATAATCACCATCGTATATTTCCGGCAAGAAATTCTGCACCATGACCATGGTTTGATAATTATTTGTTAGTGACTTAAAAATTTTAAAATGCTCTGTTGAATTTTCATCAAACTTATAGATTGACTCTCCGCCCATTCCATCAAGAGGCTTCAGGATAATGGTGGAGTATTTTTGTTTAAATAATTCAAAGTCTTCTTCTTTGCAGATAACACTTGTATCAGGCATCCAATGAGAAAATTGAAGAGCAAAAATCTTTTCATTAAAATTTTTTAAAGCTGAAGGTCGATTAATTACCTTGGCGCCTTCGGCTTCAGCCTGAGAAAGTAAATGCAAAGCATTCATATAGTCTTCATCTACCGGCGGATCCTTTCTCATAAAAACATAATCAATATCTTTGAGTGATTGAGCCTGATTAACTGCCTCACTAATTTGCGGGTAGGTAATTGGGTCTTTAATTTCAGAACAATTAGCAAAAGTTTGTTGATCTTTATAAATTAAATCCTTCATCTCACACTGGAGAATTTGACCACCCATACTAAAAACCTCCTGCATCCACAAAATAGTTGTGTCTTTTTTTGGATTTAATTCATCTAAAGGATCGGTAATAAACAATGAAGAAGTGCCTTGCATTAATATTCTCCAAACAAGCCATGAAACACAGATAATCCAATAACAGGAGCAGTTTCAGCACGCAATACATAATGCCCTATTTTCAAAGATGGCAATCCTAATTCCTTAATGATGTGGCGCTCAGCTCCTGAGAAACCCGATTCAGGGCCTGTGATAAAGGTAATACTATTTGCACTCAAAATTTTATGATCTTTGATGAATTGATTAGCAATTGTATCAAGAACGAATAGCCCCTCGGTATCTGAAGCTTTCTTTATGCTGTATAGGCATTCTTTGAGCTCATTAAAATAATAAATGGTTGGGACATGATTGCAGCCAGATTGTTCGCATGCACTTATCATCGCCTCTTCCAGCCGAAGATTTAATTTAGATAAATCCTTTTTTGCCAATGATTGATCTAAATGATCAGGTTTGTAAATGAGAATTGAATTAACCCCCAATTCAACAAGCTTTTGTAATGAATAGATTAAGTTTTCTTTTTTAATATATGGGATTATTGCTTGATACGAGTTCTGATAAGGGTTTTGTATGAATGAAATATCATCGATATGAAAATTTATATAATCTTTTGCAATCTCTTGAGTAGTTCCACTGGCTAGAGACCCTTGGCCATCAAATAGCTCAACAGGATCATTCAATTTCAATCTCAGAACCTTGGCAAGATGATGTATTTGTTTTATGTTGGTGCACTTATAACTTGATGCAGATAATTCAGAGCAAAAAATTCTAGGCTTTCTCATCAAGTAATTATAATTGGTATTTTTTATAATGAGTCAAAGTCATATCATTCTTGTAAGACATGGAGAGGCATCTGCAGGATGGTCTGTTCACCCGGACCCTGGTTTAAGCGAACTGGGTCGCATGCAAGCAGAAAATTCTGGTAAATGTTTAATTAATCAAATTGCGTCCTATCAGCTTCTCTCTAGCCCAAAAAAAAGAGCTGTTGAAACGATGGAAATAATGCATAAAGAAAATAAATTCCCATTTAAATTAGATTCAAGATTTATTGAAATACCATCAGACAATGTTGATGCTAATAAAAAGAAGGAATGGTTATCAAAAATTTTTACAACTCCAATAGAAGAGCTTCCTGAAACTGTAAAAGAATGGCGCAGTAATTTGATAAGCTGGCTAAAAGGCGCTGAGGGCAATTTTATTGTGACCACACACTTCATGGTGATTAATGCATTGGTTTCATATATTACTAGCAATGATGCCATCTCATATTTTCATCCTGATTATACTTCTAGGACGGAAATTTTTATAAAGAACGGAGAATTGACTCAATTAATTTTGGGTGATGATAAAAAAACTATAATTAATTTGTAAAATCAGTTGAGCAATTTTTAATCAGCTGTAGAATTTATATTTTGCAAAAAAATCTCTATGAATGACTAAAACAGTCTTACAAAAATCAAAAAATAAGCCTCTTAGTGAACAAGTAAGAAAGGCTATGAAAAAATACTTTGCTACTCTTGGTGATGCAGCGCCAGCAAATATTTATGAAATGGTAATGACTGAGGTTGAGCCAGAGCTTTTAAAAGCAGTAATGAAATATGCGAACTACAACCAATCTAAGGCTGCAAATGTTCTAGGATTAAATAGAGCCACCCTTAGAAAAAAATTATATCGATACAACATCATAGAAAAATCATGAGCCTAATTACTCCAAAAACTGCTCTTATAAGCCTGTCAAATAAATCTCATTTAGACGAGCTGATAAAGTTTCTGCTTGATCAAGAGGTCAAAATCATCTCAACTGGTGGAACTTACAATGCCATAAAAAAAATCACTGATAAGGTCATAGAGGTATCAGAATTTACAGGATTTGAAGAAATGATGGATGGTAGAGTTAAAACTTTACATCCCAAAATTCATGCTGGGATTTTAGCCAGAAGAGAGCTAGATTTAGAGGTTTTAACTGACCGCGGGTATGAGGTCATTGATATGGTGATTGTTAATCTGTATCCATTTCAAGAAACAGTCGCGTCAGGGTGTTCGTTTGAAGAAGCTATAGAAAAGATTGATATAGGTGGGCCTACGATGATTAGATCAGCGGCTAAGAACTTCAAAGATGTTGCGGTAGTATCTGATCCTGCTGACTATAAATATTTAATTGATGAATGGAAAAATCAAGGCGGTATCAGTTACGAATTTAGAAAAAAGCTTTCAGAAAAAGTTTTTCAACTTATGGCTGAATACAATTCCGCTATTGCAAATTATTTAAAAAATATCTCTTCTAATGCACATTCATATAATTTTAGTAAAAGTGAATCATTGAGGTATGGAGAAAATCCTCACCAAACTGCAGATTTGTTAACTTTCTCTAATTTGGAACATAAAAATATTGCCAATGCAGATGTTCTTCAAGGCAAAGAACTTTCATACAACAATATTGTTGACGCTGATGCTGCCTGGGAATGTGTCAGAGCATTTGATGAGCCATCGTGTGTGATTGTAAAGCATGCTAATCCCTGTGGAGTTGCAGAATCAAACTCTGTCTTTGATGCATATGATCTAGCATTTAAGACTGATCCAACCTCTGCCTTTGGTGGCATTATTGCTTTCAATAGAGAACTGGATAAAAAAACTGCGGAAGAAATAAATGCTCGTCAATTTGTTGAGGTTGTCCTGGCCACAGGTTTTGAAGAAGCTGCATTGGCCGAACTTGCTAAAAAGAAAAATGTTCGGGTTTTATGCGTTGACTTAGAGCAAGATAATCCATATCCGGGAGTAATTAAAAAAGTCTCTGGGGGAATATTAATACAAAGTGATGATAATTTTATTGTCCCTCAAGGAGACCTTAAATGTGTTACAAAAAGACAGCCAACCAGTGAAGAAATCGATGATCTGATGTTTGCTTGGAAGGTTGCTAAATTTGTAAAATCCAATGCTATTGTTTATGTCAAAAATAAACAGACCATCGGTATTGGTGCCGGTCAAATGAGCCGAGTGATAAGCGCAGAAATTGCAAATCTTAAAGCACAAGAAGAAGGTTTAGAAGTCAAGGGTGCAGCAATGGCCTCAGATGCTTTTTTTCCATTTAGGGATGGCATAGATAAAGCTGCTTCGAGTGGGATTGCAGCAATTATTCAGCCTGGTGGCTCGATAAGAGATGAAGAAGTTATTGCGGCGGCTGATGAAAATGACATTGCAATGCTCTTTACTGCAACCCGTCATTTTAGACATTAAAAAATGCACATTTTGGTTATTGGATCAGGAGGCAGAGAGCATGCATTAGCATGGAAGTCAGCTCAGGATGAATCGGTATCTCAAGTTTTTGTTTGTCCAGGAAACGCAGGTACTGCATTAGAAAATAAAGTATCCAATGTCTCTATTAATATAAATGACTTTGCTGCAGTTAAAGATTTTTGTTTAAAAAAAAATATTGAGCTTGTAATTGTTGGACCAGAGCAACCCCTCGTTGATGGGCTGGTAGATTATTTGCAAAGTAAAGATATCAGAACCTTTGGACCCTCCAGTGCTGCTGCTCAATTAGAGGGCTCTAAAACATTTTCAAAAGACTTTTTTGTGAAATATGGCATTCCTACAGCAACCTATGCGGCATTTGATAATTTTAATAGTGCAAAGGATCACTTAAAGAAGATTCCATATCCAACAGTAGTTAAAGCTGATGGGTTGGCTGCAGGTAAAGGCGTTATCATTTGCCATACTGAAAATGAAGCCCTGGCAGCGTTAACCAGCATATTCAAAGATCAAGCTTTTGGGGTTGCTGGAACAAGCGTGGTCATTGAAGATTTTTTAATTGGTGAAGAGGCAAGTTTTATTGCAGTAGTTAGCAAAGATAAAATTATTCCTCTTGCAACCAGTCAAGATCATAAAGCCGTCGGTGATGGTGACATAGGTTTGAATACCGGAGGTATGGGTGCTTATTCACCTGCTCCAATAGTTGATGAAAAGATGCATCAAAAAATTATTGATGAAGTGATGAAGCCTACCATGCAAGGTTTGATTGCTGAAGGTTCGCCCTATCTTGGTTTTTTGTATGCTGGACTCATGATCAATAATGGAGAATTGAAAGTACTAGAATTTAATTGCAGATTTGGAGATCCAGAAACACAACCTATCCTGCTCAGATTAAAATCAAGCTTGGTTCAACTTTGTCTGGCTGCTATTGAAGACCAGTTAGATTCTTATCAAATTGAATGGTCTCAACAACATGCATGTGGTGTTGTCATTGCCAGTCAGGGTTACCCCGAGGGCTACTCAAAAAATAACGAAGTTTCATTTCAATCTACAAGCATGGATGAAATAAAACTATTTCATGCGGGAACAAGGCTCCATAATAAAAAAGTTTTCACATCAGGAGGTAGAGTATTTTGCGCTACTGCTTTAGGCAAAGATCTTCAAGAAGCTCAATCAAAAGCGTACGATCTGGTAGAATCTGTATCCTTTGATGGAGCTTTCTATCGAAAAGATATAGGAAATAAAGGGATAAAATGAGTTTGTTAGATAATTTTGTAAATGAATGTGACATTGCATTAAAAACATTATCATTTAAAAAAAGTGGGACAGGCAGATCATACCCAAGCAATCAAACTCCATCAAACCTTTCTAAAAAAGAAAAAAACTTATCTGCACAACTCATGCGGATAAACTTAGCTGGCGAAGTGGCAGCGCAAGCTCTTTATAGAGGGCAAGCAATGGTTTGCAAAGACGCTGAAGTAAAAGCTCATCTTGTTCAAGCGGGTGAAGAGGAAACTGATCATTTAATTTGGTGTAAGAAACGTTTGGAGGATTTAAATGGCAAACCTTCTATTCTTAATCCGGTTTGGTATGCAGGCTCCTTTGCTATTGGTGCAATATTTGGAAGCCTTGGTGAAAAAACTAGTTTAGGATTTGTTGAAGAAACTGAAAAACAAGTTGTTAAACACCTTGAGAAACATTTAGACAAAGTTTCCAAAAATGATGTTGAAACAATTGAAATTTTAAAGACCATGAGAGCTGATGAAGATGAGCATGCTCAAGAAGCCTCAGAAAATGGTGGAGAATCACTATCTGAACCGACAAAAAAAATTATGAGCCTTACTGCTAAAGTAATGACATCCTCAAGTGCATATATCTAGAAAGAGCCCCTCATCAAACTCTCCCCAATAAGAAATACCTTAATATTATTCATTTTTAGATAATTCATATCTTCTCTCGATTTAATTCCCGATTCTGCAATAAAAATATTTTTTTGTTTGAATGTATTTCTAAGACGAACTGAATTATTCAAATCTACTTCAAATGTTTCTAAGTTTCTGTTGTTTACGCCAATCAAAGCGTTTTCAAAGTGCTCAACCCTCTTCAGCTCATTTTCATCATGCACTTCAATCAAATAATCAAGCTCTAACTTTTTAGCAATGTTAATAAAATTCTCTATTTCCTGATCAGTAAGAATAGAAACGATTAACAAAATACAATCTGCACCAATGAGTTTAGATTCATAGATTTGATATTCATCAATCATAAAATCTTTTCTTAAAATAGGTAACGAAGTTATTTTCTTAACATCTTTTAAATAATCAATGCTGCCCATAAAGAAGTCTTCTTCAGTTAAAATTGATAAAGCTGACGCCCCAAAACTCTCATACTCCATTGCTATCTTTGTAGGGTCAAAATTTTCTTTGATGACTCCGGCACTTGGTGAGGCTTTCTTTATTTCTGCAATAATGGCTTCATCTTTGCTTGAGATATGATCTTTAAATTTGCCCCTAGGAAGCTTGAGACTTTCTAGAGAACTTTGAATTTTCTCTAGAGGAAGTTCAGCCTTTTTGTGAGCAAGATTAACTTTAGTATTGGCAACGATTTTTTGCAGAATGCCCATTAGCTATTTGATACTCGGACATAGGAAGCTAATTTATCTGCAGCCATCCCGTTATTCATTAACTCAAATGCAAACTCTACTCCATCTGCAATTGAGTTAACTCTTTTTGCAAGATACAAAGCTGCACCAGCATTAAGGGCAATCATATCTTGCACAGCTGATTTCTCTCCTGCAAAAGCTTCTCGAATTAATTGCAAACTATCATCGGGTGATTGAGCTGAAATTTCATCAAGTGTCCCAAAAGATAGGCCAAAATCTTTTGGAGAAATTTCATACTCAGAAATAGTATTATCTTTTAGCTCAGCAATGTAAGTTGAGTTTGTGATGGTGATTTCATCTAACCCATCAAATCCATGCACAATCAGCACATGATCCATAGATAAATTCTTGGCAACTGATGCAAATGTTTTAACCAAGTCTTGTTGATAGACGCCTAAAATCTGCCTTCTTGCATCACAAGGATTGGTATGAGGACCGAGCAAATTAAACAAGGTTTTTTTGCCTATTTTCTGCCTTGCTGGCATCACATATTTCATAGATTGATGATGCAAAGGTGCAAACAAGAAAACAAAACCAACTCTCTTAAAAATTGTTTCAAGCTTTTCTCTATCATGAGTTATGTCAGCACCAGCAGCTAACAACAAATCTGCACTGCCAGATTTACTAGATACTGCCTTGTTACCATGCTTGGTTACAGCAGATCCTCCAGCAGCAGCCACAAAGGATGAGGCAGTAGAGCAATTAAAAGTATGCAAGCCTGAGCCCCCTGTACCACAGGTGTCTATATGATCCCCATCTCCCAATGTGTATGTGAGAGATTTCTCTTTCATAACTCTAGCTGCAGCTGTGATTTCAGTTTCTTTGATGCCTTTTGCATTTAAGGCCAACAAAAATGCTTCGATAGAAAGATCATCAACATCTCCAGTCATAATTGATTCAATTGCAGACTGCATAGAATGAAAATCAAGATCCTCTTTCTTTTCTAGCTGATTGATAAAATCTTGGATCATATATTTAAAAAATTATTTATTAATTGCATTCCATGATCAGTATCAATGGATTCAGGATGAAATTGAACACCATATATCGGTCTAGAGACATGCTCCACCCCCATAATAATTGAAGGATCATCAACAATTGTAGAGATTACCTTTAAATCTTTTGGCAAACTTAAGCTATCAATAATGAGACTGTGATATCTCACTACTGAATATGGGTCAGGAATATCTTTGAATAATGTTGAGTTGGAATGATTAATGTTAGATTTTTTGCCGTGAAAAACTTCAGGAGCCTTGATGATCTTAGCTCCGAATGCTACGCCGATTGACTGATGACCCAGACAAACTCCTAATAAAGGCACTTGAGATTCTTGAACAATCTCCACAGAAATTCCAGCCTCGTTTGGAGTACAGGGCCCAGGAGAAATAACAATTTTTTCAGGATTTAGAGAATGAATTTCAGAAACTGTTAATGCATCATTTCTTTTCACCAATACTTCGTGGTCGCACTCTCCAATGTAATGAACCAAGTTGTAGGTAAAAGAATCATAATTATCAATTACTAAAATCATGAGATCATCTCCATGGCATCCATGAATACCTTAGATTTCTGTCTGCATTCTAGCCATTCATTTTCTGGGACAGAATCAGCAACTATTCCCGCTCCAGCTCCCACATGAATTGTTTGATCTTTAATTACAGCTGTTCTTATTGCTATAGCTGTATCCATGTTTCCATTCCATCCTATGTATCCTATTGCTCCACCATAAATACCTCTTGAGCTCGGCTCTAACTCATTAATTATTTCCATCGCTCTGATTTTAGGAGCACCAGATAATGTTCCTGCAGGCAATGCTGCTTTTAAAACATCAAAATAATTTAACCCTGATGCCAATCTGCCAACTACATTGGATACTATATGCATGACATGTGAATACTTTTCTATAATCATTTTAGCTGTAACCTTCACTGACCCAATGTCAGAAACGCGCCCAACATCGTTTCTTCCAAGATCAATCAGCATAAGATGCTCTGCTATTTCTTTTGGATCATTAAGTAATTCTGCTTGATTGGATTGGTCTTCTGCTAAATTTTTTCCTCTTTTTCTTGTTCCAGCCATTGGTCTGAGGGTCACTTCTTGATTTTCAAGTCTGACTAAGATTTCAGGAGATGCCCCTACAATCTGACATTCATCTAAATTTAAATAATACATATAGGGAGAAGGATTTAATTTTCTTATTGCTTTATATAAATCAAAGGAATCAAGATCGAAATTTGCTGAAAAATCTTGAGCTAAAACAACCTGCATCACATCTCCTTCTGCAATGTAATCTTTAATCGTATTTACAGCAGCAAGATATTCTGCCTTTGAGAAATTTGATTTAAATTCAAATGTGTTCGTTATGTCTTTAAAATTGTTAGATTCAAAAGAAATTGGTTTAGATATAAGAGCTTCAATCTCATCCAATTGTGAGCAGGCAAATTCGTGCGTCATATCTTGAATAGAAGCGTTAAAAATAATTTGCGTTGAATTATCTAAATTATCAAAGACTATAAGCTTTTCGGCCTTGACTAACATAATATCAGGCATATGCTCAGCAAACTTTGATCCCTTGCCTGGCAGCATGGCTATTTTGGCTTCTGCATATTGAGAGCTTTCATAGGCAAAAAAACCAACATAGCCCCCATGAAATCTTGGTAAATCTTCTAAGTTTGGTGATCGATGCTGAGAAGTTATTTCTTCAATTGCTTGCAATGGATTTTCAGCAATAAATTTATTAGCAACCCCATCAATTGATGTTTTAATGGTGTTGCCTGAAACTTTAATGGTATCAATGCAACCAAAACCAATAATTGAATATTGCGCCCATCTCTCCCCTCCTTCCACTGATTCAAATAAAAAATTATTTTTTTGATCTGCTATTTTTGAATATAAAGATAAGGGTGTTTCTCCCGGAGCTGAAACTTTTCTGCTAATAGGCAAAACTGTAAAATTATCTTTTTTAAAGCTGCTGTATTCTTCTTTTGCAATCATTGGATTTATTTTTATAGATTGATTTTATCGCCTTCAGCAATTTGATTTTTAGAAAACCATCCCTGATTAACTTCAACTGCCATTCTGGCCTTTTGGGAAGAGCAAATTGATTCTTCCGAAAAGGGGACCATATCATAAATCTCTAGTATTCTTCCATCGGTTGAGAGATAAGCAACACTCAAAGGAATTGAGGTATTTTGCATCCACATGCATTGTTTTTTACTTGATGGCCAAATAAAAATCATTCCATGATTTTTTTTAAGAGATGATTGGAACATTAGACCTTTGCTGCGAGATTCATTTGTATTTGCAATGCTAAGCAATAACTTTGCTGGTTTTCCTTCAAAAGTAGCCTCTATATTCCCATATGATTGAGTAGAAAGAATAATTAAACTTAAGTTAAGAAATTTTTTGACGGAAACTCTGAATAGTTTCTTCATAATCTGATGATCCAAAAATTGCTGACCCTGCGACAAAAACATTGGCTCCAGCTTGAGAGACACTGGCAATAGTATCGAGATTGATGCCACCGTCTACTTCAAGGTACATATCTTTATCTTGGTGATCAATCATTGCTTTTACATCTTGTATTTTTTTTAAAGTGCTTGGGATAAATTTCTGCCCGCCAAATCCTGGATTCACACTCATCAACAAAACTAAATCAATGTCTTGAATAATATTATCTAGAACAGATGTTGATGTTGCAGGGTTTAATGCAATGCCAACTTTACAGCCAAGACTTTTAATTAAGTCAATGGTCCTTGCAACATGTTTAGTGGCCTCTGGGTGAAAACTAATTAAATCTGCGCCTGCCTCTGCAAAACTTTTGGCAATTTCATCAACCGGTTCAACCATTAAATGAACATCAATAAAATTTTTAATACCATCATCTCTTAGAGATTTGCACACCATGGGACCAATGGTTAAATTTGGCACATAATGATTGTCCATAACATCAAAATGAATCCAATCGGCGCCAGCATGCATTACCGAATTAACTTCTTCGCCCAAGCGTGCGAAGTTTGCAGAAAGGATTGATGGCGCAATGAGTGATTGATTTTTCATATTGAATTAATTTTCTTCTTTTAGCGATGCCCTTGCAAGCTCTAACCTCTCAATAGTGCCAATATCTATCCAGAGGGAGTGATCTTGATGAGCGGTAATCTTCTGTTCTTTGATAAGAGGCTTCATTATTGTATTCCAAATATCAAATGGGAAATCTATGTTTGAATACTCCTTTAAAATTTTGGGATTAACTAATGAGATACCTGACCAAGTTAAATCATTTATTCTTTCATTGATGATTACTGAACTACCAAGAAGAGAAAAGTCTCCATCTTGATTATGATTTGGATTTGAAATACCAATTAAATGCGCTGCCTCAATTGAGGTGGGCAGCCTAGATAGATCAATTTCAGAGAAAATATCTGCATTACATAATATAAATGGATCTTCTCCTAAGTGATCCATGGCATTGACTAAAGCACCTCCAGTTCCATAAGGGAATGGCTCCTCAATAAAACTTATATTTTGAAAATGAGAATGATTTTTCAAGGATTGTTTTATTTGCTCGCCTAAGTATGAAATGTTAATGACAAACTCATTGATACCAAGTTTTGAAAGTCTATTAATCTGATCTTCAATTAAGGAGGATGGTCCAACTTTTAATAGGGGCTTAGGAGTTTTTAAAGTTAAAGGCTGAAGTCTTTTCCCCTCTCCAGCAGCAAGAATCATCGCTTTCATATCATTAATAATTTACTTTTTAATTTTGGTTCTATTTCTTCTGTTAAATATTCTTTGCAAGCCCAATTATCTGGGATAATGGAAATAAGGTTCTGTAAAATTAACGGCATATCTGGCAGACGAAAGCCTTTATCTTCATCAAGGTACAGTCTTGAAAGAACTCCTAAAATCCTTAAATTTCTTTGCACGCCTCCCCATCTAAAAAGCTCAAAGGCATCAACAGAGCTATCAAGGAAATGAGATTGTTCTTGAAAATATTTCAAAGCTTTGGTTATTGCATCATGATCAGCCAAACGATAATGATCCAGCAAAATTCCTGCTAAATCTATCCCAATTGGTCCTCTAGATAGATCTTGAAAATCTATTACAAAAATTTCATTCCTTTCAGATAAAATTAAATTTCTTCTTTCAAAATCAAAGTGGCAGTTAACATATGGTTGAGTAGATAATTCGGTCGAAGCTTTTTCTATTAATTTTTCTATGGAGGAATCAACCTTTACATCTAAAAACTGATTACAAAAAATCTCGCTAAATAGCATCATTTGATTTAAGAGATCAGCGCTTTCTAGTGATGGAATATTTAAATTTGGAATTGTCTGAATTTCTATCAATAGATCTAGACACTTTAGAGTTAATTCCTCGTAATCAAAACTATTTCCAACTTGCAATAGATTCATATCTCCAAGGTCATCTTGAATGGTGATGCCCAATTCAGGAAAGTTGCTCAACACTTTGGGAGAGTTGATTTGATGTTCTGAAAAAATATTTGCAATCTTAATAAACTGCGCATGACTCCCCTTTTGCGGATCTAAAAAACACAAGATGAAGCTAGCATCATCTTGGATAAGTCTCCAATACTCTCTTCCACTTGCTTCATTTTTTAAGGCAACAGCTTGCTGAGATGGATATCCACATCTGGCACTAACTTTTAAAATATCTTTTTCGTTCAAATTAACTATTTTTTATTTCATCTGGCAAAGGTGTGTCATCTGGTAAAAAGAAATCAAGTGCTAGCTGATCAAAGGGAACGTCAGCATAATGGCTAAAATCTTTTATCCCAGCCTCATACAAGACCAGGTCATCTATGCAAAAATTGCCAGAAAAATCTTCTGAATTTTTGTTAAAGATTTCATATGCTGCATCCGCCATTATTTCAGGCGTTCTTGAGATACTCATTAATTCCTCTCCACCTAGAATATTTTTTACTGCTGCTGTTGCGATAGCAGTTCTGGGCCATAATCCATTCACTGCTATGCCATCAGGTTTTAATTCTTCAGCCATACCCAAAACACACATGCTCATAGTAAATTTTGCCATTGTGTATGCTAAGTGTGGGCCAAACCATTTGGGTTTCATGTCAAGGGGTGGGGCTAAATTTAATATATGAGCATTGTTGGATTGTTTAAGATGCGGGATACAGTATTTACTGACCAAATAAGTTCCCCTTCCATTAATTTGATGCATTAAATCATATCGTTTCATATCCGTATCTGGTGTGCTGGTCAATGAAATTGCAGATGCATTATTGACACAAATATCAATCCCACCGAAGTGGCTAACAGTTTGCTCAACAGCATCTCTAACATTTACTTCATCACGCACATCTAAAATAATTGGCAACGCTTCTCCGCCCGCAGCTAGGATTTCATCCGCAGCAGTGTATATAGTTCCAGCGAGTTTTGGGTGAGGTTCTGCTGTTTTTGCTGCCAATACAACCTTTGCTCCATCCTTAGCAGCTCTTTTACCAATTTCAAGACCTATTCCTCTGCTACCCCCAGTGATAAATAACACTCTGCCTTTTAAACTCATTTTATGTCTCCAACTTTTATAATAATTATTGCTTGATGTTGCATTTTTAAACAGCTTGATGCAAGTTAAGGGATTATTATAAGCTTTAGAAATGGGGACGACTATGAATGTAGATTTTATTTTTGACTTTGCGAGTCCAAATGCATACCTATGCCACAAAGCAATTCAAAATCTTGAAAAAACTCATGATATAAAATTTAACTATGTGCCCTGCCTTCTTGGAGGCATCATGAAACTGACTAACAACCAGCCTCCTATGATAACTTTGGCTGAAATTCCTAATAAAATGAAATATGAATTCGATACTGCCTTCAACAGATTCATGAGGGAACATAACATCACAAAATTTAAAATGAATGAGCATTTTCCCGTCAACACTTTATCTCTTATCAGAGGTGCGATAGTTGCGCAAAAAAATGATTTTTTTAATTCCTATGTGGAAATAGTTTTAAGTGGGCTTTGGGAGCAATCTCTCAAGCTTGATACACCAGAAGCACTGCATGCTCTGTTAACAAAAAATAATTGTCATGCTGATATGATCATTGATGGAATTGCTCAAGATGAAATAAAAGCAGAATTAATTGCTAATACCAGTAAAGCTACTGAAAAAGGGGCATTTGGAATTCCAACTTTTTTTGTAGGAGACGAAATGTTCTACGGAAAAGATACCTTGAGAGAACTTAAAGAAATGGCTTCTTGAAGCTTTAATTATTGAAATTTAAAGAACTACAATACCACTCTACAAAGAACTTCCTTGCATTTATCTTTGTTCTTTTTGCTAATTTGCAATTAAGTGCATCTTATCTTGATCAATCAGAACAGCATCAATTTCAAGATTGCAGCAATCCAACTTATCCCAAACTAACAAATGAGTATGCATCTGGATCTATGAATGCTGGAAAAATAGATATTCGATCAAACGGTGATATTTCACTTGATGAAGATGTCTTAATTGGATTAAACGATGGTCGGGTTATGGCCTCTAGTGCGATTTATTCCAAAAATCAGAACTTTATTCAAGATATGAAAAATGGGAATATCTATCATTTTGATAATTACTATAAATTTTTAAAGGGCTCATTGGCAAAAGATTCTGGTGAGATCAAGCTCGTTGATGGAACAGCCTATTTAAGAGAAAGAAATTTACTGGTTAAATATCTGTCCTTGACAGGAAATTTAAATCGAAGCCTTGAATTTAATAATGCCAGTCTTACTGCTTGCAATAATACCTTAGAGGGCTGGGAAATCCAGGCTAAATCTATCAAAATTAATGAAGAGTCACGCCGAGGTTACATTGAAGACTTAAGCCTTAAGATTCTTGATAAAACAATTTTAAAGCTTCCTTATTTACCCTTTCCCGCAACAACAAAAAGACTAAGTGGTTTTCTAGAACCCGAACTGAGCTTCACCTCTGAGGGAGTCGATCTTTTTTTACCTTACTTCTGGGTGATATCTGATAAATCAGATCTAACAATTGCTCCAAGAGCTCTAAAAGATAGGGGTATTGGCTTAGAGGGAAATTATAGATATCTAACCAAATCTAATTCAGATTCTATAAATTATTTTGATCTGATGTTTTTTCCTGAAGACAAAGAATTTAAAAAGGACTATAAAATGGCTGATGGTGATAGATGGGCTTTTCGTTTGAAAGAAAATAGAAGCTTTTCTAATCTATCTACTTCTGTTGATTGGGCTAAATCATCTGACTCAATGGTGTTACTTGATTTACCTTCTAGCCTCACAAATATCGCCAATCAAAGAGATCATTATCTGCAGCAATCTGTATCAATGAATATGCAGGTAAATAATTTCTCAATTAGCATTCTGCGCGAGGGCTTTCAAAGCTTGAATCCATTTATCAATAATGGGTACATTAAAAAGCCTGAATTAAATCTTGAATATCAACAATATGGCCCTTCGATCACATATTTTGCCAAAGCCAATTATTCAAACTTTGATATAAATAAAAATCATTTTTTTCTTGCTGATAACAAAATAGTAAAGCAGATTGGAAAAAGATTTTTTACGGAAATCGGAGCAGAAACTCTGCAAAATTTTAGGTATTTTGATCTCTCAATAAATGGATCTTTTTTGTATAAAAAATATAACCTTGATGACATTAAAATAAATTCTAAAGCTACCTCAATCCCTTCGGTTAAAATAAAAATTTCATCTTTATTCAACCAATCTTCCAAAGACACCCTTTCGCTTTTTATGCCTGAGCTTGTTTATCAAAGAACTTCTTTTAAAGATCAGTCCATGGACCCTATCTTTGATCTTCACCAACGCAATTTTGGAAACTTTAATAGGTTAAATACTGACTATTTTTTTGGTAAAGATAGAGTGCCTGATACAGAATTTTTGCTTGCTAGATTAAAGTTACAAAAAAGAATGAATAACGGCTCGAGGCTGAATTTCCAAGTCATCAAAAAAAATGAGCTTGAAGAAAGTCGAATAATTAATTCAATGCTAAATCGGTCAATTGGAAAAGATAGCCAAGTTGGTACAAATATATCTTTTAGAAATAAAATTCTAAGAGCATATTTTGGAGCTAACTATTCTCAGAAAAGAAATACACTCAATTTTGGGAATTCAGGATTAGAAATTCGGCTTCCAGAAACTCGATTAATCATATCAAGAAACTTTCAAACTAATGTTCCTCTTCTAAATTCTGAAAATAAATTAGACTATGTAGAATTTTCAATTGAACGATCAATGTCTGAGGGCTATAAATTTATTGGCGGAATAAGCAAGGATTTAGATTCAAAGAAAAATCTAGAGAGTTATTTTGGTTTTGGTTTTGAGAACTGCTGTCTATCTTTTAAAGTTTATGCATCAGACAAAAGACTATCAAGATATAATCTCCTGAATTTTCAGTCTCTACAATTTAATGATATGAATTGGGAGAAAATGATTTCTATTGAAAACAAAAGTAGAATTAATTTTGAGTTTGAGTTAAAGGGGCTGACAGGCGGATACAATAATAAGATAGATAGGTTTTTCTCTAGCGCTTTTTCGAACCTTTGAGGAAATAAAGTGTCATAGCATTTCATAAATATTCTTACTTTCAATACCTTTGTAAACATTTAATTAAGTACAATAATGATTATGAAAAAAAATATAAATATTGCCTTATCCATTCTTCTTGCTTTTCCGCTAAATGCAAAGATTGAGATTCTTGATAGGGTTGCAATCATTGTAGAAGAGGGTGTAGTCCTAGAGTCACAAGTGAATTACATGCTTGAAAATATTAAAAAAAGATATCAGGAGCAAGGGAGCCCTATGCCACCCAGGGAGGTGCTATTAAATCAAGTCCAAGAGAGGCTCATTATAGAAGAATTGCAGCTACAAATGGCTAGACGGGCTGGGATTAAAGTTGGTGATGGAGAGTTAAATCAAGCATTTGAAAATATTGCTCAAACTAATGGATTGTCTCTTGATGAATTTATAAAAACATTGGAATTAGACGGTGCATCTTATGAAGAATTAAGATCGCAAGTAAGGAAAGAGATGATAATTCAAAGAGTTCAAAGAGGCAAAGTGGGAAATGATGTGAATATCACTGAGCAAGAGTTGGATGGTTTTTTGGCAACTGAAGGGGCTGTTAAAGAATTATCACCTGAGCTATTTGTTCGTCAGATCCTTGTACCTGATCAAAATAAAGCTGACTCACTTATAATAAAGATAAATAACGGTGAAGATTTTGCAGAGCTTGCTAGAAAAAACTCAAGAAGTAGCAATGCTGCTTTAGGTGGTGAAATGGGTTGGAGAAATCTTGCTGATCTGCCGACCATATTTGCTGGAGCACTAAAAAATAAGAAAAAAGGATATATTTCTCCGCCATTAAAAAGTAGTTCAGGGTTTTACATCCTAAAACTTGAGGACAAACGAGGCGATCTAGTACGTTTTGAAGATCAGTGGAAAGTTCGCCATATTTTAATGATGACAACAAAATTAAGGGATGTAACTTTTACAAAAAAAGAACTAGAAGAAGTTAGAAAAAGAGTCATGGAAGGAGAAGATTTTAGCCTGCTGGCTAAAGAATTTTCTGAAGATCCCGGCTCTGCTAGTCGAGGCGGTGATTTAGATTGGCTCAGTCGAGGAAAAACTGCTCCAGCTTTTGAAAAAATGATGCTGGAATCTCCGGTTGGTGAAATCTCTCCTGTTTTTGAATCTGAGTTTGGTTTTCATTTTCTTCAAGTTCTGGATACTAGAACAGAAGACTTGACTGAAGAAGTGATTAAAGACAGAGCCTATGGCATTTTGTTCAGCAGAAAATTTGATGAGGAATTAGAAAATTCTCTTCGCACAACAAGAGCTGAAGCATTCGTAGAATTCAAAAAACTAGATTGAATAAACTTCTCTACTCTCATGGTGAACCCGCAGGCATAGGTATTGACTTAATTCTTCATCTATCAAAGTCAAAGTTTTGGCAAGAAATGCATTCGTGTTTGATCTGTATTGTTGATCTGGAGCTATTAAAATCAAGATCCAAGATTCTAAACTTAAAGATTCAGTTCGTTGAAATCAGTAACTTGAAATTTGCACAAAAAAATAAACTTGGAACGATCCAATTTATTCGTTCTACAAATTGCAAAGATTTATCCCCGGGCTCTCTTAATCCTAAAAATGCAAAATATGTTTTAGATAATCTTAATATAGGGATTGCTGAGTGCCTTAAAAATAAAAAGGTTGGCTTAGTAACTGGTCCCATCCAAAAGAGTAATATTATCAATGGAGGGTTTAAAACCTTTCAAGGTCATACTGAGTGGATTCAGAAGAAAACTAAATCTAAGAATGTAGTCATGTTGCTCTCTTCAAAAAATATTAAGGTTGCCCTTGCTACAACTCATATTCCATTAAAGGAGGTGCCAAAAAATATTCGTAAAGCAAAATTAATTGAAATAATTCAAACCTTGCACACAGGTTTAAAAACAAAATTTAAAATTAGGCATCCATCTATAACCGTCCTAGGTTTAAATCCGCATGCTGGTGAGAATGGAAAAATAGGTGAAGAAGAAATCAAGATAATAAATCCAGCAGTAAAGGTTTGCAGGGATATGGGTATAAATGCCTCATATGCAATTTCTGCTGATACGGCTTTCACGGCCAAAAAATTAAATCAAACCGATGCTTATCTTGCGATGTATCACGACCAGGCATTACCAGTTTTGAAAGCCTTAAGTTTTGGTGAAGCAGTGAATATTACTTTGGGAACTGGAATTGTTAGAACATCTGTAGATCATGGAACAGCTTTAGACATTGCTGGAAAAATAAAGCCAAACCTTGGATCAATAAAAGAGGCTATAAAAACAGCAGAAGTTCAGCTTAAATGAGTGATAGAGCACATCGACGAAAGCTCGGCCAAAACTACCTTATTGATCCAGTCATCTTATTTGAGATTGAAAGAGCAATAAACCCTCAAAAAAATAATCTCTTTTTTGAGATTGGTCCTGGTACTGGAGCTTTAACAGATCACTTGATAGGTCAAAATACAAGAGTCATAGCAATGGATCTTGATCAAAAAAATATAATAACTCTCTCAGAAAAGTATGCAGATGATGCCCACGAATTCATTCATGGTGATGTGCTTAAAGCACCTCTAGAATTTTTACATAAAACTAAACATAGGGTCGTTGGAAATCTTCCTTATAATATTTCTACGCAAATAATTATTAAACTAATTAATTTTTTTGATGGGATTGAAGATATGCATTTTTTAGTTCAAAAAGAGGTGGGCCAAAGAATTTGTGCTTCAAATAAGTCTGGAGATTGGGGCAGGCTTGGAGTAAAAATTGCTGCATTATTTGAAACAGCTATTTTGTTCGATGTTCCCCCTGAATCCTTTGACATTAAGCCCAAGGTCCAATCCTCATTTATTAGACTCACCCCTCGAATCAACCCTTTGATTGCCGTAAGCAAGTTCTTGGAATTTTCAAACTTAGTTGATCAATCTTTTGCTAATAAAAGAAAAGGAATTAAAAACAATCTTAAGAAATTAGAAATCAATTATGAGAAGCTGCGTATAAATCCGCTTGCAAGAGCAGAAGAATTATCTATTGAAGATTTTATTGCAGTTTTTCAAAGCATAGATATTTAAATGAGCACATATGTTATTGGAGATGTGCATGGCTGTTTTGATCAATTTATAAGATTGCTAAAAAAAATTAATTATGACAGTAAAAAAGATCAGATCATCCTTACGGGTGATCTAGTGAACAGAGGCCCAAATTCTCTCGCTGTTTTGAATTACTGCATGGCAGACAAAAATATTACCACTGTGTTGGGAAATCACGATCTCTACTTGCTTTACTTAATAAGTATTAACAAGGGTAAAGGCAAGTTAAAAGAAATACTTGATGCAGAAAATGTTAAACAAATTTTTGAATGGCTCATCACACGCCCTCTTCTCATTCAAATCTCCAATCAATCGACAAATAATAAATTCATTATCACGCATGCTGGCATTCCAGAAGTTTGGTCTCTAGAAAAAGCTCAAGCTCTTGCTGACGAGGTTACTCAGGCACTGACTAATAATTCATCCAAGATACTTAAAGCAATGTGGGGCGATGACCCAAAGTCTTGGAATGAATCATTAACAGGCAATGAAAGATATCGAATTATTATCAACTACCTTACTAGAATGAGATTTCTCGGCAATGATGCAAGTCTGGACTTGAAAAATACAACTACAAAAGCTTTCAAGGGATCTAAACCATGGTTTCACTATGAATCTGCATCCTATAAAAAAATGAAACAATATTATGTGTTTGGTCATTGGGCATCTTTAAATGGTAGAACAAAAAATCCTCATTTTATTGGTTTAGATACTGGCTGCGTCTGGAAAGGTAAACTTACAGCTCTTAGAATAGATGATTTAGAGAAAATTTCGGTAAAGTATTAGCATGAAAGTTTTCCAAGTTGGCGGATCTGTAAGAGATGAATTGCTTGGGGTGGAACCCAAAGATCGTGACTGGGTTGTAGTAAATTCTAGTCCAGAAGAAATGGAAGAAAAGGGATTTAAACCCATAGGTAAAGATTTTCCAGTCTTCTTGCATCCAAAGACTAATGAAGAATATGCCTTGGCTAGAACTGAAAGAAAATCTGGTGTTGGCTATAAAGGTTTCAAATTCTATTTTGATTCCAGTGTCACCCTTGAAGAAGATCTAAAACGAAGGGATTTTACAATTAATGCAATAGCCAAAGATCAAAATGGTCGTATCATTGACCCCTTTGATGGTAGAGGACACTTAAAAAATAAAATATTTAAACATGCCTCCCCTGCGTTTGAAGAAGACCCACTTAGAGTCTTAAGATTTGCAAGATTTAAATCATATAAACAACTCCATGATTTTGATCTTCACGAAGAAACAAAAGTTTTATTTAGTAAGATCGTTGCTTCAACTGAACTAAAAGATTTGTCGCCCGAAAGAGTATGGATGGAAACCAAAAAAGCTCTAGAAAATAATTTTAGTGATCAGTTTTTTAAAACTTTAATTAAGTACCATTTAACAGATCCATGGTTTAAAAATCTTAAAAGCGTTTCATGCGATGGAGATTTACCTGAGCTTAAATGGGCTGATATGCAAAGAATAAATTGCTTTCAACTCTCTGCATCATTGCCAATCCCAAACTCATACATAAAAGCTCTAGAATCTTTAAAACAAGTAATGAATTTTATTGAATCTAACAATAAATCAGAAAAATTGAGATTGCTTGAAAAGATGAACGTGCGTCGTAATTATGAAATATTAATGCATTTCAAACAATATGAGTCCTTGAATGAGCATCAGGACTATCTAGAGAAAATATTTAAATTAGTCATGGCGATAGACTTCTCAGTGCTGGCAAACTTGAGTGAGTCTGAAGTTTCGAATCAAAAACAATTGCTTTATCATGAAACCTTAAAAGAGATCATATGAAAAAAAGAATTTTGATTACTGGTGCAGCGAAAAGGATAGGCAAAGAGATGGCCTTATCTTTTTTTAATAAAGGTTGGGACATTGTAATTCACTACAATAGTTCCAAAGAAGAAGCTCAAGCTCTTGCTGATCAAATGAACTCTGAAAGAAATAATAGCGCCATGCTTGTTCAAGCAAATCTTGATAATGCAAATGAAGTTGAAATGTTAGTGGAAAAAATACTATCAAAAAATGGCAGCATTGATGCATTGATTAATAATGCCTCAACTTTTTACCCCACCCCTATTGGAACTTTCTCTGAAGAAAATTGGAATGCTCTCATGGGCAGTAATTTAAAGGCGCCGCTATTTTTAATTCAGTCATTTTATAAAGAACTAGAAAAGAATAAAGGTTTTATTATCAACGTTACTGATATTAATGTTGATAGAGCTTTGGTCAATCATTCAATTTATCTTGCTGCTAAATCTGGCTTGCAAACTCTCACAAAATCGCTGGCTAAAGAATTAGCTCCTAATATCAGAGTCAATGCAATTGCCCCTGGTGCAATCCTAGAGCCACCCAATACAGATTGGACAGCAGAACAAAAAAATAACATTATTAACGCGGTTCCCATGAGGAGAATGGGGACCGAAAAAGATATTGTAGATGCTGCAATATATCTTTCTGAAGCAGAATATGTGACTGGTCAGATATTAAATATAGACGGAGGAAAATCTCTATAATGGATAACTCTAACTCAAATAATCCTGACGGTAATAAAATTTTCTCAGGAACAAAAGAAGTTGCCGAGAACCTTAAGTTTAACGAGTTAGGTTTGCAGGGATGGCTTGATGATAATGTTTCCTCGACTGGAAAAATTATAGAGATAGCTCAATTTAAAGGCGGTCAATCAAATCCCACCTATAAAATCACAACCGAAAATCAAAAATTTGTCCTCCGCAGAAAACCTCCCGGAGTATTATTGCCATCTGCTCATGCTGTAGATAGAGAATACAAGGTGATGACAGCTCTTCAACAAACCAAAGTTCCTGTACCAAAAACTTATGGTCTTTGTGAGGACGAAGAAATTATAGGCACGCCTTTTTTTATCATGGATTTCCTTGATGGGAGTATTTATTGGGATCTGCTATTAAGTGACAAATCTCCAGCAGAGAAAAAGGAAATTTATAGAAGTAAAAATAATGTCATTGCTCAGCTTCATATGGTGGATTATCAATCAGTAGGATTATCTGATTATGGTAAGCCTGGAAATTATATAGCTAGACAAGTTTCTAGATGGACCAAACAATATATCGCCTCAGAGACTCAAGATATTCCTGCAATGAATAGCTTGATAGATTGGCTTCCATCTAATATTCCTGATGAAGATGAAACCACAATTGTTCATGGGGATTATCGACTCGATAATATGGTTTTTAATCCAAATAATAATGTTATGGGAGTATTGGATTGGGAGCTTTCAACGCTTGGACATCCTATTGCAGACTTCAATTACCACTGTATTAGTTGGAGAAATATTCCAGAACTTGGTGATGAAAAATTCTGTCAAGAAAATGGCATTCCAACTGAAAAAGAATATAGGAATATGTATTCTGAAATTACTGGAAAAAACCTTGATGAGCATTGGGAGTTTTATACTATTTTTAATATCTTTAAACTTGCTGGGATCCTCCAAGGAATTATGGGTAGAGTCAGAGATGGAACTGCAGCAAGCAAGCATGCTGAGGACAGAGGAAATCAAGTGGCTCCTCTTGCAGAAGCTGCTTGGGACTTGGTAGAAAAAAACTATAAATAAACTCATAATATTTCTTCAAGTGGTTCAGATACAAATCGATATTTAGCTATCTCATCGCTCTCAAAAAGTATTTCCTCGTCATCGCTTAGTTGCAACACAATGTCTATATCAAGAGTTCTTGAGGAAAATTTTGGGCTATTTCTGTCTCTTCCAGAGCTATTTTCAATATCTTTTAATTTTTGATTTAAACTCTCAAAAGATAGTGAAGATGTCCCGCAAAAGATAAGGTTTAAAAAATCATCTCCATCAAAACCCTCCGCTTGAGTTTTGTATATTGAGGAGCATTTTGTTTCGGTAAGGATTTTGCTCAGCGAAGCAATGGCCAAATCTAGGTTTGACTCTGGGTTAATATTACTCCCAAGCGAAAGGTAGTACTTCATTATCTGTGGATAATTACTCCAACATCTTCCGCATGCCTTAGCGCACCTGGCTTTGAAACTCTTAATTTTAGTGAATCAACTTTATATTCATTTTTTACAAGATCAGCAATGCCCTCAGCCAAGGTTTCTTGGAGCTGGAATTCAGACTCCTCAACAAACTTAATAATTCCTTTGGTAATTTTTTTATAATCAATAGTGTCTTCAATGGCATCAGTTTTTGCAGCCCTCTTACAATTAAACGTCATCTCTAGATCTATGCTTACTTCTTGCCGAACCTCCCGCTCCCATCCAAAGATTCCAATGATTGTTTGAACTCTTAAGTCTTTTATATAAATTAAATCTTCCATTTTATTTCTTCCCCAAAGGCCAGCGCGGTCGAGCATGGGAGTTTAGCTGAAATGTTCCTTCATCTGTTTTCAAGCTTCCTAAGTATGCAATCATTGCTGCATTGTCTGTGCAATGAGCAATTGGTGGATATAAAACATTAATATTGAACGATTCCTGAAGAGTGGAGATTTTTTCTCTGAGCAATTTATTCGCTGCTACTCCACCAGCCAATACAATGCCCTCTCTCCCAGTATCTGTTAAAGCTTTTGATATTTTCTTCACAAGCACCTCTGTCGCTGCATGCTGAAAAGATGCGCAAATATCTGCTTGAATAACCTCAGTAATTTTTTCTAGATCTTGAACCGTATAGAGCACAGAAGTTTTGAGGCCGCTAAAACTGAAATCATAGTCGTCGCTATACAGCATTGGCTGTGGGAATTGGAATTTTTTTGGATCACCATGCTGAGCCATTTTTTCTATCTCAGGACCACCCGGATAACCTAAGCCAATAAGCTTAGCAACCTTATCAAAAGCTTCTCCAACTGCATCATCCCTTGACTGACCTAAGATCTCGTAATCATTCAAACCCTTAACATCAATAATTAGTGAATGACCTCCAGAGACAAGAAGCGTTAAAAAAGGAAAATCTAATTTCTCTCCACCAAGAAATGGAGCCATCAGGTGACCTTCAAGATGATTCACAGGTATCAATGGCTTATTAAGAGCAAGTGCTAGCCCTTGAGCAAAATTTTCGCCTATTAATAATGTTCCTAACAATCCTGGACCTGCAGTGTAAGCTATCTGATCAATATTGCTTGGATGAATATCTCCTAATGCTTTCTTATATATATGGGTAATTTTTTGGCAATGATCTCTAGAAGCAAGCTCAGGTATAACACCGCCATACTCTGCGTGAAGTTCAATCTGAGAAAAAACTGCTTCTCCTACCAACCCCTTATCAGAATCATATAAGGCTACAGCTGTTTCATCGCAAGATGTTTCAATACCTAAAGTAATCATAAAAAAGTTTTTGCATTCACTACATAAAAAGAATAAACTACCCAGCAATTATGCCTTCTATAATAATAAAAGAAACAGAATACTTCGACGTTGGTCTTAGAAAATTTAAGCGTGCTTGTGAAAAAGCAGCGATCGTTCCCGAGATCCGCGCAAGAGAGTTCTATGAAAAACCTACTGCTGTAAGAAAGAGAAAAATGGCTGCTGCAATCAAGCGAGCACATAAAACTAACAGAAAATTTAGTTTCTCAAGGCAAAGATCCTATCGCTAATTTGTCTCTTTTAGACACAATTAATCAAGACTTAAAAGCAGCCATGCTAAGCAAGGATGTCATTACGCGCGATACTTTAAGAATGTTAATCTCAGACATTAAAAAATTTGAGATTGATGAAAGAGTGGAGGCTGATGATGCCAAAATTTCTAATTTAATTAACAAGAATGTAAAGCAGCGAAGGGACTCAATAGAGCAGTTTAAAAATGGTGGTCGTGATGACCTTGTTGCTACCGAACAAAATCAACTAGATGTAATTCTAAAGTATTTACCAAAGCAATTATCAGAAGAAGAAATCCAGTCACTCATCCAAGAGGGAATCGCAGCAGTCTCGGCTGAGGGCATGCAGGATATGGGAAAACTAATGGGTCATCTTAAGCCTAAATTTGAAGGAAAGGCTGATATGTCAATTGTCAGCAAGCTTGTAAAAAATTTGCTGGTATAAATAGCACTAGATCAAAAAATCTAAATTCTAGAGTTAGCTAATAAAGCATAAATCTAATGTTTGTAAGATGAGGGCTTATTCTCTGTATTTGTATATCTTTCGGTTAATTTGGTAGATCGTGAGCTTAAGTCTTGCAATTTACCTTCTATCATTACAATTTTAGGGAAAGACGATGGTTCTAATGGGTCCCCATCCCAGACAATGACATCTGCTAATTTGCCAGTTTCAATTGATCCTCTATCATCCAACCTAAAAGTTTGCGCTACTGTATTCGACATTCCCTTGATTGCTGTTTCATAAGACATGCCATAGGCAACAGCATTTCCTGCTCCCTGCCGCATAAGATGATAGTTGTGACTTCTTTGAGTACTAAACATAATTGGAATACCAGCTTGGTCAAGAATCTTTCCAAGATCCAAGCTTGATCCAAGCTCATCAAATGAATTGGGTATATTGTCCATTGGATCAATAATTACAGGAGTATTACTCTCTTTAAGTTGATCTAAAACCATTGGAGCCTCTTCCACGCTGACTAAAACCAGATTTAAATCATACTTTTTCTTCATGGATAATGCTTGCAAGATATCAACTGCTCTATTGGTTTCTATAACAAATGGCATGCCATCATTAACCACTTTGCCTAATGCAATAATATCTTGAGACTGGAGTTCTAATTGATCGGCTAAATTCATTTCCAAAATTTCTTCAATTGATAAAGTCTTAACCATTTTTCCAATATCTAATAGTGATTCAAGTATTGATAAAGTTTCTGCACGAGATCCATAAGAAGATCCTAACCTGCCAAACATGGCTATGTCTTTAGAGCCCTTAATTTCTAGACTTCCATCTAAAACAAAATGAGAGCCCAATCCAAAAATTGGAAAGGAAGATGCACTTGGGGTGCTCATGGCACTGGTTACACCGTTGCTTCTATTCCATGGGATTCCAGTTGAATGAGGATTAAATGCATTAAAGATACTGAACCCGGCGCTCAAAAGATCTGATTCATCATCTCGAGTCACATCCAAAGCATTAATCTCAACAATACCTAAATTACTCATCGGTGATATTAATCCAGGTGTTACTGGTAAGCCATTCACCTCAATTACTCTAGTGTTACCATCAATAATTAAATTAGTGCCAATACCAACGATTGTTTTATCAGAAATTAAAATATCTTGGGTCTTTGCGCTGTTTCCATTGCCCGAGTGAACTAAGCCTCCCTTAAGCAAGATAGTTTCTGATGAAAGATTGAATGTAAAAATTAAAAATAATGATAAAGATAGTCTTTTCATCTTATTGCACCCTATTAGTTTGAGGTTGAATAATGCCTAAATCAAAATCTGTTATTGGTTGAATCTTGGGATTGTTTATATCAAATGCAAAAGCCCCATCTATCAATACTTTTTCAGCTCTAGAGTAAATACTAAATGGATCTCCGCTCCAAAGCACAATATCTGCATCTTTTCCTACCTCTATACTTCCAGTCTGATCAAGTATCCCAGCAGCTTTAGCAGGATTGCTTGTGATCCATCGCATGGCATGGGCTTTAGAAATTTCATAGCCTGCTCTATTTCCTGCAGCCATTGCTTTGGCGGCTTCCTGATTAAGATGTTGAATTCCAACAGCATCATCTGAATGCACTATGGCGCAACCAGTCCCATTTCTAGCTTGATCAATAATAGCTACATTGGCTTGAACCATATCATAAGCTTCGTGCTTGAATCCCCACCAATCAGCCCACATCGCAGCACAAATTCCTTCGTCAGCAAGGAGATCAGCTATCTTGTATGCTTCTACAGCATGATGAAAAGTAGTGATCTTATAATTGAACTCTCTGGACATCTCAATCATCATTGCCATCTCTTCCGCTCTATAACAATGATTTTGAATAAGTATTTCTCCATTTAAAACGCCCATTAAAGTATCCATAGCTAGGTCTCGTGTGGGTCGACGATCTTCATTTGTTTTATTCATACCATCCGTGTATTCAACAGCATCTATCCAAGCACTTCTGTAACCTGCCATGTTACCCATTCTGGTTGAAGGAGATTGCCTGCGATTTCCATAAACCCTTTTTGGATTTTCTCCACAAGCCATTTTTAGTGAGTGCGGCGCACCTGGAAATTTCATAGCCTGAATTGTATTTTGTGAGACATTTTTAAAAGTTGTACCTCGACCACCAAATAAATTAGCAGAGCCTGGCAAAACATGAAACGAAGTAACTCCACCCTTGAGTGCAAGCGCAAATTGTGGATCTTGTGTCCACAGCGAATGTTCAGCCCAAACCTCTGCAGTTACAGGAGCAGTAGCCTCGTTTCCATCAGAGCTAGTAGAAACTCCAGGAGCAGAATAAACTCCCATGTGTGAGTGAATATCAATGATGCCTGGAGTAATCCATTTATCAGTTGCATCTACAACCAAAACTCCTGGAGCTGATATAGATTCACCAATTTCCATAATTTTTCCTTCAGAAAGCAATAAATCATAATTTCTAAATTCACCCCCCAAGCCGTCATAAATATTGGCTGACTTAAAAAGTATAGGCTCTGAGTCCATTGGTAAATATGTTGAGGCAAAAGCATTATCAATACCTGGATTGATTGAGTCTGACTCTAAATCTCCAAACGGAAGATCAATATTAAAACTTTCAGAACAGCTGATAATGGTAAAAAGCAATATTGGGATTAGTACTTTGTTTTTCATAATAGATTTTCCTCTTATAAAGATTATAGGGCCATTTAAAGAGATATAATATTTATATGATAAGAAAAAATAATAGATCAAATGATGAGATGAGACCTTTGGAAATTGAGGTTGGTGTGAATAAACACGCTGAAGGCTCTGCTCTAATAAAGTTTGGTGATACTCATGTAATTTGCACAGCAAGCATTGAAAATCATGTCCCTAGATGGATGAGAGGCTCTAATGAAGGCTGGATTACTGCAGAATATGGTATGTTACCTCGGTCAACTCATGAGCGAATGAACAGAGAAGCCGCCAGAGGCAAGCAAAGTGGCAGGACCATGGAAATTCAAAGATTAATAGGTAGATCCTTGAGGCAAGCTGTTGATTTGAAATACCTTAAAGATAAAACAATCAATGTAGATTGTGATGTAATCCAAGCAGATGGCGGCACCAGAACAGCATCTATCTCTGGGGCTTGTGTTGCTTTATTTGAAGCTATCAAAAACTCTCATGATGATCAAAGGGCAATTAAAGAGTATGTTGCGGCTGTTTCAATAGGATTAAAAGATGGGCGCCCTCTTTTAGATTTAGACTATGAAGAAGATAGTTCAGCAGATACAGATTTGAACGTTGTAATGACTGAAAGTGGTGGCATCATAGAAATCCAAGGAACGGCTGAAAAATATCCTTTTACCAAGAATCAACTCGATGAAATGATTGAATCTGCATCAAATGGCATTGCAGATATAGTGAATTTTCAAAAATCATGTCTGAGCTAAAAGATTTTCAAAGAACCTTTATTGAACTAGCGCTTCAATCTCATGCCTTAGAGTTTGGAAAATTTACACTTAAATCTGGAAGAAGCAGTCCTTATTTCTTTAATGCAGCAAAAATGCTTAGCGGCTGCGATTTATTCAAGCTTGCTAATTGCTATGTTGATGCTATAGAAGATTCCTCTATGAAGTTCGACTGTCTATATGGTCCCGCATATAAAGGAATCTTCTTAGGCTCAATCGTTGCAACGGTCTTTAGTCAAAGAGGTAACCCTTGCCCTCTTTCTTTTAATAGAAAAGAAGTTAAAGATCATGGTGAGGGTGGCAATATTATTGGTGCTAATCCAGTTGGAGATGTAATGATTATTGATGATGTTTTATCGGCAGGAACTGCTGCAAGAGAATCTATTAAAATTTTAGAAGATCTAAATGCAATACCTAAAATATTTCTTGTGGGTCTAGATAGACAGGAAAAAGGAACTAGCAATTTATCTGCAAAAGAAGAGCTTGAAAAAGACTATGGTATTCATGTCTCATCCATCGTTAACTTAGAAGCCCTGATAGAATTTTCACATAACAATAAAGATTTTCATTCTTACACATTTGAGCTTGAACAATATAGAAATAGCTGGGGTGCATAATGTTTACTGGAATTGTTAGCGGCAAAGGTCATGTCCAAAAAATTATCAAATCTAAAGATTTCGTATCTTTGATCATCAAGGCACCAAAAGGCTTCTCTAAAAATTTAACTAAGGGAGCTAGCGTCTCGGTAAATGGAGTCTGTTTAACTATAAAAAAAGGCAAGACAGATATTCTAGAATTCGATGTGATAGGGGAAACCTTACAGAAAACAAATTTAAAAGATATTTCTCAATCATCCGAAGTTAATCTAGAGCGGTCCATGACTGCTAAAACAGAAATTGGCGGACATCTAGTCTCTGGTCACATTCATGGAACAGGAAAAGTTTTAAAAGTGATCAATAGGCAGGCAACAAAAGACCTGCAAATTAAAATTCCTACCAGTCTAAGAGAGTATTTTTTTTATAAAGGTTATGTTGCATTAAATGGATGTAGTTTAACGATAGGAAAAGTGCTAAAAACATCTTTTTATATTCATCTTATACCTGAAACATTGTCAGTAACTACTTTTAAAGACATAAAAAAAGGAGATCTCATTAACATTGAGATCGAGCAAGCAACGATTAACACTGTCGAAACAGTAAAGAGAGTTATGAGTGAGAGAAAAGTTTAGTTAAGACTGCCATTCTCATGCCCACGCCATTAAAAATTTGATTTCTAATTTTGCAATTTTCTAGTTCGCTTGCTTCTTTGCTTAATTCAATTCCAAAGTTTACTGGCCCTGGATGTAGCAATATCATTTCAGGATCAGCGACCTGGAGTGAGTCAACGTTGATTTGATATCTCTCGACGTAATCACTAGCGCCGATGGTAAGTTTTTCTGATAACCTCTCATTTTGAATCCTTAAGGCCATCACAACATTAGCATCTTGCAATGCGATTTCTAACTCAGGTTCAAAATTACCGATTGGACTTTCAATAAAATTTTTACAAAGATCGGGGTGTCCGCAAAACGTTATGTTTTTATATCCAACAATTTGTATTGCTTCAATAAAAGAATTCACCACTCTTGAGTGGTCAAGATCACCAACAATGGTGATTTTTAAATTCTCAAACTTTTCCTTTGATTCATGGATAGTCATCAAATCAATTAATGTCTGAGTAGGATGAGAAACTGAACCCTCGCCTGCATTAATAAACTGCATATTTGAAAAATGTTTAACAAGATCGTGAATAACTGATTCAGTATGGCGAAGGATGCATAAATCAACTCCCATCATCTGCATGGCATCAAGTGTATCTTCTAAAGTTTCACCTTTATTCATAGATGAATTTGATAAGTCAAAATCTATAAATTTTGCACCAAGGTTGTGCGCAGCTATTTCAAAAGATAATTTAGTTCTAGTGCTTGGCTCACAAAACATAGAGACAATCTTCTTGTCAGGAAACAAGTTTTCATTTCTATAATCTAAAGCGTCTTCAGATTTAAAATTATTTGCAAGCTCAATCAAGTCAAAAATGTCTTTCTTGGCAAGATCAGAAAAGTTAATTAGGTTTCTAGACATTAAACTTCTATCGATAAGATAGCATCCATCTCAATATTTACATTTTTTGGCAATCTTGATACTTCGATTGTTGAGCGTGCGGGAAATGGTTCAGAGAATCTTTCTTTCATAAGATTGTTCACAGCATCAAAATTAGAAAGATCAGTCAAAAAAATACTTAGTTTTAAAATATTATCTAAGCCTCCTCCGGCTTCTTTGCAAATTGCATCTAGGTTATCAATAACCTGGTTAACTTCATCCTCAAAAGTGTTGTTATTGAGTTCTCCGCTTCCAGGAATAAATGCTACTTGCCCTGAGATAAATACAACATCTCCCCATTGAATAGCTTGAGAATATGGCCCGATCGCAGCTGGAGCTTTATTTGTAGAAATTGGTTTTTTCATTTTTGGTTTTGGTGTCGTTGACTATTCTTGAGCAGCTCGTTACGTATCTTAATGATCGTAATTTTAACATCAATTGATTTATTGAATCAGTATTCAACACTTCAACCTCAACAATAAACTCAATGATCATTGCATCAATATCTCTGCTTTGAATGTTTACTATATTAAGATTTGATTTAGTAAATACTGAAGCGATATCAGCCAGTATTCCTGGTCTATCTTCTGCATGAATTTTTATATGTCCTTTGTAGTGCAGTTCCTTGCTATCAGATCCCCACATTGCAGGGAAATATCTAGATGAAATATTTTGACTTCTATGGGGGGCAACCTGCCTACATCTTGCATGATGAATTACGATTCCCCTATCAGTGTCTGAATGTGCAGTGATTGGATCGCCATGAATAGGCATACAGCATTTTGCATAGATCACTGAAACCCCTTCAATCAGATGGTCAGATAAAACCATTGCTTTGAGTTTAGGATTATTATTTTTTTTAATTTTTAATCCAGCAAAGAACCTCTCAGCTACTAAAGCGCCTGTTTTCTTTCCAGATCCAAGATCTGTTAAAAGCTCATTAAGAGATTTAACTCCTATCATCTCTAAAATTCTAGACATTCTGCTGCCTCGATACTCATCAAGAGATACGCCCCCTCTTTTTAATTCAGATTCAAGCATTAATTTTCCAGCTTTCCTTGATTGTGAAATTTTTTGATTGCGAAGTGCTAGACGTATTGAAGATCTAGCTTTACTTGTAACAACAAAGTTTAGCCAGTCTGGACTTACTTCTTGTTTGTCTGAAGCAATAATTTCAATTGACTGACCATTTTCTAAACGGATGTTTAGGGGTGCATATTTTCTATTTACTTTACATGCTACCGCTTTATTTCCTAGTTCTGTATGAAGTTCATAAGCGAAATCAATTGGCGTAGAGCCAGATTTTAAATTTACAATCTTACCTGCTGGGGTAAAAACATAGACTTCATCATAAACAAGATCAGTTTTGATGGCTTCAACAAATTCATGCGAATCAACAGAAGCCTTTTTTAAATCAGAGAAGCCTTCAATCCATTTTTTTGCTCCAATTAGGTCTGAATTCACAGCATCCTTTGTTTTGTATGACCAGTGAGCTGCAATTCCATTCTGCGCAATTATTTCCATGCTCTTTGTTTGAATTTGAACTTCAATTGGGACACCGTCTAATGCTATTAAAGAGGTATGAAGAGCTTGATAGCCATTTGTTTTTGGGATTGCAATATAATCTTTAAATCTATTCCCAATAGGCTTGTGAATATTATGAATAATGCCTAAAGCCCTATAAACATCGTCTACCGACTTAACGATGACACGAAAAGCATACACATCAAGTATTTCTGAAAATGGTTTTTTCTTATTTTTGATCTTTGCGTAAATACTGCTAAGAGACTTCTGCCTGCCTTTGACGGTAGCGATAATATCATTGTTTTTTAGATGGTACTTAAATTGCTTTCTTAGCTTAGAGATTATTTTTTTTCTGCCGCCCACTGTTTGTTTAACAGCAGATTCAAGCATTCTGGCTCTCATTGGATGTATGCATTTAAAAGCCAAATCTTCGAGTTCAATACGAATATTTTGCATACCAATTCTAATTGCTATAGGGCCATAAAGCTCCAGGGTTTCAATTGATTTCCTAATTTGCTTTTCTCTTGGAAGAAACTCAATGGTTCTCATGTTATGCAATCGATCGCATAACTTTACAATTATGACTCTTATGTCCTTAGACATAGCTAAAGCCATTTTTTGTAAGTTATTCGCGTTACGATCCTCTATGCTATCGAAATCTAGCTTATTTAAATTGCTGACACCATCAACTATTGCAACAACATCTTTGCCAAAGAGTTTTTCTAAATAAGATTTTTTAATAAAGCTGTCTTCTAAAACATCATGCATTAAACCTGCGCAGACTGTTTCAATATCTAGATTAAGCTCTATTAGAATTGAAGCAACCTCAATGGGATGAGTGATATAAGCTGAGCCCTCTTTACGAAATTGATCTTTATGCGCCTCGAACGCAACATTGTATGCAGTTTGTAAAAGATCTAATTCCCTTTTTGAGAAATAGGCTTTTGCTGATTCATATAAATTTTTGGGAACTGGTGATAGAAGTTTTCTGTCAGAGAAATCTAAAAGAACTTGATTGGGAATTGCCCTGTCACTCAATGAGAAACTCCAGGGTTAACATTAGCCGATAATTTCTTGTTGTGGTTTTTCTCTGTCGATAGCAAACTCATCTAAAAGCAGGTCTTCTTCTAGAGTTTTATCTAAAATTTCTTTTGTAATGAGTCCTTCTTCGATTTCTCTCAAAGCAACAATAGTGGGTTTATCATCTTCCCACTCTACCATTGGTTCTCTACTAGTTGTTGAAAGCTGTCTTGCTCTTCCAGATGCCAATAAGATTAATTCAAATCTACTTTGGACTTTATCTAAACAACCTTCTACTGTAATTCTCGCCATAATGTTTTCTCCGAGGGCGTATTTTAGTGTTTATTTGCCTAATAAGACAATAGCTGAGCTAAAAACTGTTGAACTTCTTCAATATTTTGCTTATTTGTTGAGTTTTTTTGAGCAATAATGTTGAAAAGCTCCTTCTCTGCATCCTCAAACGAATCATTAATAATAATATGCTTGTATTCTTTTGCATAAGCCAGCTCATCCTTAGCATTTTTTAATCTTAAATTAATTGACTCTAAGTCTTCGTCTCCCCTGCTTTTTATTCTTTCTTCAAGAGAATGGATGGATGGGGGTAGCACAAAGATTGAATCATAGTTTAGAGATAAATCATTAATTTGCCTAAATCCTTGAACATCAATCTCAAGAATTAAATTTACTCCTGAGCTTAATTTTGATTTAACAAAATCTACAGAAGTTCCATACCAATTGCCATGAACTTCAGCATGTTCAAGAAAAAAATTAGAATTTTTTTTATCTGTAAACTCTTCTTCGGAGATAAAGAAATATTGATTGCCATTTGATTCACCTTTTCTTGGTGATCTTGTTGTGTACGAAATAGACAGTTCTAGAGGCAAGTGAGACTGATTGGCTTTGGCCAAAACAGCATCAATCAAAGATGACTTGCCTGCACCTGACGGGGCCGAAACTAAAAAAAGCTTTGGATCTTTCATCACTCTAAATTTTGAGCCTGCTCACGCAGTTCCTCTACCTTTAACTTCATGGTTAATGCTAAATCTTTTAAATCAGGTTTTTCTATTTTAACTGACAGAGTATTTACCTCTCTAAATAATTCTTGAAGAATGAAGTCCATTTTTTTTCCATGTGCATTTTTTAGTTTGAATAATTTATTCAACGACCCAATATGAAAACTAATTCTCTCAAGTTCCTCAGCTATATCATGTTTTAGCGCTACATTTGATAGCTCATTAGCTATTTCATCTTTATTAATATCAATATTCTTTTGAAGGAACTTGTTCTTGATATTTTTAACTCTATGCTTCAGCAATGAAGGTGCAGACTTTGATAGCTTTTGATGAGCATTTTTTAAAAATAACGTCTTAGCTAGAATAATTTTCTCAATTTTTTGACCTTCCTTAGCTCTAGACTCGACAAGATTCTTTATTGCAATATTTAATGCCTTCTTTCCTAAAATTGAAATATCTTTTTTTGAGGTCCTGACTGTTAACAGGCCTGGAATATCTCTCAGATCACTTAATTTAAGATTTAAGTGTTTAAAATCTTTGCTAGCTTTTAAGGTGTTCTTTAAATTTCTGATACTTTCTTGATTGAGCTCATACGAATGCTCTGATTGAAAATTATCATGAATTTTTACCTCAAAAGATCCTCTAAGAAATTTTTTCTTTAGCTGGTTTTTTATATATTCCTCTAAATCATTTGGCAGACTGTATCCTCTAAAAGAAATATCTACAAATCTATTATTTACTGACTTAATTTCACATAAAACCTCCATCTTTTTTGAGGTAGCTTGCCCTGTTCCATACCCTGTCATGCTGTAAAACATAAGTTTCCTAAATATTTTTTACTATTATCTCATTAAACCACTGTCTAATAACTTTTGCGGATCAAATGACTTACCAATTTTATCCGAACCTATAAAAAAATCTTCAAAAGAGTGACCAGGACAAACAAGAGAAAAAATTTCACTGTACTTTTGAGCTTGCTCACTGCAAATCAGCGGTCCAGATATATGGGCTGATTCTTTGTTGCAAATATAATTTGCTATTACCAATGCAAGGTTAGTTCTACTAAACATATTGGCTTCAGCAAAGCGAAGAGGATATTTTTTTCCATTAAAAGTATCCATATGATTTTTCATCCAATGAGCTTGTTCGTCATACAGCCCCGAGGGACGCAAAATTAAAGGCTCTACTTTGGATTCAAACGCTACAAACTCTTCATACTCTAAAATAATTCTTGCTTGCTGATCATCAGGCAAAGGTTTTACTGCCTCTGTGATCTCTCTACCATTGCCCAAGCCATAAACCCTGGTTGAAGTAACAATTAATAATTTTTCATAACTTATTTTGTTATTGAAAAAATCCATCATGTGATAGGAAGCATCTAAGAATCCTCTTTGATAGCCATCTATATCTGGCGAGGTTGGCTTTAATATCAACACAATGGTTGAGAAATCTATAGAGGGCAAAATCAATTTTGATTCGTTCGTCCAGTCTTGCTGAATGAATTCAACATTTGGTAAATCAGCAGGCGCACTTCTAGAAACGCCTATAAATTCTTGCTTTGGAAGTGTTGCAGCTATGCGACTGCCAATGTCTCCGTAGCCAATAATTAAAATTTTTTTCATATATATGTTTCTAAAGTCCTTATATTAAAAGTATTATCGTTAAGTGGCTAATATTGAACTAACTCAGTTAAAAGGTATCGGACCTTCTATCGTTGAAAAACTAAATCTTATTGGAATTTTTAACTTAAGAGATCTCTGCTTTCATCTGCCTTTTGGGTATCAGGATAGAACAAAAATTACGCAAATAATTAATCTCCAACCAGGAGATGAAAAATTAATCAAGATAAAGATCATATCCTCGCAATCGCTGTATCGACCAAGAAAAATGATGGTCCTTAAATCTGCTGATGAATCTTCTAATATTAATGTTCGTTTTTTTTATTTCCATCCTGCCCAAACAAAACAACTCAAAGCCGGAACTGAGCTTTTGTGCTACGGTAAAGTGAGTCTCAGCAGGTATGGATTAGAGATGATTCATCCAGAATACGAAGTGATATCAAGTGATCATACCTTAAAAGATAAAAAATTAACTCCAGTTTACAGAGTGCCTAAAGGCATAGGTCAAAAAAAAATAAGGAGTTTTATTCATGCGGCCATTTCAAAACTAGATTTTGCTGAAGATTTTCTCGATGTAGAAAAATATGACTCATCTTTAAACATGAAAATTATTGATGCGCTAGCAACTATTCATAATCCTGATGCAGGAATAAACATCGAGGAAATGCTTCCTGGAGGTTCACACCCAGCTAGAGTGCGATTATTAAAAGAAGAAATGATTGCTTTTCAAGCTGGCATGGCGTTTTTAAAACGCAAGCAAAAAAGACATCAAGCTTTTCCATTGTCTAAAGAGAATGAATGGACAGCAGAAGTTCAATCAAATTTTCCTTTTAAATTAACCAGTGCCCAAGCAAGGGTTGTAAGTGAAATTAAAGAGGATCTATCTCAGGCAGTTCCCATGATGAGATTGGTTCAAGGAGATGTGGGATCAGGAAAAACAGTGGTGGGTGCTTTGGCCGCTGCCTTGGCTCTTGATTCATCGTTTCAGGTTGCTTTTATGGCGCCAACCACACTGCTAGCAGAACAACATTTTCTTAGTTTAAAATCATTTTTTAATAAACAAGCAGGAAAAGTAGCCCTGCTTACTGGCAGCACTTCTTCAAGCCAAAGAAAGAAAATCTTGCACGACCTCAAAGATAGCAAGATCAAATTAATAGTTGGAACCCATGCTTTATTTCAAAAAAGTGTCGAGTTTTCTAATCTTGCTCTCATTATCATTGATGAGCAGCATAGGTTTGGAGTGAATCAGCGACTAGCCTTAAGGAAAAAAAATGACTCTGAGATAGCAGCACCTCATCAGCTGACATTAACAGCCACGCCTATTCCAAGAACTCTTTCTATGAGTGTATATGCAAACATGGATGTGTCTGTAATTGATGAACTGCCTCCAGGCAGGAAACCAATTCAAACATCATGCTTGCCTTTAAGCGGAAAAGATAAGCTTATTGAAAGAATGTTAGCTGCAACAAAAAAAGGCAGCAAAGTATATTGGATATGCCCTTTAATCGAAGAATCTGAAAACCTAGATTTAAATGCCGTTATGGAAACTTATGAAGATTTATCTGAGCATTTTAGCCAAGAGAAAGTTGGTTGCCTGCATGGCAAGCTCTCAGCAAATAAAAAACAAGAGCAGATCCAAGCTTTCAAGGATTCTAAAACTTCAATCTTAGTATCAACGACTGTTGTCGAGGTCGGAGTCGATATCCCGGATGCGGATATCATGGTTATTGAAAATGCAGAAAGATTTGGTTTGGCTCAACTGCATCAATTAAGGGGCAGAATAGGCAGAGGAGTCAAAGAGAGTTTTTGCATTCTTCTGCACAAAGATAAGATTCAAGATGTCTCATCGCAGAGACTCCAAGTATTAGTCGACTCTCAAGACGGTTTCAAAATTGCAGAGGAAGATCTATTAATTAGAGGCCCCGGAGAAATCATGGGCGCACAACAAACAGGCATTGTGCCTATGAAATACACAAATCTAGTTAGAGACAGTCAGTATCTAATGGAAACTAAAAAAGTCGCTGAATTAATATGCAACGAAGAGCCTGATTTAGCCAATCAGTTAATAGAAAGATGGATCTCAGGCTCTATCGCTTTTGCAGACGCTTAACTATCTGGTCAAAATCTCCATTGCTTTTTGATCGTCGACTACAGGAACTATTACAGAATCACACACTTCGCTCCATCCATTAGCGAATTCAATAACAAGAGTCGGGTCATTGGCTTCTACTATAACTATGCCGCTACCTGTCGTTAGGTCATGATATCTAGCAAGCTTTTTAGAGCCCTCCAGGAATTGACCATCAAGCTCATCCAGCGACATGGTAGCAAAAACTTTATATGCCTCTTGATCACATTTGAAATCAATCATATATACAGCTGCTTGTGAGATATTACAAAACAGTAACGCAGCCCCTAGAACAAAATATTTTTTCATTTTATGTCTCCAATAGATTTAAATGATCCTAAGTAATGAGCTGAGAATAAGCCATATAGGCAATAATTAGCCATCCTGCAGCAAATAGTAAAAATCTCACTAACACCATGTTAAATGTTAACTGAACTAGTGAATGAATGATTCTCAGGACCACAAATGCCCATGCCAATTGAACCATCAAAGAGTCATAACTATTAATCAAAGCAATTGACAAAGTAACCACATAAAATGCAACGGGCTGCTCAAAAAGATGATTATAGTTATCTCCAGTCCTTTCAACCCAAGCAGGCATTGTTCCTTTTATGTCTTTTGTATGAGCTGCATCCTGAGGATTGTCCATAGATCTGAGCCTGCCAAAAGCCATTACTAAGAAAATTGTAAAAGTCCAAAGCGTCAATGCCAGAACTGGAGCCAAAAGTGCTGTTTGATTCATATTTTTACCTCTCTAAATCAAATTATAATATTAAAACCATATATTACATTAGAAATAAAAAAACCCGCTATTGCGGGTTTCTTATTTTATTTGAAATAATTCTTACAACATTCCATTCAATGTTAATAAAGGAGCTATTACTAAACTCACAATCGCCATCACATTAATTAGGATGTTCATTGAGGGCCCAGAAGTATCTTTAAATGGATCACCAACTGTATCGCCCACTACAACTGCAGCATGCGTATCAGAGCCTTTGCCACCAAGGTTACCCTTCTCAACATACTTCTTAGCGTTGTCCCAAGCACCGCCAGCATTTGCCATAAATAAAGCAAGTGCGACACAACCTAAAAGACCACCAGCTAGCATTCCACCTAAAGCCATAGCACCCAAACCAAATCCTACAACCGCTGGCATCGCTACTGCAATAACACCTGGTAACATCATTTTCTTTAAGGCAGCTTTAGTGGCTATCTCAACACATTTTTCTGAATCAGGATCAGCAGTGCCTTCCATCAAACCGCTGATTTCTCTGAACTGTCTTCGAATTTCATTAATCATCTCAAATGCAGCATCTCCAACAGCTGTCATGGTGATTGAAGAGATCAAGAAAGGAATACAAATTCCTATAAACATCCCTACCAATACAATTGGTTGGCCAAGAGATAAAGTAAATGCATCGCCAAAATTCAGACTGACAACTGCAGAGAATGCAGAAATAATTGCAAGTGCTGCTAAAGCTGCAGCTCCAATTGCGAAACCTTTACCAATAGCTGCTGTTGTATTTCCAAGCTCATCCAAAGAATCGGTGATTTCTCTTACGTCCTCTCCCATGCCAGCCATCTCAGCAATGCCGCCAGCGTTATCTGCAACTGGACCATATGCATCAATTGCCATGGTTATCCCGACTGTTGAAAGCATACCTACAGCAGCAATACCCACTCCATAGACTCCCGAAAGAGTTGTTGAAATTAAAATAATTGTTGCTAAAACTAAAATAGGAATTACAACAGATTGCATTCCAACTGAAAGGCCAGAAATCATAACAGTTGCAGATCCAGTTTCGCCTGATTCTGCAATCTTTTTTACAGGATCTCCACCTGTATAGTATTCAGTTATTAACCCAATCAGAACTCCGCCGACTGCACCACATACCACGGCCCACCAAACATTCATTGAAACTCCAGCCATGCTATTCGTTAAAAAATATGCCATTACAATAAATATTGCCGGTGCCAATAGAGTTCCTGAACGTAAAGCACTTGCAGGCGCTTTAGCGGACTGTAATTTAACTATTATTATTCCAATTATAGAAGCTATTAAACCAATTGAAGTTAAAGCCAATGGGAACATCATCATTTCCTTTGAGCCTAAAGTGTAGGCTATCGCAATAGAAGCAATCATTGATCCACAATAAGATTCAAAAATATCTGATCCCATTCCTGCAACATCACCAACGTTATCACCAACATTGTCTGCGATAACTCCTGGGTTTCTTGGATCATCTTCAGGGATTCCTGCTTCAATCTTACCCACTAAATCTGCTCCAACATCAGCACTCTTGGTAAAAATGCCTCCACCAACACGAGAGAATAACGCCACCACTGATGCGCCCATTCCAAATCCTTCAAGAGCATGAACATGAGATTCACTAAAGAAATAGAAGAGGCCACCTAAACCAATTAAGCCAAGAGAGGCAACACATAATCCCATGACCGAGCCGCCGTAAAAAGAAACACTTAATGCTGCAGCTGCGCCGTCTTTTTGAGCTGCAGTTGCAGTTCTAACATTAGCTTTTGTCGCTGCGTACATTCCAATGAATCCCGCTAGGGATGAACAGGCGGCACCAACAACAACTGCAATCGCAGATTGAATTGTAAGAAAGGTTGCTACCAATACAACTAATACTGCTACAAAAATTAATAGATAGGTATATTCGGTTTTCATGAATTTCATTGCACCCTTATGAATTTCATCACCAATCTTTTTAACTTGATCAGTTCCATCTGAATAACGCATGACCAAACTGAACACCACAAATGCGGCTATCAGACCAAGAACACCCAATGCTGGGGCAATTAATATATTCATCCTTTCTCTCCTATAAACAAGCGTTAGATTTTATCAAATAAAATTGAATTTAATTAGTAATTAAGCCTTTGAATTGAAAATATTTTCATCCAATTGATTCTCTGTTTTCGCAACTATACATGCAATTGCAGCATCACCGGTAACATTAACTGATGTTCTGATCATATCCAGCACTCTATCGACCGCAAGAATGATGCCAATTGCCTCAAGTGGCAAATTGAATTGTTGCAAAATTATTATCAAAGTAATGGTTCCTGCGGATGGAACAGCTGCAGTTCCAATGGAAGTTGCGACCGCCAATAGCACAACTTGAATATATTGAAACAACGTTAGGTCAATACCAGACATTTGAGCAATAAATACTGTTGCTAAACCCTGCATAATTGCAGTTCCGTCCATATTGATAGTCGCTCCAACAGGCACCACAAAAGAGGCAACATTTTGATTTACACCTAAGTCTTGATTTACTGTTCTAAGAGTTACAGGAATTGTTGCTGCGCTTGATGAGGTAGAAAATGCAAATAAAGCAACATCTTTCATCTTTCTATAAAAAGTTAACGGATTTAATCCTCCGATAAACTTCAAAAACATTGAGTATGTAAATGCTGCATGAAATAAAAGGAGAGCTATTAAGAGAACAACATATGCCAAAACATCTTGGAAAATATCAAGACCATCAGCAATAACAAACTTTCCAATTAAACAAAAAACTCCTAGTGGAGCAAAGCTCATGATCATGACTATCAGCTGAAGAAATACTGTATTTAATCTTGCAAATGAGTCGCTTAAATTTCCTGTTAAATGATTTGTTTTATTGAGAGCTAAACCAAAAATAATGCTAAAGAATACAATAGCCAGCATCTGATTTTCAGCCATCGCCTGGATAATGTTTGAAGGAAAGATTCCAACAATGGTTGAGTAAATTCCTTGCCCTTGAGGCAATGAACTTGGCGCAGCCATGGCTATATCAGATGAATAATTAGAGCCTGGCTGAAAGAAAGAACCAGCTAAAAGTGCCAAAGAAACAGCAATGCCTGTAGTTAGTAAATAAAAACCTACGGTTTTAAATGTAAGTTTCCCTAAAGACTGTGAGCTTCCAAGAGAGGAAATGCCTGTCACCAAAGAAAAGAAAACCAAAGGCACAACCAATAACTTTAGTAGATTCATAAAAATATCTCCGCCCATCTTAAAGATATATTTTTCTACAAAAGCATCTACTGAACTTGGAAAGAAGTTTGTGTAAAACAGGAAAGCGCCAACAACAAAACCAAGAATCAGACCAACAAGTATGTTTCTGGTTAAGTTTTTCGGCGTATCAATCATTAAATTTCTGTCATTTCAAAATCTTCTTTACCCACGCCACAGTCAGGGCATAACCAATCGTCCGGAACATCATCCCAAGCAGTTCCTGGAGCAATACCATCATCAGGCCAACCCAGTTCTTCGTCATATATTAGTCCGCATACAATGCATTCCCATTTTTTATATTCCATTTTATCTCTCTTAGTTTTTCTGACTTAAAAAGTCTCATTTAATGAAAATTAAGCAGGCTATAATATCAGATTTTAGAGATCTAATTCATGCAAGCAAAAAGAATTAATAATTGGCTAAATGCCACAGAGTTAAAAAGCTCTTTAAAAGATCAAAATATTTTAGATTGGTTGAATGAAGATGGTTCAATTACTGCAAGAATTTCATCTAAGGCTAAATTCAAACTTGAGGTCTTAAATGATGATATAGGCATGGCTGAGGATGAGGAGTATGTTGCACTGAACATAACCTCAGAAGAGGTTCGTATTAGAGAGGTAATTTTATATGGAGATCTAGTGCCCCTTGTTTATGCTAGAAGCATTATTCCAAACCTAACTGCGTCGAAAGGCTATCCAGGGTTGGGATCAATTGGATCAAAACCGCTTGGTGATTTGCTCTTTCAAAGCAACCTATTTATTAAAACACATCGAGAGTTTGCTCAATTTAAAGTTGATTCTGAAGACTTAATTTGGGGAAGAAGAACTCGATACCTTGTCAAAGGATATCCATTAAGTGTTATGGAGATATTTTTGTCGCCATGAATAAGACGCTTGCCATTTTCGAATTGATGCGATTTGACAAGCCAATAGGTATATACCTTTTGCTTTGGCCGGCATTATTAGCGCTAGTGATCAGCACAAATGGCGATTTTGAATACTCTCATTTATTAATTGTTACTATTGGAAGTATCTTAGTGCGATCAGCAGGCTGTGTAATCAATGACATTTGGGATAAAGACCTTGATGGAGATGTGGAGAGAACAAAAACTAGGCCGATACCCAGCAAGAAGCTCTCAATATTTGAAAGTTGGGCTGTTTTTGGGGCGCTTGTCTTGTTTAGCCTGATGTTACTTAGCTTAACAAATACAAATACAATTTTGATAAGTCTCTGCTTTGGATTCATGATAGTTTTATACCCTCTGACAAAGAGATTCTTTATTGGTCCTCAAATTTTTCTCGGCCTTACTTTCAACCCAACAATTATTGTTTACGCTATGACAAATGAGTTGAATAACCCAACGATGATTTTTCTCTATCTTGCAGTCGCTGCAAAAACTATCGCCTTCGACTCCTTCTATGGATTGTGTGACATAGAAGACGACAAAAAATTAGGTATCAATTCGACTCCATTATGGTGGGGATCAAAAACTTTATTGATAATTCCAATCTTACAATTTGCTGTCATTAGCTTTTTAATGGTCGTAGGATTTAAAGCAGAACTTTCATCTGCTTGGTACATAGGAATAATTTTATTAAGTGGTTTTTATTTTTATCAGCATCGGCTTGCTTCGCAAAAAGATTTTTTGCTTGCTTTTAAAAATAATCATTGGGCATCTTTATATTTACTCTTCCTCTCAGTATTTTGTTTTCTGATAATCTAGTTTCATGTCATCTGAAATCAAAAAAATTGATTTGCAAGAAAAGCTTGATTCAATAAAAGCAAATAATCCCTTTGAGGATTTTTCATATTTGCGAGCAATGGAGCAAAGTAATTCTGCATCAGAAAAATCTGGCTGGATTCCAGATCATCTAGGTGAGATAAAAAATAAAAAATTAATAAGCTTTCTCCCTTTATATAAAAAATTTAATAGCTATGGAGAATTCATTTTTGATCATCAGTGGGCGAATGCATTGAATAGAGCTGGCAGAAATTATTATCCAAAATTACTAACAGCAATTCCTTTCACCCCTTGTGAAGGAGACAGAATTTTAGGCAAAGATAAAAAATCAAAATTTAATCTTATTGATGCAGCTATTAAAAAAATGGAAACAGAGGAAATAGAATCCTGGCATATTCTTTTTCCTAATGAATCAGGCAAGAGTGTCCTAAAAGAGAGAAATTTTATTGAAAGATATAACTATAGGTTTACTTGGAAAAATGAAAATTTTTCTGATTTTAATAGTTTTCTATCTATATTTACTTCTCGACAAAGAGCAACTATTCGGAAAGAACGAAAAAGTATTTCCAAGTTAGGCATTGAATTTAAATGCAAAAAACACAATGAAATTAATGCAGAAGATTGGGATTTATTTTATGTATTTTATCAGAAAACCTATTATGAAAGAGCTCAAAACCCTTACCTTAATAAAGAATTTTTTAAGTTAATTAATACCGTAAATCAGGTAGTTAAACCAGTTTTATTCTTTGCTGAAATTGAAGGAGAGCCGATTGGCGCATCATTGTGTTTCGAGGGTGAAGATACCTTATATGGAAGACATTGGGGGGCAACATCAAAAGTAAAAAACCTACACTTCGAATGCTGTTACTATCAGGGTATAGAATATTGCATTAAGAATAATCTCAAATTTTTTGATCCAGGAGTTCAGGGAGAGCATAAAATCAGGAGAGGCTTTCAACCACACTTAAGCTCATCATTTCATTATTTTTTAAAAGAGGATTTTGGGCAAGCGGTAAGTGATTTTTGCAAATCAGAAAGGGTTCAAATTAAAAATTATATTGAGGCATGCAAATCCTATACACCGTTTAACAATGATTATAGAATCAAATAAATGTATAAAAGTTTAAAAACAAAAAATCATTTAACGACTTGCAGCGCAAATTTTTCAAGGCTGAGAAAAATTTTATGTGATTTTAAAAATGATACTTATACATTTGAAATTTTAAACAACGAACAAAAAAATCGGGCTGAATTTTTGGTAATCTCCAGAACTCCACATACTCTTATGATCGAAGCAAAATTTAAAAATAAAGATGCGGCCTTGGTAAATTTTTTACTAAGAATAAATATTTATATTGATGCAAAGTTAGCAGAGGTAATTTCTTACCAACAAGAAAAACCTGTTCCATTTTTTATCCCCTCTCCATTCTCACAATCACAAGATGAAAAATATCAACAAAATAGAATCCTAACCGAGTGGCTTGAAAATATTTTTTTAAATGGAGCGGTTGAAGCAAAAGAAATAAATTTTTTAAATGATTAAACTTTAAATAGAATTCTAACTAAGTAATTTAAAAACATATTTTTTAATTTAAAATTTGAAGCAAAAGAAATAAATTACTTATATGACTAAAATTTTATATCTTCATGGATTTGCATCCTCTGCTGATTCAACAAAGGCAAAAGTAATTGAGTCTTTTGTTAAAAAAAATACTAGCTCAACTAAAATCTTAATTCCTAATTTGGATAATAATATTAAACGTGCTTATCAGCAGATTGAAGAAATAATAAAAACAGAATCTCCCTCCTCAATTATTGGGAGTTCCTTGGGTGGTTTTTTTGGAATATATTTCGCAGAAAAATATGATCTTTTATGTGTGAATATAAATCCTGCAATTCCCCCAATTGATATGTCTGAATATCTTGGTGAAAATCAAAACTACTCAACTGGAGAAAAGTTTGTTATTGATCAAGATCAGCTCGACTGGTTAGGCTTAATGAATAAAAAAATTAAGAACTTAAAAAAACACAAAAATTTCATGACTTTGGTTCAGTCAGGAGATGAAATTCTTGATTATAAGCTCGCTATTGAATACTTTTCCGGTAGTCAGATTGACATTACATTTGGAGGAGATCATTCATTTGAAGATTTTGAGTCTCATATTCAAAAAATACAAAATTTTCTAAATATGCACTAGAAAAGTGCATATTTTTATTACTTGCCCTATAATAAATCACAAATTGCACATATTATGTGCAAATATATTGGCATAGATGTTGCATCTTTAGAAATAAGTATTTTCAAATTTTTAGGAGAAATAGAATGTCAAAATATACAACTTATGAATACATATGGCTTGATGGATATCAGCCAGAACCTTCAATGAGAAGCAAGGTTAAAGCAACTGATGCAAGCACGCCTCCAGATTGGTCATTTGATGGATCATCAACTCAACAAGCTGAAGGTGGGAGTTCAGACTGTTTGCTCCTACCAGTTCAAACATACGAAAACCCTCATGGTCATGATTTGGTTATGACGCAAGTTCAATCAGCTGATCACACCACTCATCCAACTAACTTTCGCGCTGCAGCTGAAGAAGTTGTAACAGATGAATGGTGGTTTGGATTTGAACAAGAGTTCTTCTTTACAGACCCAGAAACTGGAGAACCTCTTGGCTGGGAAAATGGTGAGCCGAGAGCACAAGGAGATTTTTATTGTGGTGTAGGTGCTGGAAATGTAGTTGGCAGAGAGATATCAGATCATCATCTTCAAGCGTGTTTAGACCTAGGAATTACACTCACAGGAACTAATGCTGAAGTTGCATTAGGGCAATGGGAATATCAATGTCTTGGCAAAGGCATTAAAGCAGCAGACGATCTATGGGTAAGCAGATACATGCTTTATAAGATTGCTGAAGAGTATGGTGTGGGAGTAAATATTCATCCAAAACCTAAAACTGGAGATTGGAACGGATCTGGTATGCATACCAATTTCTCAAATGAAGAGATGAGATCTCAAGGGTCAGAGAAATTATTTTCGTCTATGTGTGACAAGCTTGGTGAAGTTCATCAAGAAGGAATTGCAGCTTATGGCTCTGATAATGATATGAGATTAACTGGTCTTCATGAAACACAAAGCATTGATCAGTTCTCTTATGGAGTAAGTGACCGTGGAGCAAGTATAAGAATCCCAGTGTATACAGTCGAGCATAACTGGAATGGCTATTTAGAGGATAGAAGGCCAGCCTCTAACGCAGACCCATATAAAATCCTAGCGCACATAGTTGGAACGCTAACGAAATAAGCTAGAGATTGAATAACTCTTATTCAGAGCAATTTAAAAAGCCCTCCTTGAAAGAGGGCTTTATTCTTTAAAGTTTGTTTTATGGATTACTCAGAATTTAAAGCATTTGATAACCTAAATACTGAAATCATTATTTTAGATGGAGATGATTTCAAGCTTCTCTGGATTAATGACGCCGCAAAAGCTGCAAACTGGATTGGCGATTCTTCGAAATTTGAAGACAAGTCAATTTCATCATTACTAAATGAAGAAACAGGATCTCAGATCAATGAAATTCTTCAAAAAACAAGAGAGAATTCTGGGTCTGTGACTAGAAGGGATTTTGAGATTGTTCATCAATCCGGCACTGTGAGAACGGTTGATCTAACCATCACTTTTGCTGAGAAAAAGAATCTTATTTTTATAGAAGCGGTAAGCATTGATAATCTCAATAAAATCATTGATTCCACAAGAAGTTTCTCAACGCAAAAAATTGCAGCTGGTTTAGCCAGAACCTTAGCTCACGAAGTTAAAAATCCATTGTCAGGTATTAAAGGTAGTGCGCAAATTTTAAAGTCAAAATATGTTGATGATTTTTCAAAAAAATTCTTAAAAATAATTGAAGAAGAAACAGATAGATTAAATGAGATTGTTACCAGGATATTAACTCCAGCTAAAAAACCAACTTTTGAATATTTTAACCTTCATGAATCTTTGCAAAGAGTATTAGCATTAAGCAATGCAGAATCTCAAGAAAACTTAACAATAGATAGAGATTATGATCCAAGCATTCCTGAAATTTACGGAGACAAAAATTTGTTTATTCAGGCTTTGATTAACATTACTCAGAATGCAGTTCATGCATGCACAAATTTTGCTGAAAAACCCTGTCTCGGCATTCAAACTAAAATCTCTTACCGACAACCCATTAATGGAACAGTTCATAGCACTTTAGCTGAAATCATTGTTAAAGATAATGGTCCTGGTATTAGTCCAGAAATTAAAGATCAAATTTTCTTTCCAATGATATCGGGCAAAGAAAATGGTTCAGGCATCGGTCTATCTATTTCACAAGATATCGTCCGAATCCACGGGGGTGCAATATCATTTGATCGAAAAGATGATCAAACAATGTTTTCGATTTTAATACCTATTTCAAGCAGCAATATTAATGGAGTTAAGAGTGCCTAAAATATGGATCGCTGATGATGATGAGGCTATTCGTATGGTTCTCGAGGAAGGCCTTAAGAGTGCTGGTCTTGAAATTGTAACCTTTGCTGATGGAGAAGCATTAATTGATGCTTTAAGCGAAGACAAACCAGATCTAATAATTTCAGATATAAAAATGCCTGGCATGCACGGCTATGATCTTTTAAAACACATCAAAAATAATTATGACAAATTACCAGTCATCATTATGACTGCTTTTACAGATATGCAGGCAGCAATTGATTCTTATGGGGGTGGTGCTTTTGAATATATTCCAAAACCTTTTGATTTAGAAGAAGCTATTATCACTGTTAAAAAAGCCCTTGAGGAACATAAAGAAACAAAACCAAAAAAAGTTTCTAAATCAGAAATCATTGGATCGGCACCTTCAATGCAGGTTGTCTTCAGATCAATTGGAAAGCTCGCTAATACAAATGCCACTGTTCTTATCCAAGGGGAATCCGGAACCGGGAAAGAGCTTGTTTCTAAGTCATTGCATAAAAATAGCCCAAGACATGATATGCCATTTATTGCCTTAAACATGGCCGACATCCCAAAAGAGCTCATTGAATCAGAACTGTTCGGACATGAAAAAGGAGCCTTCACTGGAGCTGTTGAGCAAAGAATTGGTAGGTTTGAACAAGCAAATGGCGGAACTTTATTTCTTGATGAGATTGGAGATATGCCTCTTGAGACTCAGACAAGATTATTGAGAGTACTATCAAACAAAGAATTTTTTCGAGTTGGAGGAGATAAACCAATCAAAGTGGATGTTCGAATATTAGCTGCTACTCATCAAAGTCTAGAATCATTGGTTGCTGCTGGCACATTTAGAGAGGACCTTTACTACAGACTTAATGTGATTAGAGTTGATGTACCGCCCCTTAGGCAAAGAAAAGAAGATATTGGCGACCTATCTTCTGCTTTTTTAAAGAGGCATGCAGATTCATTGTTGGATGAACCAAAAGTACTTTCTCCAGAAGCCCTTTTAGCTTTAACTCAATATGATTGGCCTGGAAATGTAAGACAATTAGAGAATACATGTTATTGGATTGCGCTTATGGCACCTACTCAAAATGTAAAATTAGAAGATCTACCTGGTGAAATTATTAGCAATAATGAATCGCCTCTCACACAAGGAGATGACTGGAAATCAGGTTTTTCTCAATGGCTTGGTGAGGTTTATCAAAGCAATTCTGAAAATATGCTTGAAATCATTGAACCCACATTAGATAAAGTCATGATTGATTTTGCTTTAGAGAAAACTGGTGGAAAAAAGCAAGAGGCTGCTAAAGTTTTAGGCCTAGGCAGAAACACGCTCACAAAAAAAATAAAGGCTCAGCAAAGTTAATTTACAGCATCAAACAAATCGCCAGATGCATGTAAGTCATGCAAATCGTCACACCCTCCAATATAATCTTCGCCAAACCATATTTGTGGAACAGAAGTTTTTCCAGCCTTTGATGCCATCTCAGCCCTCAGCTTAGAATTAAAATCAACAGAAACTTCTTGATAGGAAATATCCAAGCTTTTTAATAAACTTTTTGCTTTGTAACAGTATGGGCAGGTTTTTGTTGTATATATAATCACATCTTTCATGATAAAAATTTAAAATTATTTCAGTTTTATATTCTGCGTGGTGCTTCCCTCAACTTGAAATTTTGCTTGCTCAAAAGAAGGTGCTGATAATTTTCCCATGGCATTATTAGAAAAACCAAACTGCTCCTTTGGAATGCCGAGAAAATTTTTATCAATTTTTAAATTCTTATTAGCATCAACAAAAAGTGCAATTGCATAAATGCCCTCTGGTAAATCAATAACAAATTCATGGCTTTCCTTAAGCTCAATAAAAGTCTCTATCCCTGAAAATACACCTTCTTCTGATCGCTTTTCTCCTTTAACAGAATAATTGTATGCTTCAGAATTGTCATAAATAGCCAAAGACAATACCCCTTCTCTAGTTTGTCCTGATAAATTAATGGTTAATTCATCAGCTGAAATATTGAAAGAAAAAAGTGAAAGAAGTAAAAAAAATTTAGCGTGATATTTCATGAATTATTTTACTTTAACAAGTGGAAGCCCTTCTTGTTGCCAAGTTGAAATTCCACCTTGCAACACGTGAGTATTTTTGTAGCCATACTTTTGCAGCTTCTCA
>Ga0181557_1000270_pt1 | contig 68827 bp, 72 predicted proteins | sample 011ome_23_FD_148632 | JGI IMG/M metagenome (GOLD analysis project Ga0181557, IMG submission 148632) | Coastal salt marsh microbial communities from the Groves Creek Marsh, Skidaway Island, Georgia - 011506CT metaG (spades assembly) | ecosystem: Environmental > Aquatic > Marine > Intertidal zone... | reverse complement strand
TCGCCAAAATCAATAGCGAGATTCTAACACATCCACGTTTTTACACAGCCAGGGTCATTTGCAGGCGAATTATCTTGCGCCGCCAGAAGTCCGATAAGATCCGAAAACCGGACACCGAAGGTCCAGCACTCAGCCTCATCAGATTGTCTTTCCAGAATCCTATTTGTCATTCCCGCGAAGGCGGGAATCCATCTTCACACCCCCCCGTCTGCACGGGTGTGACGAGGTGTAATGAGATTCTGAGAAAAAATGCTGCTCAAATCCGATATCGCCAATATATCCATTTCGGCATCGCGACCTTTGACAGGTACCGTGTGACTGATGGCACCTGCGATGTCGTATCCGGCATATATTGCCGTTTCCTCTGATATCAATTTATCCGAAGTTATTCTGCCGCTGCGCCCACCATATCCGGATCATTCTCGACCTGATCGGCCAGCCAGCTTTCGAATTCTTTGATACGCGGTTCTCGCTCGCGGCCTTTCTCGCAAGCGAAGCACCAATTTCCAGGGCGGCTAACACGAAGATCAAACGGACTGATCAAACGACCAGATTCCAGATCACTGCGTACAAAGGCCATTTCGGTCATGGCAACCCCCTCACCCGCAATCGCCGCTTCTTGGGCGATGATATAGCTGTCGTAACTGATGCTGTTCAGCACTGGCGGATCAGGCACGCCTGCTGCATCAAAATAGATCGACCAGTCATCAGGTGCCGTATAGACCGATAGCAAAGGGTACGTGATCAGATCGCGCGGCGCGTTCAGCGGCCCGAAACGATCCAATAGCGTCGGGCTAATCACCGGAAACATTCGCCCGCGATAAAGGAACTTGTAATACATGCCGGGTTCTTTGTTCCTGACATATAGAAAGCCAGCGTCCACGGTGCCCCGGTTAAACGCCCAATCCTTATCCGTCGTCGATAACTGCACATCGATATCGGGGTGGCGGGCATGAAAGTCAGGCAAGCGTGTCAAAAACCAACGCATCGCCATGGTCACATAGACCTGCACCGTTAACGTCTGGGCATGGGCGGTCAGGCGAACGGCTTCGCTGGCGTCACGCATACGATCAAACGCTTGGCGAATGGGCACAAAATATAACCGACCCGCATCCGTCAGATCCACGCGTCGCGTATGGCGATCGAACAACCGCACACCCAATTCGGTTTCCAAGCCCTTGATTTGATGACTAATTGAGGAATGAGTTACATTCAACTCTTCTGCTGCAACTTTAAAGCTGGAATGCCGTGCCGCCGCTTCAAATGCCCTGATAGCACTTAATGATGGTAGCTGTCCTGTCATTTAAGCATTGTGCATATAGATGAATTTAATTCAACAATTGAAGAAAAATCATCGTTTGTCCTTGGGGGCATTTTGGCCGCAGAATACATGCGCAGTTTAGACAAGGATTCCGCCAGGGAAACAGCGGCACGTGCGACACTCAAAGTTTGCATGAAATCCCCTGACCCCGGCCAGAGGAGAGAAGACATAATGCAATCACACGCGCGGGTCGTCATCATTGGCGGCGGTATGATGGGCTGCGGCCTGCTCTATCATTTGGCTGAAGAAGGCTGGTCCGATTGTTTGTTGATCGAAAAAGGCGAACTGACATCGGGGTCAACATGGCATGCCGCAGGACAATGCCCCAGCTTCACCGCGGATTATAACCTAGGCAAAATTCATCAATACGGCATCGAGTTGTATGCGAAGCTTGAAGAACTCACCGGTCAATACGTCAGTTGGCACGGCTGCGGCAGTATCCGTTTCGCGCTAGACCAATCAGAGCTTGAATGGTTCAAACACGTCGAAGGGGTCTCCAAGTTGATCGGCTTTGAAATGCATGTCGTTGGCCCTGATGAGATCAAAAAGCACTTTCCCCATGTGGGCCTGAAGGGGGTTCTGGCCGGTGCCATCACCATTGGGGACGGCCATGTTGATCCTTCTGGCAGTTGTAACGCGCTCGCCATTGGTGCCAGAAATAAGGGGGCCAAGATTGAGCGCCACACACGCGTGATCGACGTCAACCAATTGCCAAGTGGTGAATGGGAAGTGATCACCGACAAGGGCACTGTCACATGTGAGCACGTGGTCAATGCTGCTGGGTGTTATGCCCGTCAGGTCTCGCAGATGGTCGGCACTGACATTCCGATCACCAACATGGAACACCACTATCTGGTCACCGATCCGATTCAGGAATTCATCGATAGCGATGTCGAAATGCCCGTCATTCGTGATCCGTACCCATCAGCGTATTATCGACAGGAACAAAAATCTGCGCTGATCGGGATTTACGAACCGCATGCCGGGGTCGAGGCGTGGCCCCATCGTGGCGGTTGGCCGGAATGGGATTCAGAAAACGAACTTTTCGAGCCAGACCTTGATCGAATTTTACCATATGTCGAACGCGTGTTGGAACGTATGCCGATCTGGCAAAATGCTGGCATCAAACGGTTCATTAACGGTGCCATTCCGCACACACCGGATGCCAATCCGCTGCTGGGTCCGGCCGTGGGCCTGAAAAATTTCTGGCACTGTAATGGGTCGTCCATCGGCATCGCACAGGGTGCTGGCTGCGGCAAATTCCTGGCACAATGGATGATTTATGGGGATGCCGAAATCAACATGGCCGGGTTCGACCCGCGCCGGTTCTGCGGCGTCAACGATAGCGACTGGGTGCGGGAAAAATCGTTTGAGGACTACACCCACATGTACGCGCTGCCGTTGCCGGGCGAGGAGCGTGACGGTGGCCGCAAGAAACGCACATCAGCGCTTTATGACACGCTGGTCGAAAAAGGTGCCGTACATACTGAAGCCGCTGTTTGGGAACGCCCGAAGTGGTTCTCTCTCGATGGTCGCGAGGAAGAGCTGATCTTCCGTCGCAACAACATTTTTGACGTGGTCGGCGAAGAAGCCCGCGCGTGCCGCGAACGGGTCGGTGTGATTGATCTGTCCAGCTTTGCCAAATTCATGGTCGAAGGGGCCGACGCCGAAGCGCACCTGAACAGGGTCACTGCCAACAAGATTGGGACACGTGCCGGAGGCATCACCCTGACCCATCTGTTGGGCGAAAGCGGCATGATCCACAGTGAAGCGACCATCACCCGCTTGGCCGAAGACAAGTTCTATGTGCTGACAGGTGCCGCTGCGCAACACCGCGATCTCGATCATCTGACGCTCAACATCCAAGACGGTGCCGATGTTAAAGTCACGGACGTCAGTGACGATATCGGGAACTTGGTGATCGCCGGTCCAAAATCTCGCGACACACTGTCTGGATTGACCGATGCCGATCTGAGCAACGAGGGTTTCAAATGGCTGACGGGTCAAGAAATCGAAGTCGCGGGTATTCCGCTGATCGCGCTTCGCGTCAACTATGTCGGCGAATTGGGGTGGGAACTGCATTGCCCGATGGATCGATTGGTGGATCTTTATCAGGCGGTCTGGGCGGCAGGGGAAGCGCATGGCATCGCCGATGTCGGATCGTATGCGGTCAACGCGCTGCGCATGGAAAAAGCCTACAAAGGTTGGGGGTCTGAGCTGACCAACGAGATCACCATGATCGAGGCCGATCTGGAGCGTTTTCTCAAGCTTGAGAAAGAAGATTTCATCGGCAAGGCAGCGACCCTACAACGCAAACAAGACGGCATCACACAAAAATGCGTGTACTGCGAGTTGGATGCCGATGATTCCGATGCGCACGGCGGCGAGCCTGTGCTAGATGGTGACACCGTGATCGGCGTGACGACATCGGGCGGGTATGGGTATGCGACCGGCAAAAGCCTGCTGTTCGCTTATGTCGATCCGGCGTACGCGGAACCAGGAACAACCTTCACCGTCGATATTCTGTCCGACGCCCGCACTGCGACGGTGCTGGCCGAACCTGTATGGGATCCCGCTGCTGAACGGTCACGGGCGTAAAGGTCCCCGCTATTTTTTGAGCGGTTCAGTCTTGCCCCCCATCGCGTGCCAGGCAGCAATCCCACCGGATAGCTTCCTGGCGTTCAATCCGCGCTTTTGCATTTCTGCAACCGCATTCCCGCTGACCTGATAGCCATAGACGCAATATCCGATGATCGGCGTATCGCTCGGCAGATCTTCGATCCAGGTGTCGATATCTTGCGGCGCACGCAACTGACCGCCCGCGATCTTATCCGTGCGCTTGGCCAAATCTTCATCCAGGCAGATATCCAGCAACAATGGCGGATTGGTAGACGCCATCATGTCCGCCAAGTCTTCGGCGGCGACGGAATTCTCGTCCCCTGCCGATGCATCCAAGGGTTTTTCAATGGCTTTCAGAAATCGAGCCGCAGGCCGATCCCAATGCAGATTGTCCATAAACGCATCCATATAGGCCCCAGCGTTCGCGCCAAAATCCACGTGGTAGGCATGTTCATACATATCGAGCGCCATGATCGGCACGCCATCGGCAAGTGCATGGGTGTGATCTGCGGACCATTGATTGGATAGTCGCCCAAAGCGTGGCGACCAAACCAGCGTCACCCATCCAGACCCGCCACCGAGCGCGCGCCCCATCGCGGTGAATTCCGTTTTCCAATTTGCCAAGCTTCCAAAGTCGCGAACGATGGCATCTGCAATCGGCCCCGTGGGATCCGCTGTCGGCCCGCCAATTCCATCCACCCCGCCCAAGCACTCGAAATAAACCTCGTGCAACAGCACAGAGTTGGCCGCGATCAACCGCTCTCGCCCCAGCCCGTTCAATTCAAAAACGGGCATTGTATCGAAAGGCACCTCGGATAGCCGATCCTCAATAGCGATCAAACGCCGAAGCGCCCCGCCGTAATTGTTTTCGTAGTGACTGGCCAATAATTGTTCCGACAGCCCCACCAACCGAGGCGGTTTAAAAGGGATCGGCATAACGTGATAGCGCATAACGTGGTCTCCAACAGGGACATGCCAGAGCCGGAAGAATGTAAGGGAAATAAAAAAAAGCACTCGTCCCGCAAAGCATACTCCCGGCGATAACATGCCGTGAGCGGACCTTGGGCGGATGCCTGATGGGGTGACCGCGTAACCCCTTGTATATCTTGAGTAGCCTATACCGTAGAGTCAGGCAACATCCATCATGTGTTGCTCGCCCTGTGCATGTCCCAGTAGGCGGCGTGAATACGCGTAAACATCTCGCCGGGTGCACCATCGCCGACGGGATTTCCATCAACCTCTGTCACGGGCATGACACCGCCCGCCGTTGAGGTGATGATGATTTCATCGGCCTCGCATAGCTCTGAAATCGGTACAAGCCGGACGCTAACGGGTACGCCCTCGGTCGCACAAATATCGATCACGGTCTGACGCGTAATCCCTTCAAGGGCACCGCGATCCGGCGTTGCCAGGGTACCATCTTTGACGACAAACACATTGAACCCCGGCCCCTCGCAGACGTTGCCATCGGAATCCAGCAAAACGACTGTTTCCGCCCCCGCGTCATATGCATCCAACAGGGCCACCTGAAAATCCAGCCAGTGATAGTTCTTTACGGTGGGATCGACGGCCTCGGGGCGAATGCGTTCGCGGTCGGACACGGCCATTCTCAAACCTGTCTTTTGCTTGTCCGGATCAGCAATCCAGACGAACGGAATGGAGAAGGCATAAAATCGGTTTTGGCAATCTCGCGGATCGCGCGACCCTGGCTTTGGAATCCCGCGTGTCGCGATCAGGGCAACGTAGGCATTTTTAAGTTCGGCCTTGTGCACCAATTTGTGCAGGATATTTCTGATTTCAAAATCATCGACTGGCAGGCTGTACCGAAGCCGCTCCACACCGCGCCAAAACCGCGCCATGTGATCATCCAACCGGAAGAACGCCCCATCCCACGTATGCACCACATCGTAGGTCGCATCGGACCGGGTGAAGCCCCAATCCATGATCGGGACCCGAGCCTCGGCGATGGGGACGTATTCCCCCTCTATCCAGGCTGCGCCCTTGCTGAAATCCATCGTTCAGGTTCCGCCGCTACTTCTGCGGGGTCCAAATTTTCTCAATCGCCTCGGTGATCTCTGGCAACACGCTCGCATCCTCGATGGTTGCCGGCATGTTGTACTCTTCACCATCAGCGATTTTTTTCATCGTTCCGCGAAGAATCTTACCGGATCGTGTTTTTGGCAGGCGTTTAACCACAGCCGCCAGCTTGAACGCTGCGACGGCACCAATCTTTTCACGTACCAATCGCACGCACTCGCCGACAACGGCATCGTGGTCAGTATCAACGCCTGCATTCAACACCACAAATCCGATTGGCAACTGGCCTTTTAGTTTATCCTCGGCACCGATGACCGCGCATTCCGCAACATCAGGGTGCGATGACAGCACTTCTTCCATCCCACCTGTGGACAATCTGTGACCGGCAACGTTGATCACATCGTCAGTTCTGGCCATGACATAAACGTAGCCATTTTCGTCCATCATCCCGGCGTCGCCGGTTTCGTAATAACCAGGGAAGTTCTTGAAGTACGAGTCTTTATACCGCTGATCGGCGTTCCAAAGGGTCGGGAATGTGCTTGGCGGTAGCGGCATTTTGACGCAGATATTACCGATCTCGCCCGGTGTGACTTCCTCGCCTTCGTTGCTGAGGATCTGCACATTCCAACCCGGACATGGCCGCGTCGGCGATCCAGGCACGATCGGCAACATTTCGATCCCCAAACAGTTGGCGGCGATAGCCCAGCCGGTTTCGGTCTGCCACCAGTGATCGATGACGGGAATGTTCAGCTTTTCGGCAGACCAGTTCAGGGTATCCGGATCACATCTCTCCCCCGCCAGAAACAACGCGCGAAGGCCGCTCAAATCATACTTGCCGACGTATTCTCCGGTCGGGTCCTGCTGGCGGATCGCGCGAATGGCGGTCGGCGCCGTGAACAATGTGCAGACATTGTATTCCTGTACCACGCGCCAGAATGCGCCGGGGTCAGGCGTGCCAACGGGTTTGCCTTCGAACATGACCGTGGTCGCCCCGTGCAGCAAAGGCCCATAAATGATGTAAGAGTGTCCGACGACCCAACCCACATCTGATGCTGCCCAATACACTTCGCCGGGATCAACATTATAGATGTTTTTCATCGTCCATTTCAGGGCAACGGCATGGCCACCATTATCGCGCATCACCCCCTTGGGTGCGCCCGTGGTCCCAGATGTATACAGAATATAAAGCGGATCGGTGGCATCAACCGCCACACAATCATGAGGTTCCGCGACACCCATTTCCGCATGATAATCGAAATCGCGCCCCGGAATCAGATCCGCGAGTTCCTCTGCGCGCTGCACAATGATGCAGCTTTCAGGCTTGTGATTTGCGATCTCAATCGCATTGTCTAACAATGGCTTATAAGGAATGACCCGGCTGGGTTCGATCCCGCATGAGGCCGTGACCACAACCTTTGGCGAACAGTCATTAATCCGCACTGCCAATTCATTGGCGGCAAATCCACCAAATACAATGGCGTGGGTCGCGCCCAAACGGGCACAAGCCAATGTAGCGACAACGGCCTCGGGGATCATCGGCATATAGATGATCACGCGATCACCTTTCTCCACGCCTCTCGACGCCAATACACCGGCAAATTTGGAAACCTGATCCAAAAGTTGAGAATACGTGATGGTTTTTTTGGTGTCGGTGACCGCACTGTCGTAAATAATCGCCGCCTGATCGCCGCGCCCGTCATTGACGTGACGGTCCAGCGCATTAAAGCAGGTATTCATCTTGCCGCCCTTGAACCAGCGATAGTGCGGCGGGTTCGACGTATCTAAGACCGTGTCCCAAGGTTCTATCCAATCGATACCCTTGGCCGCTTCGGCCCAAAACGCCTCTGGATCATCAATCGATTTTTGATACACTTCGTCAAATGATTGTCCCATTGTCCCCTCCGATGTTTTTTGATCGCGCTTATAAATTGGCGCGAATACTAACTTAGTTTTGATTGATTGTGCCTGACCTAAGTCAATCTGCAAAGCCTTTGCCAGATCAAAAAAGCAGACCGAAATATGGCCCGGCTCTGATCCCAACCGGAGTTCGCATTCTGCATCTAAACGTAACACTCTGTTACACCTGATCCGCGAATAGGCCGCTATAATTTTATCAGATAGCAGATATTAAAAGTTCATTTCGGGTCGGGGGACTCTATGAAACGCATTCTAAGTTGGCTTGTACTGATTGGTTTTGCGGTTGCGCAGATTTCAATCATCGCACCGAAGTTTATCACTGCGGGCAGCGAAACCATGTATATGGCCGTGGTCGGCCCGATGACAGGCCCGGACGCCGCACGCGGCAAAGCCATGGTCGACGGCGCAACCCTGATGATCGACACACTCGAAGAAAGCGGCATCCTTGGTGATCGCGATATTCAACTGATCGTCAAAGATGACCAGTCCAATCCACAGATCGCGATGGAACACGCGGCAGCGCTGGCACAGGACGAGCAAGTCATGGCTGTTCTCGGGCATTCCTCGGACGAGATTTCGCGCGCGACAGCACCGATCTATGCCGCAGGCGGCCTGCCTGTCGTATCTGGCAGTAGCGGCTTGCCGTTGGTTGCCGCCGAAAACAAATGGTATTTCCGTGTCGGTTTGACCACTGTGCAACAAGGCACATTCCTCGCCAATTACATGGCGCGTGTGATGCAAGAAGACACTCTACAAATCATTACCGCTCAAGCATGGAAAACATGGCGTATCTATCACGGACTCAAGATTGGGTTCTTATCACGAGGCAATCACTGCCTCAGTTGTTCACTTGACGATAACCGCCTCGATATCAATCTCCATCAGCATTTCAGGGCGTGCGAGGCCATTGACGATCAAACCCGTTTGACATGGGCGTGTGCTGCCGAACCATTTTGCCAGCACTCGAAACACCGGCACACGGTATTCGCGGTCTGTTAGATAGACCGTTGTTTTCACCACATCTGATAGGCTGCTTCCCGCTTCACGCAGCAACACATCAGAGCAATGCATCGCTGTTTCAGCCTGCGCCGCCACATCCCCCTCGCCAACAAAGTTTCCATCCAAATCCAGTCCAGTTTGTCCACGTAGCCAAATCCGGCTACCGACACGAACAGCCATGCACAGTTCGTATTCGAAATCTTCGCCATCGTGGTTAAGTGAATGTTCATAGGGGCGAATGCGTTGATGTGTCATGATGACTCCTCTGTTTTGTCAGGCGCTACCAATTTCAGCTACACTTAAGATCATTGATCCTTGAAAGGACGATAAACGATGCATCTATTTGAAGCCAATGCCCCTGACGACATGAATGCCGCCGCATCAGTAATTCCGATTTTGGATTTGAGCGATTTCCTGGCGGGCAAAAGCGGCGCACTTGAAGAACTCGCGGCACAACTCCGGCAAGCATGTACGGAAGTCGGCTTTTTCTATATTTCCGGTCATGGGATCGACGAGAAGTTGATCAGTGCGACGTTCGAGCAATCGAAACGATTCCACGCCCTGCCGTTGGATCAAAAAATGGAACTGCCACAGGATGAGAATAACATCGGGTATTTGCCGATGAATGCGAGTATCCAACGCCATTCCACCGTTCATAAGGCGACACGCCCCAATCAGAATGCATCATTCTTTGTTACCCACGACCGTGCAGCGGATCACCCGGACGTGATCGCAGGAAAACCGTATCGGAGCGGGAATCAATGGCCTGATGATCTGCCGGGGTTCCGCGAAGCCGTAATGACGTACTTCAATGCGCTCGATCATTTGGGCAACAGTTTGCTTCCGGTTTATGCGCGGGCACTCGACCTTCCAGCGGACTATTTTGCCGACCTGTTTGCGAATGAGGGACATCAATCATTACGGATGCTGCACTATCCGCCAACTGAACAAACCGGGAATGATTTCGGCACCAGTCCACACACGGACAACACGTTCATGACAATCCTGGCGCGGATGGATGTGCCGGGACTGGCCATCCGTTTGCCATCCGGCGAATGGGTATCACCGCCATTGATCCCAGGGACATTTCTGGTGAACATCGGAAACATCCTGAGGCGTATGAGCAACGACACATTCTTATCAACGCCCCATGGCGTAGTCGTTGAGGGTGACCAAGCGCGATATTCTTTGGCGTATTTTCACAGCCCAAACCCGTATTCGATGATAGAGGTTGTGCCGTCGTGCGTTGATGATGACAACCCACCAAAGTACGAACCGGTTCTGTATGCCGACCTGATCCGAGAGTTCTTCTCAGCAAACTATGCCCATCAAAAAGGTCACGGCGCGGTCGAGATGAAGAACCGCTACGACTGATCGAGTATTCATCACTAGGCTAGCTGATGAGGGCTCTATCCCTAGTTCGGGGGCTTAGAATGGACTACAGGGAACTTTGCCTTTTGCCACGCAACAATACCGTCATCAATCACCGTAATATTTTCGAACCCCTTGTCTTTTAGTGTTCGTGCCGAGATCGATGCACGAACATCTGTATGGCAGTAGATCAGTATGGGTGAGGACTTTGGCAAATCAAGGATCGGCGCACCGGCCTTGAGGGCCGCCGGAATGGCACGGAAATCAATATTCTGGGCCCCCTCGAGATGCCCTGTTTCGCCAAAGTATTCCCCTGGGGTCCGAACATCTAAAACCAACGTACCAGGCTGATCCTGCAAAAGAGCCTTGGCGTCATTTACTGAAATGAACTCGGCATTGGCATAAACCGGGGGAATCAGTTGCAGCCCCGCGTATCCCAAACCAGCGAGAATCATAAGCGCCACAGCAGAAATTTTGATCCATTTACGAAACACCCGCGTCTCCTATCCTTGCGTTACGCATAGAATATATGGGGTTTCTGCGGAGCACTACAAAAACCGCGCGCACGTTTACAGATGTGACACACCGTCGTTATGATCCCCACGTTTGCAGAACTGAAAAGACAGGAAACATTCCAATGACCTTCAATGTCGGCGTGGTCGGTCTTGGTGCCATGGGCCAAAAAATGCTGTCTGATATGGCCATCCATTCAGCCTTCAACGTGACATCCGCCTGGGACCCCAACCCAGAATCATGCGCTGCGGTCGCGATAGCCCACCCATCAATCCTTATGGCCGACAATGCAGATGCTCTGATTGCCGACTTAAGCATAGATGTCCTTTATATCGCCAGCCCACCGAATTCTCACCGCGCGTATTTCTTGGCAGCCCTTGAGCGCAACCTTCCCGTCTACTGCGAGAAGCCCTTTGGTGTTGATCTTGCCGAGAGTGAAGATTTGGTGGCGCGAATAGAGGCCGCTCAACTGATCAATATCATCAACTTCAATCATGGCAACGCACGTGGCAGCACCCATATTGAAGATCAATTGACCTTGGGGGAAATGGGTCAAGTCGTCGGCGCGGACATCATCATCCATCTGTCGGAATGGCCCAGGGAATTTCAAAAAGAAGCCACATGGCTGGCGCACCGGGAACAGGGTGGCTTCACCCGCGAAATGGTCTCGCACTGGCTATACCTGACGCGACGTCTACTGGGTGAAGGGACCATCACGCGTGCAAACGTCTCATACCCAGATGACGCTTCACTTGCGGAGACACACCTGACGGCAGAATTGGATTTCGGCGGCGTCCCGGCTTTCATCAGGGGTGCCACCGGCGGCGTCGGACCTGTCGGGACCGAATACACCCTTTGGGGAACCAAGAAATCCTTTCGCCTTCAAAGCGGCGGACGCATCACCGAGAGTAATGGTGGCCCCTGGCAAGAACTGTTTACAGATATTCCCAATATCAGTGACCAAGATCGCCAGCGAACCTTGTATGGGGTCGCCGCACGTCTGAATGGTGAAGCCAACAAAATGCCAACCGCCGCCGATGGATTTGCCGTCCAGCAATTGGTTGAGGGATTATTAGGCTCCCGCTGATTAGTTTCCGGACACACGGCCCCAAACCCGACGCTAAACCTTCGCGATCCGCCAATACCCTGAATACCGCTATGGCTATTCATCTTGACGACTTTTGGTGTTGGTCTAGTATGTCAGTGTTGGTTCTCCGAAAGCGAAAGCCTTGGAGATTAAAAGGGAACATGGTGAGGCGTACCCAACAGGGACCGAGACCATGGCTGCCCCCGCAACTGTGAGCGGAGAGTATCGGCCGACAAAGCCACTGGGAAACCGGGAAGGCGGACCGAATACGAAGACCCGCAAGCCAGGAGACCTGCCACACGAGACCTTACAACCTCTGTCGGGTGCGACAGTTTACAGGAGATGACAATGGCTTTCGAAACTACTGCTAATCAAACAGCAGCTCTCACAGCCACAAAAAGCAAAGTTTTACCAATCGCTTTGGCCGCCTTGATGGGCATCGCAATTATGTTCGTTGCAGGACACATCCAGGCGAACGCATTGCATGACGCGGCACACGACGTGCGTCACGCGACCGGCTTTCCCTGCCACTAAGACATGTTCACCCGCATAATCACCAGCGCATTGCTCGCTGGTGCTGGCGCTGGCTTTATCGCGAGCTTGCTTCAGCTTGGCTTCGTGCAACCTGTGTTGTTGCATGCGGAACTATATGAGTCCGGACAACTGGTACATTTTGGATCGCAATCCGTGGTCAGCGCGCATCAAGACGTCGCTGGCTTTGACGCTCTTCGTGATGGTCTCAGCATCGCCTTTACCATCGCAATTTATTGTGGGTATGCGCTGATCCTGGTCGCCGCCATGGCGCTGGCCACGGAACGCGGTGCCGTCGTCACGGCACGCAACGGGATCATCTGGGGTATCGCCGGTTTCATCGCCGTGCATTTTGCGCCAGGGTTTACACTGGCGCCCGAAGTGCCAGGCGTTGCCGCCGCGGATGTCTATGCACGTCAATTGTGGTGGTTCCCGACCGTCGCTGCTGCCGCCGTCGCCATGTGGCTGATCGGATTTGGCAAAAGTTGGCTCGCCTGGGGCATTGCCGCTGTATTGTTGATTATCCCGCACGTGATCGGCGCACCGGAACCAGATACCTTTGCCGGACCTGTCCCCACAGAAATTGGTGCCTTGTTTGCAAGCCGTGCGCTCGGCATTGGGTTGGCAGCATGGGTATTGGTAGGTCTCTTCGCTGGCTATTTCTGGAGTCGCGAAGTCGCCGAAGAACAAGGGGCCTGATCCCATGAACAAGCCTCTGGGAATGTTAACCGTCGGCTTGGTCCTGGGCGGCCTCACCGGATTCATGATTGCAGCCGGATACGGCATCACGCTCGATGGGCATGACCATGGCGATCATGGAACCCACAGCGCTGCTCATGGCGGCGCCCATGACCATGGGGAACTGCTGTCCCTGCCTGACGGAGCATCCGCGCCGACCCTGAATATGATGGTGATGCCTGACCCTGCCACGGGTTGGAACCTACATATCATGACCACGAATTTTGAATTCGCACCACAAAACGCCAGCCGAGATCATGTCGATGGCGAAGGGCATGCACATGTTTATGTGAACGATAAGAAGATTGCTCGCCACTACGGGCCATGGTTGCATATCGCAGACTTGGAGCCGGGCGAGAACGTGATCGCCGTAACGCTCAACTCAAACGATCACCGCGAGTTGGCTGTCGGTGGTAAAGCCTTACGGGTCGAGCAAACGATTACTGTTGAATGAACGGCGGAATATTGGCGCGCAGGCAATGCCGCAAGCGCCCGCACGGTCTTGCGTCCAGAATTTGTCCCCCTGGGCTGTCGGCATACAGGCGGCACGTATTGACGATGTCCGGGATGTCCTGGTCGGGCTTCACGCCTGAGAATACGTAACTGGCGCGATTCTTCCCCTGCAACGCGATGGTGATCGGGGTTTCACAACCACCCATGCAGGGTCCCCGCTCCACTGCGATGGTGTCGGCCAGACCAGCCTCGTCAATCGCCGCCGCCACGTCGGCCCTGAATTGATGGTCCTGGTTCGGACTGGTCGAGGCCATGCACGACCCACAAATCAAAAGTCTCATGCCAATAACCTGCGCATCAGGCCGTGCCGTGACCGATATCAAAATTATTGCCCGCGCGGTCCTGCCCACTGACCAAATAGAGCGGCCGAACGTCGTACCCTTGGGACGGATGCTGCTTGCCGATCTCCGCCCCCAGCGCATGATCATAAAAACTGGTTGCTGGCATCAGGCGCACGATGAACGCCGCGCGGCGATGATCTGTGTGGTTGGCGGATGATCCATGGATCATATAGACATCGTGGAACGACATCTGCCCGGCCCGCAGCAACAACGGCTCCGCCGTCGCCTCGTCAAAATGCTCCGAATCACACACCAGATTGATGGTCTTGTTGCCGCCCTCGACCCACGAATGGCTATAAAGCTTGCGGTCTTTGTGCGATCCCGGAATGAACTTCATCGGTCCGTTTTCTGGCGTCACGTCATCCAACGGAATCCAGATCGTCAGCACATCCAATGGGCGGATCGGATAATACTCACCGTCTTGGTGCCACGGTGTTTCTTTGCCACTGCGGGCAGGCTTCCCGAACACGGTCGTGCCCCACAAAATAATGTCGTCACCGATCAATTGCCGCGCGATGCCCATCAGGCTGGGATGGGTGGCAAATTCTAACCACTTTTCAGAACCGATGACACCCATCGACCCACCATTGGTCTGATGCGGGGCCATGATGATATCCGATTCCAGATGGCTGTTGCGTGCCAGCAACTCATCGTACTCGGCCCGCATCTCGGCAATCAGTTCGGGCGGGAACTCCCAATCGGGGATGATCCAGCCTTTTTCGTGGTAGGTGGCGAGTTGATCGTCGGTAAGGTGTGCGCCAGCTGCTTCAGTCATCGAAAGCATCTCATTTTTTATTTCAACCTTCTTCCATTTTGGTTCAGGTAAAGGCTGATATCAAATCACAGGGCCCATTGCGTTTCCAATTTTGATGAAGCTCTGCGATAGCCCTCTGCCACTCAGTCCGCTCGGTGCCGCACCGTGGTTGTTCGTCGTTAAGTCTTCTCAGCGGTTCAACGAGCTATTGTCACACGGTTGGTTGGTTACGTGACCGACGGCATATGTATTGTTACACGTGATCAGTCGCGGACGGGACTACCTGAGATCAGCGTTTCTTTAGATGATACGACTTCGGCCGCGTGACACTCTGATAGCCAAGGGCCGATAGTGACGCGCCGCGACCCGTATCTTTGCACCCTGTCCAACTCAGTGCGGGATCCAAATAGTCACAGCGGTTCATAAAAACAGTTCCGGTTTCAATCTGCGCACCGATTTCGAACGCGGCATCGGTGTCTTGCGTCCACAATGATGCAGTCAGCCCAAATGGAGAGTCGTTCATCAGATCAATCGCCTGCGCGTCCGATGACACCCGCATAATACCGACAACGGGACCAAAGCTCTCATCACGCATGACCCGCATGCTATGATCGACATCGATCAGAATTTGCGGGGCCAGATAAGCATCCGTGCCGTTATCCGCTGTGAACTTAGACGTATCGATCAAGGCCGTGGCCCCTGATGCCGTGGCTTCGGCAATCTGCGCGCGCACTTCATCGGCGAACCGCACATGTGCCATGGGTCCCAATGTGGTCTCGGCATCGAGCGGATTGCCCAAACGGTAACCCTCAACAATGGAAACCGCCTTTGCGACAAAATCATCGAATAATGTATCGTGAACGTAAATCCTCTCGATGCCGCAGCAACACTGACCAGCGTTAAACATCGCCCCATCGATCAAGGTATCAACCGCTTGATCCAAATCAGCATCGGCACGGACGTATCCGGGATCTTTGCCACCCAATTCCAACCCAATCGGTGTAAAGGTGCCGGCAGCCGCGCGCTCAATCGCGCGCCCTGCATTCACAGACCCTGTGAAGTTGATGAAATCGAATGACTTGTTTGCGATCATTTCACTGGTATCCGCATGACTCAGGCGAACATTCACAAATAGACCATCGGGCAGGCCAGCCTGTTCAAACGCAAGCGCCAACCTCTCCCCTGCTAGTAATGTCTGCGAAGCATGCTTCAACACGACCGCATTCCCCGCGATCAGTGCAGGCGCGATGGTATTGATCGCTGTCAAATAGGGATAATTCCAAGGTGCGATGACAAACACAACGCCCACGGGTTCGCGCTTAATGTAACGAGCAAAGTCGTTGCTGTCTTCTATTTGCGTCGGGCACAATGCGTCTTCGGCAATCTCTGCCATATACGCCGCACGTTCCCGAACACCGCCGATTTCGCCGCCATAGCGGGTTGGCCTGCCCATCATGTGCGCGATTTCGACAACAACTTCTGCATTCATAGCTTCGAGTGCATCAATCGCACGCATCACCAAGTTCGCGCGTTCATCAACCGGGCGGCGTGCCCAATCCTTTTGTTGACGACGGGCCTTTTCAACACGCGTATGTAACTCTGAAACGGTCTGGGTTTCGCGCTCGGCATATACGCTGCCGTCAATCGGGGAGATTAGGTTGATCGCCGTCACAATAGAAACCTCTTCATATCCAAGAAATGGTGTTTAGGGATATGACGTTTCTATTCCGGTTTCAATCAGCAACTCGTTCGAAAGGCCACTAGGTTAGGATGGGCGACACACCTGCAAAATACGGATGAAGAAGGACCGCCACCACAAACACCACGACACCGATCACCAAGCCCCGAGCCTCAATAGCCAGGGATGGCGCTTCCGGTTTTATCCAAGCGCCTTCTCGGGCATTGATCATACGCATTTCTAGTAACGCCCATAACCCGAGGCCGCCAAACAGAACGAGAGACCGTGTCTCACCATTGGAAATCAAGTGTGCGACACTCCACAATGCGACACCGGTCAACTGGGGATGACGGATCAAGCGTTTTATGCGACTTGGGTGTTGGGCCACCACGAATAACACAAACGCATTCACCATCAGCAATGTCGTTACAGCACCGGCCCAGGTCGGTGGAATATACAGCGCATTCGGCTCGGTCGAACGCCAACCCATGACAATCAACACAAGCGACAAAATGATCATGGAGGCGAACATCCCCTTATAGGGCATTTCGCCAACCTTCGCGATGAGTTGCGTTCTCAGTGATCGAAAGGTACTCGGCATCAGATGCACGACTGCCCACAAGATCACACCCACAATAAATAGGGTCATGCTTTACTCCGCCTAGTCATGATCAACATCGTTCCATGTTACACCCTGTTTCTCGTCGTCTACTGTAATCGAAATCAAACAGCCCGCTCACTTACAGATGTTTAACAATACTTCTCCGGCCCAACCCACTGACCAGCCGTGTAACGATCACCATGTGCCCAACCAATCGGCAGTACATTTTCTATGGCCTCAAGATCAGATAGAGAGAGTTTCATATCTGCACCCGCAGCCAATTCGATCAAATGATCAACAGAACGCGTCCCCGGGATGGGCAGGACATGCTCTCCTTGGTGTAGCACCCATGCGATTGCCAACGAAGATGCTGCCACCCCCATCTCACTCGCCAACGCCCTAAAGCCATTTGTGGCTGCGATATTTCGGCTTAGGTTCGGCTCCATAAATCTCGGGTTGGCTTTCAGGAAGTCGATCGACTGGCATTTTTCTAGTGATGGTGGCTTATCGGTTAAAAGGCCGCGCCCCACCGGGCTAAAGGCTACCAAAGATGTCCCGAGTTCTGCGGTTTTCTGGACCAAGCCCATCTCGGGCGAGCGGGTCGAAAGGGAATATTCATTCTGAACGGCGCCGACGGGGTGAACGGCCGCTGCCACCGAGAGCGATGTGGGTGCTATTTCAGAAAATCCGAACTGGAGAATTTTTCCGGCTTTCACAAACCTAGCCAGCGTCTCTGTTACTTCTTCGATCGGACGTGCCTCCTCTCGTCGGTGCACATAAAACAGTTCGACATGATCCACGCCCATGCGCTGCAGGGACTTGTCCAGTTCTGCTTCGAGATGTTCACGGCTGTTGTCATAGCAACGGTTGCCATCAGCATCCGTCGTGATCCCGGCCTTGGTTGCGATCTTAAATAATGTGTCGGCCTGGGGTCCCTGTTTGGCCAGGAAAGAACCAATCCGATCCTCCGACAGTCCGGCACCGTATTTATTTGATGTGTCCAACTGGTCTATGCCCAAATCCAACGCCTTGGTCAGCAGCGCATGGGATTTTTCGGTATCGGTGGGGCCGTAAAAATCGACCAATGACATCGCGCCAATGCCGATGGCAGATACACGGGTGCCCAAATGTCCAAGCTTTCGATACTGCATGTTTACTCTCTATCAGGATAGTAGATGTGGCTCAGAATAGGCCACGGTTGCGGTTGCATCATTTATATCAGCATAATCTCGGGCGGACACGCAAAACGCCGCGCCAATGATGTCCGCGCATTACAAAAATTTAATGGCCATAAGGGCTTAGAGGCCATTTTATCGCCTGCTGATGTCTTGTTTCAACGTTCTCAAACCCCCAAATGCACGCTAACGGGGGAAGGTTCAGTCTAATGGCTGAGGTCCTGATTATTTTTGAAGCACCCGTTGGCATCAATTTGAAAGGACGTCACATGAAAACGAATAAACCAGTATCTCTGAAAAGCATTTGGTACATGATGGGCGGCGGCACGGCTATCGCACTCGGCATTGTCGCAGCAGTTTGGGGCGTCTTGGGTATTTTTGTTGTCTAAAGCTGATTGAGCAAAACTGAAGATCTACTGATCTTTTTTCTGGCTTGGCTATGTTAGGAAGCGGGTGATCCAAAAGATGAACATCATCTGGGGATTGCCCGCTTTTTCTATTTAGCACAATGTTTTGATACGGTTGATCCCACTTCGGGTTTAACGAAAACTTCGCTCTATTGAACTATCAACGGTCGTGGTTAATTCCGCTTCAGCACCATATCGATAAGTGCCGTTTCCGTGTCGCTTGGCACGATCGCGCGACGGCGCACCATCATGAATTTTCTGGGCGGCACATCCAGTGGAAGCGCGCGCAATGCCCCGGCATCAATGGCTGTCGCCACAACATGTCGTGACAAGACAGCGGCCCCTACCCCAGCCTCCACTGCCTCTCGAACAGCTTCGTTGCTCGGCAATTCAAGAACAATGTTCAGATCTTTCCAGGCCAATCCTGCGGCTTGGGCGAGTTTCTCAAGAACACCCCGGGTGCCCGATCCTTGCTCGCGGACAACCCACGGCACAGCGGTCAGTTTGATCGAACCCTTGCTCCGCCCCAGCGACGGCCATCGCTTTGTCTGAACAACCATGACCGGTTCGTCGTGATCAACTTCGTCTAACTGCAAGTCATTCGAGCGGATCGACCCTTCAACGAAGCCGATATCGACCTCCGAGGTGACCACCAATTTTTCGACTTCGCGCGTATTGCCAATCGAGATATTGAGGTTGATCCCAGGGTAGCGATCATGGAACGCCGCTAACCGGCGAGGCAGCCAATAGTTCGAAATGGTTTGGCTGGCGGCAATTTCCAATCGCCCAAAGGTTATACCACCCAGGGCAGCGATGCTACGCTTTGCCGCCTGCGCACGCTCCAAAACACCATTGGCTTCGGCCAGAAATATCTGCCCCACTTCGGATAACTCAATCGCACGGCCAACCCGATTGAAGAGTTTGATCTGATACTGCTTCTCTAGCGCGGAAATCGCGGCAGAGGCTGCGGACTGTGTAATACCGAGGCTCTCGGCCGCCTTGGTCACATGGGCAAATTTGGCGACGGCGGCGAATATTTCTAATTGAGTTAGGGTCATGCAAATTGATAAAAAAAATTTGTCGGTTGAGCAATAAAAACATGTAAATATGATCAGCAATCCCCCTGTTTCCCTTGCCCATTCCCGTTTATAATATTGCTTGGGGAATATAAAAAATTGGGATGGGAAGCATGGCAGTATCAGCAGAAGACGTGATCAAAGAAACTGAGGGGATGGAGGCGCCAGAATTCTTGCGCTACCTCATCATTGATAAATTCCCAGGCAAGACCGTCGTCACCACATCACTGCGTGCGCGGGGCATGGTGACCCTGAGAATGGTTGCTGATATTGATCCCGCGACACCAGTCGTGTTCTGCCACATGAAAAACATGTACCCCGGCAGCATGGAATATAAGGCGGAAATGATCGGGAAACTTGGCCTAAAAGACGTTAGATCACCCTTGGACGACTTGGATGCCCTACCCGGTGACAACTTTCATTGTGAAAATCTTTGGGGCGAGGATGTGAATGACGGCACACGTCACTACACCACGGTGCCGTTGAACGAGACACTGAAACCATTTGATTGTTGGATCAGCGTTGTCTGCCACAATCCATATTCATATGAACCGCGCCCACGCGTGCTGCAAGAGGGCCGCCTTTTGCGTGTTCATCCCCTGGTTGGATGGCAAGAAGAAAAAGTCCGTGCTTATTTGAAAGAGCGTGATCTTCCGTTTCATCCCATGGCGATGAATGCGTCATACCAACGTGTCGATGCCGAGCCCCCGGCGGCCAGCGAGAGTTACAATTACTAAGCGCTATCATTTACTGCTGATCACGTGCACACCTAACACCCTGCCTCTATCGAGTGAATATCGACGTTATGATTATTGCCCAAATTTCTGATTCGCATATCGACCCAGAGCATGAAAACGGGCCAGCCCGGCTTCGTGATCTAGAAACATGCGTGGCTGACATCAATTCATTGAACGAGTTACCTGACGTGGTGATCCACACCGGCGATATGGCGCACAATGGCAATAACGAAAAATACAATTTGGCGTTCGAGATTCTGCAAGACCTGAAGCCGCCGCTTTTGGCCTGTCCGGGCAATCGCGACGAGCGGTCATTACTAAGAGAGCGCCTCAATATTGGTCAACCATTGCAAAAAGACAGCCCGTACATGCAATACGCGGTGGACGATTTTCCAGTGTGCTTGGTCGCGCTTGACACGATCAGCACCCAAAGCAACCAGGGCGCTTACTGTCGGGACCGAGCCGATGGATTGCGCGCTTGGCTATCATCCCATTCGGACAAACCTGTCGCCTTATTTATGCATCACCCGCCGTTCGAGGTGACTGAATCGAAATTCCCACATCAGTATGACCCGTGGGCGGGGGCTGAACGTCTGACATCGGCGCTAAGAGATCAACACCAAGTGGTCCGAGGATTTTGCGGGCATGCCCATCGCGATACCACTGGGACTGTGGCTGGCACACCGTTTAGCTGCGTACCGAGTGTTGCCCGCGATCTTAGACTGGGGGAATTCGAACCCGATCTTGAAACCGTGCCATTATACCATATTCATACGTTTGACGGCGTCAGCGCATTTAAGACGGAAACACGTCCGGCACTGCGTTAGGTTCATATCGGAACCATCCGTGATTGATCAACGTCCGGCCCTTCTTGGCCGACGGGACCACCCGCATCGATCTCTTCCTTTGTGGCGTCTCGCACGCTCAGAACTTCGAGCTTGAACAGAACCTCACGACCGCACAGCGGATGGTTGCCATCTAGGGTCACGGACTTGTCATCGACCCGGGTGACAATAAAATTCCGCACATCGCCACTTTCGTTTTCCGCGTGAACGGTGACGCCGACTTTTTGATATTCTTCGGGCACGTTCTCAAGACGATCGGTAAACACCAGTGTCTCATCTCTGGCCCCAAAAACATCATTGCCGTTGAAGGGCACTTCGACGACATGACCGGCGGCCTTGCCTTCTAATTCGTCCATGATGTCGGGCATCAGGATTTCGTTGACCCCATGCACGTAACCAAGCGGAAATTCGACAGCAACAAGCTGTTCACCGGTTTTCTGATCAATCACCTGATAGGTGAGCTCGACATATTTCTCGTCTTGGATTGTGTCGGTCATGTCAATTTCGCAATGGCTATCTAGAAAACCGAAGCGCCAAAAATTTTGATCTCGTTGTCTTGATTGAGACCAAGGACCAATCGGCCCAGCCACTCGCCATCTCTCTTGGTGCTTCGAACCCGATACAGAACGGTCACATGTTCGCCGCGACGGATGATGCCGAGGTAATCATAGACCTCAGACAAATTGCGGGTCAGTTCGCTATTAGCGAATTGCTTCCCGACTTCGATTTCATTCAGACCCTGCGTCAGGCTGTAATCGAAATTGCGGATAAACTTTGCATACTCGCCATCGTTTGAGGCGCGGACGAGTTCCGTCCACATCGGCTCTGCCGCGTTTAGGATATCTTCATCGGATAGATCGGTAATGTTCATATGCGTTCTCAGTTCTAAAGGATCGAAACATCTTTATCGGCACAAAAAAAGATCAACGTCATATTGCTGATCTTTTTTGAACGCCCGGCAAGCGCCAAATATGACGCTTGCCGGATGCCTTGAAGATTACTCGGCAGCCGCCGCTTCTTCGTTTGCGTCTACCAAGTGGTAAAGCGGTGCTTTTTCCATCGTGTATTCGCCGGTTTCTGGATCACGGCGGGATACGGTCAGGACATGCCAGTTCTCATCATCAAGTTTCATGGCATCCCCACGGTAGTAGTAACCCGGCCAGCGGGTTTCTTTGCGGAACAATGTATGCTGCAACACACATTCTGATGCACGATGACGGTGGATGACTTCCCAAGCACGCAGCAACTCGTGAAGGTCCTGGGCTGCAATCTTTTGCAGATCTTCTTCCATGATCTTCAGTTTCTTGAGGCCGATGCTGAGGAGTTTGTCATTGGTCATATAGTTGACCGTGACGCCCCCACCATATTCATCCATCAACTTCTGCAAGCGATCGAGTGCCTGACGAGGGTTGTGGTAGTTAGGGTTGACCGTTCCAGCCACGATCTCGTTGCGATGAACAGTATAGTGCTCTAGCGGCTTAAAGACTTCAGCCTTCAATTTCTCGATGGTCGCATCAGAAACTCGGATGCCCTCGGCCTTGCCATCATCAATGTACTTGTTGGCGGCTTTGGCAGCCAAGCGTCCTTCGGTGAAGGAACCTGACGAGAACGCGTGTGGCGTTCCACCGACCGCATCACCCGCACCGAATAGACCTTCGATGGTTGTCATGCGGTTGTAGCCCCAGAAGTATTCTTCCGGAGAGAGATCTTCTGGACCAGAACACCAAGCACCGCAACCCGTCGCGTGTGACCCCATCACGTAAGGCTCAGACGTTGTAAGTTCTGGGTTTTCGTTCTTGGGATCAACGTCCGTCGCCGCCCAAAGAACAGCCTGTCCAACGGTCATCCCCAAGAAGTTGTGCCAACCAATTTCTTCCAAGTGTGGATCTTGGAACGAATGCATCGTGACCATGTGAATAGGTCCGCGACCGGCATTCACTTCGTTAATGATGCAATGGTTACGCAGACACGTTGGAATTGGACGGTGCGTGAGGTGCGAAACTTCTGGGTCCAAGTATTCCTTGCCGACCATTTCCTGCAATGCAGGGAACCATTTCGACTCGTACTCTTCGCCATAGGCGTTTTGCGTATATGTCTTGAGGTGCAAGAAGTACGCTCCCACCGGACCATAACCATCTTTAAAGCGAGCCAAGACGATACGGTTTTCCATCTGAGTCATTTTCGCGCCCGCGTTGATCATCAACGCATATGCAGAACCAGAGGACCAAGGAGCATACCAAACACGACCAGCACCCTCACCAACGGAACGTGGCTTAAAGATGTTGGACGCGCCACCCGCACCGCAAATCACGGTTTTGGATTTGAAAACGTGAAAATCGCCGGTTCGCACGTTAAAGCCAACGGCACCAGCAACGCGGTTTTCTTTGGCTTCATCCATTAATAAATGCGTGACGCAAATCCGGTTGAAGACTTTGTCGGCGTTTTTCTTGGCGGCTTCTGCCACGATGGGTTTATAGGACTCACCATGGATCATGATCTGCCAGCGACCTTCGCGAAGGTACGTACCCTTCTCCTTGTCGCGCATGATCGGCAGGCCCCACTCTTCGAAGTTGTGAACCGTGGAGTCCACGTGCCGAGCCATATCAAACAGCAAGTCTTCGCGCACCATGCCCATCAAATCGATGCGCGCATACTGCACGTGATCTTCAGGATTGTTCTCGCCGAAGCGTGTTCCCATGTAGCAGTTGATCGCATACAGCCCCTGCGCGACCGCACCAGAACGATCGATGTTAGCTTTTTCAGCAATCACGATCTTGCGGTTTTGACCCCAGTAGCGAGCTTCGAATGCCGCACCTGTTCCACCCAGGCCAGCGCCTGCGACCAGAATGTCGATGTTGTCTTCGACGACAGTTTTGTAAGCCATCAGTATGCCACCCCTTGTTTCATCTTGAGCCCGTTGGACTCAAAGGTGTGGATATCGCCGTCGTCCATGCGGATGTACTTCGGCTCGCTATATAATAGCTGACTATCTTTTTGTTCCTGCGTCGGCGCCTTCTCTTTCTTGAGATCGGGAATACTCTCGCCCCAAGGCTTGGTCGTGATCGGTGCGATCAGGTTCAGGTCCTTCTCGCCGTTACGGAATTTGATCCGCCAGGCGATGACACCTTTTTCCTCGTCGCGAAGCACGCGAACGCTATGACCCAGTGGTGCAAAGTCCGCATAGCCGCGAACGTCGATGGCGTTCTGTGGACAAGCTTTGACGCAGGAATAACACTCCCAGCACATGCTCGGTTCAATGTTGTATGCACGGCGGTACGTTTTATCGATGTGCATGATGTCGGACGGGCAAATATCAACGCAGTGCCCGCAACCGTCGCATCGTGTCATGTAAACAAAAGTAGGCATGATGATGTTTCTCTCTATTTAGAAAGTTATTTGGTTCTCGAATTAATAGTGGCGAGGCGCTTCGCGCTTGATTCCTAGCCCCATGTTGGGCGGATTGGTGCCCAGGTATTCAGGGATGTCGGGGAAGCGTTCTTGCAGCGCCTTATCCGATAGATCGCCAATCTCTGGCATGTTTTCCATGGACCCATCGGCTTTGACGATGCGCTTGTTGTAAGCAGCCGCCGGCTTGAAGAACATATGTGCAAACTTCGACCAGATGACACCGCAGAAAAGCGTCGTTGAGGAAATCAAGAACAACGCCAACAGCAGATTGGTGATCGAGCCACCGCCCATGGATTGACCGACGGACCATAAGAACCCAAAGGTCGTTGTGCCCAGCAGCGATAGGATAAACAGGTCAGCCTTCACCAGCTTGTAACAAGGGTTGCCCTCTGCCGAGATATCGACCCGGATGACGAACCAGAACCAATAGCCGCCAACCATGACGCTCAATGCGCTTAAATGCCACAGCAGCGAAACAATGCCCGGTGCCGCGTGGGTTGGATACGCAAACACCAATGCAATTGTCGTCAAAATGAACAAGATAAACCCGTACATCGTCATCAGATGCGCGATCCGGCGATGCGGGTTGCAGAACTCGGCAGACGTCGCAACATCGACCAAGGCGGTCTGTACCGCGATGTTCATTTTATCGCCTGAATTCAGCTCGCGCGTACGTGCCGCTTCGGCTGCTTTCGCTTTATCGAAAAAGTACTTACCGCTTTTCTTGTGAATGACGTCGAAAATCGTGCCCCCGACGACAGCAAGGAACATCAAAACGACGTACCACTGCATGACATCGACAGGGATCGACGCTGCAAGATCAGCAAAAGGATTACTGACGAACATATAAAGCCTCCCATTTCATCTTCGTTCTTATTCAGGAAGAGCTCTCGGAAAACCCTCCCCGCCTCTAACAACATTGTAGAAAGTTGAATTGCGAAAGTAACCAACTTTGATGGCGACAACGGCTAAAAATTCGAAAAAAATGATGTTTTTTGCCTTATTAACAATTAAAATCGATTGAAATGATGAATGCATTTAATGGGTGTAGCATCTCCGCGATGTTTCGCGTGTATTTGCGATGCGACGTCCACAAGATGAAAAAAGCCACTTCCCTCGGACAGCACCTTCCTTTAAGTTTCATTCTGGACAGTTGAGAAATTATGCTTCTATGTTTCGGAGCATTCAAAAACGGGGAGACGAACAATGGGCAACGTTGATAAGAACGCACCAGTTCCCGAGGGCAAAACGAAATACTACAACACGAAGCAGCAGCCTGCGAACGAGCAGGGCTTTGTTGGCTACCACACCGAGTGGGTTCCGTGGCACAAAGAAGTCCCTTACGAGACGCCTAAAAAACCTGAGTGATCAGGTGGGCTGAAACGCCCGAGTATTTCTAAGAATGCAGGGAGGTTTATGCCTCCCTTTTCTTTTGTCCTAGTGCCTACCCTAGTTCGTCATGCTGAATTTATTTCAGCATCCATCTCCATCATTGCACCACCGGTCAATTCGCGAAATGGACCCTGAAACGAGTTCAGGGTGATGAGGAGATTGGACAACTAGTATGCCTTACGTCGGGATAACAATCTGCGTGTTAAGAAACCACGCCCCCCATTCGTCGTCTCGGCCGAAGCGCCAGGATATTTTTACACTCAAAGACATTCTCTCAACCGAAACAAGATCCCGGACAGCTGATCGCTTCCGGGACGACGTAATTGGTTGCTGGAGTCACTCTTCACCTATTCGTCATCCCCGCGAAGGCGGGGACCCATAGGGCTCGTTGTAAACACTGGGTCCAGGCTGCCGCCGGGATGACAACTTGTGGACTTACACCGCCTCAATCGTTGGCCGTGACCTTCTTTAAGAACGCGGCACGCTTCGCGTCGTCCATGACCACGCTTTCTTCGGTCACGTTGCCCCGCAGATACCACTCCGGTTCATCGTCGTCGTATTCAACGGCAGGGCCGTCTTCGCGGTGCAACCATCCATTCACCCACCACTGACGCATGATGTGTTCTTCAACGACGGCGGGGCCATCTTCACGGTGACGCACGCCATTTACCCACCACTGCTGCAAGCCATCGGCGCGTACCACAGCGGGACCATCTTCACGATGGGCGACACCATTCACATGCCATTCCTGGGTGCCATCTGATTCGATAATGGCCGGGCCATCTTCACGATGTAGTTTGCCATTCACCCACCATTCCCGGCTGCCGTCATTGTGTTCAACGGCGGGGCCATCTTCGCGATGCTGTTTGCCGTGCATAAACCAAACCCGGGTGCCATCCGGGCGTTCGACAGCGGGGCCATCTTCGCGGTGCAACTCGTCATTCAGCCGCCATTCAATCATCCCATCATCTTTTTCGGAACGTTGCGCGGTCTGCACCAACTCGCCGTTTTGCCAGTATTCTTTGCTGCCGTCTGCGTGTTCAACGGCGGGACCGCCTTCGCGATGCTGCTTGCCATATCTGAACCAGACGCGTGTGCCATCCGTCTTTTCAACGGCGGGGCCGTCTTCACGATGCAGCACACCATCAAGACGCCATTCAACTGTGCCGTCGTTTCTTTCGACTCTTTCCGGTGTTCCAGGCATTCACATATTCCGTTTCACGTTTTCGCTCTGGTTTAATGAGCGTTTGTTCTGATCTCAGAGATCGTTATATAGACAAGTTAGGGATTGGAGGGAAAGATGCCAAACGTCGAAGTCCGTGATGCGCAGGGATCCCTGCTAAAGACCTATGAAATCATCGTCGACGATCTCGGCTCTCTCATCAAAACCGAGTTTGTATTCGAGATCGCAAAACTCAATGCCGTCGAAGACGAACTTGTGCCCGAGCATCGTGCCAACGAATTGACGTTCAAAATCGCAGATTGATCAAAACCAGCGACCCACCGTCCGCCCGCATATTAATCGTCTAACGAGTCATAATATTCCTGTAGCACCGCGACCACTTCCGGGCGTGAGAACTCTTCAGGCACCGCTTCGTGGTTGGCGAACATTTCGCGCAGTCGAGTTCCTGACACTTGCAGCTTTGTCTCTGGCCCTTGGGCACACGTACTGACAGGGATTTTACCAGTTGCAACACCCGCCGAGATTTCAAGCCGCTCGGCCTCGGTGGCAATGGAGCCATCTTCACGTTCGTAACAAATGTTCCCCGTCGCCATGCCGCCGCAAGCATGACAATAGAATGTGATGTCAATCTTCAATGGTTGCGTGACCATGCTATCGGCCGGGATGTCATCAAAGATTTCATGCGCATCAAACGGCCCATAGTAATCACCGACACCAGCATGATCGCGTCCGACCACCAGATGCGAACATCCAAAGTTCTGGCGGAATACGGCATGCAACAAGGCTTCCCTCGGACCCGCATAGCGCATCTCGATCGGGTAGCCCGCCTGAACGACCGTTCCTGGGTCGAAATAATTTTGCACCAGTGCATCGATAGCTTTCACGCGCACGTCGGCTGGAATATCGCCAGGTTTGAGCGCGCCCAGCACCTGATGGATCAAAAGGCCATCGCAAACTTCGACAGCTGTTTTTGCCAGAAATTCATGCGAGCAATGCATCGGGTTCCGGGTTTGGAATGCGGCGACGGTGCTCCAACCCTTTTCCTCGAACAGCGCACGAGTTTCTGCGGGTCGCAGATAAAGTCCCTCATATGTGTCTGGGAAATGGCCTTCGGATACCACCCGAACAGAACCGCCTAAATTAACCGGCCCCTGCTCTAGTACTTTTTGCACGCCAGGATGCGCGCCATCCGTGGTGCCATAAACGCTTTGGCACTCTAGATCTTTATCAATGCCATACTTCGCAGAGACGACCATGGTACCGAGAATTTCACCTGTCTCGCGATCCGTCAGCGCGACCTCTTCTCCATCGCCAATGGTGTCGGCCAATTCTTGGGATGCCGATAGTGTGATTGGAATCGGCCAGAACACACCATTCGAGAGCTGCATCTTTTCGCAGCTGCCGCGCCAATCGGCCTCGGACATGAACCCATCAAGCGGCGTATACGCCCCCATGCCGAGCATAAACAGATCAGAAACCTCACGACTCGAAAGCGGCACCTTTTTAAGGCCCTCAGCGCGCGCAACCTCTGCGGCTCGTTCTGCCTCTGGCAACAACAGCGGCTTTAGGGCATCGGCTCCATGTGGTGGCACCAAATTGGACATGTTCATCTCCTCCCGCGGATATTTTTGTTTGTGACGCCGCTGCAGCGACATCTTTGCGGCTATAGGAAGCACAGCCGGGTTTTACATTCAATGACGATTTAGCAAACGATGACTCTGCACGCGGCAACGTGGTGCCGCCTATCTGCCCCCTGATCAAGAAAGTTGGGAAAGTAAAAACAGCGCATCAGTTGGACCGATGCGCCGCTTTTTCGTGCAAGAATTGGAAACGAGAAGACTAGGGTTTGATGTAGGTGTAGCCTTGTTGCTGCAGATGGCTCAGTTCCGCGACTCCCGACGCGACGATGTCATCCTCAAAAACTTCAAACAGGTCGTTTTCATAGCTGATCTTGCGGCCACGCAACGTGTTTTTGCAGACGTGGAAAGACACGTTCTGGGTTTTCAGACTGGTCACGGCACTTTGCAGTTTTTGATTGTCTTTAGCACTTTTAAGAAGCCCAACGCCGTTCCCGTGCAGCACAACCTTTAATTCAAGGTTCTCTGCGCCTACCGCGTTGATGTGATTTTGAATATTCCGGAGCGCGCCTTGATACTTCTTGTCCTTATCTCCGCCGACATAGTTGATGTGATAAACGACCTTTTGCTTGCCGTATCCTTCGCTTGCATCAACGCCGGGCGCCGAAATTACCAGCGTTGAGATGGCCAACGCCATAACAGAAAATAGTGCGATTAGATGTTTCATTGTTATCTCCCAATTTTTTATGAAGCCTGACTTTACAGTCACTTAGCAGTATCCATCAAAATCTATGCAGAATGCTACTAGGTCGGTTCCCAAGATACAGAACTAGAACCTAGGGTTTTCTCTAGGTTGAGAGCGCAATCAGTTGGCTGGACGTGCGCGCGCCATATTTCTTCAGCAAATTGGATCGATGGAATTCGACCGTTTTTGGACTGATCCCCAGCTCTCGTCCGATCTCCTTGGTCGAGAAACCCTGAGAAATCAGCTCCAACACCTCGCGCTCACGGGGTGTGACATGATGATCGTCCAAATTAGTGTCATTAGACACACCCTCGATCACTGTTTCAGAATACTCGGATGAGACACGTCGACGACGGCGCTGAGGCACCACAATGAAGCCCGCAACCAAAACGACAACACTCACAAGGGCGATCCACCACGGACGACTGTACCAGGCACTGCCGCGGGCGATCTCAGCCACACGTTTATGAAACGCTGTCGTCAGTTCTCTGGCGTCGTGATAGGGCATCGGCGATGACCAAATATCCGTCATGCCCAGGCGCTGCGCGTCCTCAGAGGTGCCAGCCATCAGCAACGCTAACGCCACCGCATCTCGTAAATCTTTCGGTGTTGTCGCCAACGCGGCGAACGGCCACTCAGGGTAAAGCCGGGTGCTCAACATCTCGGGATGGCCATATGTGGCATTCTGATTGAGGATCATAAACTGTGCGGGGTCCAGTGTGCCAGCAAGGCTCATCGACTCGATAAGGCCGCTTCGCGCAATGCCGACATCGGCAGCACCGGACTGAACACGCTCAAATACCTGATCCATCGGAAAACCGACATAGGTCAACTGTGCGACATCATGAAACACATCTACGCCGACATCCTCAAACTCGCGCCAAGCCAACTGGAACCCGCCAAAGGCCTCGCGATCAATGGCTACGATTGTTTTCCCGACTACGTCCTGAAGCACGTCGATACCGGCACCTTTGCGAGCAAAAATGACGCTGCCGAATTCATTTACATAGGTCCCGTCCGCCGCCCGACGCTGACGCGATGCAATGACGCTCATCCGATAATCTCGGTCCAGAACGGAAAAATGTCCCGGATTCGTCAGGACGAAATGAAGATCGCCGTTGTCGATACGTTTGCTTGCAGATTTCAGGGTGATCGGCACAAGCGTGAACGTCCACCCGCTGACGGATGCGTTCAAATAAGCCTTAAGGCTCGACCACTTCTGAGCTAGCTGCTGTTCTCCTCGGTAGGCCAGCACGCCGATTTTTGCCTCTTGGGCTTGAAGCGGTGACCAGGCCATAACGACAACAAACAAGCAGCCGAAGAACCTCCCGATCATCGACTTCCTCCCAGCCTGAAAGTCTATCAAAGATATATACAGTGATGCAATCATAGCACCAGAATGCGACTTTTAAGTCGCGAGTTCTTTTTCGATTAGGCAGACAAGTTCCGGCACATCGAACGGCTTGGTGACGTAGGCCCGGAAACCCGCAGCCATGGTGCGATCAATATCTCGCTTCATCGCTGATGCGGATATGGCTATCACTGGAATATCGCGGGTCTCAGCCTTGGAATGTAGTTCGCGCATCGCGGCAACCCCATCCATGCCTGGAAGGTTGATGTCCATCAAAATAAGATCTGGCCGTTGCTTGGCCGCCATAGCTAACCCAATTTCTGCATTGTGTGCCGAGATCAGGGACAAGCCATTTGTCTGTTCAACGATCGCACGCATCAAATGGAGATTCGCCGGAGTGTCCTCAATATACAGCAATGTGGCTTCGGCAGCTTCCGATATCTGGTCAGCTGGCTCTTCCGACTCGTCGGCTGGCTGTGCCTGGCCGATTTTAGCTTGCTCTTCCGCTGAGAATTCAACCCAAAAAGTCGACCCACAACCCACTTGAGAGTCATATCCAATCTTGCCGCCCATGGCCTCAACCAACTGCTTGGTGATCGTCAGGCCAATTCCGGTGCCTTCGACCTCACCCGCTTCTTGCCCGAGACGATTGAACGGTTCAAACAAGCCCGCTTGTTTTTCCGGCGCGATGCCAGGTCCGTCATCAGTCACGGACACTCTAAGTAAATCATTATGGACCAATTCTGCACTCAGATTAATATTGCCTTTGGACCGACTATATTTTACCGCATTTGTCAGCAAATTAAGAAAAACCTGTTTCAGGCGGGTATGGTCCGCCAAGACTTTCCAAGATGGGTCGATATCAAAAGCAATATTAATTTTGCGGTCCGTCGCACTTTTTTCCAGAAGCTCTAGGCATTCACCACACACATCCCTTACCGAGACTTCTTCTAAAAGAAGACTCAATTCTCCAGCTTCAATTCTTGCCAGTTCCAGCACCTGATCGATCAGCCCGAGCAGATGATTGCCACCTGCTGATATATGATCGACACAGTTTTTCTGAAAATCGCTGAGTGGTTCATCAGCGTTTAACTGAAGCATTTGGCTGAATCCGAGTGCAGCATGAAGTGGAGTCCGCAACTCATGGCTCATGGAGGAAAGAAATTCGGATTTTGCGTTGTTCGCCCGTTCTGCGCTTTCTTTGGCCTCCATCAAATATCGCTCGATCTTCTTGTGCTCGGTAATATCGATGGCGATCGTACCGATAGAGTTGATTTCTCCGTCGGCTGTCTTGACTGGGAATTTGATAACCTGACGATCAAATAGTTCGCCATACTTACCTTTGATCTGAACTTCGTACTGGCTGGGCTTACCGGTATCCAAGACGCTACGCTCAACTTTGTCCGTTTCAGCGGTCACGGGCGCATCAAATCCAAACTCGTTGGCGTGCTTGCCACAGATATCGTCTGGAGTTAGTCCGTACCAATCGACATACATTTTATTGATCAACTGATATCGCCCCGACGTATCCTTCAAGTTCATGTTCAGCGGGGAGTTATCAAAAATCGCCTGCAGTTTGGCCGAGTTTTCTGCAACAGCTATCTCTGCAGTTTTGCGTGCGGTGATATCCGCATGCCAGGCGATAATAACATCTTGTCCTTCAAATCTTCCGGTACGTCGAAAAAACTCACACCACCAACGAGTTCCATCTTTCATGTATCTTTCGAGTACTACTGCAGCTTGAAAAGCTCCGTCCTGGCTCGAACGTCGAATTTTTTCGATATCCTCTGGGTTCATGTAACTTTCAGTCGCCGAGAAATTCAGCATGTCCTCGCTCGACTCAAAGCCGAACAGTTCGGCCATTCGCTGGTTTACGAACAAACGTTTATCTGGATTCCTGCGTGAAATGATAGACACACCGAATGGACTGCTCTCAAGGATCAGCCGCAGTGCGCTGTTCCTCTCTTGAACTTTCTCTTCAGCCTTCGAGAGCTCCTGAGTCGATAATTGGTCCTTTCGAAAAGACTCGTTCTCGAGTTTGAGTGCAGCTAATTCTTCTTCCAAGTCGCGGACCCGACGACGGAGAGATTCCGCATCATCTTATTTCTTCAAATTTGGCACCACCATCGCCCCGCATCAGTAATCGTCCCAAACTCAGAGAATGGCGACCTATCCACAACCATAAGTATAGAAAAAAAGCGCGTGACTGGTTATAAGTATAAACCGACATAGATGTTCAAAGCTGAGGCTATGCTTCGAATGCGCATCAATCATGTTGACGTTGTGCGCAAGCCGTTGATTAACTGTATCGCAACAGTGGGAGAAGCATGTTGAAAATCACCATCCTCGGGTCCGGAACACCCGCGCCGTCGTTAAAACGCGCCTGCTCCGGGTACATGATCGAAGTCGGTGACGATGTGGTTATTATGGATCATGGGCCCGACGCGCATCGCCGACTGCTTGAGAGCGGAAAGCGCGCGACCGACGTCACCCACGCCTTCTTTACACATCTACACTATGACCATTTCCTGGATTATGGGCGATTGGTGCTGCAGCGCTGGGACATGGGCGCGGGCAAAATAGGCGAACTCGACGTTTACGGTCCGCCGCCATTGGCACGCATCACCGATCAATTGTTTGGCGAGGATGGCATTTATGGCCCCGACCTCACCGCCCGCGTCAACCATCGCCTCAGTCTTGATATCTATGAGCTTCGCGGCGGCGAACCGCCGCGCCAAAAGCCCATGCCCAATGTAAGGGAGCTTGAGTCCGGCGCATCTGTGGATGGCGGTAACTGGCGTGTCACCGTTGGTGAGGCGAGCCACGTCCAGCCCTACCTACAATGTTATGCCTATCGGTTGGAAAGCGACGCCGGTGCCATGTGCTACACAGGTGACTCTGGCGGTGTTTCAGAGTCAGTCATTGAAACGGCAAAGGAGTGCGATGTCCTAATTCATATGGCACATTTTGAGACGGGCACCGAACCGTCCCCTGAATATCGCGAGGGCTGCGGCAGCCACTTGGACGTTGCCGAAGTTGCCAAGCGAGCCAACGTGAAAACACTCGTGATGTCGCATGTGCTCGAACACATCGACCGGCCCGGCACCCGCGAGCGGCTGATCAACGAGGCCGCAGAGGTGTTCAAGGGGGAGATTATCTGGGCCGAGGACTTATTGCAGATCACGGTCGGAGATGACGCCCGGCGAACGCGCGCGCAGACCTCTTCGGAGTATTAGAACGGCGTAGTGTATCAGAATCAGTTGTTTTCACCCATTGCTTAGACTTCCGTCCCATGGGATTTTGACGTAAAATCGAAGGCTAACCTCCTGGTTCCTTAGAATTAAATTTGTGACGGAAGCTTATGTCTGAAATTCGAACCGCTCCTATCGACGATACCGTTGCCTGGTATAGCAAAGACTTAGCAACGCGTGATGACTGGCGATACACACTGACCAGTGAAGATGTTGCGGAACTGCAAAACGCACTTGAAGACGTGAAAGGTCGAGACTGGCGAGAGGTCACGCGCGCAGATTTTCAGTTGCCCCGGCTGGGTAAGCGGTTGGAGGAAATCGCCAAAGACATCGATACCGGCTTGGGCCTGTCCTTATTGAGTGGCGTACCCGTAGAAACGATGACTGGCGACGAAGCCGCATTAACACTTTGGGGCCTGGGACAACACGTCGGTGTACCGCAACCTCAGGACGCGGAGCGTAAGCTTCTTCATCATGTCCGAGATACTGGCAGTAGTTTTGAGACCGATCCGAATATCCGCATCTATCAAACCAACTTGGAGCAGTTGTTCCATAATGATGGCGGGGATCTGGTCATGTTGCTTTGTCGGCGAAAAGCAAGGTCCGGCGGCGCCAGTCGTATGGCAAGCGCCGTGACTCTGTTCAATGAGGTTCTGAAGCGCGATCCAGAATTGGCACTCGTCCTGCAACAACCATTTCATTTTGATGCACGTGGACAGCAGTTACCTGGGCGTCCACGCACCCAAGAAGTGCCAATCTTTGTATGGCATGGCGAACGGTTAAACGCCCTTCACAAACGGCATTACATAGATGCAGCACAACGTTTTGATGAAGTCCCTCGTCTGACCGAGAAACAAATCGCGGCCCTTGATCTCATGGATGAACTGTTCGCTGATCCAGAGATCACGCTGTCCTTTGAATTGGAGCCCGGCGACATTCAAATCGCCGGAAATTTCAGCATCTTTCATGCTCGGGATTCGTACGAAGACTTCGACGAGCCAGAGCAAAAACGGCACATGCTCCGACTTTGGCTCGGGCTAGAGAATGGGCGTGAGCTGGCACCGATCTACCGCGAAACACGCGAATTTGGCCCGCTATTTGAAATTGAAGGCCGTGCAATCGGTTGACGAATGGAAGCGCTTTGCCATGTTCGGACCTCGGCCTCTATTAGCTAGGCGCGAAAGAAGCCATGATTTTTTTGGATGCGGCCAGTAAAAAATCATCCTGGGCAAAACCAGAAACAAACTGACAACCGATAGGTAGTCCGGTCTCCTTGGCGTTGAACAATGGCAACGTGATCACGGGGTTTCCGGCCAGCGACCAAGCCGAATTAAATGCCGGACTGCCCGTCGCCGATATTGATTTCGGCGCTGGGCCAGCAGCCACGGGTGTGATCAGTATGTCAACTTCACTGAAAGTCTGAGCTAATTTCAACCGCAATTCGGCGACTTCTTGGATCGCCTTCTGATAGGTGACATTGTCCACTGCGTGGCCATCGGCAAGCCGCCCTTCTCGAAGCACGGCGCTTAATTGATCCAAATGACGATATCGTTCAAAGGCGATGCTGCGGCGGAATTCATATCCGCTGATCATTCTGTGCAACGTCAACAGGCGGGTGATGACGTCATCAAGCTGAATATCGATCATCCGTCCACCAGATTTGGTTAAGCTTCCCGCGAAATTCTCTATCAGGTCACGGGTCTCGAGCTCCGCTGTCTCCCAAGGCGTGCAGCGGAGTACTCCAAAGCGCACCTGCGAGAGATCAATGTCGTCCACTCCACGACTTGGTTCTTCGAGTAATATCCCACGCATTAGCGAAATGTCCTCTACCGAGCGCGCGATCAAACCAAGCGTATCCATCGAGGGTGCGTTGGCGAGAATGCCTGTCTTATCAAAATCATTATAGGTAGGCTTGTATCCGATCACCCCGCAGTAGGCTGCTGGCCGGATCACTGAACCCGATGTTTGCGTGCCCAGACAAATCGGCACCATCAAATCAGCGACAGCGGCCGCAGATCCAGATGACGACCCCCCCGGCGTGCGTTCTAGGTCGTGCGGGTTTCGGGTCGGCCCCGGATGAAGATGCCCCAATTCCGTGGACACTGTTTTCCCGACGAAAGCACATCCCGCTTCTCGCATAATCGCAACCGAGCCACCGTCTCTGGTTTTTATGCCTGGATCGTGAAAGTCCGCACCCATCATCGTTGGCATCCCAACAACATCAATGATGTCTTTGACGCCCACGGGAATCGACGGCTTCTGGGTTTGGCGCCAACGGTCTTCTACCTCCGCCAACACCTGATCGTTCAAACTCGCCCAGGCCCGGACCTCAGGATCACGCACACGTATCCTCTCCAAGCAAGATTCTATCCATGCCGTAGCAGAGAGAGAACCACTCTCGACCTGGCGAAGAGCCTCTGTCGCCGTCAGGGCATAAGGTTCCGATGTGTCAGTCATGTATCTAAAGCTCCGATGCTAAATCCAGCCGAGGAATTGCCACCACAAAAAACTGAGCGGGAAAATCACTAGTGCTGTCACAACAGCAAGAAGCGCGATGAGTTTAGTACCATCAACCAAACGCACACCTGCCATCCCCATCGCGACGACAATAGGTGCCGATTGATACACCAAGTAGGGCGTTGAAAAGCTAAGGGCTTGCATCATCAGTATGGCTTTTAGGGAAAACCCAGATCCTGCAACTAGTGGTTCCGCCAAGGGGGTCAATAAAATCGGGACACCGACGGCCGCAGTGAATGTTCCTATGGCCATGCCTGTGAACGATATGGTCATGAAGTCTTGGAAGGTGTTTTGGCCAAGCGGCAGAACACTGATTAACCTCTCTGCCATCGTGCTACCAAGACCGGAATGATTGACCAACGCACCAAGCCCCAAGATCGCGGCAACGTAAAACAGAACCGAGAAATTGATTTTTGCGAAATCAGCGGATGTGACATTGCCCAGCTTTGGGGTCATGAACAACATAGCCGCCAACATACCGATCCATGCAGGCGAAACTTGATGAATGAAATCGGTTGCCCACCCCACAACGGCGGCCATCAGTATCCATAGCAAGCGCCACTCAACTGGTGACATGGGGGGAATGTCCGCACGCTCTTGATCCGACATACTTTTGGCCGGGAACAACAACATGATCAGGCCCCAGAGAATGAATACTTTCAGAACGCTGAGAAGTGGAAAATGCAGCGCAAACCATTCACCGTAGATCAGCGAAAATCCAAACTGCTCCTCTACAATACCATGTAAAACAACATTCGGAATGTTAGCGGGCAATATTCCATATGGCATGAAAAAGCAGCCAAAACCTGCGGCAAGAGTAACCCCCACATAGCCACGCGAATTCGGCTCATATCCCATTTCTTTGGCCAGGGCGATGGCAATCGGCATCATCAGGACAACACGCCCCATCGATGAGGGCATGATAAACCCAAGCACCAAAGTCACGATGAGAATACCGACAATGGTTCGGCTGTAGCCACCACCGAACATGCTCGATAGGCGGACAGCGATGCTTTTACCAAGGCCGGATGTATGAACACCCACACCAATGACTAGGCCTGAAAAAATCAACCATGTTGCGCCTGCACCAAATCCAGCAAACGTGACGTCTGCTGGCGCAATGGCAAATAGCATTGCCAATGTGAAGAACAAAAGTGCTGCCTTGAATTCAGCCATGACGCCAGTCGCCCACAAGCCGATGATCAGGATCGTCAAGGCAGAGGCGCGCGATATCGCTTCATCGCCAAACGGGTCAGTTACAGCGATAAATATTGCTACTAAGACGGCAACGCCCGCAGCTAAACGTGAAAAGGAAAGTGCTTGCATGAGAGTATTTACGCTTATCTGAAATCAAAAAACAGGGGCACAAAGAAGAATTTTAGAGGAGCATTATATTGCGCGCATCCGCACAATCGAGCGATTATTAGTCAATTTCAGCAATAGCTGTCATTGTTGCCATAAAGCTGAGCTCGGGAGTGATCATGAGCCATAGTCCTTATAGCGGTGTTTTTCCGTATCTCGTGTCGCCGATTTATTCATCGGGCGAAGTGATGACAGATGTGCTCGCGCGGTTGTGCGATGACCTTATCCAGGCGGGTGTCCACGGTTAAACCCCGCTGGGCTCTACCGGCGAATTTGCATACCTCACGTGGGAACAGAAGTGTGTCGTTGTCGAGACGGTCATCAAAGCCGCAGCCGGTCGCGTACCCGTGGTTGCGGGTGTTGCGGCGACAACAACGATGGAAGCCGTGCGTCAAGCACGCGCGTTCGAGCGTATGGGCTGCGATGGGATTCTTGCCATCATGGAAGCGTATTTCCCGGTGGGTGATGATGGTGTGTATAATTATTTCAAGAGCATCGCCGATTCTGTATCACTGCCGGTCGTACTGTACACGAACCCAAATTTTCAACGCAGCGATTTGTCGTTGCCGACCATCAAACGGCTCTCTGACATAGATAATATTCTCTATATCAAAGATGCCTCCAGCAACACCGGTCGTTTATTATCGATCCTCAATCTTGTGGGCGATCGGATGCATGTTTTCTCGGCCTCGGCGCATATTCCCGCCTGCGTTATGCTCATTGGCGGCGTGGGCTGGATGGCGGGCCCCGCGTGCCTTGTGCCATCACAAAGCGTTGCACTCTATGATATGTGCCAGCAGGGAAAATGGGATGAAGCGATGGCCGCTCAGCGAGAGCTATGGGGTATGAATCAGATGTTCGCGAAGCACAATCTCGCGGCGTGCATCAAAGGTGGTTTGGAATTACAGGGCTATGACGTCGGCGCCCCGCTCCCCCCCCCCAGGAAACGCTATCGGCCTCTGGGCGTGAAGAAGTAAAATCGATCTTGCAACAACTTGGCGCTTTGTAACTGGATCGAAAAGTCACCTCAGTCAGACATCCCATTTTACCGATAGTTAATGCTTCGGACATGGGGAGTTAAGATTGGAGTGTGCAAGGTAGGTTGGCTAATTTCACCTACGCCCCCTTCGCAGTCAGGAGTTTCACCCCATGAATAAGTATTCGCATCAGAATGACGATCACCCGTTACAAGGACCTCACCCCACCGACGCTTGCATCTAAAGAACGGTCTTTTACTATCATTGCTCAACATGGCATTCTTTTGCCAACGTTTGAGCACCATTATAACAACCTGAAAAGGTGCTCGTCTTGACGCGCATCTTTTCTTTTGCGTGGCATATTAAGTTCGAAAGTTAAGATAGAGGTTCATTCACGGAGCAACATCCATGACCACTTCAGAAAATCAAATCACTGTCACACCCGTAACGAAGAACATCGGCGCCGAGATCTCAGGGATCCAAATCGCCGATGCCATGGATCAGTCGACATTCGGTGCGATCCATCAGGCATTAATGGATTACCAGGTGATTTTCTTTCGCGACCAGGAAATGACGCTGGAGCAACACAAGGCATTCGGTCAACAATTTGGCAAGTTGCACGTCCACCCGGCCTATCCATCTGAAGAAGGTCATCCCGAGGTCATGAAAATTCATACGGACGAAAACTCTGTTCGTCATGCCGGAGAGGAATGGCATTCAGATGTGACGTGCGACGCCGAGCCCCCGATGGGCACAATCTTGCACCTGAACACGGTGCCAGAGGCCGGTGGCGACACATTGTTTTCTTCGATGTACGCGGCTTACGACGCGTTGTCGGAGCCTATGAAAGATTTTCTGGATGGCTTAACTGCCCATCATAGTGGTGAAATCGTCTATCGCGGTCGTTACACCTATCTCAATGTCGACGACAAGGACATGGAGTATCCGAACAATGATCATCCGGTCATTCGGACCCACCCTGTGACCAAGAAAAAGGGCATCTTCGTCAACCGAACCTTTACCAGCCACATCAATGGGCTGACAAAGTTGGAAAGCGATGCACTGCTCGAAATGCTATACCGGCACATGGAAAAGCCGGATTTTCAGGTCCGCTTCAAGTGGGAACCCGGCAGCGTTGCCTTTTGGGACAATCGCTGCGTGCAGCACTACGCGGTTTGGGACTATTTTCCGCAAACGCGGTCTGGCAATCGAGTAACGGTCTGCGGGGACAAGCCTTATTGACGCGAGGGCTCTTATTGGTCTGTCAGAAAATCCATCATCGCCGCGTTGAACTCGTCCTTCTTTTCAATATTGGGAAGATGAGCCGCATTCTTTAGAATCACGAGCTTTGATCCTGCAATGCCTGCTTGGAGTGTTTCGGCTGCAGCAACAGGGCAGGCCGGATCATCCTCTCCGACGATGATATTCGTTGGCGTCTTGATGTCGCCAAGGATATGACACTGATCCATATCGCGAATAGCCTTGCAACAATTCACATAACCTTGAACGCCTGTTGCCCGGATCATGTCGCGGATTTTATTGATGGCTTCAACACCTGTGCTATGGAACGGTGCCGTGAACCAGCGTTCGAGTGTACCGCCGATCAAGGCTTCGATCCCCTCGGTCTCCGCTGTATTGATCCGATCATTCCACAACGACGCTGGTGGCATGACACAGGCGGTATCGCATAAGGTCGCTGAGATCACCCGATCTGGGTGCTTGGCTGCAATCAACTGGGCGATAAACCCACCCATTGACAGTCCGATAAAGTGAACTTTTTCAATACCCAGGCCATCCAGCAGCCCGATGGCATCTTCGACTAAGAGTTCGATTGAATAAGGCCCCTCTGGCGCATCTGTGCCCCCATGACCGCGGGTGTCGTAACGCAGGACCTGAAAGTGCTCCGTCAAGGCCTCGATTTGGTCGTCCCACATGCGGTAATTGGACAGTAGGCTATTGCTCAACATGACCACAGGTGCGCTGGGATCACCGTCTTTCCGAGGGTCCCGACGATGGTTGATCTTTATGCCATTCGCTTCGAGTGTTTGCGACATATCTTACTTCCTTGCCTTATTCCGACAGTCGAACGGCAGCTGGGCTATTCACCTCAGCTGCCGCTGACAGATTTATATACGACGCATCATTCTCAATACGCCAAGTACGTTTTGTCCTCAGCTGGCTAACCGAAGATGGGTTTCACCACCAGATCAGGGAGCCAAAGCGTCAAGACCGGGAACAATGCGCACAGTATGAGCACACATCCGTCTGTAATTAAAAACGGGAACGAGCCCCTCATCACCGTTGTGACCGGAACTTTTGTCGTCCCACTCACGGCGAACAAATTGAGTCCAACAGGCGGGATAACAGCCCCCATCTCGATACATAATGCAAACAAGACACCCAGATGGATCGGATCAATGCCGAGAGTCAAAGACACCGGATAAATCACCGGCACAACGAGTACCAAGATGGCAACCCCTGTCAGGAACATGGACAGGAACAGCAGCACCAAGAGCAGGACCGCAAGGAACATAAGTGGCGACAAGCCAATGCCAGTTACCCAAGTCGCAATATCTTGGGGCCACCCTTGGTTGGCGAGCAAGAACTGGAAGATGCCAACACCACCGAGCAAGAAGAACAGGATTGCTGTCAGATTGACCGCCCTTTCAGTCGCAGCAAACATCTCCGTGAAGAATTTCTCTCGTAAAGAGACGAAGCCATAAATAATCGCATAAGCACACGCCGCAGCGCCTGACTCTGTGGGCGTCAGAACACCGCCATAAAGCCCTCCCAAAACGAAAACAGGCATCAGCAGGGCTGGAATGGCACCCATGCTGGCATCGCGTAATTCTTTCCAACTGAACTTGTTCGCTGGCAATTTGATGAGCGTCGCCATCGTCATAACGATGACTGCGTCACTGATCGCCAACATAATACCCGGTGCAACACCGGCCAGGAACAGTTTGACGATCGATTCCTCGGTCAGCACGCCATAAAGGATCAGCGTGATGCTGGGCGGAATCAGGATCGCGATACCGCCGCCTGTCGCAATCACACCTGCTGCCATCCATTTTGGATAACCGCGTTTGATCATTTCTGGATAGGCGATCACACCCATTGCTGCAGCCATGGCCGTCGAAGAACCGGAAATAGCACCAAACATAACCGCGGACAAAATGGTCGCATAGGCGAACCCACCCGGCACCCAACCGACCAACGCATCGGCAAACCGGAAAAGCTTTGTGATCAAGCCTGTGCGTTCCATCAGGAAGCCGGCAAAAATAAAGAACGGGATCGCCATCAACGTGTATTTGTTCACGAAGCTAAAGAACGACCGGAAGATTGCATTTTCTGAAAGCAGCGGATCGTAAACAATATAACCAACAGTTGCGGCGATCAGGGCGAGCGCGATGGGCCCGCCGAGCCCAAGCATCGCAATGAGCGCAGTTCCAAGAATACCCATAACTAGATCTCAATTCCTTCTTCGACCGGCGCCCATGTGAAGACCTTCTTGCCCATCATCTCGCGAATATCCTGGTAAAGCTGGAACAGACAGACAATCGCCAGAAGCGTGAAGGCGGCAACCAGAATGGCTTGGAATGGCCAGATAACGATCACCATGCTGTAGGTCTTACGCCCCAGTTCGAAAGATCGCTCCATGGTTGAAATCCCCCAATAGGCGATCGCCCCGTAGGTCACGAGGCCGAGTGTCGTGAAACACGCACGCGTAAATAAGACAAACTTTACCCAGCCGCGCTTTTCCAGAACATCAACCAAAGCGGACATTCGCAAGTGAGACCTGCGCGCTTGCGTCACTGCAAAGTAAAGAAAAATTGCGCCTACGATGCCATATGTCACGGCGTCCTGGCCCCAGTCGAAAACAGTGCTGAATATGTAACGACGTACAACTTCACTGATCGCCAACCATGTGCCAAGAAACATGACCACTATGGCGGTGTAACCAATAACTTTATCGAGCAAGAATCGAACTACCCGGTAAGCTCTATCCACGATCACATCCATGAAGCGTGCCCCCTATTTTTTTCAGCAAAAGGTAAAATAACCCGCTGATTTCTTTGCGTCATTAACAAACCGTAACCTAAAAAAAGAAACAAAAAAACTGGCCGGTCCGTTTTTGGACCGGCCAGTTAGGCCGTATTAAAGCCTTACTTCTTTGTGTACTTCAGGAAGGTTGGTTCCAATGCAGCACAATCAGTTTTTTCCAACCAGTTAGAGCCTGGAGGGTTCGCAGCAACTGCTGCTTTTGCTTCTTCAGCAAATTTATCAACCCACATGTTGGCTTCATCTGGTGTGTTTTCTTTGATCCAGTCAGATGTCGCGCTGCCGAGTTGATTGGCAAGTGCTTTGGACTGCTCTGCGGACATGATGTAGATGCCTGGCTTGGATGGATCTTTGGTTTCGAACTTGTCAATCAGGCGTTTGTCGTTGCAGAAGTTTGCCCGTTTGGCCCAAGGAAGCACCTCATCAGTCATGATGTCTGCGATGATTTTTTGATGCTCAGGCTTCAGCGTTTTCCACCATTTGTTTGAGTATGCGATGTAGTAGTAATCGCCAACAATGCCGTTAATACCGGCGATGGAGTAGAATGGTGCGTTCTCTTTGATTTTGTTCCAACCACCAAGACTGGTCAGGAGACCATCAATAACCTTGGTTTGCAGAGCTGGTGGCACATCACCAAAAGCCATGGTCGTCGGGTTTGCACCGAAAGCGCGCAACATGGCGTTTTCAGCGGGGCCCATCGAACGGACTTTTTTACCTTTAAAATCATCGGGCTCTAACAGACGGTAACCGGCACCGGCACCCATGTAGAAGCTCAAGTGAGCAGAACCAAAGACAGTGATATCGTGAACGTCGTTAAAACGCTTTTGCAGCATCTTAAACGATTCGAAGTTATCCAGTTCGTTAATCGCACCAGCAGTCGTTAAGAGCATGGGGCCGAGCAAAACATTGGTCCATGGATCAACAACGGCGGTTTTACCGAACTGGCCCCAAGCCATTTCAAGGTTACCCTCGGTCATTGCTTCGATAGCTTCCGCGTTCTTGTAGAGCGATGCGGAAACGAAGTTACGAACTGTGCTGCCAGGAATCGCTGCTTCAACTTTCTCTTTGAAGATTTCCATAGCAATACCAGCTGGGTGAGGTGGTCCCACCGTATCAGATGCGAACCGGATTGTGACTTCTGCGCTAGCAGCGGTAGCGGCGAGCACTGCTGCCGCAGCGACCGATGCGGTCGTCAGGCGCAAGCCCTTTGTAAAACGATTAAATTTTGAACTCTTCTTCAACATTTTTCCTCCAACTGTTTGTCGTCTTGATTAGGATTTTTTCCTATCGGAACGCTATAATTTCCCTGAGCATTCCGTTGAGACTGCATTTTCAGCCGTTATTTGCTTCAAGAGCAAGTTAATATGGGAGATTCTCAGATTAATTTTTTCGCCTTCACGGCCAAATACCCAATTTTGCTCATTTTTTTAGCAAAATGCTTTATTTTAAGCGTGTGTCTAAAATCCATAAAGAGAGCTTGGGTTGTCGACCAAGATCTTCTTGCGAAGATTTTCGTCTGGGGCCCATTCGGCAAGCTGCTGCATCAAAGCACCATCGTTCGGCATCTTGCCCTTAAACACGGGATGCGGCCAATCGGTCCCCCAAAGAACACGGTCTTCATTCGCATCGATTAGCGCCCGCGCGAATGGCAAAACGTCTTCGTAGGGTGTGGCGTCGGCGCAGGTGACGCGATAGGAACCTGAAACCTTCACCCAACAGTTGCCGTCTCGAAGCAGATCGAGAAATTCCTGGAACCCGGGATGATCAATACCTTGGTCCGTCTTCATATATCCTAAATGGCCAACCGATACATCGACCGCCATACTGTTCATTATGACACGCAAATCTTCGAACTCATGGACATGCACAAGGACTTCTAGGTGCCAGCCGATGTCTTTCAGGCGTTCGGTAAAGCGACGCACGGCATTGATTTCATCGAAAGGCATGCCCCCCTTATCGACCAAATTGACACGGACGCCTCTCGCGCCACGTTCATGAAAATCTTCGAGCTCTCGGTCCGTTACCTCGTCACCGACAGCAACAACAGCGCGAAAACGATCCCCCATTTTGTCGAGGGCATCCATCATACAAGAATTGTCGATACCATAGACGCTGGGCTGGGTTAACACCGCCCGGTCAATGCCACCCAGTGTCTTGTGCAAATTCAGAAACGTTTCCAAGCTGGCATCTGGTGGAGTGTAACCCCGCGCCGATGAATATGGGTAGCGACTTTCGGGGCCAAATATATGCGCGTGGCAATCGACAGCACCGCGCGGCACATCAAAAGTCACAGGCGTCGGATTTGGGTCAGGTGCCTGACAAAGAGGATACGGATCGTCTGACAATGTGGATCTCCTGTTGCACGGGAAGCATCAATCGTGAGATTTTCTCCTGTTTATCAGAATGTTTGCGCCGCCTCCATACGCGTTTGATCGTATCGCGTGAGGGCACTAAAAAGACGTGAGTCTTCGGGCTGATAAACAGAGCCGTAAAAAATCACCCTGTCATTAGGGCACCGGAAAATGAGTAAGAAAAAAGACTTTGAAGTGTTTCAATCGGCCACGGGACTCGGCCTAAAAGCGCTGCGCAAATTCAAAGTCGAAGAAGAGATTATCGAATACACGGGCCGACACATTACCGACGAAGATTTAAGCGACGAGCCCAACCTATATCTATTCCAACTAAATGAAGACAATTATATCGATGGATCTGGTCCATCCAATCTTGCGCGATACATCAATCATTCGTGCAAACCGAACGCTCAGGCGTTTGTGAGTGATGACGAAAAGCAAATCACGATTGAGGCGATCAAACCGATTAAACGCGGGGATGAAATCGTGATCAATTACGGCAAGGAATATTTTGACGCATACATCGCACCCATCGGATGCGGTTGTGCCAAATGCAAGTCCAAGCGAAAAAAATCGTAAGTCTACTGGCAGACCCGCGAACCAACAGATTGGCACCCACATTTCCCACTTATATTATCGTTGGGAAGTGAGAAGCGACTATGCCGCGCATCGACGAAACCAGATTTTGTCGTCGATGCCTGCTAATTAAAAGTAAGGTACGTACTGGAACGAGACGACAGCAGCCGTAGCAGCCATCATTACACAAAGAGCGGCGAAATCCCGTGCAAATTTTGTCATTGTTCAATCTCCTTCTAGTCGCTTGGCCGGATTGCCGTTAGCGACCCGGAGACTCTCTCGCAAACAGCCCAATCATAGAAGCGCCAATTCTGCAAAGGAGGCATGACCTGCGCGCATGCATATCGACTTTAATTATCTACAGCTATGCGTTTTTTGAGGGGTTGCAATGGAGTTAGATAATTTATCGCCTTCAAATATCTGCGCGCTGGCCCAACCAAACCTCTTGCGCCTGCTCTTTGATAACGGCGACACGCTGCTGCACCTCCTCATCCGTAATGGAGCTGACGGGGTGGTCGATGACCACGGGACGCAGTTCGGGCATACCGACGGCGACGCGCGTCAGCCGAGTTTCATTGACAAATTCCGTGGTAATAATGGGCGCTGCTGGAATTCCCCGATCCTCGAGCGCAATAGAATCACGGATGCAACACGAACAGCATGAACCGCAATCACCGATCGCCGTCAGCACGATATCGTTCTCATCGGCGATCTGATCAATGAGTTCCGTCGGTGCATCCGAAGAAAACCCCTGGGTCTTCACATAATAATTGATAGCTGCGAAGTCGATCTCTTTCGAAAGCGCATCAGCCGACCCCCGAAGCAGTTTGTTGGCGTTCCATTTTGAATTATCCAAGATGCCCAACCGCAGGCCGTCCAACGTGTTTTTGCGCGTCGCCAAAGGACGCTGCTCTATATCGACAATGCCGCACGGGTCGAAAATCTCAAAATTCTTTGGGCTGGGATTATCCAACATGGGCTTTCTCCTCAGTTACAGCGCGCACATGCCATCGGCGCAATCGGCGGGGTCTAGATACTGTGCATCGTCAATCGGACGTAACACGGGCGTGTTCATATGGCCCCAACCTGGGATGAAGGCCGAAAACCGACCGGCGTCGCCGCCGATAACAAATAGATGAATGCGTTCCGGGCTTTCGACAATCGGGATTCTGCTTTCCGGATCGCGCTTGTACCATTTGGGCAGGTTGCGATTGTAGACTTTGCCGTAGCGATGATCGCGAGAGTGCTCTCGGAAGGGATTGCCCGAATGCATCCACAAGTAACTTTTGATGTCATTCCGGGTCCAGCAGAATTTGGCAATGGTGCGGGCGTGCTCCAATCCCAGCATCATGGTGCAGTGGCCGCTCAACACCGCAGTGTTGGACGCAATCGTGCTCATGGCTGAACACACGGTATCGAGAATCCCCTCCGGGTCGTTGCACTGATGATCGGTCACGCTGTGCGGTGCCTCGGCGGCGATGGCAAAAACTGTCGATACGTCTGGATCGTAGCCCTTCTCCACCTGATACGGTGCGAACGGGCTGGCCTCTTCGTGTTCACAGATGGCGTACGTATACTTCGCGGGATTACCCAGCGTGCATTTGTCCAAATCAGGCGCACGCCCTCCTCCCACATTGAGCATGATCAGTCGGATGGCCCGGCCAATGGTCGCATTCGCACGGTTGCCAGAACCAAAGGCATTGGCACCGCCGTTCATGCCGATCTGCCGCGCGATGGGCCCGTTAACGACAAGCAACGGCGACGCCATGTGCGTGGTTGCTTGGACACCATTCAGATTGAACGATTGGTCCGTCATAGCAAGCATCGCGGCGCGCACCACGGGCGCATATTCAGGTAAGCAACCGGCCATGATCATGTTGATGGCCAAAACTTCGCGGGTCAGTGCGCCCCAGCGAGGCGCCACCTTGCATTCCACATACTCGGCATTGCCGCCCAGCGCCGCGACAAATGCATCGATTTTTTCACGGGTGGGCGGTACGACTGGAAGGCCGTCGGTCCATCCGCGCTTAAAGTATTCTTCGATCAGGTCTTGATCGCTCGAGCCGACATCAGCCTCATCAATTAGCTGGGATTGCGGGTTGCTCACATGGGCCTCTCAATGAATGATTAGTTGGACATCATCATACTGATGTGACGGACGTTATTTTTACTCCATACCCTATTAATGCATTTATCGGAATAAAGAGCCATATGGTGCGTTATGCACATAATGTGCCCATGACAAGTTGGCTGCTTGAGGGTGCCAATATTTCATGCAACTGAATGCATGCATGGACGTCTATTACTTTGCCTTCATCGCTATCGGTGCATTCGCTGGCGGGTTCGTGACGGGTCTTGCGGGATTTGGCACGGGCCTGACGGCGCTGATATTTTGGCTATTCGTTTTGCCCCCGCCAGTTGCCGCCACGCTGGTGATCGTGTCATCCATGGCGTCACAGTTACAAAGTCTACCGACCATCTGGCGTAATGTTGAACCCAAAAGATTACTCCCCTTCACGATCCCTGGACTGATCGGCATCCCGGCTGGCACGGTTCTACTTTCATATGTCGATGTTGATGGTTTTAAGCTCTTCATTGGTATTCTGCTCGTGGTCTACACGTCGCACTCTTTGATCGTTCGCGCGCCACAACCCATAAAATGGGGCGGAAAAATTGCTGATGGAGTCTCTGGATTATGCGGTGGCGTTCTCGGCGGGCTTGCGGGATTATCCGGTCCCATTCCGACCATGTGGGTCAACATGCGCGGATGGCCAAAGGCGCAGAAAAGAAGCGTTATTCAGAGTTTCAATCTGACTATTCTGGTCGTCGCACTCGTCGCCCATCTCATCGGCGGTTTTGTAACCAAGGAACTATTAATTGCCGCAGCGGTCGCGCTGCCGGTGGCGGCATTGGGCACGTGGCTCGGGGTCCGCGCTTATGGACGGATCAGTGATCGTCAATTCACCAACGTGATACTTTTCGTGCTTGGTGTTTCGGGTGTCATGTTGATTTGGACGAACGTGGTTTGAAACGACCAACAAAATTTCTATGTCGGCCTTTTATAAAATGTCTGTCGAAGACCAATCACTGAAAGAGATTATATGATGACGCCAGAAAACAAACCCGTGGATAGCGAAACCATCAACGTGCTGAAAAACAGGCAAAGTATCCGTAAGTACGCTAGCGCCCCAGTCAGCGACGCCCATGTCGATGCTATTTTATCCGGTGCATTGCGCGCGCCTACGTCATCTAATCTACAAGCCTATAGTGTCATCGTGGTCCGGGACGCCGATACAAAGGCGCAGCTTGCGGTGCCCTGCGGCAACCAACAGCATATCGTGGATTGCCCCGTATTCATCGCGTTCTGTGCCGACTTAACACGCATTGAGTCGGCGCTTCAGCGCAACGGACACGATATTGAAAACAACAATCTGGAGCTTGGACTGGTTGCCTCGATTGACGCGTCCCTTGTTGGCATGGCTGCCTATGTTTCAGCAGAATCTCTTGGCATTCACGGGGTGATGATCGGCGCGATGCGCAACAAACCAGAGGACATCGCTGAAATCCTTGGGCTACCGCAACGTGTTTACGCCGTATTCGGGATGTGCCTTGGGTATCCCGCTCAGGAACCCAAACAAAAGCCACGCATGCCCGTTACGGGCACTGTTCATTACCAGCGCTATGATGCTGCCGCGTCCCTGGCCGTCATCGATCCATACGATGCCGAACTCAAGCGCCACTATGACAGTATCGGCAAGGAATCGGACCCACATTCCTGGACCCATGAGGTCGACAAGAAATTCTCGCCCCGGCCCCGCAACGGACTTCGAGCGGCCCTGAAAGAACGGGGATTTGATTTCATGTGATCTATAAGTTTGGTAGCGGAGGAGCGCTTTGTTCCAAAACGTACGATTTCTCGTCGGGTCTAATTTCTGGCTATCAGGTGAGCGTTGGGCAAAATCAGAATCAACCGGGTTTGCACCTTCAACGCTGCACCGGATATCGACACTGATTGATCAATCAGCTCTTCGCATATTTTCTTGGGCAAGTCGTGTTGCTTACGCTATGCCGAAAATGCCTGCAGCCCTGTTTGCGCCCGACCCAAGATAAGAGTGTGAATATCAAAAGTTCCTTCGAGTGTATTGACCACTTCCATGTTCATCATATGACGCATGACGTGGTATTCGTCTGAGATACCATTGCCGCCGTGCATGTCGCGGGCCATTCGCGAGATTTCCAACGCCTTGCTAGCGTTGTTACGCTTCACGAGCGAGATCATCTCTGGCGTCGCCATGCCTTCATCCTGCAATCGGCTGACCCGAAGTGCAGCTTGTAATCCGAGGGTAATCTCGGTTTGCATATCTACGAGCTTTTTCTGGATCAATTGATTGGCTGCGAGCGGGCGTCCAAACTGTTTGCGCTCCATCGTGTATTCCCGCGACGCATGCCAGCAGAACTCTGCCGCCCCCATAGCCCCCCAACTGATTCCGAAACGTGCGCGACTGAGGCACGACAATGGAGCGCTTAATCCTTTGGCGTTGGGGAGTCGGTTTTCTTCGGGCACAAAAACATCGTTGAGTGCAATTTCACCTGTAGGCGAGGCGCGAACACCCAGCTTACCCTTAATTTTTGGGGTCTCTAGGCCGTCCATCGAACGTTCGACAATAAACCCGCCGACTTGATCTTCATCATCTTTAGCCCACACCACGCAAAGGTCTGCGATGGGCGAATGAGTGATCCAAATCTTGTTGCCATTGAGTTTATAACCACCATCCACGCTTTTCGCCCGCGTGTTCATCCCGGACGGATCGGAGCCATGATCGGGTTCTGTTAATCCAAAACATCCAAGCACTTCGCCTTTGGCCATAGATGGCAAGAACTTTTGTTTCTGATCTTCGTTTCCAAAACTGTGGATCGCCCCCATTGCAAGACCCGACTGGGTCCCCACCGCCGATCTGAATGCGGTATCAACGCGTTCGAGCTCACGACACATCAATCCGTAAGCCACATGGCTGAGTCCAGGGCAGTCATACCCTTGGAGGGTGCCACCCAAAAAGCCCATTTCCCCCAATTCGAGCATCAATTCACGCTCGAATATCTCGTGACGGTTCCACTCGACGATCAAAGGCATCAAACGGCCCTGGGCAAAATCGTGAACACTGTCGCGGATGAGGCGCTCTTCTTCGTTCAGTTGTCCATCGAGTAAAAGGGCGTCTTGCCAATCGAACTGGGGTTTGGAACTGCTCATGCTTTGATGCGTTCCATAACCATTGCAATCCCCTGGCCCATACCGATGCACATGCTGACCAGTGCATAACGACCGTCAATACGTTCCAGCTGGCGGGCAGCAGTCAAGGCAATGCGCGGACCCGACGCACCCAGTGGGTGACCCACGGTGATCGCGCCGCCATTGGGGTTTACGCGGCTATCGTCGAATGCAACATCCATCCCTTTGAGGCATGCAAGCACTTGTGCCGCGAATGCTTCGTTGACTTCGATGACGTCCATATCAGCCATTGTTAATCCCGCGCGTTTGAGTGCGATCTCGGCGGCGGGCACGGGGCCATAGCCCATGATCCGAGGTGCAACACCAGCAACACCGCTGGAAAGAATACGCGCCATCGGCTTAATGCCGGCCTGTTCGCCGGCCGAAAAGCTGCCCAACATCATCGCCACGGCGCCGTCATTTAGACCGGATGCGTTGGCCGCTGTTGTGACCCCGCCTTGCGCCAGAGTTCGAAGACCCGCAAATTTCTCGAGCGGCGTGTCTGGTTTTGGAAACTCATCTTCGCTGAACGTCACGTCTGGTCCCTTGCGGCCACCAGGAACAGTGACACTTTGAATCTCTTCGTCAAAGAAACCGGCAGCTTTGGCTGCTGCGTATTTCTGCTGCGAGTTGTAGGCGAACAGATCGCATTCTTCGCGGGTTAGTTGATGTTCAGTTGCAAGGTTGTCGGCGGTTTGCGGCATAGTGTCCGCGCCGTATTCTTCTTCAATTTTGGGGTTCGGAAAGCGGGCGCCTAATGCGGAGTCAAAAGATACAAACTGTTTGGCATAGGCTTGCTCTGATTTTCCGACGACAAATGGCGCACGGGTCATGCTTTCGACGCCACCTGCGACCATTACCTCACCTTCGCCACAAGTGATCGCATGCGCAGCCGAGATTATGGCTCCTAGCCCACTCCCGCAGTTCCGTTGCAGGACCGTGCCAGGGGTTTCAATCGGAAGCCCCGCACGCAACACGGCATGCCGGGCTACGCAACGACTGTCTTCGCCAGCCTGGTTGGCACAGCCTACGATGACATCATCGATTTGATCTTCGGCAAATGCAGATGCATCCACCACGCTGCGCATAATATCACCCAACATGTCATCGGCACGGACTTTGGCCAGTCCGCCGGCGTTGCGGCCAAATGGTGTTCGCATTCCGCTGTAAATATAAGCGTCTAACATTTCTCTAAACTCCTGCGTGTTTAACTTTTAATTCGTGTTAGCTCTCTGGGGTGAGTAGCGAGACACCCAACTCGGCACGGCGGCGCAGCCAAGGTGTTGGACGATAGCGCGGATCACCCGTGAGCCGATGAATGGACGTCAAAATCTGCAAGATTTTGTTTGCTCCAAGAGTGTCACCAAAGGATAGCGGGCCATAGGGATAACCGAGACCGAGTGTCACCGCTTTATCAATATCTTCGGGGGTGGCTGCACCCGACTGCGCGATGGAACATCCAATGTTGATAATCATCCCGAGGATACGCTGCGAGACCAAACCAGCACTGTCGCGAATAACAGTCACCGGCGTGCCGTCTGCGGCAAATACACCAGCTGCGGCATCCACGAATGCGGGGTCAGTCACGGGAGTTTTCATAATTGTCCGACGCTTGTCCAAGCCGAAGAGCGTATCGATTGCAACCGTTCGAGTTGGGTCAAGATTCTCTTCAAGCGCTGCTGTTGTCGCGTCTTTGCCAAGCGGGGCAACCACGATAACAGAGCCGTCTCCAGGTTGATCGCCTGAATCAATATTTGCCCCCGCCCCTTGCAGGATATTGGCAATCTCTGATTGGGCGCCAGCTCGGTCTCCGCTGACCCAGATGGGACGGCCATCATAGGGTGGCGGCGCACCTTCTTCTGGTGTTTGCTGTTTGCCACCTTCATAAGCGTAAAACCCCTGTTTTGTTTTACGACCTAATAAACCAGCTTCCAGTCGTGTCTTCATCAGTGTCGATGGGCGAAAGCGTGGTTCGTGATAAAATTGCTCGTAGATCAGCTCAGTGGCGGGATGGGTGACATCGATTGCGGTCAGATCCATGAGTTCCAGCGGTCCCATTCGAAAGCCCGCCGCATCGCGCATGATACGGTCGACATCGACGAAATCAGCAACGCCCTCAGCGCAAAGATGCGATGCTTCGATGGTGTAGCCACGTCCCACTTGATTGACGAGGAACCCCGGCGCATCAGCAACACGAACGGGCTCGCGGCCCATCCGTTTGCCCAATCCGAATAGAAAGTCAGCAACATGTGGGTCGGTACGCACGCCATCGATGACTTCGACCAGTTTCATCAACGGAACGGGGTTAAAGAAATGGAATCCCGCGACACGTTCAGGGTTTTCGCAACTAGATGCGATGGTGGTCACAGATAGTGACGACGTGTTTGTTGCCAAAATAACATCATCACCGACAATGCTTTCCAGTTCAGCGAAAATTTTGCGTTTGATATCCAAGTTTTCGGTCGCGGCTTCTATGATCGCATGGCATTCGTTGAGTTCTGCCATAGAGGCAACGATGCCGATCCGAGCCATCGCGGCGTCGGCGTCTTCGCTACTCATTCGATTTTTATCGACCGCACGGCTCAACATGCCACCAATGAATTCGAATGCCTCTTTTGATGATTCGGCACGGGTGTCGAACATTTTGACGACGCACCCGCCTGTGGCTGCTACTTGGGCAATGCCCCGTCCCATGGCACCGGCACCAATCACACCGATGATGAGGCCGTCCTGTGTTGGATCAACGGTCATTTCTATTTTCCTTTGAAGGTAGGTTTTCTTTTTTCCATAAAGGCGCGCATGCCTTCTTTTTGATCTTCAGTATCGAACAATATGTCGAAGGCTTTGCGTTCCAGGGTCAGGCCCGCATCTAATGAACAATCGGCCCCAGCCAGCACCACTTCTTTGGTTTGGCGAATGGCGAGCGGTGGCAGGGCGGCAATAATTTCTGCCAATTCCAAGGCACGGTTCAAAACTTGATCATCCGCAACCAATTCACTGGCGAGCCCCATATCGAAGGCTTCGCGGCCACTGATGGGTTCTCCGGTCAACAGCATCTTCATGGCTTTGAATTTTCCGACAGCCCGAGTCAGGCGCTGTGTTCCCCCGCCGCCCGCCATGATGCCAACACGGACTTCAGGTTGTCCGAACTTGGTACTTTCGCCTGCAATAATAATGTCGGCATGCATTGCGAGCTCGCACCCACCACCAAATGCAAAACCATTAACAGCGGCGATGACAGGTTTTGGGCAACCTGCGATGACGCGCCATTGGTCTCGGATCTTGGTTGCATTGATCTCGGACGTGCCCATCTCAGACATTTCCTTAAGGTCAGCACCCGCGACAAAGGCTTTTTCATTGCCCGTAATGACGATGCAACGGACATCTTCGTCCGCCGACAAGTTGCGGAAATGATCAACCAGTTCGGCGCGAGTGGCTGTGTTTAAAGCATTCATCGCTTCTGGTCGGTTCATGCGTAAAAGCGCAACGCCTACGCTTGGTTTTTCAAGTATGACTAGTGGCACAACGTTTTCTTCCCATTACTCCAGTGGTCGTCTTAATCCTCATCAACCATCATTAACCAATCTACGGCGACAAAGTTATCCCCATCTGCAAACACAGGGTTGAGGTCAAGCTCCACCAACTCAGGGTGGGCAAGCGCGAAGTCTGAGAGCTTGCAAATCAGCTCGGCCAATTTCGAATGATCAACGGGTGACTTGCCGCGTGCACCGTCAAGGACGGCCCGACCTTGCAGAACATTGATCATCTGCTCGGCTTGCTTTGGTGTGATGGGGGCTGCGGCGAAACTCACATCCTCAAGGATCTCAATGAAGATACCGCCCAGCCCTACCATCACTACTGGGCCGAACACAGGATCGCGGCGGATTCCTAAAACCAATTCGGTGGTGGGTTTTGCCATGTGCTGGACGATGACACCATCGATAGAAGCGGAAGAATTGAATGCGAGCGCGTTGGCCAGCACCTCGTCGGTTGCGACCTTGACGCTATCGCGATCCATCAAACCGAGTTTGACGCCCCCCGCCTCTGTCTTGTGAAGAATATCAGAGGACTCAATCTTTACAGCAACCGGATACCCCAGTTGATCAGATGCGTCACATGCGCTGTCTGCATCAGTCGCAAGTACTGCTGGCGCCAGCGGGATATCAGCTTCCTGCAATAAAGCAGCCGCTTTCATCGTTGGCACTGGGATGGTGTTTTCCGTGGGCATGCGTTTATCGATCAGTGTGGGTGTGATCGATGGTTGAGCATCATTCATCGCCTGAATTTCACCATATCGAACAAGACCTGCTGCAGCATCGACTGCGCGCTCGGTCGCGCTAATGACGCAGATGTCGGCATCGAGGAGTTGTTTGCGCGCTTTTTCCGGCGCTTCAATCCAACAAACGATAAACGGTTTATCGACGTTGGCTTTGACGTCTTTGAAGACATCGGTCAATAGGTCCGAATACCCATGCATCAATTGCAGCCAGACAATGCAGCAATCGATAGCAGGATCTTCGAGTGCAATTTTGATTGAATCGCTCAAGATTCTGGGTTCTGCAAGGAACTGCCCAGTGACGTCGATGGGATTTGATGCCGAGCCAAAGGCAGGAATAACCTCACGGAGTTTTTCTTGGGTTTCAGGGGATGGCATCGGCACATCCAGGCCCAGTTCTTCCGCGCGATCAGCCATGAGAACACCGGCACCGCCCGATTGCGTGATTAATGCCAGGCCTTTCCCCGCGGTCGGGCCGCAGCAGGACAGCGCCATAACGAGATCAAGCATATGCTCTTCGTTTCGAGCCCGAATGCCACCATGCTGGCGGAGCACACCATCAAAGACGCGATCTTCACCCGCAAGTGACCCGGTATGCGATGCCGCAGCGCGCGCACCTGCTGCTTTCCGGCCGACCTTAGTGATGATCAATGGCTTCTTCGTCTCGCGGGCCTTCTCGGCCAATCGGATCAGGCCATCGCCATCGCGCAAACCTTCGATATATCCGCACAACACGGAAATTCTTGGATCGTCGGCAATCTCGATTAATGCGTCCGTGAGAGTGATGTCAGCTTGATTACCTGTATTTACAAAATACCCAAGACCGATACCTCGGCTACGGGCGAGCGCTGAGATACCTGTTCCAAATGCGCCCGATTGGCTCGCAAATGCAACGGGGCCAGCAATCGGGGTTTGATCAGCGTACTGACTGAACGTCGCAGTGACATGTTCGAAAGCGTTAATTAATCCCAAGTTATTGGGTCCGCAAATACGAATACCATTTGCTTTTGCAACGTCCAAAAGTTCTTTTTCATACTCGGCACCTTGTGGGCCTGTCTCCGAATACCCTGAACTAAATAACACAGCGACCGGCACACCCTTTTTGCCCAACTCCCCCACGGCTGCGGTTGCCAATTTTTGAGATACGGCAACAACGGCTAGGTCGGGAGTTTCCGGAAGCGAAGCGATATCAGGGAAACAAGGGATGCCGTTGATTTCAGAATACTTTGGATTAACGCCATACAAATTTCCCTTGTACCCATCGCGCTGAAGAAAGTGCAATGGCCGACCATTGAGCTTATTGGTGTCTGGGGTAGCCCCGATCACAACAATGGATTTGGGACGGAGCATATGAGACAATGCATTGGACATTTCTGAAACCTTCGTCTGTTGGACGTGAGGAAACTGCGCGAGAAGCTTACTTGCAGCTATAAGAACGAGTTGCGTAAGTCTTTTTGTTTTGCTATGCAAAACTGTGTTTTGCATGTACAAACAATCCACTATGTCTTGCGCTGAGTCAATGGAGTTGTTGTTTTGAACTTCTGGGTTAGGGAAAGTTAACTTATGGGCGTTCGAAAGAATACGGCTGTTGCCGCATCTGATGATGCCTCGCACGATCGGCAGTTTATCAAATCACTGGCGCGTGGGTTCGAAGTTCTACGTGCTTTTCGGATTGAGGACCGTGGTGTTAGCAATGCTGAACTGGCGCGGCGTACAGGCTTGCCGAAACCGACACTTTCCCGACTTACTTTTACATTATTATCCCTTGGCTACTTACATTTGGACGAAGAGACGGGCAGATATTTCTTGCACCCTCATGTCCTGACACTTGGCTATCCAGTGCTGAGTCAGTTGTCTATCCGGGAACTGGCAAGGCCATTGATGCAAGAACTCGCTGATAAGGTGAAGGGCGCGGTGGTATTGGGTGTGCGCGATGGACTTAGCATCATTATCGTTGAGCGAGCGCGTCATAGGACGATGGCGACTTGGCCATTGGACATTGGCGTAGCACGTGACATCTCAACCACAGCACTCGGTCGAGCCTACATTGTTGCACTCCAGCAAGACGCAAGAACGGAACTTCTGGATCGTATCAGGGGGGATGACCCTGCCCGTTGGCGCGAAATTGAACGAGGGATCGATAATTCACTTCAGTCGTACGCGGAGCATGGCTACACGATTTCTGCAGGGGATTGGGTGCCTGAATTCAGCGCGGTTGGGGTGCCAATGATTTTGAAGGATGGAACCATCCTCCCGTTGAATTGCGGCATATATTCGAACCGAGTGGATTCTGGAAAGCTCAAAGACATGGGCGAGCAATTGGTGAAGTTAGTCGATGAATTGATGAAGATTCACGGCGACAATCCCACTGGGTAGCGTTTGGCTATTATTTCGCACAGCGAAACAGTATTTTGCAATAATTGACTCTCAATACGCTATCCGTGTTATAAGCTAACATTCAAAGATAGACGTGGGCAAAACCACGCGATTTCAAAACTGTGGAACGTTCACAGGTTTTATTTACAAATTAGGGAGATGCATCTCATGCATAAGAATTCCAAGTTGTCCCGATCCATCCTTTTGAAGGCTGGCGTTATCGGTGTTGCTGCTACTTTCGCGTTTGCTACTCAGGCTGTTGCCGAATATCCAACAAAACCAATTACGATTGTCGCACCTTATGGTGCAGGTGGTGCTTCTGATTTGGCATCTCGAACAATGGCGTCGGTGCTTCCAAGTTACATCGGCCAGCCAGTTTTGGTTGTTAATCGTACAGGTGCCGGTGGCGTTACGGGCTCAACATTCGTGAACAAATCTAAACCCGATGGCTATACTTTGCTGCTCGCTCGGATTGGGTCGCAAAGTGTGTCACCAGCCATGAAAGCGAATATCCCATACAAGTATGATGACTTCACGATGTTAGCTGTGATTGAGCTTAACCCCGTGATTTGCGCGACATCGTCGGAAAAACCATACAAAACGATGAAGGATTTGGTCGACGCCGTTAAGGCAAAACCGGGTGAGTTGAGCTTTAGCTCCGCAGGTGTCGGGTCGATGTTGCACGTTGCTGTGCCACTCGTTCTCAATGAAATGGGTGTTGAGAACCCTAAAGAAGCAATGAATCACGTGCCTTACAAAGGTGGCGGAAATGCAGCGACTGCGGCAGTCGGCGGTCACGTTGATCTCGTTTGCACGAACTCATCAGCTTTGGCGGGACATATTGCTGGCGGCAAACTTCGCCCACTGATGATTACCACGCCTGAGCGTCAACCAGTTGCACCAGATGCACCAACAGCTCGCGAGTTGGGTTTCCCAAATATCGAAGTTCTGGTTGGTTGGAGTGGGATTTACGGCCCTCCAGGCATGGAACCCGCCGTAGCTGATAAACTTCGCGCTGCCCTCCAAAAAGTGAAAGAGGACAAAGCCTGGAATAAGTTCACCAAGGCGTTGGGTTCTGTTCCATACATCCTTGATGGCCCTGAGACCAAAGCGTTTGTTGATAAGCAGTTTAAAGCTTTCAATTCTTTGGTTGAGAAACTGGGTATGAAAATCGAATAGCATCGGCTTTGCGATACTATTGAGTTTTGCAAAAGAAGGAGCTGTCTCAATTGAGGCAGCTCCTTCAAGCGCTTCTCTTCCACTCAGTATTCACGACTAGACAGAGCAGGGTAAGTCTATGTTTTTTGCTCGGTATGGAGACGCCATTTTAGGCCTCGTGCTCGTCTCCCTTTGCATATTATTGTTGACGGTTCTTATTCCCATCGGCGTGCAGGTACCTAGTTCCAACAAAGTTTTGGCGTTGTCGCCTGACTTTTGGATGAAGATCATTGTCTATTCGACGCTCTTCATTGGATCCATTATTTTGTACAAGGGTATTAAACGTGCGCGTGCGGGGCTCGACGATGAAGAGCTTGCAGAAGTCGAAGACGAACTTCAGCATAGGCACAAGTTCGGCCGGGCCGTTCTGGGGGCGTGTACGGCAGTCGCTGGACTGTTCATCTACCTGTTCCTCATTGATCTGATCGGGATGATTGCGGCTTCGATTATCGCGTTTCTTGGCTTTGTTTTATTATCCGGCGAACGTCGCATGATGATCGCTATTCCATTAGGCGTCGTGCTGCCTTTTGGGTTGTATTATTTTTTCCTCAAGGTGGCAGGCATTCCCATGCCTCTTGGCATCTTCGGGTAGGACTTTGTTGAAATGATAGAGAACCTCTCAATTGCCTTTGGGCTTTTCGCAACCATCGACAATGTTCTTGTATTGTTTGTTGGTGTTTTGGTGGGTTGTATTGTTGGTGCAATCCCAGGTATGACCGCGACCATGGGCGTTGCCTTGGCCCTACCCTTCACTTTTTATATGAACCCGGTTACGGGCATCTTGCTTCTATTAGGGGTCTATAAGGGTGGAATCTATGGGGGATCGATTCCGGCAATTTTGATTAAGACACCGGGAACACCCGCGGCGGCCTGCACCGTGTTAGATGGGTATCCACTTGCGCAAAAAGGCCAAGCGAACAAGGCGCTACATATGGCGCTGTATTCCTCATGTGTTGCAGATTTCATCTCCAATATCGCGCTGATTTTCTTTGCTGGTTCAATTGCGGCCTATGCACTTAAGTTCGGCCCGCCTGAATTTTTCACATTGATCTTGTTTTCATTGACCATCATAGCAGGCGTTGCGGGCGATAGCCTATCGCGTGGATTGATCTCTGCGATGTTGGGTTTGTTCTTGGCCACCATTGGCCTTGATTTAATCTATGGCACGGAGCGATTGATTTTTGGTGAACCGGAACTCATGGGTGGGTTGAAGTTCATACCGGTTTTGATTGGGTTGTTCGCGATCCCAGAGATCATCAACCACTACACAATTAGACACGGCGCTGGTGATAAAATTAAAAACCTCGGAAACGACGGGGTGACGATGGTGGAGTGGTTGCGCTGCCTGAAATCAGTCATTCGCGGATCTTTTATCGGTGTCATGATGGGGGCTATTCCTGGCATAGGTGGGGCGCCATCTGCGTTTCTCTCCTATTCCGAAGCCAAGCGTACTTCGAAAGTTGCCGATAACTTTGGAAAAGGTGAACTTGAAGGTATCGCTGCCTCTGAATCCGGTAACAACGGCGTCGCAGGAGCCACGATGATTCCGCTTTTGGCTTTGGGTGTCCCTGGTGATGTGATCACCGCTGTTATCTTGGGGGCATTCATGATCCATGGATTGCAACCCGGCCCGATTTTATTCGAACAAAATATCACGCTGGTATACGCGATCTTTATGGGAATCATGATGAGTTCCGTCTACCTTTTGATTGTGGGTAAATTAGGTATTAGCGTATTCGCCAGAATTTCTGACGTGCCCAACAGTTTCTTATATCCTGTGGTTTTGGTGTTGTGCGTGTTCGGCACGTATGCCGTCGGAAATACCATGTTCGATATATTGATCATGATCATCATGGGCTTGGTTGGTTATTTCATGTTGCGGTTCAAAATTCCTGCAGCGCCATTCTTAATCGCTTTCATTCTTGGCCCCCTGCTTGAAGATAGTTTCCGCCAATCCTTGCAGCTTAGCCGTGGTAGCTTTGAGATTTTCATCAGAAACCCCATTTGCTGGTTCTTTATCGCGCTAACAATTATATCGTTAGGGCTTATTGTTCGACGCAATCTGAAGAACCCTAACTTAGCCAAAGCGTTATCCGACTGATGATAACAATTGAGGATGTGGTCTATTAGGACCGTCTCCTCAAAGGATCTGATCATGAATATTCAGCCAGGATGGGTCACAACCGCATGGAGCGAACGCATCAAAAATGATTGAAACAAACCGCGACGGCCATACGACGACTCTTGTGATTAGTCGGCCTGAAAAACGCAACGCATTGAATTGGGAAACGATTGGACAGTTGGCCGCTGGTATTGATGAAGCCGAGGCTGATTCCAATTGCCGCTGTCTTGTCATCACCGGTCATGGAGATCATTTCGTTGCTGGTCGTGATTTGGAGGAAGCCAATTCAGAAGGATCGCTAGACGACGTACTGGCGAATGATGAGGCCTACACTCGCATCTTTACATCCCTCCGGAGCATGTCGAAACCGTCCGTTTCGGTGGTTCGAGGGTATGCTGTTGCCGGCGGGTTCACATTGGCAATGGGATGTGACTTTGTGTTGGCTGATAAAACAGCAAAGTTTGGTGCGTTGGAAATGCGTGGGGGGTTTCCGGCTGCGGTGAACACCGCCATCCTGAACCATTTGGTCGGGCCACGTGCTGCACTCGAATTGTTATTGTCGGCCGAAATCTTTGATGCCGATCATCTTTATCGGATTGGTCTCATCAATCATCTTTATAAGTCTTCTGAGGACTTAGCGAACGGTGCCACGGACTTTGTCCAGCGTTTGGTGCGACTGGAACCTACAGCCGTGAAACTGACCAAAGAGACCCATCGCGCGACATTAGGTATGCCGATTGCGGATGCATTGGTGATGAGTAAACACTTAAACGCGCTTATGATGTCGTCGGGTCGGATCAACGAAGCCGCCGCAATTTTTGAGAAATACAAACAGCAGAATTCATAGGTGAACTGCGCCTTGTTGCTGTAGGTGAACGCTTCAGGAAATTGGCTAGCCAAGAAAAGGCCATGCTTGACGGTGGAATGGGCGCAGCCAAAGATGGGGCGTTGGATTATCAAGCCAACGTTAGCGAATTGCTTTTAGCAAGTCGCGGAAGAGGCAAAAAGCCCTCAAACCTTCATATTTGCTGGGTTTGTATAGTAGCGCAGTAGGCACTTACCCCTCGACAAGCGGATCATGATTACAAGAGAGCATTTATGGGTTTGGCTTCAACCCGATCAACCCGAAGGCAAATTCGGTTTGGACACTAACGCCAAGACCAAAGACGGCATCATTTTTGATATGGAGCCAGACAATGAATTTCCAAACGTGGAGTTCGTATCAGCTCTCTACGGTTAAATCACTGCTTCCGGTTATACCTAATTTCCATCTTTCTTGTCGGTATGTCCCAAGCGGGGTAACCATGGCAGCGCTGAACCACACCAGCCTTCAAACTTGGGTATAAGCTGCGCCCGTTGACGGACGGTCCCTGTCCGGACATTGACCCTTTCTGGATTATCGGTGTCGTCAGTCGCATAGAGATCAGAACCGCATTTTCCGCAAAAATGCTGAATTCGTCGGTTCCCGCTGTCACTGACTTTTACGTATCTCGTGGGTTCTCCCCTCAACAAACTAAAGGTACTGCCCTGAACCCGAGCGGTCATACGGAACGCGGAACCGGAGAGTTTCTGGCAATCCGTGCAATGACATACGCCTACATGATCTGGATTGAGTTCAGCTTCAAATGCAATTTCACCACAATAACATTCTCCATCGATTTTCATTGTTACCCCATTTGATCGGCCAAAATGATGAGCAGGTTTCTGGCGTTCACCAATGTCCCGACCAAAACCTCAAAACGTTCGACGGTTATATGCATAGACACCGTCTCTAAAGGTTCTATCAGCTAAAATTCTCATCGCCTTGATAATACGGAGCTTGTTCCAATTAGCCAACGCCTACACTCTCTTTTCACGATCTGCATGAAGTTTAATCATCAGGCCATCGTCTTCGGCAGCGGCCAACGGGTTCTCGGGCAACTTCAGCTTCCAATCAGAGGCAGAAGACCGGAAGCTTGTATAAACAGACTGAAACGCCAATCATGGGCATGGAACCCACGGCAACGCGTCAGAGGATTATATTCCAATATGCGTGAATTCAGCATCGGCAAAATCGGCGGCTTAGAGCCAAGCATCCCAGGCAATTTCGCCATCACGCTATCTGAAATCGGTAATGAAATCAGTCTTGAAAAAGGCGACCTTATTTACCGTCAAGGCGAGGAAGCAAATTGTGTTTTCTTCCTGATAAAAGGGCGGGTCAAAGTAACTCTGATAGGGGCGTCAGGACAAGAGGCTATCCTTCGAATTCATTTACCACATAGTGTTTTGGGACTGACGGCGCTCGCCAGCGACCCGGTTAGGGATGCCAATGCGATCTGCTTAGACCAAGCATTGCTTTTGTCAATTCCACTCGAAGACTTTGAACGCTTTATGCATCGCGACCCATCCTTCGCCATGCATATTGTTCGCCTTCTGATAGACCGCATGAGCGATTTTCACTATCGTGTAGGCGATTGGTTGACCCAATCTGTGGAACAGCGCTTGTCACAGGCACTCTTGGCTCTATCAGCCCCCGATATCAACAATATCTCCGAGGAAGCGCCGGAAATCCCTTTGACGCATGAGGAACTCGCCCAAATCATCAACACGCGTCGCCCAACCGTATCGCGCATTCTCTCAAAACTTGCTGACTTGAACCTGGTGAACCAGTCCGGCCGCACACTTCAGGTGGCGGATAGAGAGCGATTAACAGCTTATATAGAGCGTAGTCGCGATTAAGTTTCATCAAATGTAATCTAGATGACAGAACCAGATTGATATCTAAATTAGTTCTTGTGGGAGCGAACGTTAAGCTGACCGTCTTTGCTCCTATAGCCAAAGACGAAAAAAAGCGAGCCACTACCATCGTCGCAAGGCCTGGGTTTCTTAATTTTGTTGGAGTTTTTAGATATGCCATTTGATTTTCTCGACCTCAGCGCAGAAGCAGCGCCGAACGTTTTGGAGAAACAAATCACTGACAACCGTGCTTGGCTGGTAGGAAGCTTCGATCCGGCAGAAACGATCGTTCCGTTAAGCGATGCGGCCAGATCGGAGATCGACCGTCTGGTAGAAGATCTGCATGCGCGACCACTGCCGATGTTGCTCAGAAGTCCCGAGGAGTTTGAATTACCGGCATTGCGCGCCGTCATGGGCAAGGTCGAGGGAAATCTCAACAACGGCATGGGCTTTTCTGTCGTCGATGCTTTGCCCATGGATCAATATGACGAAGAGGATATGAAATCGGTCTTCTGGATTGTCGGCCAATTTTTGGGGCGCACAGTTGCGCAGAGATGGGATGGCACGATGATCTATGACGTGACGGACACCGGGAAAAAATTCGGCTACGGCGTGCGGGGCTCTTTCACCAATGTAGAGTTGGTTTTCCACACGGATAACGCCTTTGGAGCCACGCCACCCGATATTGTCGGGCTTTTGTGTAAGTATCCTGCCGTCAGCGGTGGTGTCAGCAGATTCTGTTCGCTTTATTCCGTCCACAACAAGATGCTGGCGGAGCATCCGAAATTGCTTCAGCGTCTTTATAAACCGATGCACTTTGACCGTCAGGCCGAACATGCTCCCGGCGCGCCAAAAACCACATGGGCGCCATTCTTCCGGTATGACGGTAAAAGGCTGACAGCTCGGGCGAATGTTCAACTCGTCCGCAAGGGATACACTGTGGCCGAAAAGGATATGGAGTCGGAACTCGCCGACGCTCTTGACGCCGTGGAAGAGGTAGGTAACTCCCCCGACCTATGGTTGGAACTCCCGATCGAGCGCGGGCAAATGCAGTATCTCAACAACATTGAACTGGCCCACTATCGCAGCCATTTCGAAGACAATGATGACCCGGAAAAGAAACGACATCTTTTCCGAACCTGGCACCGGGAACGCGGACTTCGAAATTATGATGGGTAGTCTCTGACATTCCTCGCCAGCCCCAAGGCGCTGAACGAAATCCAGGGTGTTCTTTAAAGCGCGGCAGTCAACTTCGATCGTAAGTAAATGCCGGTCGATTGAAGATTTTCCTCACCATCGGCTCAAAAAATTCTAACGGCAGGTTTTCGTATTCAGGTTCAAAACAGTTCTGATCATACTTGGCGCAGAATTCTACAGTGGCATTATAGAAAGGCTCTGCCTTATAGCGGTCACGGGCATTGCGATCATTGCCCAGATGGTGGGCGTAATAATATGCCTGAAAAATACCGTGGTGTTTGACGATCCAATAGGTTTCTTCGGATACGTAAGGCCGAAGCACAGACGCCGCCAGTTCTCCGTGATTGTAGGGTGCTAAGCCATCCCCCAAATCATGCAAGAGGGCCATGACGACATATTCTTCACTCCTGTCGTCTCTGTAGGCTCGCGTTGCAGATTGCAGAGAATGTTCAAAGCGGTCGATCATATATCCGCCCAAAATGTCTTTGGTGCCTTGCAATTCCTTCAGAATACGATCTGCAAGTCCTTTGGCAGCATCGCTCTCGAGTTCCTCTAGGAACTCATAGTCCTCTTTCGTGCCATCTTCCATTCGGGTGAAACTGACGTGTTTTAAATTCATCGGCGGCGCCACTCTTTTAATTTCATAGTCAACATATCGACCAATAATGTTGCGGGCAATTTCACGTTTACCCATTGGCGATGACCCTAGCACCTATGTCCTATTCATCCAAAAGGCAGGCTCAGACTAAGTCAGCTTTACGCGTTCCCATCACTGACGGTTAAGTTGCTGATTTCGCCATCATAAATTACGTAGTTTATCTTGTTGGGATTGCAGCACACGACGCAGTCATAGATTTCAAAATTATGGCCGCTAAATGTTTCGGCAATTTCTAGATCAACCTCAAATTGCTCAAAACAAAAGTGGCATATTATCGTTTGTTCGTTCGTTTCTATGGCGCTAACACCCTTTGTGGTTCCTTATCAGACATTCGCATGCCAATTCTTTTCCGCCGAGAGTTGCTCTGCTGCCGTCGTCTTTGCGATGACCGTAGCACCGATATCCTGCCCATCCAAATGGCATAACCGGGTTATTTATTGGTAGCGGAGGAGGGACTTGAACCCCCGACACGCGGATTATGATTCCGCTGCTCTAACCAGCTGAGCTACTCCGCCCCAAAGTCAAATGACTGTCTCCACGATGTCTCCCTAAAAAGCAGATAATCAGTGCTTCTTGGGCCAGGTCGACATGCTAAAACGTCATTTCAGGCCTCGATTAAAGAAACGAATTCCCAATCGAGGCGCTCGTATACAACGCCCATAAAGCGCATTCAAGTCTGACCTGCGATCATCAATAAAATTATCCATGGCGCTTAGAAACTCTTGAAATACGAAGGAAGCCTCGAGCAACTCATGAATTTCAATCTTGTTCGTCTGATGCGCAGATAAAACTCGAACCCCATCAGGAACAGAGCGCGTGCAAATATCACCGCATTCTCGTTTAGTCGTAATTCACGGTTATCGTATAACTGCCCGTATACGTCCCGCTGAGTTGGTTCGCGCCAATGTTCAATGTCGCACCAATGCTCAAATCTCTGCTTCCGCCGCCAGCGATTGTCGGCGTGGCACCGCCGTCATGGTTAAAACCGTCAACGATGAGTGTATTAGACCCACTGGAAAGTGTCACACTGGACGGCAGAGTGACATTGTACGCGGCGTTACCATCACCGGTTACGGTGAACACCCCTTCGGAAGCAATGCCTCCGGCCAATTCTGTTACGTTGTTTGGTATTGTCGCCCCAGAGGGCGTGATTTCAAGTGATCCAGGAAAGGTCGTTACACCGACAGTGCCAAAATTCAATGATGATGTGGGGGAGATGCTGATCGGCTCGATAATTGTTGCAGAAACAGTCGCCGTGGCATCGGCAAACTCGGCAGCACTGATATCTTCTACACCTACAGTCATACTGCCAGTCAAACCTGATTGCGCTGCTTGACTTGTTGGAATGGATAACCTGGCACCGACGTAAAACGTTAGTTTCCCGGCAGAGTCCAATTGAGCAGGGTTCGTCACATCCGTGACAAAATTATCCACGGTTAATGAGACACCACTTTTCGAGATCGTGACCGTCGATGGAAGAGTGATCCAAACAAGGCCTGATGGTGTGCCCTTAGTTATCCTGAAACTTGCCCTGCTGACCGATCCACCGAAATCAGTGACGCTCCCCGTCACGGATTTTGTATCTGAGTTGGAACTGATCGTGGCTGTGCCACTTCCGCCGATACTTGAGGCCGTATCACCAAAAGCCATGTTACCGCCCTTTTTAAAGGAGAGCTTGGCTTCTACAGATGGGCCAACCAGACAAAAAAGTAAGGTGAGCGTTGCGAGGATGACTTTTTTGCAGATTTTCAAATTCTTCGATTCTTCACAACTTGAGTTCGCGTGAACACCACATGACATGAGATGTCAGCGTGCGTTGAATCGCATTTTTTGCTTTTAAATTAAAATAATTACAATAACCTGATGGGTCTGCAATGCCACGAATGATCAACAAAACCCTCAAAATTTAGAGTGTCCCAGTCGCCTCTACCTCAGACTGATCTTTCTCGACGGGTGTTGCCACCCCCGTGTCAATGCGGCGCAAAAATGCCCGTGTCCCCTGCTCTGAGGTTTCCAGCTTTCGAAGCAACTGGGTGGCTTCGGCGTCGGCCTTACCCTCTTCGGTCAACCACGGACGGTCCGTTAAATCCCCTTTCGCCATCCGGCGAGGAACGGGTTCTGGGTCTTTCACCCAATAATTGACCATTTCTGGCGCTTGCAAGGTGGGCGTGGGAGCCGGTTCAGACTTTTCGTATCGGCTGGGGTGTGGCCCGAAGTAGCTGACCAAGCGACGTTCATCAGAATGCTTGGGTTCACGATAGCATTGAGTGCCCGCGAGTGACTTGTAACAATACACAGGCTCTCGGTCATAGACATGGCGCTCGTATTCATCGACATGGCCACATGCCGCCAAAGTGCCAAAAACAACCGTTCCGAATACTAGTTTTCTCAAAGGCATCATATCCTCCATATCTTTGTTGTAAGGAGAGGAGCAGAAATAATGCCAATAATGATGAGCTCATGAAAAAACCCCTGCCGCATGTCTGCAACAGGGGAAATTCATCAGATTCAGTGCCTTATAAGCGAAAAAATCAGTTGTTCACGTCAATCACGGTACGACCTCGGATGCCACCTCTGAGGATTTTACCGGCCAATTCTGGCAAATCGGCAAATCCTGCCGGGTTTGATGCCTGATCCAACTTCTCCAACGGCAGTTGTGAAGAAAGACGATCCCAAGCCACGATCCGGCGCGCTTTAGAACACGTTGCGCTGTCAATCCCGCACAAATTGATACCACGAAGTAGGAACGGCAGGACGGTGGTCTCAAGCTTGAACGAGCCCGCGTTCCCAACGCTGGCACATGCCCCCCAATATGCCAACGTCGCCAATGCATGGTGCAGTGTATTGCCACCCACGTTATCAATGACACCGGCCCAGCGCTCACGCCCCAACGGGCCTTTGGGACCCTCCGCCAATTCCTCGCGTGGCACAATGGTCGTGGCCCCCAGTTCCTTCAGGTATTCACCCTGCTCTGCCCGGCCGGTCGA
>Ga0181557_1000269_pt1 | contig 68913 bp, 60 predicted proteins | sample 011ome_23_FD_148632 | JGI IMG/M metagenome (GOLD analysis project Ga0181557, IMG submission 148632) | Coastal salt marsh microbial communities from the Groves Creek Marsh, Skidaway Island, Georgia - 011506CT metaG (spades assembly) | ecosystem: Environmental > Aquatic > Marine > Intertidal zone... | reverse complement strand
CAATGGATTAGGAAGGATTTGGATTATATCCATTGGTGTAAAAGAAAAACCCTCCACGAGGGAGGGCTAAGTTTTTTTAAATATTAAAATGATTACACATCTGTCATTACACCTTTTACTGCTGCAACAACATCATCTGTTATTGTCATTTTGTGAACACCAGTAGCATGGTCTGCAACTTGAGCCATCACTTCCTCAACTGATCCTTTTGCAACAAAATCACAATCGTTTCCTAAATCTGCACATTTTACTTGTTTCATTCTAATTGATTTATGATTAATAATACCTCTAAGATATAGAGAATGGATTACATATCCATTACCACCCCCATGTTTTAATAGAAAAACTGTTTTCTAAAACCCATGCCCTTGTGTTTGGATTAATACTGGATGAAAACTTTTAGCTTTTAAAATAGAGTAGCCGTACAAATACCGTACAATAAAAAAACAAAAAATCCCTAAAACATTGATTTCAAATGTGATAGGGATTACTATGGCGGAGAAAGAGGGATTCGAACCCCCGGAGGTGTGACCCTCAACAGTTTTCAAGACTGCCGCATTCGACCACTCTGCCATTTCTCCTTAGCGGTTGCAAATATACATTCCTTTTTTTGATTAAGAAATATTTAATCTTTCTCTTTTTCCTTTATTAGGAGGTTGAGTTTTGTACTTTTATGCTTCATTTATGGAGTTCCTTTTTGAGAGTATATTGTTAGTTGTTGTAGGTTTCTTTGCTGGAATCATCAATACCTTGGCTGGGGGCGGCTCCTTATTTACACTTCCCGTCTTAATTTTTTTGGGACTTCCTCCAACCCTAGCTAATGGAACCAACCGTATTGCCATCGTAGTTCAATCGTTGGGAGGTGCCTTAGGATACAGTAGCAAAGGGGTTCATACTTTTCCCTTCCCAATTTATTTGGGCATAAGTGCAAGTGTAGGTGCGTTGATTGGTGCCCAAATTGCGTTGGAAGTAGAGGGTGCCCTATTCAATCGAATTTTGGCAGTCATCATGTTGGTAGTTGGCTTACTTATTTTAATTCGCAGAAAAGCACTTGCCCTAAATTTACCCGAACGACTGGATGGAATCTATTTAGTGTATTCCATTTTAGGATTTTTTTTCATCGGGGTCTACGGTGGATTTATCAATGCAGGCATAGGGATCGTAATCATGCTGTTTTTAAATAGAATAAATTTCCTCAGTTTGGTAAAAACAAATGCGACTAAAGTATGGGTAGTCCTTATATATTCCACGGTTGCACTTGGCACATTTGCTTTTAACGATGCGGTAAACTGGCAATTAGGTTCCCTCATGGCTTTGGGGACTCTTTTTGGTGCCTGGTGGGCAAGCCGCTGGTCGGTGAAAAAAGGAGATCGAGTGATTCGTCTAGCGATGTTATTCACCCTATTCGTTATGGCAATAAAACTTTGGTTTTTTGAATAGCCTCAATAGTTTTGATAGCCCTCTATGGTGATGCCATAACCCGTAATACCGATTCTCGGGGCTTGTTTTGAATTACTGATTACCCTTAATTTTTGGATATTTAAATCGTGTAGTATTTGTGCACCTATCCCGTAATCTTTAAAATCCATTTTCATTGGTGGAGCAGTCGTGTCGTTCCCTTCCTTTTGCATTTCTTTTAAAAGTTCAATGCGTGAAAGGAGGTTTTCAGGAGCTTGTTCTTGATTGATGAATAAGATGGCTCCCTTGTCTGCTGTATTGATAAGTTTGAAGATGTCGTCCAGTCCTTTACGTATGGATCCTGTCAGCGTACCCAGGATGTCATTGGTGATTTTGGAGGAGTGAATTCGCGTCAAGACCACATCGTCAGTTTGCCAGCTTCCTTTGGTTAACGCAAGATGGACATTTCCATTGGTGGTTTGTTCATAGGCTCTCAGCCTAAAGTTGCCGTATTGGGTTTTGATTTCTTGGTCTGCCTTTTTTACAATAAGACTATCGTGTTGCATTCTGTAGGATACCAAGTCTTCTATCGAAACAATTTTTAGATTGAATTTTTTAGCCACTTCAACTAATTCAGGCAATCTGGCCATGCTTCCGTCTTCATTCATGATTTCTACGATCACTCCAGCGGGTTGCATACCGGCAAGACGCGCAAAGTCAATCGCTGCTTCGGTATGCCCCGTTCTTCGAAGCACCCCACCGCTTTTGGCAATCAATGGAAAAATATGTCCAGGTCTTGAAAGATCATAGGCAGAGGTTTGTTCCGCTACTAAGGCTTTAACCGTTAGTGCTCGATCTGTAGCTGAAATTCCCGTAGTTACTCCATTGCCTTTTAAATCTACCGAAACCGTAAAAGCAGTTTCCATAGGGTCGGTATTATTCGTGACCATTCGGCTTAGTTGTAGTTTCTGGCAACGTTCTTCCGTTAGGGGCGCACAAATTAATCCTCGTCCGTGGGTCGCCATAAAGTTGATTAATTCCGGACTAATTTTTTCCGCAGCAGCTACAAAATCACCCTCGTTTTCGCGATTGGCGTCGTCAACAACTATGATAACCTCTCCGTTTTTTATCGCTTCTATCGCCTCTGGTATAGGGTCTAACTTAATTTCTTGTACTGTCATTCGTATGGAGTTTTCTTTTTACAAAAGGAAGGGCTTTAATTTTTTCTGCTAGTGGGTAATAAAAGTTGGAAATACTCACAAACCCTTTGTCGGAAGAGGCTCTTCGCGTTAAGATAATGGCAAATGGGGTCAAAATAAACGTAGAGAGCCAGCTGGCAAAAAAGGGTGATATGCTATTGTCCTCTGCTGCATTGGTGCTGAATAATCCAATGTAATGGTAGGTTAAAAAGATTAGAACAGATAAAACGAGAGGAAGTCCGAGACCTCCCTTTCGGATGATGGCTCCTAAAGAGGCTCCAATTAAAAACAACAACAAGGAAACAAAGAGTAGGGTGTATTTTTTTTGTAATTCGATTTTGTGGAGGTTGATGAGTTTTTGGTAAGCAAAAAACTGTCCCCGTTTTGAGGTCAAGTTTCTCAATCCTATGCGAACAGAAGAAATGGCTTCATCCATCAACTGTGCTTTTTGCCAATACTGATCAGTCTCGATAAAACCAAAAATATCGGTAGGGATACTGTCTTGAGCACTCGTACTTTTTTCTTTCTTTACAATTTGAGTAACAGCGCTTTTTTTCCCAAAGTTTTCGCTAAATACCTCCTGATCTTTCCCGTAATTTTGCTGTAGGGTGTCGATGCTGATTTTCAACTGATCGATTTTTTTCATCCGAAAGGTATTCTTATGGTTCTCTTCTTCCAAATCCACTTGGTTGAATTTAGAGAGGTCGATGTTCATTTCATAGGTTTCAAAGGACACCTTAGCGTGAGGGATGCGTTCCCTTTCGCGGGCTTTTTTGGGCTCAATATCTTCGTAGCGATTGCCGTTGTAAAGTACCAATTTTAAGTTGGGATCGGTAGGCTCGTTTTTCATTTCGCCTCGTTCTGCTTTAATGACAATGGTGTTTTTTTGGTTGGGGGTATATTCGTGTATAATAACGTCCTCCAAAAAGCGATCGTTATCTCCGTATTTGCGTTTTACCTTGATGTTGATTTCTCCAATCTCATTAAAAATTCCTTCACGTATGGCAAGGGTGGGTTCCAGTTTAGCCAAGTTTCGCCTGAGGTTGTAGGATTTTAATTCGCCGTAAGGAATCACATGATTAGAAAAATAAAAGGTTCCTATCCCCAACAACACATGAAATACAACCAAGCTGTAAAGGGCGCGTTGCAGTGAAATTCCTGTCGATTTCATGGCTGCAAATTCATAATTTTCAGACAGGGTGCCGTAGGTCATCAGCGAGGCTAATAAGACCGATAGGGGCAATACTAAAGGGATGAGTTTGGGAGAATAATAAACGAGAAATTTGAGAATGATGAGAATATCCAAACCTTTTCCTGCCAGCTCATCGATAAAAAGCCAAAATGTTTGTATGACAAAAATGAACATACAGATGGTAAAGACACTGAACAGTCGTGTGAGATAGCTTTTTAAAATGTAGCGATCAATTATTTTCAAGGCTTACTGATTTATATAGTAATCGGGGTAGGCTGAAGGGTCAAACGTAAAAAAATCTGCTGCCAACTTGATATTGGATGCAAAATTTGAAATGGTAAGGGTTGTCCGGGTTTGATTGGATCCAATTTCTATCAGTCGGTAAATGGTTTTTTTGAGTAGGTCTATGCCAAGTAAAAGATATTCCACCTCTTTGTTTTCTTCCGTAGGGATCAGTTTGATAAACTGTATGGTTCTTCCCATAACATTTTGTTTGATATCCCATTGAAAGGCATAGCCTTCTTTATAGAAATACAAAAGTTTAGAAGGGTTAATGCCAATGTCTTCGGTTTCTTCCATCGAGCTGATGGTGATTTCTTCGTTATCCGGTACTATGGTATACGTTTTTTTTCCATCAAACATTTGTTCTGCTCCGAGGAAAAGGAGCTTGTACCGGTCTCCCGATACGGTTACCGATCCGTTGGTTTCTTGTTTGATGTTTTCTTGTCGGTTTTCCAGTACATAATCAAATTCAAAGGCCATGGTTTCAAAGGAGGCAATTTTAGCAGATACCTCGTCCAGCAGTTGTTGGGCAGCTTCGGTATTTTGGGCTTTGAGTTGAAGGCTTAAAAGCGTACTCAAAAGAAGCAAAACGATCCGTTTTTTCATGGCAATTTTATTTATTTGAAAGGTACTCAATTCTCTTCTTCGTTTAACAATCGATCTAAAGCTGCAAAGTCAGAAATCAATACCTGTCTGGCTTTACTTCCCTCAAATGGACCGACCACCCCTGCGGCTTCCATTTGATCGATGATTCTACCAGCTCGGTTGTATCCTAATTTTAATTTTCGTTGCAATAAAGAGGCCGAACCTTGTTGGGCCGTTACTATAACTTCTGCAGCTTCTCTAAACAACGCATCGCGTTCACTCGCATCGATATCTAAATTTGTAGAACTTTCTTCCCCTATGTATTCGGGGAGTAAATGTGCGTCTGCATAGCCTTTTTGTCCTCCGATATAGGCGGCAATGCGCTCTACTTCGGGAGTATCTACAAATGCGCACTGGATTCGAGTGAGCTCATTTCCCTGAGTATAAAGCATGTCCCCTCTACCGATAAGTTGATCTGCACCTCCGCTGTCTAAAATGGTTCGAGAATCAATTTTTGAGGTCACTCTAAAGGCTATTCGAGCAGGAAAATTCGCTTTAATGATACCCGTAATTACGTTTACAGAAGGGCGTTGGGTAGCAATGATCAGGTGAATTCCAATGGCACGAGCCAATTGGGCAAGTCGAGCAATGGGGGTTTCAACCTCCTTTCCAGCGGTCATGATTAAATCAGCAAACTCATCGACCACCAAAATGATATAAGGTAAATAGCTGTGTCCTTCGTTGGGATTCAACTTACGCTCTCTGAATTTTTTATTGTATTCTTTTAGATTCCGACACATCGCATTTTTAAGTAGTTCGTAGCGGTTGTCCATTTCAATACAGAGCGAGTTGAGGGTGTTGATTACTTTGGTATTGTCTGTAATTATGGCCTCCTCTGTATCGGGTAGTTTTGCAAGGTAGTGGCGCTCGATTTTATTGTAAATATTGAGTTCTACCTTTTTAGGGTCTACCAATACAAATTTAACTTCAGCGGGATGTTTTTTGTAAAGCAAAGAAGTCAACACGGCATTTAATCCCACCGATTTCCCCTGACCGGTAGCCCCTGCCATGAGCAAGTGAGGCATTTTTGCCAGATCAACTACAAAAGTTTCATTGCTTATGGTTTTACCTAAAGCAATAGGCAATTCCATTTCGGCATTCTGAAATTTTGAAGCACTAATAACAGAACGCATTGAAACTATACTGGGCTTCTGGTTAGGGACTTCAATTCCAATGGTTCCTTTACCGGGAATAGGTGCAATGATGCGAATTCCTAAAGCAGAAAGGGAAAGTGCGATATCGTCTTCTAAGTTTTTTATTTTGGAAATGCGTATGCCCGCATCAGGTACAATCTCGTATAAGGTTACAGTAGGCCCTATAGTTGCTTTAATGTTTGCAATTCCAATTTTATAATTACTGAGGGTTTCAACAATTTTATTTTTATTGGCTTCGAGCTCTTCCTGATTGATGGTAATGCTGTTGTCTCCATAGTCCTTTAATAAATCAATTCCAGGTCTTTTAAAGTTACTGAGCTCTAAAGTAGGGTCAAAGAAACCTTGTTTTTCAACCAATTCTTTTGACAGCTCTTTTTCCATGCTTTCTTCTACAGGCGCTTCAATTTCCATAGCAATGGGTGAAACGTCAGTCTTGGGAGATTCTAAACCATCTTCCGTAAGGTTTGGAATTTCTTCTTCCCCTTCTTCTTCAAAAGTTTGATCAAAATCGTGAAGGGTAGGAGAGGAATGTAGGTCCATTTCAATTTCTTCTTCAGGATATTCCGCTGCTGTTTTTTCTTCCCCATTGTGCTTCAATCCTTGAAACCAAGAAGCCATCTTTTCAGGGGTCCATCCCAATTCGATTACGATAAAGCACAGGAATAAAAAGGATAGAATTGCCAAAAGCCCTAAGCGACCGACGTAAATCACGGCAAAAGCGTGAATTTCAAAACCAATGATTCCAGATAAAATTGGCAACTCAGTCCAAAAATATCCAAAAGCTAAACAAGTCCAAAGGATATGAGCGATACCCCAAGCCCAGGAACGAATCAAGCCTTGTGTACTTCCACTAAAAAACAATTTGTACCCACTCAATCCAACCAAATAGGGTATTAAGAAGGCGCCCAGTCCGACTCCTTCATAAATAAAAAAATGACTGATTAAAGCACCTAATTTGTTGAGGATGTTTTGCGCTACTACGGTTCGGTCTGTAAATGCCGCTAAGGTGCTGTAGTCTGCTTTCCAACTATAGAGATAGGAAATAAAAGCAAGGGTTAGTAGCAAAGCTAAAAGCAATAAGGCCCCTCCAAAGAGCACTTGTCTCTGACGTTTTAGTTTAGGGTCAGTTGGATTGGGGTGCTTTTTTTTTGCCATGGATTACTAATCTTACACAAAAATACAAATTCAATTGCAAAGGTGTAATACAGAACCAAAGGTATCGGCGTTAATATTTTACTTTACCTAGGATTTACAAAAAACCCCGATGCATGCACCGGGGTTTTTGTTCCTTAAAAAGGGGAACCAACTATTGAAGATCAAATCGATCTGCATTCATTACTTTATTCCACGCCTTGATGAAATCTTGAACAAATTTGTCGTTATTATCATTTTGAGCATAGACTTCAGCAATGGCTCTTAGCTCCGAATTTGATCCGAAAACCAAGTCTGTTCGTGAAGCAGTTCTTTGCTCTGCACCACTAGTTCGATCCTTAGCCACATAGCTGTTGTATCCTGTAGTTTCCCACTTTACGTCCATAGATAGTAGGGTTTTAAACCAACTGTTGTCTAGCGTTCCATCGGTCCAAACTCCGTCTCCACTGTGGGAAACACCCATAGCGCGTAAGCCACCTACAAGTAAAGTCATTTCTACCGGAGTTAAGCCGAGCAGTTGTGCTTTATCAAGCATGATTTCCTCTGGGCTTACTGCAAACTCTTTTTCTGCGTAATTTCTAAATCCACACGCTCTAGGTTTTAGCAAATTAAAGGAATCGATGTCGGTAGCTTCCTGAGTAGCGTCTCCACGACCTGTGGTTACAGCTACCTTTTGGCCACCGGCTTTTTCAATTCCAACAGCACCTCCGATAATAATCACATCTGCAATACTGGTTCCATGCTCTGCGGCTATTTTTTCGTACACGGCCAATACCTTGGAAAGCTCCTCGGGTTTGTTTACGTTCCAATTCTTTTGAGGCTCCAAGCGGATACGTGCACCATTTGCACCCCCACGGTTGTCGGACCCTCTAAAAGTACTTGCACTTGCCCAGGCTGTATTGACTAGTTCTTGTATGCTTAGGCCAGTGTTTGCCACTGCATTTCGAACAGCATCTTCTTCCGTAGAAGTCAAAATTTTTCCAATCGGTGTTGGGTCTTGCCAGCTATACGTTTCATCCTTATAATCTCCCGCGATATAGTTGGTCTTAGGTCCCATATCTCGATGTAGTAATTTGAACCAAGCTTTTGCAAAGGTTTCTTCAAATTCACTTGGGTTGGCTAAGAATCGTTGACAAATTTTATTGTAAATGGGATCTGCTTTCATCGCCATATCTGCAGTGGTCATCATCGGAAGTACTTTTACGTCGCTTCCATCTACCTGAGGAACCATGTCTTCCTCCGCACAGTCAATAGGATGCCATTGCCAAGCTCCTGCTGGACTCTTTTTTAGCTCCCACTCGTATTTGAACATAAGCTCCAAATACCCCATATCCCATTGGGTGGGGTTGGTGGTCCATGGACCTTCAATACCACTAGTTATAGCATCTACACCCACTCCTGAAGCATGTTTGTTATTCCATCCAAGTCCCATCATTTCTACGGGTGCTCCTTCCGGTTCAGCTTCTACAAGGGCTGCATCACCTGCCCCGTGTGCCTTACCAAAGGTATGTCCACCAGCGGTAAGCGCGGCGGTTTCTTCGTCATTCATGGCCATTCGTTTAAACGTTTCCCGAATGTCTTGAGCGGATAGGGCTGGATCTGGATTGCTGTTAGGGCCCTCTGGGTTTACATAAATCAGTCCCATTTGAACTGCCGCAAGCGGATTTTCAAGCGATTGACGGGTATCGCCATAACGCTTATCACCTAGCCATTCGTCTTCAGCTCCCCAATAAATGTCTTTTTCAGGATGCCAAATATCTTCACGTCCAAGAACGGTTCCGTGATTGGGTCCACCCATGTCTTCGATCGCTACGTTGCCCACGAGTACAAGCAAGTCTGCCCAGGAGAGTTTGTTTCCGTATTTTTCTTTAATGGGCCATAACAAACGACGCGCTTTATCAAGGTTTCCATTGTCGGGCCACGAATTTAGCGGGGCAAAACGCTGTGCTCCTGTTGCAGCTCCACCACGTCCGTCTCCCGTTCTGTAGGTTCCTGCAGCATGCCATGTCATCCGGATAAAGAAAGGACCGTAGTGTCCCCAGTCGGCAGGCCACCAGTCTTTAGAATCTTTTAGCATGGTTTTAATATCGGCTTTAACAGCTTCGATATCTAATTTTTTTACATTTTCTCTGTAGTTTACCTCAGGGATAGGATTACTCCTGCTATCGTGCTGACGTAAAATATCAATGTTTAACTGATTGGGCCACCAATCCGTGTTTTCAGTACCTACCGTAGCGGTGGTCGTTGAACCGTGAAATGGACATTTACTTTCGCTCATAATGAATTTTTTTATTTACTAAAATAGGTAATGTAGCCCATATAGCAATCCAATTCAATTTTTAATAATTGATGATTTGATAAGTTTTTCTTATTGACTTATCGCGGCTTTTCGACTGGCAATTTTAATTTTAAATGCCGCAAATAATAAGGTCATAAAAGGACTCAGCCAGTTGAAGATGGCGTAAACAAAGTATTCGCCCACACCCACACCCAATACACCCGATTGGTAGGCGCCACAAGTGTTCCAAGGAATCAATACTGAGGTTACAGTTCCAGAGTCTTCCAGCGTTCGACTCAGGTTTTCAGGGGCAAGCCCTCTTTTTTTGTAAGCCTTAGCAAACATTTTTCCTGGAATCACGATGGAGAGGTATTGGTCTGAGGCGGTAAGGTTAATCGCTAAACAAGAAGCTACGGTACTGGCGAACAATTGAAAGGTTGTAGTTGCCCAGCTCAACAATGCCGTACTGATTCTTGTAAGGGCGCCAATGGCGTCCATAATGCCGCCGAAAACCATCGCACACATAATCAGCCAAATGGTCCCTAACATGCCCTCCATACCTCCTGAACTGAATAAATCGTTTAATAAGGGATTGGTAGTTTTGATCTCTGTTGCTACCGTGATGGCGTTCATGACTCCCTTGTAAGCTACTTCAAAACTAAAACTTCCCGCTTCGGCCACTTCAACAAGTATGTCTTTTTGAAAGATGAGGGCAAACAGCCCTCCGAGTAACGTTCCTATCAGCAAGGCAATTAGAGGTGGTGCTTTGCGTACGATAAGAACTACCACTACCGCCGGTACGATAAACAAACTGAGGTTGATGGTAAATTTATCCTTTATGGCAAGCAGTAATGAATCGATTTCTGCGGTTCCTGAAGTGGTTTGAGTAAAACTGATGATAAAAAATACCAATAGGGTGATCAGTATACTGGGAACCGTAGTCAGCGTCATATAACGAATATGACGAAAAAGTTCTCCACCTGCCATGGCAGGCGCTAAGTTGGTCGTGTCTGATAAAGGAGAGAGTTTGTCTCCAAAATACGCTCCAGAGACCACTGCTCCGGCAACCATACCGACTGGAATGCCGAGTACTTTTCCAATGCCTATCAAGGCGATCCCTACAGTTGCCGAGGTTGTCCAACTGCTTCCTGTGGCAAGGGAAATGATGGCGCAAATGAGAATACAAGCGGGGAGAAATATACTCGGATGTAAGATTTGCAGCCCGTAATAAATCATGGCAGGAATTATACCGCTGATCAGCCAAGTGCCGGCCAAGGCGCCTACAAATAGGAGAATAAGGAGCGCACCCGTAACGGATTGTAAATTTTCCGCCACTTTTTTGAGCATGATTTCATAAGAAATTTTTTCTCTAAAGCCCACTAGTGCTGCAACGGCACCTCCTAACAATAGGATGAATTGATTGGATCCGCTTAAGGCATCATCCCCGTAAACGAGGACGTTGTAGGATAATAGGAGGACCAGAATAAGGATGGGTAGTAAGGCGTAACCCAGGGAAATTTCTTTGCTTTTCAAGGCGCGTTGTTTTGTTTTGATACAAGTTTAATCAATTTAATCGAATCTAGGGAAAGCCCTCCTTCAGCCTTTCTTATTTTCTGCAAAGCAGCATCAACCCACTCCCTACATCGATAGGAAAGGTATAGAAGTCAGGATGGTATTTTAGCTTTTCCACGAGAAAAAGAACTTTTTCTTGATGATAGCCTGGCCAATGGGCCTGATAATTTAAATCGTCGATTAAATAAAATCCGTTGGGCTTTACCATAGTCAGTACGGCTTTTAAATCCGTAAATTTTCCTGCCCAGGTATCCGCAAAAATTAAGTCAAATCGCTTTCCTTTGTTAGTAGCTATCCATTCTGCTGCATCCAGATTTACAAACTCAATTCGTTAATCTTCATTAAAAAATTCTCGCGCTACATCGATTAGGGTTTTGTTTTTTTCAACGGTAATCAATCTTCCTTGTGGATGCAGGCCTTCCGCTAACCACGCCAGTCCCATGCCGGTACCCGTTCCCAGTTCCAAAACCTTTGCAAAAGGTTTGGAGGAGACCAACAGTCTCAACAGCACACCAACCTCATCTTCTGAGAGTTGACCAAAGCCCAATTCTCTGGACTTTTGCTGTATGGCTTTGTAATGTTTGGGTAAGGTAGTAGAAGTCATGATAAGGCTTTATTTGGGGTTTACTATAAAATTAGAATTTTTTTTTAAAAGCCGACTCTTGAATGAGGGAGAGCGAGGAAACATTTGTATTTTTAAAGCCAAAATTATTTGTGACCATGAAAAAATACGATGTTGCCGTAATCGGATCAGGCCCTGGAGGCTATGTAGCAGCAATTAGATGCGCTCAGTTGGGGATGAAAACTGCCCTGATTGAAAAATACGATACCCTTGGGGGTACCTGCCTTAATGTAGGATGTATCCCCTCCAAATCGTTGTTGGATTCTTCCCATCATTACGAAGCTGCCCAAAAGCATTTTTCAGAACACGGCATCGAAATTCAAGGATCCCTTACCATTAACTTCAAGCAAATGATAGACCGTAAGGCTGCAGTTGTGGAGCAAACGACCAAAGGGATTGATTTTTTAATGGACAAAAATAAAATTGATGTTTTTCATGGAATCGGCAGTTTTGAGGATGCTACGCATATCAAAATCGAGGGAGCCGATGCCCAAACAATTGAAGCTAAAAATTCCATCATTGCTACCGGTTCTAAGCCGGCTACTTTACCCTTTATTCAATTGGATAAAGAACGTGTGATTACTTCTACAGAAGCTTTAAAACTGAAAGAAATACCCAAGCATTTGATTGTGATTGGTGGAGGCGTTATCGGGCTTGAGTTAGGACAGGTATACCGTAGATTAGGTGCAGAGGTTACTGTGATTGAGTACGCAGACCGAATTACGCCTGTTATGGATGCTGGCTTGTCTAGGGAGTTGATGAAAGTAATGAAAAAACAAGGAGTAAAATTCAACCTTTCCCATGGAGTCACTAAGGTGGAACGAAAAGGATCCAAGGTTCAGGTATCCGCTACAGACAAAAAAGGAGCTGAAGTTTCGTTCGAAGGAGATTATTGTTTGGTATCGGTAGGCCGCCGACCCTTTACCGATGGATTGAATGCCCATGCTGCTGGAGTTCAAATAAACGAACGCGGTCAAGTGGTAGTTAATTCCCAGCTACAAACTACAGCCTCTAACATCTATGCTATAGGTGATGTAGTGCAAGGAGCCATGTTGGCTCATAAAGCGGAAGAAGAAGGTGTAGTGGTTGCTGAATATTTAGCAGGTCAAAAGCCGCATATAGATTACAACCTCATTCCTAACGTAATTTATACTTGGCCTGAGGTGGCAGCGGTAGGAAAAACAGAGGAACAACTTAAAGAAGAAGGTAGGGCTTACAAGGCAGGTCAGTTTCCTATGCGTGCCCTAGGTCGTGCAAGAGCGAGTATGGATATTGATGGGTTTGTTAAAATTTTAGCAGACGCTCAAACCGATGAAGTTTTAGGAGTACATATGATAGGTGCAAGAGCTGCAGATTTAATTGCAGAGGCTGTAACTGCTATGGAGTTTAGAGCTTCTGCGGAAGACATTGCCCGTATGAGCCATTCTCATCCTACCTATGCAGAAGCAGTAAAAGAAGCCGCTTTAGCAGCTACCGAAAATCGATCCATACATTCCTAAGTTATTGAGGTTCCTTTTGAAAGGACCTGAAGTTTACTTATCCTAATGAAGTACTGGGTTGGCTTACAACATGCTAAGGGGGTGTCAGCAGAACTTTCGCTCTGGCCGAAAACCCCTTTTGCCAATGGGAATTAATTCTTCTAAGAATTCATTATTGCGGGCAACACATTCATCCTAAGAATAGCATCAGTTCTTTTTTTCTCAGGGAATGTTAAACAACTCCTTCATTAGACCAATTCCTTCGTCAATGGCATCACTGTGATCTGCACCACTTACAGGAGTTACTCTTGCATTTTTTTTATTTAAAAAATTTACTTCTTCTTTGGATAGTCTTCCTACAGCATCATCTCGTTCTCCGTAAACGTAGGTAATTTTTGATAAGTCGTTAAGGTAATCTAACCGTTGGGTGTAGCGATTGTAACCTAAGCCTGCTGCTAATCGCGCCATGTTTCTAGAAAAAGCATCTTCACCAGCCCCATAAAAATCAATTGAGGGGTTTCCATCTTCGTCAAAAGAGAATTCGGAGTATTCTCCTCGGCTAAAATTTTTCCAAAATTCTTCTTCTATATCCAATCTCCCTACCATAATTAAATATCCAGCAGCTAAATCAACTCCGTGGGTAGCAATTAATTCCTGAGCCATAAAGGCTCCAAAAGAAATTCCTAATACATAGACCGTTTTGTTGCTGTATTGAGCAAAAAAATCAAGTACCCGTTTTAAATAATCGACACTTAGTCTATCGTATTGCTTTGCATCTTCAAAAGTAATATCATCTTCAAATTTTGAGGGGTCAAGTGTTTGTGCTTGATGAACATTGACAAAAAGAGCGTTTTGAGCCTGGGCTTGATTTATAAAATCGGTTAAGTCTTCATCATAAAGTTCGGTATCGGGTCCGCCTTGAGTGTTGACAACTACAATATCTCCTTCCAGGTTGCCGTGAAAGGTTGCAATGTCTTCAATTTCTGAAAAGGAAAATGGGATCTCAACAGGATCTTCGGTTTTGTCTTTAGTACAGGCTAAAGCCAATACAATGAAAGTAATCCCTATAAAAAGGCGTACGTTTTTGGTAAGATTCATAATTTTTAATTTTTGGGGTTAAATTTTTATAAGAAAAGTTTTTACATCGGTTGTAACTGTTGGGTAGAGCTTCCTTAAGGACTCATTATGTTGGATTCAGGGTCTCTTTTTGAGGCATAAGTGTTACATAATAACTAACGCCGATAAGCAATGGAATGTTACATCATTTTGGGATTAATTTTGTTAAATTTTTAAAAATAAAATCTAGGGTTTTAAGTAAAACCACAGCTATTGACAATTAGTTTTTTTAAATTTAGGTTTTAAACACTAACGCTTAGCAATATGAAAAGAAGGTCATTCATTAAAAAATCTGCAGTAGCCTCATCTGCTTTTAGTATCGTTCCCAGTCATGTCTTGGGGTTTTCTGGAGTAGCTCCCAACGATAAAATTCAACTCGGTTTTATAGGAGTGGGCCGACAGGGAAGGGGATTGATGACGAATTTTGTCAATTATGAAAATGCAGCTGTGGTAGCCGTGAGTGATGTGGATGTTGACAAGATGGCCTTTTTTAAGGAAACGTTTCAAAAACAATTGGCTAAGAAGAATAAAACTCCACAACAGTTGACGGCAATCAAATCGTATCGGGAACTTTTAGCGAGAAAAGATATTGATGCGGTTGTCATTGCATCACCCGATCACTGGCATGCTCAAATGGCGGTAGATGCCGCCAAAGCCGGAAAAGATATTTATTGTGAAAAGCCTTTGTCTAGTTCGGTAGCTGAGGGACGCGCTATGGTAGATGCAGCTCGAAAATACCAACGGGTATTTCAGACGGGGAGTATGCAGCGCTCTTGGGATCGTTTCCGACATGGGGTCGAATTGATACGAAACGGTTACATCGGTGAAATCAAAGAAATTAACGTAGCTGTAGGTGCACCTTACAAATCCTGTGATTTACCGACCCAAGAAACGCCCGCTAACATTGATTGGGACGCCTGGATTGGTCCCGCCCCTTACAGAGGATATCATATGGATCTCGCTTGTCCGCTGGAAGATAAACGCTGGGGGATGTGGAGAGATTACAAACCCTTTGGAGGAGGGATGGTTACAGACTGGGGAGCGCATATGTTTGACATCATTCAATGGGCCTTAGATCAAGACCATACGGGGCCGACCTTGTTTACCCCTCCATCCCGCCCGGCAGAAAGCGGATTGACCTATACCTATGCCAACGGAATTACCGTTACCCATACCCAATGGGGGGAAGGTAACAACGAAATTCAATTTATTGGAACGGAAGGCCGTTTGGAAATCAGCCGCTCTTATTTGAAAACTTTTCCAAATAACGCCTTAGCGGATACCCCCTTAAAAGATACCGATACCCATAGGGTGTATAAAAGTGAAAACCATCATGAAGATTGGTTGGATGCCATCCGTACCCGAACCCGTCCTATTTGCGATGTTGAAATTGGACATCGAACAGCTTCGGTATGTAACGTTGCCAATATAGCTTATGCTTTGCAACGACCCCTGGAATGGAATCCAGTGAGCGAGCAATTTGTGGATGATGCTGGAGCAAATCTAATGCTGGACCGTACCTACAGAGGGCAGTGGAATTATCGGGACTTCTAAGAATTTATAGAGTTCATTTTAGCTCGAATGGCATCCAATTGTAGGTTGCCTAGGCTCCCTATATGACGGTGGTCTAAATCGCGTTTTGGTTGGTAATTGCCCGAAGCTATTTCCTTACCCATTTTTTGATAGGCCTCTCGAAAAGGCATGCCTTGTTTTACCCATTCATTGAGTGTGTCCACACTAAAGAGGTAATCGTATTTAGAATCCTCGGTAATGTTTTTTCGAACCTCAATTTTGGATAGACTAAAGCGCATCATGTCAAGACAAGCTTTGATTTCTTGAACGGCTTCTACCAGAGGTGCTTTTGCCAGCTGCATTTCTCTGTGGTATCCGCTGGGCAGATTAGAAGTCAACAGAGCCAATTGTTGTGGGAGGCCTTGGAGTAGGTTGCATTTTCCTCGTATTAATTCAAAAACATCTGGGTTTTTTTTATGAGGCATGATACTTGAACCCGTAGTCAATTCCTCAGGAAATCGAATAAAATCAAAATCTTGACCCATGTACATGCAGATGTCCATCGCTAGTTTGGCTAGTGTACCAGCCAACATTCCTATGGCCGTAGCCGTAGCTTTTTCTACTTTACCACGTCCCATTTGAGCGGCCACTACATTGTACTTTAATGTCTCAAAGCCTAAGGCTTGGGTTGTGAAATCTCGGTCGATGGGGAAAGAACTGCCAAAGCCCGCAGCACTTCCTAAGGGGTTTTGGTCTGCCAACTGGAAGGCTGTATTGAGGAAGGCTACATCATCTACCAAGCTTTCCGCATAGGCTGAAAACCACAGTCCGAAGGAGGACGGCATGGCCACTTGCATATGGGTATATCCGGGGAGTAGTTCCTGTTGATTTCTGTCGGCTAGTTCAAGCAGCAAATCAAACAACTGGATTACTTCTTTTTTGATTTGTGTAAGCTCTTCTTTAACATACAATTGTAGGGCAACTAATACTTGATCGTTTCGCGAACGAGCCGTATGAATTTTTTTACCTAAATCTCCTAATTGTTCCGTCAACAAAAACTCAATTTTGGAATGCATGTCTTCAAATTCTTTTTCGATGACAAAGTCTTCGTTTAGTGTTTCGTTTAAAATAACCTCTAAAGCCTGAGTTACCTCCTCTACCTCTTTTGAACTGAGCAGTCCAATTTCACCAAGCATTTGCGCATGTGCTTTTGAAGCGATACAGTCATAAGGAGCTAATGCCAAATCATATGTACGATCATTGCCTACGGTAAAATGGTCAATTTTTTCATGTGATGGGGTATTTTTTTGCCATAGTTTCATAAGCCTATAAAATTTGATTTAACAAGTTGATATAAAAAGTGATCCCTTCTTCAATTTCCTTGACAAAGATAAATTCGTTAGCAGAATGCGACCTAGTCGAATCTCCAGGGCCTAATTTTAACGAAGGACAATCCAATCCCGCTTGGTCGGAAAGGGTGGGGGAGCCATAGGTTTTTTTACCCAGCGCTATCCCTGCTTTTACTAGAGGATGTTCGGCTGCAATGGAAGAGCTTTTCAGTCGTAATGAGCGAGCGTTGACCACACAGTCTAAACTGGATTTTACGTATTGCTCAATTTCTTCATTGGTATAGCATTCATTTACCCTAACATCAAGTACCAAATTAACTTCTGAAGGAACTACATTGTGTTGACTGCCTCCTTTTACTTGGGTTAAGGTTGCTTTTACAGGGCCTAATACAGGAGATACTTGATCGAAGCGGAGTTCCTCAATCGCTTGAATGAGTTTAGGAAGTTTCATCAAGGGGTTATCCTCATTGGGATGGGCCGCATGACTTGCAGTTCCTTTAACGCAGAGATCAAAAACCACCAAGCCCTTTTCGGCTATTGCTAAATCCATAAGGGTGGGTTCCCCGACGATAGCCACATTTATAGGAGGAAGATCGGGCAGTAGGTATCTCAAACTTTTCTTTCCGGCACTTTCCTCTTCTGCAGAGGCAACCATGAGCAAATTGTATTGAAGGTTTTCCTGATTATAAAAATGAGTAAAACAAGCCAGCAAAGAAACCAAGGCTCCTCCCGCATCATTACTCCCCAAACCGTAAAGTTTCCCCCCTTCAATATCCGGACTAAAAGGATTTCGGGTATACCCCTGATTGGGTTGTACGGTGTCGTGGTGCGAATTTAAGAGTAGGGTTGGTTTTTGTGGATCAAAAGACTTATTGGTAGCCCATACGTTATTGTCCTTCCTTTGAAAAGGAATACCGTTAGTCGAAAGCCACTGTTCAATTCGTGTGGCAGTGGCCTCTTCCGCCCCTGAAAAAGATTCCAGTCGGATCAGGTCTTGTAAAAGTGCAATGGCGTTAGGTATAAGCATCAGTTTATTATTTGAGTATAGTTTGCGCTTTGAGTTATCATTTTTGGACTTCCTATTCGAACCTGAGCAACCCCTGCATCAAGTGCCGCAAAGCAGTTTTCGAGTTTGGGGAGCATTCCGGTATGCAAAACTCCTTCCGCTTTTAATTGTTTATAGCTTGATTTATTTAAGGTTTGAATAACGGAATGTTCATCTTCTAGATCCATAAGTACTCCCTTTTTTTCAAAACAATAGTGTAAACTAACTTCAAATTGAGCAGAAAGTGAGGCTGCTAGTGTAGCGGCAATCGTATCTGCGTTGGTATTGAGCAATTGCCCTTTACCGTCGTGTGACAAGGCACAGCATACGGGACTAATTCCTTGGTCCAAAAGAATTTTAAAAAAGGAATCATTTACCTGAGTAAGATCTCCCACATAGCCAAAATCTATGGGGTCGGTCGGTCTTTTTTGGGCGCGTATGCTATTCCCATCTGCACCGCTGAGTCCTAAGCTGTTGCACCCTAAAGCTTGAAGTTTAGCCACTATGGTTTTGTTGAGTTTACCGGCATAGAGCATGGTAATCAGTTCCAGGTTTTGCGCATCAGTTACCCTTCTGCCATCTATAAGTTGAACGGGAATCCCCAATTTTTCAGCCAGTTGCGTAGCTTCTTTTCCCCCGCCGTGTACCAGAATTTTAGGACCTTGTAAGGCGGCAAAATCTGCTAAAAAATCAGCAAGAGCCTCCCGATTTTCAATTACATTTCCTCCGATTTTAACCAATTGAAGTTTAGCCATTTTCCAAAAGTTGTTTTAGCACCCATTGGGCAGCATAGGTTCGGTTGTTGGCTTGTTCTATCACCAGCGCATTGGGATGATCCAATACTTGATCGGACACCACCACATTCCTTCGGATGGGTAAACAATGCATAAACTTTGCACGGTTGGTCAATTCCATTTTTTCAGCGGTCAGCATCCATTCGTCGTCAGTTCTTAGAATTTTTCCGTAGTCACTGTAGGAACACCAATTTTTTGCATACACAAAATCCGCATCCTTTAAGGCCTCCTCTTGGTTGTAGTAGAGCGGAGTATTTTTGGTGATGGCAGGGTTGAGCTCGTATCCTTCGGGTTGGGCAATTACAAAATCAGCCTCCAACTGTTGGGCCATTCGAGTAAATGAATTTCCTACTGCATGGGGGAGGGCCTTGGGGTGTGGAGCCCAGGTCAGTACAATTTTTGGGCGCTTCTTGACGTTGTGTTCTTGAATGGTGACGGCATCAGCTAATGCTTGCAGGGGGTGGGCAGTAGCACTTTCCATATTGATCACCGGGATGCTGGCATAACGGGCAAAATTATGAAGCACCTGTTCTTCTTCGTCTTTCAGTTTATCACTCAGGGAAGCAAAGGCTCGTATGGCTACCATATCACAATATTGAGAAACGACGGCCGCTGCTTCTTTGATATGTTCAGAGCGCAACCCACTCATTTTAGTCCCATCCTCAAATTCCAACGCCCAGGCTTCGTTAGAAAAATTCATAACCATGGTTTTAAGTCCGAGGTGTTGGGCTGCTTTTTGAGTGCTTAACCGCGTTCGTAAACTGGGATTAAAAAACAACATTCCCAATGTTTTTTGCTTTCCCAAATGCTCGCTTGCATAAGCGTCCTTTTTTAATCCGATCACTTGATCAACGGCCTGCTGCAAATTGGGGATGTCTTCTAGGGTTAAATAATGTTTCATCGATTCAGTTTAGTTCTTTTCTAAGCTCTTTTTTAGTGCGTCAAAAAATTGGTCAAAGTGATTTTTTTGTACGGTTAAAGGGGGTAAAATACGGATCAAATTCTTATTGCTGCTTCCGCCGGTAAATATGTGGTGCTCATAAATGAGTTGCTTTCGTAACGCACCCACTTCAAATTCAAATTCAATTCCAAGCATCAATCCCCGACCTTTCACTTTTTTAATTGCAGCAATTTCACCTGCCTTTGTTCTAAAATAGGATTCCAAGTTTTTGGCGTGTTCCTGGAGGTGGTCTTTTTTAATTACCTCTAGTACGGCTAGGGATGCCGAACAGGCCAAATGATTTCCTCCAAACGTTGTACCCAACATTCCGTATTTCGCTTTAATATCGGGATGTATCAAGATTCCACCTATTGGAAATCCATTTCCCATTCCTTTTGCCATGGTAATGATGTCGGGTGAGATAGCGTATTTTTGATACGCAAAAAAGGTTCCTGAACGTCCAAAACCAGATTGTACCTCATCCGCTATAAGGCAAGTGCCGTACTTTTTGCATAGCGACTCCAGGGCAAAGATAAATTCTTCACTTGGCTGGTCCAGTCCTCCGACTCCTTGTATGGCTTCAAAAATAACGGCGCAATAGGCTTCTGTAGCCAATTCTCGTTCCAGAGCTTCTGTATCGTTAAACGGGAGAAAGCTAACCTGATGTTGCGCATTGAGCGGGGCATTGATCCCTGGATTGTCGGTCACGGCAACTGCCGCTGAGGTTCTCCCGTGAAAGGCCCCATGAAATGCGATTACTTTTTTCCTTTGGGTGTGAAACGAACTTAATTTTAAAGCATTTTCAATGGCCTCGGCTCCCGTACTGCAAAGAAATAATGCGTAATTGTGCAAACAGCTTTGTTCGCCAATTGCTGTGGCCAACTCTTGTTGCAGGGGATTTTGTACGGCATTAGAATAAAAAGCAATTTGCGCTAATTGACTTGAGATTTTATCTACAAAATGGGGATGGGAATGTCCTATGCTGATCACGGCATGACCACCGTATAAATCTAAATATTCCACTCCCTCTTGGTCGTACACAAAGACATCTTGAGCCCGTACCGGAGTTACATCATACAAGGGATATACGTCGAATAAATTCATTTACTGTTGCGCTATTTCGTTGATTTTATTGAAGGAGGCGTTTAATCCTTTGATCAAGGAAGAACTCAAGCCTTGGTGTTCCATTTCGTTTAAGCCTGTAATGGTACATCCTCTAGGGGTTGTGACTCGGTCGATTTCTTCTTCAGGATGGGTACCGGCGTCTATCAATAAACTGGCTGCTCCCATAGCTGTGTGCATGGACATTTTTAAAGCCACATCTGCATCAAAGCCCATTTGTACTCCCCCTTGAGTCGTGGCACGGATCAATCGCATCCAAAAAGCGATACCACTTGCGCAGAGTACGGTTGCGGCCTGCATCAGTTCTTCTTCAATGATTAAATGAGTTCCCAATCCATTAAAAATAGCTTCGGCGATTGGCAGTTTGGATTTTCCTGCGGTATTGCTGCACAGACAAGTCATGGATTTACCAACAGAAATGGCGGTATTGGGCATCGATCGGATGATGGGGTAGTCGCTGCCTACTTGGGCTTCTATTCTTGAGATGGGAAAGCCCGTTATGGTCGATATCAGTACGTGCTTGTCGTGAAGATGAGGTTTTACCTCTTGAAGAATGGCTTCAAACTGGCTCGGTTGTACTGCAAAAATTAAAATGTCCGCATTTTTGACCGCCTCGCTGTTGTTTGTGGTTAAAAAGACGCTCTTGTACTCTTCAAATTCTCTAATGGATTCTAGGCTTCGTTTTGTGAGATAGAGGTCTGTATAGGTATTGTTAATGATGAGCCCCTTGGCGATGCTCAATCCTAAATTTCCGGCTCCGATGATGGCAATTTTCATAATGATTCTGTTTAAAATACTGATGCTTTAAGTTCTAATCCTAGGGTTTCTTCCCAACCCATCATAAGATTGGTGTTTTGAATGGCTTGTCCTGAAGCGCCCTTTACCAAATTGTCTATACAACTTGTGATTAATAAGGTTTTTTGGTGCAGGTGCAGGTGAATGAAACAGTTGTTGGTATTCACCACAGACTTTAGGCTGATGGGCTCCTCCGCAATATGGGTAAAAGGTTCCTTGTGGTAAAACTCGCGATAAAGCTGTTGGGCTTCTTCCAAGCTTCCTTCAAAAGAGGTATAGGCAGTGGCAAAAATCCCTCTGGTAAAATCACCTCGTTGCGGCATAAAGAAAAGTTCTGCAGGAGCATCCAATTGGTTTAAGGTACGGTGTATTTCCCCAATGTGTTGATGGGTAAAAGGTTTGTACCAAGAAAGGTTGTTGTTCCTCCAACTAAAATGTGAAGTGGGACTCAGGCTAACTCCAGCTCCCGTACTTCCAGTGGTTGCATTGATATGGATCGCCTCTGAATAGTTTTTGCTTTTTGCTAAAGGAAGCAGTGCCAATTGAATTGCGGTTGCAAAACAACCGGGATTGGCTATCGCTGTCGCTTTTTCAATGCGCTCTTTTTGTAGTTCGGGAAGCCCGTAAATAAATGACTTTCCTTGAAATTCGCAGCCCTCCTCGAGTCTAAAATCATTGCCTAAGTCCACAATTAATGTGGAATCAGAAAAGCGGTGCTTGCTTAAAAAATCTCGAGACTTTCCATGACCTAAACAGAGGTATAATACGTCCACGTCTGGGGTAACGGTCCCCGTAAAAAGCAATTCGGTGCTGCCTAATTGATCAGGATGGGCTGAACTTACCGCTTTTCCGGCGCGTGTTGTGCTGTAGACAAACTCAATTTCAAGGGCAGGATGCAGAAGGAGTATGCGAATTAGTTCTCCTCCGGTATAGCCTGAGCCTCCAATGATTCCAACCTTTTTCATTGCTTAGGATTTAGATGTTGATAGATTTTTGTCGCATTGGCAGTCAGCTTGATAAAGCCTTTGGCTTCAGTGGCAGTCCACCCTTTGTTCATTTCACCGTAGCTCCCAAATTCGGCTTGCATCAAATCAAAAGGAGATTCAATACCCTCCAATTCAAATCGGTGGGGGTAGAGCTTAACAAAAACTTTTCCGCTTACGCGTTCTTGGCTGCGTTCCATAAAGGCTTCGATGTCCCGCATTACAGGATCTAAATATTGCCCCTCATGCAATTGCATGCCGTAAAAATTGGAAAGCTGTTCTTTTTGAAATTGTTGCCATTTGCTCAAGGTGTGCTTTTCCAGTAGGTGATGCGCTTTTATCAAAATCAAGGGGGCTGCTGCTTCAAATCCTACTCTTCCTTTAATTCCGATTATGGTATCACCCACGTGAATGTCTCGACCGATCGCATATTTTTTAGCGAGATCTTGCAGTTGTTGGATGAGCGATACCGCCCTTCCTTTGGTGCCATTTAATCCAACCAATTCGCCTTTTTCAAAGGCTAAGCTTACAGCAATGGGTTCTTTTTCGGTTAATGGGTTGGGATAGGCTGCGTCTGGAAGCGGTAAATGGGAAGTTAAGGTTTCTGCACCTCCCACGCTGGTTCCCCAGAGCCCTTGGTTGATCGAATACTGTGCTTTTTCCCAGGGCAGGTCGATGCCCTCTGCCTTGAGGTATTTGATTTCCTCTTCTCTAGACAATTGATGGTCTCGTATCAGGGTGATGATTTTAATCTCGGGGGCCATGACTTGAAAAATTAAATCAAAACGCACTTGATCGTTTCCAGCTCCTGTACTTCCGTGGGCAATGTATTTTGCTCCTACCTTTTTAGCATAATTAACGATTTCGATGGCTTGGATGATTCGTTCCGCACTTACGGATAGCGGGTAGGTATTGTTTTTCAACACATTTCCAAACAGCAAGTATTTTACAATTTTTTGATAAAAATCTTCCAGCGCATTGATGTTTTGATAGGTAAAGGCTCCCATTTGGTAGGCTTTTGCCTCTATGGTGTCGATTTCTTCTTGTGAAAACCCTCCGGTATTGACGCTTACCGCATGAATTTCATACCCCTCTTGAGATAACTTTTTTAAGGAATAGGAAGTATCTAAACCCCCGCTATAAGCCAGTACTAATGTTTCTTTTTTCATGCGTTTTTCTTTTTAAATAAAAGGGATTCTTTAATTTTTTTAAGACGACTAAAAACCTTGGAATTGATTTTTTTTGCAGGGCTGTCGTCTTTGGGATCGTAAAGCATACCTGTACACAAGCACATTTTTCGTTCTGTACGGGTAAGCACATCGTAATTTTTACACGTTTGGCATCCCTTCCAAAATTCAGGATCGTCGGTAAGTTCTGAAAAGTGGACGGGTTTGTATCCCAATTGATAATTGATTTTCATCACAGCCATACCCGTGGTAATACCAAAAACTTTGGCTTCAGGATATTTTTGTAAGGACAGGTTGAAAACTTCTTTTTTTATTTTCTTAGCCAAGCCTTGCCCTCTGTATTCAGGGGCTACAATAAGGCCAGAGTGGGCAACGTACTTTCCATGTCCCCAAACTTCTATATAACAAAAACCAGCAAAAACACCATTGTCAAGCGCAATGACCGCGTTTCCATTCTGCATCTTGGTATGGATGTAGGCAGGCGTACGTCTTGCAATTCCAGTTCCTCTGGATTTTGCAGACTCGTCAATACAGGCACTGATTGTTTTGGCGTATGTAATGTGTTCCGCTTTAGCGCGAATTATTTCCATTGTATGTAAGATTGAAAAAGATAATTTGAATTTTGTTCGTCAAAGGAGAAGGGCTCACCATACTCCAAAAAATATTACACCCCAAAGGGGCGACGACGAGGACTGCGCAACGGAGTCGCTGCGTGTGCTGGAAAGTTTCTATATGAGCTCGTCTCGAACATAATGGTGCAAATTTGAACTATTTTTTTTAGTTGAACAAACATTTCAGTTTAAAATATAAAGCTGTGAGTACATTACGGGAATCCTTACCTTTGCCAGGTGAATACCGAAGGAATCGAAAATACCCGAAAAGAACTCTCGAGTCTTGCTTCTGAAAAACTTCTTTTAGCCCATAGCGGCGGGGTAGACAGCAGTGTTTTGGCTCAATTGCTTTTGGAACAAAACCTTTCCTTCAGTGTTGCTCATTGTAATTTTCAACTGCGTGGCTCAGCCAGTGAGGCCGATGAAGCCTTTGTCCAAGACTGGTGTCGAGTTCACAACATTCCATTTTTTGTTAAACGTTTTGACACCCAAACCTTTAAAAAGGAACAAAAGCAAAGCACCCAGCTAGCCGCCAGAACCCTGCGCTATCAGTGGTTTGAAACGCTTAGAGCGGCACACGGATTTAGCACCCTGCTTACGGCCCATCATCTGAACGATCAGCTCGAGACTTTTTTAATGTACGCCACTCGGGGTACGGGAATTGCGGGTTTGCTTGGAATTTCAGAAAGAGATTGGATTCAGCGCCCCCTCAGCGGGGTCGCAAAAAGTGCAATTTTAGCCTATGCTGAAAAGCATGCCATCGCCTGGCGCGAAGACGCTTCGAATGCTACGAATGCGTACCTGAGGAATGAAATTCGACACCAGTTGGTAAACCCCTGGGTGGAATCCCATCCGGAAAGCCTATCCAATTTTAAAACTACCCTCACGCATTTGTCCGAGGCCCATGCATTTATCCAGTCCCAATTGGAGCAATTGAAGAAACAAATTTTTACGCCTAGAGACCAGGGTATAGCGTTACATTTGACCGCATTTGAACAACTGCCTCAAAAGCATTTTTGCGCTCACCACTGGTTTTCACCGTATGGATTTTCTGCAGCTGAAGTATTGAAATTATGTTCAGCTTCCAAGGGAAAAGCCCTGTTTTCTTCAACCCATCGCCTGATTCGTGAACGAGAGGTATTGCTCTTGACAACTTTAAACGAAACCTCTAATCCTACTGTAGCCTTGGATCTCAATTCCCCCAAAACCCCTCTGCCCATTTCTTTGGTATGGGAAACCCTAATTTCCCCCCCAAAGCGTGACTGGAAAAACCATCAGGCGGCATTGGATAAAGCGCTTTTAAAAAAGCCTTTGTATTTGAGAAAATACCAAAAAGCAGATTATTTTTATCCCAGTGGAATGAAGGGAAAAAAATTGTTGAGCAAATTTTTTAAAGACGAAAAATACACCACCCTCCAGAAAGAATCCCAGTGGCTGCTATGTTCTGGGGAAGATATTGTCTGGGTGGTAGGCAAGCGATGTGACCAACGTTTTGTTGGGACAACATCCTCAGCAGAAATTTTATTAATGCAGTTGGAACAATGAAAACCTGGTTACTTTTTTTTATCGGAATACTCTCTTTACAGGCTCAGTTTAAAGAACCTGTCGTATGGAGCAGTAGGGTAGAGCCCCTACAAGACAATCGCTATCTGCTTCACTTTGAAGCAAAAATTGCACCCAATTGGCATTTGTATTCCCAATTTTCAAACCCGGAAGGAGCAATTCCAACAGCCTTTGTGTTTGAACCTACTGGGGAATATACGCGAATCGGAACGGTGACAGAAAGCGAATCTACAGTTGACTACGATCAGGTGTTTGAAATGGATCTGACCTATTTTAAGGATTCCGCATCGTTTCAACAGCAGATTGAGGTGGTGGATGCAGGAATTAAACAAATTAAAGTAGAAATCAATTACCAAGCCTGTGACGACGAACTCTGTATTTTTAGAACCGAAGCCTTTGTACTTTCATTGGACGGATCTGTTGCAGCGCTAAGTTTGGAAATTGACGAAAAAAGTAAGTCACTTACTGCAGCATTACAACTTCCGCTGTCAGAAACCCAATTTTTGGAAGAACATGCAGTCGCAGAGGGATCGCGTTCTCCTTTAAACCTCTTTTTGCTCGGGTTTTTCGGTGGACTGCTCGCGCTACTGACCCCTTGTGTGTTTCCGATGATTCCCCTGACCGTTTCCTTCTTTTTGAAACAAAGTACAACCAAGGCTAAAGGCGTTTTCAATGCCTTACTCTATACCTTTTTTATCATTTTGATTTATGGGTTGTTGAGTCTGCCCTTTCATTTTTTGGATTCTCTAAACCCTGAAATACTGAATAACCTAGCGACTAATGTAGGTTTGAATGTTTTCTTTTTTGTCGTATTTGTGTTTTTTGCCTTTTCCTTTTTTGGGTTTTATGAGCTTACCCTGCCTACGGTATGGGGCAGTAAGACCGATGAGGCATCTGCAGTTCGCGGGGGACTAGGAATCTTTTTTATGGCACTCACACTTGCGATTGTTTCCTTTTCTTGTACCGGTCCTATTTTAGGATCCCTGTTGGCGGGTTCCTTAACTGCTGAAGGAGGCGCAATGCAGTTGAGCATCGGTATGTTGGGCTTTGGAGTAGCCTTGGGGCTGCCCTTTGGACTGTTTGCACTCTTTCCCAATGCTTTGAAGGCCCTCCCCAAATCCGGGGGCTGGATGACGACGGTCAAAGTAGTATTGGGCTTTTTGGAATTGGCACTGGCACTTAAATTTTTATCCAATGCCGATTTGGTTGCCCATTGGGGAATATTAAAACGTGAAGTTTTTGTGGGTATTTGGACCCTCATATCGTTCGTTTTAACCTGCTACCTTTTTGGAATATTCCGATTTCCGCATGAGGTAAAAATGCCTTTGAGTAAGGGCCGTAAACTCGTTGCGGTGGGAGTGTTGGTGTTAACCAGTTACCTTTTTCTTGGGTTTGTTTCTGAAGAGAACAAACTCCGATTGTTTAGCGGATTTCCGCCTCCTGAGTTTTATAGCCTTGCAGCATCACCATCCGATTGTCCGCTCGGCCTGGAGTGTTACAAAGATTTTGAACAAGGGAGGCAAGCGGCAATGCGTTCTGGCAAACCAATTCTTTTAGATTTTACCGGATGGGCATGTGTAAACTGCCGCCGGATGGAAGAAAATGTTTGGGCAGACCCCGCTGTTTTTGAATTGCTCAACGAACGCTATATTCTTATTTCCCTCTATGTGGACGATAGGGAAGTGTTAGCTTCGGATCAGCAATTTAATTTTCAATACCCCGACGGTCGGGTAAAGGAAATCAATACCGTTGGAAAAAAATGGGCCACGTTTCAGGCAATCAATTTCAACACCGCTTCACAGCCGTTTTACCTACAAATGACCAGTGAAAGTAAACTCCTCAATTCGCCCATCCAATATACGGATAAAGCAACTTTTGAAGCTTGGCTACGACAAGGCCTCGAGCGAATATCAGCTCCACCTACCCAAGCAAAATACTTTTCTTTTTAACACTCGGAACGGGCTACGTTAGCTATTTTATTGCACACTTTTTTTTCGTGATTGAAAGCAGTATTTTTAGTGTTCCAAACTTACCTTATGCTTGTTTCAGTCTACGGGTCTTTCAGCCAGAGCCTACGACCGTATTTTAAAAGTAGCTCGGACGATAGCCGATTTGGAAGGGGCGCCCCACATCCGATCCACCCATATTGCCGAAGCCATACAATACCGCAGTCTGGATCGCGAGGGTTGGATGGGCTAAGCAGCAACTGTAATTGTAAAAGGGGAAACGTTTTTTTTTTAACTAGAGCGTATACTGTCTTTATTGTAAAGACAAAAGCAATTCGCTTTCTGGAAATTCACTCAATCCTTGGTTTAGGTAGTTTTGGGCGGTAAGGTCTTGGTCGTTTTTTTGATAGTATTTGACTAACAGTTCGTATACCATGGGTTTGCCCCAACGGGGGAGCTGGCTTGAGGCTTCTGGGCTGGGTGCTTGAAGGGCTTTTGTAAGATGGGGCACTACTTTTTTTCCGCCTCCAAACATTTTGGGGGTGTAAAAATCAGTGAGTGCCAGAGCGAGATTGGCTCTTAAATTATCGGGAGCAAGTGCAACGGCCTTTTCGGCATGCATATAGGCGGCTCGACCTAGGCTGATCATGGACCAATAGCTTTTAAAACGGGTACTGTAGCCCAACTGCAAGGAAAGTAAGGCTTGACTTTCTGCATCATTCGCTAGGGGTTTTAGGAGTGTAATGGCACGATCGATGAGGTTTTCAGCGGTTGCTATATCTTCTAAGCTATCGGCAAAAAGGGCTTGGTAGTACAAGCCAAAGGAAAGCCAATAGCGGTTGAAGCGGTTGTCTTCTTTTTGGAATGCCTTTTCCATGGTGGCAGTAACTTCTTGCAAGGGAGTTTGAGTTTTTTGTGTTTTGGAACGTGTAAATGCCCTTGTTAAAGTTTCCTCAGGGCTGGGTGTTTGCCCCATGCTGAGACTGAATGAAAATAAAAAGAGTAGGGAGAAGGCTTTGTATATGAAATAGTTAATGCTCCTTTTCATAAATATTTTTTTAAAGTGTTTACGTATTTTTCAAAGGCTTTAATCCCTCTCGGACTGAGAGAGACTTGGGTGTTTGGATAGTTGTTTAAAAAGCTTTTTTCAATGTGAATATATTGTGCTTTCTACAGTTTTTTTAGCTGGATGCTTACAACTCCCGATATACCTCCTGAAACGGAACACGAAAACGCTCCCCATACACTCCTTCGGGTTTTCGGATCCCACAGCCTATTACCATGCTGATTTCTGCTTTTTTGGGAAGACCGAGTACTTTTTTAAGCCTTTTGGAATCAAAGCCTTCCATCGGGCAGGTGTCATAGCCCAAAGCCGCCATACTTACCATAAAGTTTTGAGCCGCCAGAGCGGTGCTTTTATGTCCTACAACACGTAAATCAGAGGAGGAAACTTCCCTATAGCTCACTTTGTGAAGCCCGTCTAGGGTGACTTTGATTTTATGAATCAAACCTTTAACATAAGCGGTTCCGCTGTACAATTTCGGGATGATTCTTTGGTAGTAGTCCAAGGCACCTTTGATTTTTTTTTCAGCATCAGCAGTAGTCGCGTTGGATTGGATGAACTCCACATTCGATTGAATGCGTTTTTGCCACAGGTCCAAGCGCACTACGGGGAGGACTAACTCTTGCGCCGTTTTGGCTGCAGGTTGGTTGTAGCAGTGGAGGGCTACTTGTTTTTTGATTTCTGGACTGGTAATGTGGTAAAATTCCCACAATTGCAAGTTGCTGCTGGTGGGCGCTAATGTAGCTTGTTCGATGCAGTGTTTTACTTTTTCGGTAGCGATTGTTTGTTCAGGATCGTAAATCCGTACCGATCTTCGGTAGGCGATGGCTTCACTTACGGTTTTTTCTTTCATATCTGTTTATATTTTTTTGAGCAACCACTTTAGGGAGGCGATTGATTTTGGGTAAGGGGCATAGCGCTGGGGTAGGTCAAACCAAAAAGAACGTTTTACCACAGCTTTGGCATGACTGAATAAATCAAAGCTGTAGCGGCCGTGATAGGCTCCCATACCGCTTGCGCCGATCCCTCCAAAAGGCAAATTAGGGTTGGTAAAATGAATGAGGGAATCGTTTACCACAGCCCCTCCAAAGGGGTAGTGCAACAGTAATTTTTGAATGAAGCTTTTACGACGACTAAACACATAAAAAGCCAAGGGGTTGTTCAATTCATTGAGGATGGATTCCAAAGCCTCTTCCGAGTCGTAGCTGATAAGGGGAAGAATGGGGCCAAAAATTTCCTCTGTGTAAAGCGAACTTTCTCGGGGAGGATCAACAACCAAGGTGGGTTCAAAAAACAGCGAACTTTTGTCGTGGGCTCCACCGTATGCAATTTGCTGCCCCTCTAAGTCAGCCACCAGCTTGTCAAAATGCTTTTCGTGTATGATGCGTCCGTAGTCTTTCGATTCTTTGGACTGGGTTCCGTAGGCCTTTTCAATTTCTTGGCGTAACGCTTGAAGTAAGGCGTGTTGGAATTCTTTTTTTACCAATACATAATCCGGGGCGATACAGGTTTGTCCACAGTTTAAGAATTTTCCAAAGACGATGCGTCGGGCGGTCTTGGTTAGAGAGGTTGAACCATCTACCACACAGGGACTTTTTCCGCCCAGCTCTAGGGTGACAGGAGTAAGGTGGACCGCCGCTGCTTGAGCCACGATTTTTCCTACCGCAGTACTCCCGGTAAAGAAAATGTAATTCCAGGGGAGCGCTAAAAGTCTTTGGGCGACCGCTGCATCACCTGCTACCACACTTACCCAATCGTTTGGGAACACCTGAGCGAGAAGTTCGCTGAGTAGCCTTGCCGTATGAGGAGCCGACTCTGAGGGTTTTAAAACTACGGTATTTCCCGCAGCAACGGCACCAATCAAGGGGATTAGCGCGAGCTGAAAGGGATAATTCCAAGGAGAAATCATCAAAACCGTTCCGTAGGGTTGAGCCAATATATAATCTTGAGAAGGAAAGTTGAGTACACTCCCTGAAACTCGTTTGGGGGCTGCCCAGCGTTTTAAGTTTTTGATAAAAAGGTCTAACTCCTTTTGAACCATTAAAATTTCACTGGTATAGGATTCAAAACTGGGCTTACCAAGGTCAGCATGTAGTGCTTGAATGATTTCCTCCTCTTTTTCTTCCATCAGTTTGTACAAACGTTTTAAATGGGTGATTCGAAAAGAAACCGCTTTGGGTTTTAACGTTTTAAAAAAGTGCTGATGCGCATGACGTAGGTCATGAAAAGGGGGGGGATTCTTTGACTCCAAGGTGCATTTTTTTTGTAAAGATAATGGAAAATGAATGGAGGCAAATTAAGTGTGCTGGGTGTATTAAAATATACTTTAAAAGAAACTGATAATCAATTAGTTAATCACTTTAATTCAAAGTTGGATATAGGAGACTTCTCAGCGCTAAGCGACCGAGCTAGAAACAAAAAATTACATTCGTTAAACAAAATCGTACAATGGCACTCAATAAATACAGCAAAGCAGTCACTCAAGATCCTACGCAACCCGCGGCTCAAGCCATGTTACACGCCATCGGGATGACCGATGCGGATTTTGAGAAGCCTTTAATCGGAATCGCCTCTACTGGATACGAGGGAAACCCTTGTAATATGCACCTCAACGAGCTAGCGCAAGATATAAAAGTAGGGGTAAATGAACAATCTTTGGTAGGATTAGTGTTTAACACCATAGGGGTGAGCGACGGGATTTCTATGGGGACTCCTGGAATGCGTTTTTCCCTTCCTTCAAGAGATATAATTGCAGATTCAATAGAAACTGTGGTTCAGGCCATGTCCTATGACGGAGTAGTAACGGTGGTGGGATGCGACAAAAACATGCCCGGTGCCATGATGGCCTTATTGAGGTTAAACCGTCCAGGAATTCTGGTCTATGGGGGGACCATCGCTGCGGGTTGCCACAACGATAAAGAATTGGATGTGGTTTCTGCCTTTGAAGCATGGGGCGAAAAAGTTGCCGGAACCATAGACGAAAAAGAATACAAAAGCGTCATCCAAAAAGCCTGTCCCGGAGCCGGGGCCTGCGGGGGGATGTATACCGCCAACACCATGGCTTCAGCCATAGAGGCTTGTGGAATGGCTTTGCCCTACAACGCTTCTAACCCCGCCGTGAGCAAAGACAAAAAAGAGGAATGTGGCCAACTGGGAGCTTACCTGAAAAATCTTTTGGAAATGGATTTAAAGCCCAGAGATATCGTAACGGCAAAATCCTTAGAAAACGCTATGCGCTTGATTGCAGTTTTGGGAGGCTCTACCAATGCAGTCTTACACTTTTTAGCGATAGCGAAAGCAGCTCAACTCGATTTGACCATAGACGATTTTCAAAAAATCAGCGATACGACACCCTTCCTGGCCGATCTTAAGCCCAGTGGAAAATTCTTGATGAAAGATTTACATCAAGTAGGGGGTGTACCCGCCGTGTTAAAGTATATGTTAAAGCAAGGCATGCTCCACGGCGATTGCATTACCGTAACAGGGAAAACCTTAGCTGAAAACTTGGCTGACGTACCCGATTTAACAGAGGGGCAGACGGTGATCCGACCGCTAAACAAACCCATAAAAGCCACCGGACACATTCGCATACTGAAAGGGAATTTAGCTTCGGGAGGTTCCGTAGCAAAAATTACCGGTAAAGAAGGCTTGCTGTTTCAAGGCCCCGCACGCGTTTTTGATGGGGAATATGCGGCAAACCAAGGAATCAAAGATGGGAAAGTAAAAGCGGGGGAAGTAGTGGTGATCCGCTACGAAGGGCCTAAAGGCGGCCCCGGTATGCCAGAAATGCTTAAACCCACCGCTGCCATTATGGGAGCAGGTTTAGGGAAAAGTGTGGCTTTGATCACAGACGGTCGTTTTTCTGGAGGAACCCACGGCTTTGTGGTGGGGCATATCGTACCTGAAGCCCAAGAGGGGGGTGCCATCGGTCTTGTACAAGACGGCGATAGCATTACCATAGATGCCGAAAAAAACACCTTGACTGTTGATTTAAGTGAGGCTGAACTTGCCGAGCGTAAGGCCGCATGGAAAAAACCTCCGTACAAATTTGAGCAAGGAGTGCTATACAAATATATTAAAAGCGTGGCTACAGCCTCAGAGGGTTGTGTTACCGATTCCCATTAGTTATGGAAACAAGTACAAACAAAAAACCAAAAAAAGGAGCGGACAAAGCCCTGCACATTTCCGGAGCAGAGGCCGTGATTCGCTGTTTGTTGGCGGAAGACGCCAACTTGGTTTACGGGTATCCAGGGGGTGCCATTATGCCCATATACGACGAACTGTATAAATTTCAAGATCAACTGCATCATGTGCTGACCCGCCATGAGCAAGGGGCGACCCATGCAGCTCAAGGGTTTGCTCGTACTTCAGGCAAAGTAGGTGTTGCCCTAGCTACTTCTGGACCGGGAGCCACCAACTTGGTGACGGGTATTGCTGATGCGCAGATTGATTCTACTCCCATGGTCTGTATTACAGGGCAGGTAGCCTCTCATTTGTTGGGTTCTGATGCATTTCAGGAAACAGACATCATTGGAATTTCAACACCGGTCACCAAGTGGAATTACCAAATTACCAAAGCCAGTGAGATTCCAGAAATCATGGCAAAAGCCTTTTATATTGCGCGTTCCGGAAGACCTGGGCCGGTTTTAATCGACATTACCAAAGATGCCCAATTTGAGCACTTTGACTTTACCTACGAAAAATGCAAGGGGATTCGAAGCTATCAGCCTTACCCCAACCTTTCAACCGCTGCCGTAACGGAAGCTGTCGAACTGATCAACCAAGCAGAAAAGCCCTTGGTGGTCTGGGGACAAGGGGTGATTCTAGGAAAGGCAGAAGCAGAATTTAAAGCTTTTGTGGAAAAATCGGGTATCCCTGCGGCATGGACCATATTAGGCCTCTCGGCCTTACCGACTTCCCATCCTTCGAACCGAGGTATGGTAGGAATGCACGGAAATTACGCCCCCAATTTATTGACCAATGAATGTGATTTGTTGATTGCAGTGGGTATGCGTTTTGACGATCGGGTAACGGGCGACCTCAATACTTATGCCAAACAAGCCAAAATCATTCACCTCGAGCTGGACCCTGCCGAGGTCAATAAAAACGTTCGGGCGGATTTAGTATTGCTTGCAGATTGTAAAATTAGTTTACAAGCCCTGACCGATCAGATTAAAACAAAAACCTATCCTCAATGGATTCAGCGTTTTGATGAATTGGATGCCATAGAACGTAAAAAAGTCATCGATTCGGATCTAAATCCGACCAAGACGGGACTCACCATGGGAGAGACTATTGAGATGATCAATAAACACTCCAAAGGCGATGCAGTAATTGTTACCGACGTAGGTCAGCACCAAATGGTTGCCTGTCGCTATGCAAAGTTCAACCAATCCAAAAGCAATGTGACTTCTGGAGGATTAGGAACCATGGGATTTGCCTTACCCGCAGCCATTGGGGCTAAAATGGGCGCCATGCAACGCGAAGTGGTTGCCGTGATTGGAGACGGGGGCTATCAAATGACCATACAAGAATTAGGAACCATTTTTCAACAGCAATTGGCAGTAAAAATCGTGGTGTTAAACAATGATTTTCTGGGAATGGTAAGACAATGGCAGCAACTGTTTTTTGACAAACGTTACGCTTCTACAGAAATGGTCAACCCCGATTTTGTGACCATTGCCAAAGGATTTCAAATTGAAGCCAAACGGGTTAAGGAACGCAAAGATTTAGACCAGGCGGTCAAGGAAATGATGGCTTCTGACAAGCCTTATTTCTTAGAAGTTTGTGTGGAAAAAGAAGACAATGTATTTCCCATGATCCCCTCAGGGGCAAGTGTTTCTGACATAAGATTAGAATAAAATGGAGCAAAAAACATATACCATCTCCGTCTATACGGAGAACAACGTCGGCTTGCTTAACCGAATCTCTGCGATTTTTCTAAAGCGCCATATCAACATAGAGAGCTTTTCTACCTCACAATCAGAAATAAAGGACGTATTTCGGTTTGTAATCGTAGTAGAAATGACCGCCGAGAAAGTGGCCAAAGTAGTCGGGCAAATTGAAAAGCAAATTGATGTCATCAAAGCCTTTTATCACACGGATGAAGAGACCATTTTCCAAGAAAATGCGTTGTATAAAGTTAAATCCAGTGCGTTGTTTGAAGAGCGGCAAATACAGAACATCATCAAAGAAAGCCACTCCAACATCGTTACGGTTTCTCCTGAGTTTTTTGTCATAGAAAAAACAGGCTTTCGATCGGAAACTGAACGGTTGCGCAAAGATTTAGAACCTTACGGTTTACTTCAGTTTGTGCGGTCGGGTCGAATTTCAGTAACCAAGGCAAAAATGGGAATTTCAGAAATATTAAATACTTTTAAAAACAATAACAAATAAAATCATGTCAAATTATTTTAATCAATTAGCACTGCGTCAACAACTGGAACAACTGGGACAATGTCGTTTTATGGACGCTTCAGAATTCGATGAAGGGATTGGTGCACTCGAAGGAAAAAAAATCGTAATTGTAGGTTGTGGAGCGCAGGGGTTGAATCAGGGACTCAATATGAGAGATTCAGGATTGAATATTGCCTATGCCTTGCGGCAGGGAGCCATTGAACAAAAAAGAGCCTCCTATCAAAATGCGGTAAGCCATGATTTTCAAGTTGGGACGTATGAAGAATTAATTCCTACTGCAGATGTGGTGATCAACCTTACTCCAGATAAAAACCACAGCGCCGTAGTAGAAGCCGTAATGCCTTTAATGCAAAAAGGGGCTACACTTTCTTATTCTCACGGATTTAATATAGTGGAAGAAGGAATGAAGATTAGAGAAGATTTGACCGTGATTATGGTGGCACCAAAATGTCCCGGTTCGGAAGTACGTGAAGAGTACAAACGCGGCTTTGGGGTCCCAACCCTAATTGCTGTGCATCCAGAAAACGATCCGAACGGACAGGGACTGGATCAAGCGAAAGCCTATGCTTATGCTACAGGAGGTCATCGTGCCGGGGTATTGGAATCCTCTTTCGTGGCCGAAGTAAAATCCGATTTGATGGGAGAACAAACCATACTTTGTGGGGTTCTTCAAACCGGCTCTATCTTGAGTTTTGATAAAATGGTCGCAGAGGGAATCGATCCTGGATATGCGGCGAAGTTGATTCAATACGGCTGGGAAACCATAACCGAGGCCTTAAAGCACGGAGGGATTACCAACATGATGGACCGACTTTCTAATCCAGCCAAAATCAAGGCCTTTGAACTTTCAGAACAATTAAAAGAAATCTTACAACCGCTTTTTGAAAAGCATATGGACGACATCATGTCGGGTCATTTTTCTAAAACCATGATGGAAGATTGGGCAAATGATGATAAAAACCTTTTGTCTTGGCGAGCAGCCACAGGAGAAACGGCCTTTGAAAAAACAGCCATTACCGATCAAGAAATCGCTGAGCAGGAGTTTTTTGACAACGGAATACTGATGGTAGCATTTGTTCGAGCTGGGGTTGAATTGGCATTTGATACCATGGTCGCTGCTGGGATAAAAGAGGAATCCGCCTATTACGAATCCTTGCATGAAACTCCCCTGATTGCGAACACCATAGCCCGAAAGAAATTATTTGAAATGAATCGAATTATTTCTGATACTGCAGAATACGGTTGTTATTTATTCGACCACGCAGCGAAACCGATGTTGACTGACTTTATGAAAGGAGTCAAGACAGATGTGATCGGAGCAGGGCTTCAAGTAAAAGACAGCGGAGTAGATAACAAACAGTTGATAGACATCAACGAGATTATCCGATACCACCCTGTAGAAATGGTGGGTTATGAGCTTCGTGCTTCTATGACTGCGATGACTAAAATAGTATAAGGTGAACCCCCAACCTTCACTTGAAGGAGTTGAACAGGCTGTATTGCGCTTGCGTGATGTGGTCAGAAAAACACCATGGGAATACAATGAGCGTTTGTCAAATTTGACAAACGCTTCTGTTTTTATAAAACGGGAAGATTTACAACAGATTCGTTCCTTTAAAATCCGAGGGGCTTACAATAAAATCAGTTCCCTGACTGCATCCGAACGTGTTGGAGGTATCGTTTGCGCCAGCGCTGGAAACCATGCCCAAGGGGTGGCCTATGCGTGTAAAAAACTCCAAATTCAAGGTACCATTTACATGCCTGCTACCACTCCCCAACAAAAAGTAACCCAAGTGCGCATGTTCGGGGAAGTCTTTGTCGATACCGTACTAACCGGCGATACCTACGATGCCTCTCAAAAGGAAGCTTTAAAATTCACTAAAAAAGAAGGAAAAACCTTCATCCATCCCTTTGATGATCTACACGTAATTGAAGGTCAGGCAACTGTAGCACTGGAAATTTTGGAGCAAACCAAAGATCCGCTAGATTTTATTTTTGTTCCCGTCGGGGGTGGGGGGTTGATAGCCGGCATCGTGACCGTGATGAAATCGCTTGCGCCTCATACCAAAATAATAGGGGTGGAGCCCCTAGGAGCAGCTTCTATGCAGCAAGCCCTAGAATCTGGTGAGCGCGTGGTATTAAAAAAGCTGGATCGCTTTGTGGATGGGGCAGCGATACGTCAGATTGGAGCCCTTCCTTTTGAAGTGTGTAAGAACTCGCTGGAAGACGTCCTTACCGTAGCCGAGGGTAAAGTTTGTCAAACCATACTCGATTTGTACAACAAGGAAGGAATAGTTGCTGAGCCCGCAGGGGCACTTGCCATTGCAGGAATAGAGCAAATGGGATCTTCGCTCAAAGGCAAGCGGATAGGGGTGTTGTTGTGCGGTGGAAATAACGACATTTTACGCATGCCTGAAATCAGCGAACGCGCCTTGCTTTATGCCAGCCTAAAGCATTATTTTCTAATCGATTTTCCCCAACGTCCAGGAGCATTAAAAGAATTTGTAACCCTTGTCTTAGGTCCCGATGACGACATTACCCATTTTGAATTTTCCAAAAAAAGCTTCCGAACCAATGCACCCGCCGTGGTAGGAATTCAATTAAAAGAGGCAGCAGATTTTTCGCTTTTGGTAGAACGGATGAAAAACCATAACTTCAAATTTGATTATTTGAATGAAAAACAAAATTTATTTCAATTTTTGATCTAATAAAACGCTAAGAAAAAGAAGAACGTATGACTACTAAAATTGCTGATATTCCGAAGGAATTTCATGTTACTCCCTATGCCTGTGATCGCTACCTGGTAGACGGTGAATTAAAAACTTGGAAAGGAAACACCACCGAGGTTTTTTCAACCATACAAACTCCGAATGCCTCGGGTGAAATGGCTCCTACCTTGTTGGGCACTATTCCAGATATGGAAACTCCAGCCGCATTAGAAGCCCTAAAAGCAGCCGAAAAAGCATTCAACCGTGGCCAAGGGTTATGGCCCACCATGCGTGTAGGCGAACGCTTAAAATGCATGGAAACTTTTGTTGAAAAAATGAAAGTTCACAGAGAAGAGGTGGTCAAGCTTTTGATGTGGGAGATCTGTAAAAATAAATCAGATTCTTATAAAGAGTTTGATCGAACGGTGGATTACATCGTCGATACCATTGAGGCGTATAAAAACTTAGATCGTAAAGGGGCCAAATTTGACAAACAAGATGATGTGTATGCCCATATACGAAGAGGTCCTCTAGGGGTTGTTTTGTGTTTAGGGCCTTACAATTATCCGTTAAATGAAACGTTTTGCCTTTTGATCCCAGCAATCATCATGGGAAATACAGCTATCTTTAAACCTGCCAAACACGGGGTGCTTCTCATTGCTCCTTTGTTGGAGGCTTTTCAAGAAAGTTTTCCTCCGGGGGTGGTCAATATTTTGTTTGGTCGTGGGCGTAAAATTGCTACTCCCATCATGCAAACAGGTATAGTGGATGTACTCGCTCTGATCGGACACAGTTCTTCAGCAGTCTCACTTCAAGACCAGCATCCTAATAAAAACCGACTGCGTTTGGTGCTGGGTCTGGAAGCCAAAAACCCAGGTATTATTTTACCCGATGCCGATTTAGACTTGACGATTAAAGAGTGTATCTCAGGAACGCTCTCCTACAACGGGCAGCGCTGTACCGCCCTCAAGGTTCTATACGTTCACGAGTCTCTGGTAGATGAGTTTAACCGTCGTTTTTCAGAAGCGGTGGACAACCTCAAGTTTGGAATGCCTTGGGAAGATACTTTTTTAACGCCACTGCCGGAACCGGCAAAGCCCGACTATATCGAAGAGCTTATTGAGGATGCCAAAGCAAAAGGGGCTCAGATTTTAAACAAAAAGGGAGGGGTAAAGTCGGTTAATTACAACTTTCCAGCAGTCTTATATCCTGTGACTGAAGAAATGAAAATCTATCAAGAAGAACAGTTTGGTCCCGTCATCCCCATTGTGCCCTATAAAGAAATAGAAGAGCCTTTGGACGCCATGGCGGCCTCGGACTATGGCCAACAGGTCAGTTTGTTTGGACGTGATATTCGAAAAATCGGACCGCTTATTGACACCTTAGCAAACTTGGTGTGTCGTGTGAATTTAAACTCGGCCTGTCAGCGTGGACCCGATGTGTATCCGTTTACTGGAAGAAAAAATTCAGCCGTGAGTACCTTAAGCGTATACGATGCCTTGCGCTCTTTTTCAATTCGAACCTTTGTAGCGTCAAAAGATACTGCCTATAACAAAGAGATTTTGGAAAGTTTGCTCAATTCAGAATCCTCCAACTTTGTGTCCACGGAATATCTTTTGTAAAGGATGTTGCGGTTTTATTCGTACTATCGGTTTGATTGATCTTTTGAAAGCATAGGATGTAAACGGAAATGCTTACTTTGGAGCATCAAATTTTAAAATCAGTTGTTTTGAATAGAGATTTCCTTTACGCCCTTGTACTTATGATTGGCACCTCAGTGTTGATCAGTGCATGTTCCCCTTTAAGAAAATACGATCCCAAAGATAGGGCCTGGGCCTTACCCGAAATTGCGGCTTTTGAGCAACTGGACGCCACTACCGATTATGCAGACGATGCCATACTTTTTATCGGAAGTTCCAGTATTCGGTTGTGGAAGACTTTGGAAGCGGACATGAACCCCTATGCAGTGATCCAACGAGGGTATGGGGGCGCCCACTTTAGAGATATGGTATTTTTTACCGACCGGATTTTAGCAGACCACAAATTGAGTATGGTGGTTTGTTTTGTTGCTAATGATATCAGTGGGTCATCCAAAGACGGCACACCCCAGGAGGTTCTAGGCTTGTTCAAGCATTTTGTTAAGCAAGTTCGTGCCAAACATCCCTCCATACCCATTCTCCAAATTGCCGTGACACCCACCCAAAGCCGATGGAAACATTGGGATAAAATCAATCAGGTCAATCAATTGATGCAGGCCTATTGTGAGGAGACAGACAAGCTCTATTTTGTCAATACCGTCCCCACCTATTTAGATGCCAAGGGCCAACCCAAACCCGAGTGGTTTGTCCGAGATCAGCTGCATCTCAACACTAAGGGCTATGAAGTCTGGAGCGGACTGATAAAGTCAGAGATAGAGCGTGTCAAAGCATTAAATTAAGTTCTTTTACGCAGTCTAGTAAAGACAAAGGCTTGATCCGTATCAAAAGGCGTTTTGTGGGTTATTTCCCTGCATTCTTCCTGTTGATAGTGATCTTCGAAGCAACGAGCCAAACTGTTGCAGTTGTATTGTGTGACGGCTAGACCGCTGCATTTTTCTGGTCCTGAAGTAGAAAAAGTTCCGATGACCAGGCAGTCGGCACCGGATTGGTTCACGAGCGCACGGTAGGTTTCAATCTCATGAGATTGGGTTAGAAAATGGAATGAAGCCCGGTCGTGCCAAAGACTGTAGTTTTGCGTTGGACTGAAGTTCAATACATCGCTTTCAATCCACTTTACTTGGACCGCAAGAGGGCCAAGACGTTTTTTTGCACGTTCCAGCGCTTTGGCTGAAATGTCTAATACACTCAGGTTACTATAGCCTAATTGAAGCAAGGCATCAACCAGCAAACTGTCTCCCCCTCCCACGTCGATGATGGGGTCATTTTTTTGCAAACCAAAGGCTTGGATAGAATCTACCGAAGTTTGAGGATAGGCTTCAGTCCAGCTGACTTGTTCCGGGGTTTTGGTTTGGAAAACAGTTTCCCAATGCTGCTTTTTTTGATTCATGTATTAAAGGTTTAACCAATAGTTGATTTTGAGCGTAAGATTCCATCCGCTGCTTAGTTCAGGAATCATCATTTCGTTGCTGTTGAAGACCAAAAAGATGTCGGAAGCAGGTTGGTAGCGCCATTGAAATCGGGAGTTGAAATTCCAAAGTCCCAACTGCTCGTTGTATTGATAGAGATTGGAGAAAAAGACTTTGTTGCTGAGGGTTAAGTTGGCTTTGATTCCCAAAAGCCAAAAGGAATTGGTTTGCCAGGGTTGAGGCAATTCGATTGTATTGTAATTGGCTACCGTATTGATTTCAAGTAGGGGTTGAAATCGGTAGCCCAATTCGCTTAAAAAAGCACTGCGTTTGCCTTGGCTGTAGTATCCACCCGTCAAGACCCCTAAGGAGTAGGTCAACCGATTTTGGGGTTTAGAATCATAACTTGCGGTAAAACTGGACCATTGGTGTTGGCTTCCTGCTTTTAAGGTTGCAAGTTGGGTGCGTATGGGATCAAAGTCTGTAAGCAGTTCCACATAATTTTCATTCCAGCTTAAGGAAAAACGACTTCTGTTTTTAAAATTAAAGAGATAAGTAAATTCATCTGTCTGGTCTTTTTTTCCAAAGCTCGTATCGAAGAAATAGGTCCTGCCCAATTGAGGGCCATGCGATAAAAGGGGGGTCTCCGTTTGGGTGTAAAATAAATGTCCTCCCGTGGTTTGAAATTTGATGTAGTTTTTTCTCGGTACAAAGCCTACTTCCGCATCGTAATCCCCACTTACATATTCCTGCTGAACCCTCCAGTTCCACCGGGTAGATTGGTATCCAATATGAGAGGCAAACACCCCTCCTTGCTGGTCTTTATTTGTATCAAAGGACTTGAGTAAAAGCACTTTACTATCCCAAAGATTGTCGGTTGAAAAATAGTTGTACTCCAGTCCTAGATTCCGATTGTAATTTGAGGCTCCCGCTTGCTTAGACGAGTTTACGCCCTGTTTGTTTACAAAAAGCATGCTGATATTGGATCGGTCTAAAACCTTACGCTGAACGGTAAAAACTCCAAAATTTTCTGCTCCTAAGCCCAGGTTTTCGTCTTTTTGGGTCTGGACATCCATCACTCCAATCCTCCAGTTTTCATCTACATTTCCACTGAGACGAACTCCCCCAACGATGGGGACGTTTAAACCTATTCGACGGGAAAAAAACGGGCGAATACCTCGGTAACCAAAATTCGAGAACAGGTCCGCATTTTCTAGAAAAAATTGTCTTCGTTCTGGAAAAAACAACTCAAACCGATCGAGGTTGGTCACTTGCTGGTCAACTTCTGCCTGGGAGAAATCCGGATTTACGGTAAGGTCCAAATTTAGGGCAGAGGTCAAATTGTATTTGAGGTCGCTCCCTAGTTTAAAGGCATTGTTGGTAGAGCTTGTAGGGGTATTAACCACATTATTTGACACATAAGGAATCAGGGATACATTGCTACCTTGTGGGGGAGGTGGGGTAGACCAAACCAAGGCACCGGCATAGGCAAGTGAGACCGAAGGAAACTGCCTTGGAACGGGAGCCCAACTAGATTTTTCACTTGCTTTTAAATCCAGTCGACTGAAGTTGATGCCCCATCTGCGGTTACCCTCTTCATAGCGAATGGATTTAAAGGGAATCGCGATTTCACCCACCCATTTATCTCGATCGAAACGCACTTCTGAATACCATTTGGTGTCCCAGTTTAAATCTACATTTCTGCCGTTGTACATGGTCCCATCCCACTGCGCTCCGTAGGCATTCAGTCCAAAGGCAAAACCTGTACTTTGATTGTCAAAAGGGTCTAGGGCCACGAGAAAATTATCGTTTTTGCCAAAGGAAAAATCGCGCTGGAGCGACTCTACCACATAATCGCCCTGCACGGCGTTGTTAAAAAAGATGATAGCGATGTAGAGGTATTCGTCGTCAAAGGCTACCCGAGCTTCGGAAAATTGGGTAGCTTTACCCGTGTCTACAGGGGTAATCATAAAAAAGTCTTTCCCTACCGAGGCTTCGCTCCAGGTCTTTTCATCGAGTACTCCGTCAATGACGATGGGTTCATTTGTTTTCTTTATTTCAATTTGAAAAGCTTCAAAATTTATTTGAGCATTGCTCGTAAAGACGCTTAGAAATAGGGCTATTCCTAAGACCAAAGGGCTGGGTTTTACTATCAAGTTGTTCGCGTTGTTAAAGTACACTAAAAGTACGGTTTTAAGACGAGAGTTTAAGGCTTTACCTTTTCAACAAAATCAGTCCATTGCTCTACCCAATGCAACCATTGGTAGGAGGAAAGGCCTTTTTTTAGGTTGTCTTTTGCTTGCTGATAGGTTTGAGGCTCCAATAATTTTTTGATACCCACAGCAATAGCTTTAGGATTTTTTTGTACACAGACGCCTGTTTGATCTTTTTTAATGGGGGTGTTCAGTCCCACTATATCCGAAACAACGAGAGGTTGATTGTAAAAATAAGCCAGAGGGGTTACCCCACTTTGAGTAGCGGTATGGTAGGTTTGTGCGACAAGATCACAAGCCGAAAATAGCATCTGAATCGCATTTAACGATTTGAATTCAAAGTCAAATTCAACCCTTGTTTCCAGCCCAAGCTGACGCACCAAGCGGGTGTATTTGGCTTCATCTTCATAACATTCTCCTACAATTTTAAGCACGATTTGGTCGCTGTTCAACGCTTCTTCAGCAAAGGATTGTATGAGCAGATCTACTCCTTTATAGGGTCGAATGAGCCCAAAAAAGAGTACTACGGTCTGTTGTGGATTCCATCCCAGTTGTTTTCGTGCGTCTTCTTTGGAAATGGGGGGAAGTAAATGGGTATTGATTGGATGAAATCCTTCCCAGACAGGAAGGGAGACGTCTTTTTTTATTTGGTTTGCCACGCCCTTGGATAAGGTGGTAAATGCGTGCATTTGTTTTCCAAAAAAACGGTTTAACAGCACATCAAATAACCTTTTTTCATGGGGAATCCAATTGTCCACGAGGGCTATTTTACGGATCTGAGGATTGGTTTTTTTTGCAATCCAACCGTAAACTGGGGCAAGAAAAGGGGTGTAATAGCGGAACATGAGGTTGCTCGGATTGAGTTGGTTGATTTGACGCACCACCCTTGCCCAGTACATGGGATTGTAGGCGTGTATGCTAGCTGAAATTTCGAGGGAATGGGTGGGTTTTTCGTTTGTTTTCTGATTTTTACCCGGAAAGAGGAGTTTGGGATACAGTTTAGAAAAACTGAGTAGTTTTACTTTTTTACCGCCTTTTTGCAGTTGTATCGCCAGCTCGTGTTGTGTTTCTGCTATCCCTCCTCTAAAGGGTGTAGCAGGGCCGATGATGAGGTAATCAAGTCGTTGCTCAGGCATTTAATTCAATACTAATCTACGTTGAGGAGCTTGTTTTTTAGCCCATACCGCCAGGAGGATGGAGGCGATAAAATACCCGAGTACGATCGACTGATTGATTGGATACGCTTCCCATACGTGTTGCGTTTGCGGTAAAAATAAATAAACCAGACCTGCACCCCCTCGAAAGAGCTCAACGTTAGGTGCCCAAGCATAAAAATCCATAAGGGCTGTAAAGCCGAAGATCGAAAGCAGGAGTAGTAACCCGAAACTCAATTGAAAGGCTGTTTCCAATTCGCTGAATTGGCTCAGTAAAAAAATCAGCAGATACACTAATACCGTAAAATGAAAAAGGGCAATGGCCTTCCATGGGTTGCTGTATTGGGGGTTGTATCGAAGTGCTGTATTGGTTTCTCTGGAAAGTAGTGGAAACCGATCTTTCACATCGAGGGGGCGCCAACCGGTAGGCATAAACCAGATTTTGAGTTTACTGCGCCAACTTTTGGTATACCAAGCATCTCTTAGCAACACCCATACATGTTGAAAATTGATCCAGATGGGGTTCCAGCTTTGAACGGGTTTTAGGGTTCCGTATACGGGAGGCTCCTCGTCTAGTTCTTCTTGAAAAGTTCCAAAAATGCGGTCCCAAACACAAAAAATAGCAGCTAAATTTTTATCGATATAGCGGGGGTTGATGGCGTGGTGAACACGGTGTTGGGAAGGAGTAACCAAAATATATTCCAGTATACCCAGCTTGCCGATATGGCGGGTATGGTACCAAAATTGAGAAAAAAGATGCAAAGGACTTAAGGTTAAAATAACTTCAGCCGGGATTCCTAAAAAGGCTGCAGGAAGTAAAAAAAGGGCAGTAAAACCGATGAGATTAGAAATGCTTTGCCGTAAGGCACAGGCGAGATTAAATTCTTCGCTGCTGTGGTGGATGATGTGGTTGTTCCAAAAAATATTGATTTTATGATTCAGCCGGTGGATCCAATAAGAGGCAAAATCAATTGCAATGAAGGCAAGGGTATAAATCAAAGTAGTGGACTCCAGTTCAATCAAGCTGAGGTGGGTAACTAAAAACGGGTAGGAAATAAGAATAAAAGCCAGTCCAAGTACGTCTTTGAGTACGTTGGTCATACCCGAGCTTAAGCTCGACAAGGTATCCATCAGGGTGTAGGTTTGTTTTTTGGTGAAATGACCGTAAGCTATTTCAATCAAAACAAGTACAAAAAAACCAGGTATTGCCCATAAAAGTACTGCTGCATAAGCCTCCATGGCATAAACTTTTATTTAAAGTTAATGATTTAGGAACTAATCACCCAACTGCCTTGCTTGATCAGCGGTTCGGCTTGTTTAAACTTTACCGTTTTGGTTTCGCCCGTAGCGATGTTTTTGATCGTAACTTTTTCATTACGCCCAATTTTTGGTTGTTCTCTAGTAATGGTCTCTATGGGTTGTCGTTGCTGCTGACTTGCACCTGCACCTACTTGCCTGCTTCGTTGCGCCATTTCTTCGGTATTGAGTACTTCGTCTTTGGAAATATTCAATTTTTGTCTGGGCTTAGGACGTTTGGCTTCTTGAATGCTCGAAGGATTTTGGGAAGGTAAACTTCCTTTGATCAAAAAGGAAAGCACTTCTTTATTCAAGGTGTTCAGCATGGATTTAAAAAGCTCAAAAGCCTCAAATTTATAAATCAAAAGAGGGTCCTTTTGCTCGTGAACCGCCAATTGAACCGATTGTTTTAATTCATCCATTTTACGGAGGTGAACTTTCCACGCCTCGTCTATTAGGGCTAGGGTAATGTTGCGTTCAAAATCCTCGATTAAATTTTTTCCTTTCGTTTCATACGCCTCCTTTAGGTTGGTCACTACATTAAGCGACTTGACCCCATCGGTAAAAGGAACGACGATACGTTCAAATTTATTTCCCGGGCGTTCATACACCTCTTTGATCACAGGAAAGGCTTGTTGTGCATTTTGAATTTGTTTTTCCTCGTAATAGTCCAAAAGGGCTTGGTAAAGTTTTGAAATTAACTCGGTTTCAGGAAGCGTTTCGAATGCTTCTGCAGAAAGAGGGGAAGTCATTGAAAAGTTGCTGATAATTTCAAATTCAAAATTTTTGTAATCCTTTGCTGCTTTGTTTTGTAGGACGATATCTTCACAGGTGTCGTACAGCATGTTGAGTACGTCCAACTTGAGTCTAGATCCTTCTAAGGCGTGCCGTCTTCTTTTGTAAATTACCTCTCTTTGGGCACTCATGACATCATCGTACTCCAGCAGGCGCTTGCGGATCCCGAAGTTGTTTTCTTCGACTTTCTTTTGAGCACGCTCTATCGATTTGGTCATCATGGAATGTTGAATTACTTCACCATCCTCGAGTCCCATGCGGTCCATCACTTTAGCGACGCGCTCAGAACCAAACAAACGCATTAAATTATCTTCAAGGGAAACGTAAAATTGGGAACTTCCCGGATCTCCTTGTCGTCCTGAACGCCCTCTGAGCTGGCGGTCTACACGTCTGGAGTCGTGGCGTTCTGTACCTATGATCGCCAAACCTCCTGCTTCTTTTACTTCTTGGGTAAGTTTGATATCTGTACCCCGTCCGGCCATATTGGTGGCTATGGTTACTACCCCTGGGTTTCCTGCTTCGGCCACAATGTCGGCTTCTTTTTTATGCATTTTTGCATTGAGAACATTGTGTTTTATTTTGCGAATGTTGAGCATTTTACTCAGTAATTCTGATATTTCTACCGAAGTAGTCCCGATTAAAATGGGTCTTCCTGCCTGAGAAAGTTCGGTTACTTTTTCAATTACCGCATTGTATTTCTCACGCTTGGTTTTGTAAATAAGATCGTTTTCGTCCTTTCTTGCTATCGGTCGGTTGGTAGGAATTTCGATGACATCCAATTTGTAGATTTCCCAAAATTCCCCTGCCTCGGTTATGGCTGTACCCGTCATTCCAGAAAGTTTTTGATACATTCTGAAATAGTTTTGCAGGGTAATCGTTGCATACGTTTGTGTAGCTGCTTCGATTTTTACATTTTCCTTGGCTTCAATGGCTTGGTGTAAGCCATCCGAATAGCGACGGCCTTCCATGATCCGACCCGTTTGCTCATCGACAATTTTAACCTTGTTGTCCATTAAGACATATTCCACGTCTTTTTCAAAAAGGGTATAGGCTTTCAGCAGCTGATTCATGCTGTGAATGCGTTCACTTTTGATGTCAAATTCTTTGAACAGAGCTTCTTTTTCATGAGCTTCTTTTTTGGGGTCTAATGCTTTTGCTTCTATTTTAGCAAGTTCCCCACCAATTTCGGGGAGTACAAAAAAGTTTTTATCCTCATTACCTTCGGAGAGCATTTCGATCCCTTTTTCCGACAAGTCAATTTGGTTGTTTTTTTCATCAATGACAAAATAGAGTTCTTGATCTATTTTATGCATTTCTCTGTTGTTGTCCTGCATGTAGTGATTTTCGGTCTTTTGCAGCAATTGCTTGACGCCTTCTTCGCTCAGAAATTTGATCAAGGCTTTATTTTTGGGAAGCCCTCTAAACACGCGTAGTAATAAAATGCCTCCTTCTTCGGTATCCCCCGTTTTGATTTTGGCTTTGGCTTCTGCAAGCACCGCGGTGAGCAGGCTTCGCTGTTGGGAGACTAAGCTCGAAACTTTAGACTTGAGTGCATCAAATTCGTGGCGGTCGCCTTCGGGGGTAGGCCCTGAAATGATAAGGGGGGTTCTGGCATCGTCAATCAATACAGAATCTACCTCATCCACTATGGCGTAATTGTGTTTTCTTTGAACGAGATCCGACGAGGTATGCGCCATATTGTCCCTCAGGTAATCAAACCCAAATTCGTTATTGGTTCCGTAAGTAATATCTGCCTGATAGGCTTTTCTTCTTTCGGGGCTATTGGGCTGATGGTAGTCTATACAATCTACACTTAAGCCATGAAATTCAAATAAGGGAGCCATCCAAGCACTATCCCGTTTGGCCAAATAGTCATTAACGGTAACCAGATGAACTCCTTTTCCTGTTAAAGCATTGAGGTAAACGGGTAAGGTTGCTACCAGCGTTTTTCCTTCCCCGGTTTGCATTTCGGCAATTTTTCCTTGATGGAGCGCAATTCCTCCGATCAGCTGTACGTCATAATGAACCATGTCCCAGGTTATGGGTTTTCCTGCAGCATCCCAAGAATTGGCCCAGAGGGCTTTATCGCCTTTGAGCTGAACGTAAGTTTTAGTAGTAGAAAGGATACCGTCTGTTTCTGAAGCGGTAACCTCTAGGGTTTTATTTTCTTTAAATCGTTTGGCGGTTTCTTTGACTACAGCAAAGGCTTCGGGCAATATCTGATTGAGGAGGTCTTCTGAAGCCTTTTGTGCTGCTTCGTTTTGCTCATCTACCTGTTGGTAAATTGACTCTTTTTGATCTAAGTCTTGTATCGATTTTACTTCTTCCAGTAGGGCATTGATTTTCTCGTCAAAAGGGGCTCTGACTTGGGCTATTTGTTCTTTAAAAAAAACTGTTCTATACCGTAAATCGTCGTTAGAAAGGCTTTCTAATTGCTTTTCGAAGGTTTTGATCTCTGCAATTAGCGGGGTGATTATACTGAGGTCTTTTTTGGTTTTATCACCAACAAAGGTCTTTAGAATGCTATTTAAAAAACTCATAGAATTAGTTAGGGGTGTCTTCGTATTTATTTTCCCTCAAATGTAAGTAAAAAAAAAGCCTCATTAAAGAGACTTTTCAAGCTTTCTAACAGCTCATTAATATTCATCTTCATTCCAGAGGTAATCCTCTTCGGTGGGGAAGTCGGGCCAAATTTCTTCTATGGATTCATAAATATCCTCCTCGTCTTCCATAGCTTGTAAATTTTCAACAACTTCAAGCGGGGCACCAGTACGGATTGAAAAATCTATTAACTCATCTTTAGTAGCTGGCCAAGGGGCGTCGCTTAGATAAGAAGCAAGTTCAAGTGTCCAATACATAATACGGTTATTTTATTTTTGCAAAAATAAATTTTTATGGAATGTGTGCAACTTTTTTAAAGATTTAGTTTCCATTCCATTTTACCTCTTCAATTCCCAAATCTACAGCAAACATTCTCGAAAGGGTAAAAAAGTAGTCTGAAAGCCTATTAATATAGGCAATAAGCGTTGCAGAAACGGGGGCTTGATGGTCTAATTCGGTTACGTAACGCTCCGCTCTTCTGCATACGGAACGGGCAAGGTGGGTATAGGATACCAGCACATGGCCTCCTGGAATTATGAAATTTCTCAAGGGGGGTAATTTTTCCGTCAACTGATCGATTTCTTGTTCCACAAATTGAACCTCATCGGGTTGCAGGGGAGTCAAATTTTTTGGAAAATCTTCTTGTGATTCTGCAGCCAATTGAGAAGCGACCGTCATCAATTGTTTTTGGATTCTGATCAGAGGGGCAATGGCATAGTCAAAATTCGTCGTATCACGAATAAGTCCTAGCCAAGCGATGAGCTCGTCTATGGTTCCGTAAGCCTTAATCCGAATATCGTGTTTGGGGACTCTTTTACCAGACACCAGACTGGTAATACCGTTGTCTCCTGTCTTGGTATATACTTTAAACTCTTTCATAATCGCGCTTCATCTATCAGTCTAGGTCTTACTAGAGATATGCCAAAGGTATTAAAAATAGGTTAGTAGGGCTTGGAAATGGGTGTATTTTTGTCCTTTTTAAGCCTACCGCTGAGTGCAAGCAGGAAATAAATGCCACTTACAAATATCGCCCACCTACCGATGATGTCTCCATAACGCACATAAAAGGTCACTTCAGATCGGGGAGCTACGGCCCCTTCCAGGACCGTTTTTGTGTTGTATTGAGACTGCGTGTGGAGTTCTCCTCTGGCATCAATTACAGCGGAAATCCCTGTATTGGCAGCGCGTGCAATATCGCGTCGGGTTTCAATTGCTCGGAGACGGGTATAGCTTAATAATTGTCTGTGACCAGGGGTATTGCCCCACCACGCATCGTTTGAAATTACGGCTAGAAAATCAGCCCCTTCTTTGACATAGTCGGTAACAAACGCTCCAAATACCGATTCCCAACAGATAATGGGTCCGGTTTTGACCTTGCTTTTGGAATGGGTAAATACCGTTCTGTTTTTTTGCGTTACTCTTCCGGCTACGGTCCCTCCAAGATCGATTAACAACTCACCTAAAAGCGGTTTAAGTAGGGCTTTAAAAGGCATATTTTCAATGCCTACTACGAGTTTAGATTTGTGGTAAAGTTGTGCTTTTGCTCTCGACTGAACCCCGAGGGCGCTGTTGTAGTACTCTACCCAAAGCCCGTCTCTTACTTTGTTAGCAGTAAGCGAAGGGGCCTCTATTTGCCGGTATAGGTTGTAATATTGCATGCCGGTAATCCATTGAATATTGGGATACTTTACCAGTTCTCGTTGCATTTTTTGATAAAGGATCGACTGTTCAAAGCCTTGGAGTTGTTCGCCATACCCTTCAGCAAAGTAGGTTTCAGGGCTGAGTACGTAATCGATACCTGCATGGAGATGGGGTTTTAGTTGGTCGCTGAAGGTGGCTAAAAATTCAGTATTCGTCAACTTGTATTTGGTGTCGTAGGGGTCTACATTGGGTTGATGCATGAGCACCTTGATCGTGGGTTCTACGTCTGCTACCTTTTGGTACAAGAATAATGAAAACGCTACAGGCAGGGCAATAGCTACAAGGGGTAAAGCTATTTTTTTTAACAATAATGGAATTCCTTGCCGCAGGTTGTAGTCCTTTAGCTTGCTGTACATCCCTACATTGATTCCCAAAACCCATAGGCTTCCCCCAAAGGTGCCGGTGTATTCATACCACTGGATCCAATAAATTTTTTCAGAAAAAACATTCCCCAGATTGAGCCACGTCCAAGAAAAGTCCCACGTCAAATGCAGTTTTTCAAATGCAAGCCAAAGTGCTATGAGAAATAAATGGGCAGCACGAATCGGGAGTCTACCCTTTGCCCAATAAAACAACCAAAACAAGAAAGCATAGAAGAGGCTGTTGCACAGATTGGCAAAAGCCATTCCAAAAAAAGTAGCATTGTATAGCCACCAGGTCGTGATGAGATTCCAGCTTAAAAAACTCAAATAAGAATAGGCAAATACACGGAGGCCTTTGAATTGAAATGCGTCCGAACGAATCGAATTTTCAAGAAAAAAAAGAGGAAGTAATGCGGTGAAAATGAGTAAGGTAAAACCGTGGGTAGGCCATGCTAATCCGAGAGCAACACCAGAAGTTAAGGCAAGGAATAGATGAAGTTTGGTCTTAGACATTTCTGCGAATTTATATTTTTTTGATGCCATTGCAATTACTATCTTGTCAAAAATATTTATTTCAAGTGAACCTCATCAAACGAAATGTTCCCAACTTTTTTACGGCTTTAAATTTTTTATGCGGCTGTTTTGCGGTTTATTTAGCGTTTAAAAACCTATTTGAAGCCGCTTTTCTCATGGTTTTTTTAGGAGCCTTTTTTGATCTATTTGATGGGTTTTTCGCGCGACTTTTACGGATGGAGAGTCAATTTGGTTTGCAGTTTGATTCTATGGCAGATCTGATTACTAGTGGCTTGGCCCCTGGAATGGTAATGTACAAATTGTTTCTGGAGAGTGGGGTTAGAGAAATGGACCTCAGTTTTATACTGCTCCGTAGCGAGTTTACTTTTTCATTTGCTCCTTATGCACTTGTTGGATTTCTTATTCCGCTAGGGGCAGGAATTCGTTTGGCCAACTTTAATATTGATAGCGAACAGCGTTTTGAGTTCCGCGGCTTGCCCGCCCCTGCAAATGCCTTGTTTATCGTAGCCTTACCTTTGTTGCTTGAACATCCCTTGCTGGCGGGAGTTCATCCGTTTTTAGCTTCTTATCAAACTTTAATCGTGATTAGTTTGTTGTCTGTTTTGTTGATGAATATTCGACTGCCCCTTTTCTCATTTAAGATAAAGTCACTAAACCTTCGAGAGTACAGCTACCAGTTTATTTTATTGCTATTTGTTTTACCGTGCTTTTATCTGTTTCAATGGGTAGCTGTGCCGGTTTTGATCGTGATTTATTTAATCTTAAGCATCATACGAAACAGCTTAAGCTAAGGCTTGATTCAGTAACCTGATTAAAAGGAAAGTTTCTTTTTTCGGAGTTCAAAGTTTTGACCGAGATAGACTTTTCGAACCATTTCATCCTCTGCAAGTTCTTCGGGTGTACCGGCTTTTAAAATGCTTCCTTCAAACATGAGGTAGGTCTTGTCGGTGATGGCTAGGGTTTCTTGAACGTTATGGTCCGTTATCAAAATTCCAATATTTTTCTTTTTAAGATGGGCAACTATGCGTTGGATGTCTTCTACCGCTACCGGATCTACACCTGCAAAAGGTTCGTCAAGCAAGACAAATTTGGGGTCGGTGGCCAGAGCACGTGCAATTTCGGTTCGTCGTCGTTCTCCTCCAGAGAGTAAGTCTCCTCGGTTTTTACGAATGTGATTTAAGCCAAATTCCTCCAAAAGAGATTCCATTTTTTCTTTTTGAGCGGCTTTGCTCAATTCGGTCATTTGGAGGACGCTTAAAATATTTTCTTCTACACTTAATTTTCTGAATACTGAGGCCTCTTGTGCTAAATAGCCGATTCCTTGTTGGGCTCTGCGGTACATCGGATCCTTTGTGATTTCTTGATCGTCTAAAAATATGCTGCCGTCGTTGGGTTTTATCAGCCCTACAATCATGTAAAACGAAGTGGTTTTTCCCGCTCCGTTAGGACCTAATAGACCTACAATTTCTCCTTGGGAAACTTCCAAAGAAATTCCCTTGACTACTTTTCGCCCTTTGTAGGCTTTTTCTATGGTTAATGCTTTTAATTTCATGATAGGGCGGGGGTGTTTTGTTCGATTTGTTCCCAGTATTCGTAAGCCCTTCTCAGGTGGGGAATTACGATACTTCCTCCTACAACGGTAGCAATTTCCAAAGCTTCCATCACCGCTTTTTTGGTCAACTTTTCTTCATAACAGCGTTCCAAGTGGTATTTAATGCAATCGTCACAGCGCAAAACGGTAGAAGCTACTAGACCTAAAAGCTCTTTGGTGGCCTCATCCAGCGCTCCTTTTTGGTAGGCGCTTTGATCCAGATTAAAAATTCGTTTCAGCGTAGTAGAAGCCTCAGCGAGCAGTTCCTGGTTCATTCGGCTTCTGTAGTCGTTAAATTCTTGAACGGGATTAGACATTTTGAAGTGCTTTGTTTTGACCACGAGTAACAAATTTAGCAATAAGTATACTCACTTCATACAAGATGAGTATGGGAATACTCACAATAATCTGACTGGCTATATCTGGAGGCGTGATTATGGCAGACAAACTCAAGACCAATACCAATGATATTTTTCTGTTTTTTCGTAAAAATTCAGGGGTTACGATCCCGATACGGGTTAAGAAATAAATGATGATTGGCAATTCAAAAATTATCCCAGAAGCAAGCACAGAAGCTCTTAATAAGCCGATATAGCTGCTTAAATCAAAGTCGTTAAAAATCTCACTACTGACCGAATAATTTCCTAAAAAGTTAATGGACAGCGGAGTTACGATATAGTAACCAAAAAGCACTCCTGTAAAAAAGAGAAGGGAGGCAATGAAAATAAACCCACGGGCATTTTTTCGTTCTTTTTCATACAATCCCGGACTGATGAATTTCCAAAATTCATAAATCACATAGGGAAAAGAAACTATGAAGCCCGCCAGTACCGAGGTCCATAAATGGGCAGAAAATTGACCCGCCACCGTTCTACTCTGGATTCTAAAAGGTAATTCTTCAATACAAAAATCACTGCCTTGACCTAGGCTTTGAGATAAAGAACAAAACCAACGATAGGTAATAAAGTCTTTATTCTTAGGACCAAAGAGCAATACATCGAAAATGAAATCTTTAAAAATAAAGGCAACCGTTGCTACAATAACAATGGCTAAGACCGATCGGATTAAATGCCAACGCAATTCCTCCAGATGATCTAAAAACGACATTTCATCCTTGGACGAATTTGTACTCATATGCAAGCTATTTACCTTCAAACGAAGAAGCACAAAAATATCAAAAACAAATGGGAAGTTTGTTTTTTTAGTTCAAACTTTTCCGATCAAAAAAAAGCGTTCAAGCGATCGTTTTTTTGAATTGCACTCAAAATTGTAGTATATTGTAGTGAATAAGAAAGTTAACTCACACCATATTTAATGAATCCGGATGAGATAAAAAGCAAGCTGAAAGCCTATTTCGGCTTTTCATCGTTCAAAGGTTTACAAGAATCGGTGGTCCAAAATGTGTTGGCTCAAAAGGACAGTTTTGTGATCATGCCTACAGGTGGAGGGAAATCCCTCTGTTACCAACTCCCAGCCTTGATTCAAGAGGGCACCTCTGTCGTAGTCTCGCCTTTAATTGCTTTAATGAAAGATCAGGTGGACACCATACGGGGGATTTCCTCTCAGGACGGTGTAGCGCATGTCCTCAATTCCTCTTTGAATAAAACGGCCGTAGCTCAAGTGAAAAGCGATATACGAGCCGGCATTACCAAATTGCTATATGTGGCACCAGAGTCCTTGTCAAAGCAGGAAAATATAGATTTTTTTAAATCGATTAAAATCTCTTTTTTGGCTATAGACGAAGCCCATTGCATTTCAGAATGGGGTCATGATTTCAGACCAGAATACAGAAACTTGCGGATTATTTTGGAACAATTTAATCAACGGGTTCCTATCATAGCCCTTACCGCTACGGCAACTCCAAAAGTACAAGAGGATATTATGAAAAATTTGCGCATCACCGGAGCGCAAGTTTTTAAAGCCTCATTCAACCGACCGAACCTTTACTATGAAGTGCGTCCCAAAACGGCACAAGTAGATTCAGATATCATTCGCTTTGTCAAGCAAAATCCCAACAAATCAGGGATTATTTATTGTCTTTCACGAAAACGCGTGGAGGAATTAGCTCAAACACTTCAGGTGAATGGGATAAACGCCTTGCCTTATCATGCGGGCTTGGATGCGAAATCTCGCGTAAGCCATCAAGATCGTTTTCTTAAAGACGAATGCGATATTATTGTGGCTACCATCGCCTTTGGTATGGGGATAGACAAACCCGATGTGCGTTTTGTAATTCACCATGACATACCCAAAAGTATTGAGAGTTATTATCAAGAAACAGGAAGAGCCGGTCGAGATGGAGGAGAAGGCCATTGTTTGGCTTTTTACGCCTACAAGGATATTGAAAAATTAGAAAAGTTCATGTCGGGTAAGCCTTTGGCTGAACAGGAAATAGGTATGGCGTTACTGGCTGATATGGTTGCTTATGCCGAAACTTCGATGTCTCGAAGAAAATTTATTTTACATTATTTTGGGGAAACCTTTGATAATGAGACCGGAGAGGGTGGGGATATGGATGACAACATGCGCCATCCTAAAAAGCAAGTTGAGGCGCAACAAGAATTGGAACTCCTGTTGCAAGTCATTCGAGAAACCAAGGAAAAATTTAAAGCCAAGGAAATTGTAAAGACCTTACTTGGAGAATCAAACGCCTTGATAAGCTCGCATAAAATCAACAACTTACCCATTTTTGGTGGTGGAAAGCAGCAGGACAAGTTTTATTGGATGGCACTGATTCGACAAAGTTTGGTTGCCGGCTTTTTAGCCAAAGAAATCGAAACCTACGGAGTAATCCGCCTCACCAAAAAAGGCAAGCAGTTTTTAGACGCTCCGACCCCTTTTATGATGACCGAGGATCATAAATACAACACCTTGGATAGCCAACCCCAAGTAAAACATTCCTCAAAAGGGATAGACGCTACCTTAATGAAGCTTTTGTTGAGCTTGAGAAAAGAGGTGGCTGCAGCTGGAGAAGTTCCTCCTTATGCTGTTTTTCAAGAATACTCCTTGGAGGATATGTGTCTGAAATACCCCATTAGCGAGGAAGAATTGGTCAATATCAATGGTGTAGGAGAAGGAAAGGCAAAACGATATGGGAAAAAATTTCTCGACCTTATCCAAAAGTATATTGAAGAAAATCAAATTTTAAGACCGGACGATTTGGTGGTGAAAAGTAGGGGAATCAATTCTTCTCTTAAATTATATTTAATTCAAAGTGTGGATCGAAAACTTCCTTTAGAAGATATAGCAGCAGCCAAAGGGATGGAAATGGAAACCTTAATCACACAAATGGAAACCATCGTCTTTGCTGGGACGAAACTAAATATTGACTATTATTTAGAAGATTTATTCGACGAAGATCAGCTGGATGAGCTGTACGAATATTTTATAGCCTCTGAATCAGATTCTATTGAAAAGGCCTTGGAGGAATTTGAAGGGGATTATGAGGAGGAAGAGCTTCGACTTTACCGTATGAAGTTCATGAGTGAAATTGCCAATTAATCTTTTTGGTCTGAGGGGGATTCTTATCTTTGCCACTTAAATTCATTTTATGGAAGGTATTTACGCAAAATTTGAGACCGCTAAAGGTACAATCGTATTAGAGCTAACCTATAAAGAGACGCCCGGTACGGTTGGGAATTTCGTAAGTTTAGCAGAAGGAAGTCAAAAAAATGAACACAAAAAGGAAGGAGAGCCCTACTACGATGGCTTGACTTTTCATCGTGTGATTCCAGACTTTATGATTCAGGGAGGATGTCCTCAAGGAACGGGAGTGGGAGGACCAGGCTACCAATTTGACGACGAATTTCACCCGGAGCTCAAACACAATAAGGCGGGAACACTTTCCATGGCCAATGCAGGTCCAGCAACCAACGGGAGTCAGTTTTTTATCACCCACGGACCCACGGATTGGCTCGACGGTAAGCATACCGTTTTTGGCTATGTAGTAGAAGGTCAAGAGGTGGTAAATCAAGTGGCTCAAGGAGATGTTATTGAGTCTTTAACCATAGAACGACACGGTGCGGAAGCAGAGCAATGGGATGCTAATGCAGCCTTTGAAACGTTTATCTCCTCTGGCGAGGAAAGAAAAAAAGCAGCTGCTGCAGCAGCGAAACAAGCACTTGCAGGTCTTACGGAAGGCATGGAAGAAACGGCTAGTGGCCTATTTTATAAAATCACAAAGGAGGGTACAGGAGCCCAACCTGCAAAGGGAGCTCAGGTAGCTGTACACTACAAAGGTACGCTGACAGACGGAACCGTTTTTGATTCCTCTTACCAACGCGGGGAGCCTATTAAATTTACCGTAGGGGTAGGTCAGGTGATTCCGGGCTGGGACGAAGGAATTTTACTTTTGAATAAAGGAGCCGGTGCGCGACTTGTTATTCCTAGTCATTTAGCCTATGGCGCTCAAGGAGCCGGAGGGGTAATTCCTCCCGATGCCACCCTTGTTTTTGATGTTGAATTGGTTGATTTTTAGGAGCGTTCTTCCGGGCTATTGCCCTCAAACCATTTAATATTACAACCCATGCTTGGGTATTGCTGGGCAGTTAAGGGTTCTCCCTTCAACATAGACTGGCAGGCTTGATGTAAATCGTTTCCTGTAATGGGTTGCTGATTTCCCGGTCTTGAGTCGTCGTAACGTCCTCTGTAGTATAGACTTAACTTTGCGTCAAACAGGTAGAGGTCTGGGGTGCAAGCCGCCTTGTAGGCATGAGCCACTTCCTGGGTTTCGTCGTAGAGGTAAGGAAAGCCAAACTTTTTTTCAAGGGCAAGCTTTTTCATCTGCTCAGGTCCGTCTTGCGGATGACTGATGCTGCTGTTGCTTGAAATGGCAAGGGTATTGACTCCTTGGGCAGCAAATTGCTGCGCAGTCTCCAGTAGAGCATCCAATAAATGGACAACATAGGGACAGTGATTACACATAAAAACGATCAAAGTGCCCGAAGCACCTTGGTGTTGCTCCAGCGATTCATTTTGGCCAGTAACTACATTCAACAATGAAAAAGCATGTGCTTCAGTGGTTAAAGGAAGCATATAGGATTCCGTAAGTGCCATAAGAATTCGATTTAAATACTGAATAAAAATAGTATTTTTACGGCTATCAAAACAGCTTTATGATTGATTTTACCGCTTTTGAAGAATTGGATATCCGAGTTGGCACCGTAGTGGAGGTACGGGATTTTCCCGAAGCCCAAAAACCAGCTTATCAGCTTCAAATCGATTTTGGTCCCTTAGGAAAACTCAATTCCTCGGCTCAGATTACAGAGCGCTATCAAAAGGAAGATCTGCTGGGAAAGCAAGTCATTGCAGTGGTGAATCTTGAACCCAAAAAAATTGCGCATTTTGAAAGCCAATGCCTTGTTTTGGGAGCCAAAGATCAAGAGGAGGTGATCTTACTAGCTCCCGAATCGGATTTGCCTAACGGACAACAAATCCTATAAACTACATTTTATCTGATAGAAACAACGCGTTGGCAAGAATGCGATTGGTTCCATACCAGAAAGCTCTGAAATTGGTGTTGTCTGTCAAGGCGATTACACGACCCCGCCCCAGGCGTTGCACTTGAAAGGGAACGGTATTTTTTAACAAGGCTAAATTTTCCTCTGAAATATATCCACTTAATAGCGGATTAGCAGTGTATTGTATGGGGTTGTTATAGCTTTGCTTGTCTGGTTTGATGAATATATTGGTGTTTCTGAATACCGCTAAATTTTCATTTTGAAAACCAAAGTTTATGGGATGACTTCGGTCTAGTTTAGTGTTAAATATAGCACCGCTTGTGAGTTGGGCTCCTTGAAACAATTCTTTATTTTCAAAACTCACTCCCTCAGCAACCAGCTCTTGACTTAAAAAATCTAATTTGATAAAATCGTTTTTATGCAGCCATCGGGTAGTATTTCGGTATCCTATTAGAGTACCCCCTTCACGGACAAATTCTTTGAGTTGATCCACTTGGCTGTTTAGTCCTGACCCAGAAAAATTCGGAAGAATAAAATGGGTGTAGCGACTTAAATCCGTTCTGCTAAGATTTCGAATATCAATCTTTACCATGGAAATTTGGTAACGAGTGTCTAGGAGATGCCATATTTCTCCGGCGTCATAACTACTCACTCCATCTCCCACCAAAAGTGCAATCTCTGGTTTTTTAACAGTGGTAAAATCTCTAGAGCCCAAATCTATACCGTCGGTGTAACCCGTACTTGTACTGTGAATTGTGAGGTGGCTGGCGGCTGCACCCTCTTGAAGAATCGCAAATAAGTCCTCCTCAGAAACCACTTGATTTTTAACGGGTATCATATAGGTTCCGTAGTCGTATCGTTTTCCGTTCAGGCTAAAGGGGGTCAATCCAACCTTTACACGCACATTATTTTGGTGCAAATGGTTCAGCATTTTTGGTGTGTAGTAATTGTGCGCTTCAAACAAATAGGCATAAGAAGCTTTGGAGCGTACGTTTCCCTCGGGAGGGCTAAGCGTTTCTAGGGGCGCTCCGAGCAAAGAAGAATTGCTCTCAACGCTGTGGTTGAGGTTAAAAGCATAGGGGAATGTCCACGCTGAGATGTCGTAAAAGAGACTGTCTCTAAACGTGGATTGTTTGCTAAACATGGCTTGAATCAACTGATGCTTTTTTTGTTCCAGCGGAATCACATAGCTGTTTTCAGGAGTGTAGTGTATACCGTTACGAGTCAGGCTTTCCTTCAATTGATGCACTTTAATCTCATGACGCTCAAGCATTTTTGTAAAATGATAGCTTTTGACAGGATCTTTTCCACTGCTAAAAACAATTGCTTTTTGTTTGCTTTTGGCAGCATTAGATCTTATGTCGGCATAAAAACTTTTAAAATAATTCAGCAGTTCAAGACGAAGGGATGTAGCTGCTTTTAGGGTTGAAAATCCTGCGGTAAGCTGATTCCGAATGGTAAACGGAAAACTCAACAATCCGTTGTCGCTTTCTTGTAAATGTCCCCTCGAACTGGCTTGTTCAAATAAGATACCGATCCCTCCATTGATGTCGGGATAGGTTGACCCTTTACCGTAGTAAAAATCATCATAATCTTCTTCAGAGTAATACAATGAGCCTAATTCATTAAAGGCTTCCACATGAAACTCCCCTATTTTTTGAGTCAATTTTTGATTCATGTCAGGGGTTAACGGGTTGACTCTAGAGGGAATTCCCGGCTGAAAAAAGAAACTGGAATTGGTTCCCATTTCATGATGGTCCGTCAGGATGTTGGGTAGCCATTCGCTAAACGTTTTAATACGGGCTTGCGATTCTGGAAGCTGGGCCGGGAGCCAATCTCGATTCAAATCAAACCAGTAGTGATTGGTCCGTCCTCTGGGCCAAACTTCATTGTATTCTCTGTCGTTAGGATCGGCGGTAAGGTTTTGATTCTTATTGGTATTGGCCCAATAGGCAAAGCGTTGTAATCCGTCTGGATTAAAACTGGGATCAAATAAAATAACCAATTCATCCAGCATTTTTAGCGTTTCGGGAGCCTTACTTGCTGCAAGATGATAAGCAAGGAGCAAACCTGAATTGGCTCCGCTGGGTTCGTTTCCATGAATGGAAAAGCCTTGATACACCACTAAAGGTTGGTCTTCCAGAGCCACTTGATCAGCCCCAGCTACTGTTAAGGCTTGGTGCTTTTGTTTAATTTCTACAAGGCGACTGTGATTTTTGGGACTGGTAATGGTTAAGAGTAAAAGGGGACGCCCCTCATAAGTACTCCCTCGGTTTTCAATCTGAATTCGATCAGAGTGCTCAGCGAGTTGGTACATATAGTTTACTAATTTATCATGAGAAACATGCCAAGTGCCTACTTCATACCCCAGTAGGGTTTTCGGTTGTGGAATGCTTTGATCGTATGGGTGATCAGCGTCTAAGTAATAGTCTAGGGATACTTGACCAAAAAGTGATGTGCAAAATACCAGAGCAGCTAGAGAAACTAATTTTTTCATAAAAGGTTTTTTTTTGAACTTCTAAAGGTTCAAAATATTACCAACATAAAAAATTAAATCCGCTATTTTTTAATCAAGGGGAGGGGCAGTGTCTGAGCTTACTCCTGTTCAGAATTGACGTTGTCGGGCGAATAATCTTTTTGATGTCTTTCGCTGATGACTTCGTGTCCTCTGTTGTCAAATATAAACGAGATGGAATCTTGAAGGTAGGTTGTAAAATTTTCAAAATCTTCCTTGTACAGATAGATTTTGTGTTTTTTGTAATAATACGATCCGTCTTCGTTTGTGAATTTTTTACTTTCAGTAATGGTCAAATAATAATCACTAGCCTTGGTCTCTCTTACGTCAAAAAAGTAAGTTCTTCTCCCGGCTCTGAGAATTTTTGAGTAAATCTCTTCGATATTATCTTCTTCGTAATAGTGCATTTGGTTTAAACTCGACTTAAGTTATCAGGCAATTTTATTAAAAAATGAAAAGAATACCAATTATTTGGAGCTGTTGGCTTGTTGAATTTCAAATAAATCTTTGTAATATCCGTCAACCTCAATTAAATCAGCATGTTGGCCTTGTTGAATTATTTTCCCATTTTCGAAAACAACGATCTGGTTTGCATGTTTTAAGGATGAAATGCGATGGCTGACAATAAGGGTGGTTATGTTTTTGGTGACGGACTTTAGGTGGCTTAAGATTTCTTCTTCTGTGTCCGTGTCCACTGCCGATAGGCAATCGTCTAGTAAAAGGATTTGAGGGTCTTTAATAAGCGCACGGGCAATCGAAACCCGTTGTATTTGTCCGCCGGAAAGGGTTACGCCACGCTCCCCCAGTAGGGTTTTGTAGCCCTCTTTAAATTTGATGATGTTGTCGTGTACAGCGGCTTTTTTCGCCACGGTTTGAATCGCTTCTTCCGTAGCCTCTGGTTTACCAAAACGGATGTTGTCTTCAATGCTTTCAGAGAACAAAAATGCATTTTGAGGAACGTAGCCAATGTTATTGCGCAGTTCTGAAAGTTCAAATTCTTTTAAGTTATGTTCATCCAAATAAATCGATCCTTCAGAGGGGTCGTACAGCCTCATCAGGATATCCAATAAAGTCGATTTACCAGAACCGATATTGCCAATTATCCCCAAAGTACTCCCAGAAGGTACCGTGAGGTTTAGGTTGTCAAGTGCTTTGACCCCTGTTTCTGGATAGGTTAGACTTACATTTTTAAATTCTAGGGTTCCTTTGATTGGCTTGCCTATTCCTTTTCCAGATTCAATTTCGGGTTGTTCTTTTAAAAAGGCATTGATTCTTTTTTGGGAAGCCTCGGCTTGTTGAACGATGGAGGTTATCCAACCCACCACCGCAACCGGCCATGTAAGCATGTTGACATAAATGATAAATTCTGCCAACACTCCAATTTCGATTGTCCCTTGGATGTACTGATTTCCACCCACAAAAATGACGATTAGGTTACTGCATCCAATCAATAAAATCATGAGCGGGAAAAACCACGCCTGCACTTTGACCAAATCCATATTTTTATCGTAACTCTCTGTGGCTAGTGCATTAAAATCCCCAGCTGCTTGCGCCTGAAGGTTATACGATTTAATTACGGCGATCCCACTAAAGCTTTCCTGCGCATAGGAGGACATTTTGGACAACATTTCTTGCACCAAAGTGCTTTTTTGATTGATGATTCTACTGAGCTTATAAATGGTTACCGATAATATGGGTAAAGGGAGTACGGTGTAAAGGGTGAGTTCTGGAGCAATACTTATCATGTAAGAGATCACTATGATAAAAAGGGCTACCGTATTGATGCTGTACATAAACGCCGGACCTACATACATTCTTACTTTTCCCACATCTTCACTTATGCGATTCATCAAATCTCCCGTTCGGTTGTTTTTGTAAAAACGCTGGGTCAAGCGTTGGTAGTGCCAAAAAACCTCATTCTTTAAATCAAATTCGATATAGCGGGAAACGTTGATGATGGTTTGACGCATCAAAAAAGTCAAAAACCCTGAGGCCAAAGTAGTCCCTACTATGATTAAAATATTGACCAATAAGATCTGTTTGATGGTCGAGAGGTCGCTGTTGTCGGATTGTAAATAATTTTCAACGGCCGTTAGTGAGTTTCCAATCAAACGGGGTGCCACCAATGAAAATATGCGGGCAACTACGGTAATTAAAAACCCCCAAAGCAGTTTGGTGCGGTATTTATAAAAGTATTTATTGAGGTAGCGAAGTTCTTTCATGTGTTGACCCAGCAAATGTAATCAAATGCTACCGCTTAGAGGAAAAGCAGCATGAAAGTTTTCTAGGAGTTGGGCTTGAGAATCACTTAATTGATTTATTTTTGTGCCAATAAAGTTCTGAAACATGCTCACGAGACGTCATATACGCATTAAAGTTATGCAATCTGTCTATTCTTTTTCTCAACGAGAAAACGGTAAACTCGAAGAGGAACTCAAGTTCTTTGACGCCAGTGTTTCCCAATCTTTTGAACTCTACACTGCCCTTTTAGGTTTGATAAAAGCATTGATGGACTTGGTGCAAGACCAGTTGAAAGTCCATGAAAAAATTGGGTCTGTGGATGTTAAATACCAGCATTTAAAGCTCCTTTCAAACAACAGAGTAATGTTGATGATTCAGCAGCATGCGGTATTGGAAAAAAAATTACAATCGAAAAATACCATCAAGTGGGATTTGGAATTTGTTTTTTTAAAAGAATTACTTCAAAAAATAACTTCAGATACTGCTTTTAATGACTATCAAAAAAACACCGATCCCCAATGGGAGGATGATTTGAATTGGTTTTCTAGATGTTTTAAAAAGCACATTGCCTCCTCAGACTTTTTATACGATTATCTGGAAGATCAAAACCTTACCTGGATTGATGACCTGCCCTTAGTCAATACGTTTTTATCTAAAATGTTCAAACAGCTTGCTCCTGATCAGCATAACAGTCTTCCGTTTCCGGAGTTTGTCAAAAACCAAGAGGATATCGTTTTTGGCCGACAGCTTTTGGAAAAAGTTATTGTAAAAGACGAAGAACTGCAAAAAGAACTGGAAGGAAAGACACCCAATTGGGACCCAGAACGCATTGCCCGTTTGGATGGCGTGGTGCTTAAGATTGCGATAGCAGAATTACTGTATTTCCCAAATATTCCTACCAAAGTGACCCTCAACGAATACCTGGAAATCATCAAAGATTATTCTACACCCAACAGTAATAATTTCGTAAACGGGGTGTTGGATAAGTTGGTAAAAGAATTTAGTCTTGAAAACAGGTTGAACAAAATCGGGAGAGGCTTGTTGTAATCAGTTTTTTTGTTACTTTTGAACTTCACAAAACATATGTTATTTATGAAAAAGTTTTTAATTTTTAGTTCAGCTTTAACGTTCGTTTTATTTGTTGCATGCCAAGGGACCACCGCCAAAAAGGTAAACAGTTCAACGACTGCTTCCTCTCCAGCTACCCCATCAGCATCTAGCGCTGGGACTGCAAAAACTACTGGAGTTCCTGTGATGACATTTGATAAAACGTCGCATGATTTTGGAACCATAAACGAAGGAGATAAGGTAACAACCACTTTTGGATTTACCAATACAGGGGATGCTGATTTAATCATAGTAGACGCCCGAGGAAGTTGTGGATGTACCGTACCAGAATACCCCAAAAACAAAGCAATTGCTCCTGGTGAAACAGGATCCATCGTAGTCAGTTTTGATTCAAGTAACAAGCCCGGTATCCAACAAAAATCGGTTACCCTTTCTGCCAATACAGCTTCAGGAAGAGAAATGTTGCGAATCAAATCCAGTGTGACTCCTGATCCGGTGAAACAGCAACAAAGAGATGCTCAAGCCAAAGCACGTCAATAATATTTAAAACAAAATCAATGTCAGAAGGTCTTTCAGGTCAATTACCGTTTTTACTCTTAATGTTGGTGGTATTTTTCTTTTTTATCATCTTACCCCAACAGCGTAGACAAAAAAAAGAGAAAAACTTCATGCGTGACATGAAAAAAGGAGACCGTGTCATCACGAAAAGTGGGATCCATGGAAAAATCATGGAGCTCAATGACAAGGATAATACTTGTATTTTAGAAACGTTAGCAGGAAAGCTCAAGATTGAGCGTTCGGCGATATCGCTGGAAATGAGTTCAAAATTGAACCCCCCTCCAGCAAAAAAGTAAGTCAACATCCCGCCGCTTTTGGCGGGATATTTTTTTGCCATGTACAAAAGAATTCTACAGCCTTTGTTGTTTCTTTTTGACCCTGAAAAAGTACATTATTTTACTTTTTTCTGGATAAAATGGCTTTCAAAGATTCCGGGCATACCTTCCTTGATTCGCTCATTTTATCAAATAAAAGCTCCCCATATAGAACGAGAGGTTTTTGGATTAAAATTTCCAAATCCAGTGGGTCTGGCTGCAGGGTTTGATAAAAATGCGGAACTTTTTAAAGAACTTTCCAACTTTGGATTTGGTTTTATTGAAATCGGAACCATTACCCCTAAGGCCCAGCCAGGGAATCCCAAGAAAAGACTTTTTAGGTTGAAAGAGGACGAAGCCATTATCAATCGAATGGGCTTCAACAATAAGGGAGTTGAAGAAGCGGTCAAAAGATTGAAAAATAATTCTCAAGTACTCATTGGAGGCAATATTGGTAAAAACAAAGTAACTCCCAATGAAAAAGCAGTTGAAGATTACACGGCCTGTTTTCATGCGCTGTTTGACTATGTGGATTATTTTGTTGTGAACGTTAGCTCACCCAACACGCCCAATTTAAGAGCATTGCAAGATAAAGAGCCACTTACGGATTTACTCGCTAACTTAAATGCACTCAACAAGAAGAAAAATACCCCCAAACCGATTGTATTAAAAATAGCCCCGGACTTAACCGACGAGCAACTGGATGACATCATCGATATTGTAATTTCCACTAAAATAGAGGGAGTCATTGCAACCAATACCACCCTAAGTCGAGCTGGGCTTCAATCCGCAAACCGTGAAGAGCTAGGGGGATTGAGTGGTAAACCTTTACAACAAAGAAGTACAGAAGTGATTCGGTATTTGGTTAAAAAAAGCAACAATGCCTTCCCCATTATCGGTGTAGGAGGGATTCATTCTCCAGAAGATGCCCTCGAAAAATTGAATGCAGGGGCTTCTTTAGTACAACTCTATACAGGATTTGTATATGAAGGACCTGGGTTAGTAAAGCGCATACTCAAGTCCTTATAGTCTTTCGCATTTAAAAAAAATCAATCTCGAATTTCAACTTCTCAGTCAAAATAACTGAAGGACTCTCCCGATTTTATGTTGAGAAGGGTCTCATAGATTAGTTTGATCACATTTTCAACATCCTCACGATGAACCATTTCGACCGTGGTATGCATATAGCGTAACGGCAGTGAAATCAAGGCTGAAGCTACTCCGCCGTTGCTGTAAGCAAAGGCATCGGTGTCCGTACCCGTATAGCGAGAAGAAGCCATGCGTTGAAAGGGAATTTTCTTGCTTTCGGCTGTTTCTATAATGCGTTCACGTAAGAGATTGTGGACAGCCGGTGCATAGGAAATTACCGGTCCTTCACCGATTTTAGTGTGACCTTCTTCTTTTTTATTGATCATGGGGGTGGTGGTGTCGTGACAAACATCGGTTACGATAGCAATATTAGGCCGTAGGGTCTGTGTGATCATTTCGGCCCCTCGCAAGCCAACTTCCTCTTGTACAGAATTGGTAATGTAGAGCCCAAAGGGGAGGGTTTTTTTGTTTTCTTTCAACAAACGGGCCACTTGTGCAATCATAAAACCTCCTGCGCGATTGTCTATGGCTCTACACACAAATTTGTTTTTATTGAGCACATGAAATTGGTCGGGATAGGTAATCACACAACCTACATGCACGCCTAATTTTTCAACCTCTTTTTTGTCTTTGGAGCCTATATCGATAAATATATTGTCCAGTTTGGGGGTCTCTTCTTTTCCGTTTTTACGCGTGTGAATTGCAGGCCAACCAAACACTCCTTTAACGATACCTTTTTTGGTATGTATATCCACGCATTTAGAAGGTGCAATTTGATGATCACTTCCCCCATTGCGAATCACGTAAATCAGTCCCTCTTCTGTGATGTAATTTACATACCACGAAATTTCGTCGGAATGCCCTTCAATGACCACTTTATATTCAGCCTTAGGATTGATGACTCCCACAGCCGTGCCATAGGTGTCTGTGATAAAAGTATCTACATAGGGTTTTATGTAGTCCATCCATATTTTTTGCCCACTGCTTTCATAGCCGGTAGGGGAGGCATTGTTTAAATACTTTTCTAAAAATACAAGTGCTTTTTTATCTAATATGCTCATAAACTAAGGTTAAAATTTAACGAATTTCAAAAGTAAGAATAATCTTAAATAAAAGTCACTCACCAAAATAATTTGTACTTTTACCCACTGATTTTTTTACCTAAACTTTTGCACTACAGCCAAGACTCAATTTCTAGGCTACATCAGTTAAAAAATGCTTGCCATCCGTATTGTACTTTTTTCGTTTTTACTTGTACCGTATTGTCTTTTAGGGCAGCAAGATAGTCTTGGTATTGAAGAACCCATGCTCTATAAGTTTGAAACCGATTCGATTCCAAACTCAGGAATTCGATTAAAAGAAGTGGTTCTTTTTCAACCTTTGCGCTTCAAGAGTATGAACGAGTTGCGAAACTATGTCATTCTGAGAAACAGAACCTTGCGTGTTTATCCTTATGCTAAATTAGCAGCCGATCGTTTAGACACCCTTACCTCTCGATTGGAAGGAATAGAAAAAAAGAAACAAAAGAAAATCTACATCAAACGTATCGAGCAATTTATTTACGATGAGTTTGAAGAGGAATTGAAAAAATTATCGCGCTCACAAGGCCGTATTCTCATCAAACTGGTCCATCGGCAAACGGGTGCCACTACGCACGAGTTAATCAAGGAGCTAAGAAGCGGTTGGAAGGCAATGGTCTACCAAACTACAGCCTCTTTTTTTAAGCTTTCTTTGAAAGACACCTACGATCCCGAATCCATTTATGAAGATTTTTTAATTGAAGATATTTTACAGCGCGCCTACGGAGATGGATTAATTGAACTGGATCCCACCGCACTTTCCTATAATTTGGACAACCTGTATACGCTCTGGAAAGAGACAAAAACTCCGCTGGAAAAGAAGTAAAGACACTGCCCCCAAACCCGAGGGGTCTAGCAACAATTTTTGGCAAAGCCAACCCCTTCCTTTTTTTTAATGGGAAACGCATTTTTTTGCTCTTTTATTAATCATTTTGCGGTTAAAGTGAACAGCCTTTTTCATTTCTTTAGCTGAGGAGAGACTTTTTTTTTGTTAAAATCCCTCCTCAAAAAGCAAAAAAATCATAAAAGTTTCGAATAAATTTTGATAGTTAAGTTACTGATTAGGTAGAGTTTTGTGGTAATTATTAAATTAATTTAAAAAACAATTAAGAAACTACTTGTAAGAACAAAAAAGGGTTTTATATTTGCATCCGCT
>Ga0181557_1000265_pt1 | contig 69192 bp, 35 predicted proteins | sample 011ome_23_FD_148632 | JGI IMG/M metagenome (GOLD analysis project Ga0181557, IMG submission 148632) | Coastal salt marsh microbial communities from the Groves Creek Marsh, Skidaway Island, Georgia - 011506CT metaG (spades assembly) | ecosystem: Environmental > Aquatic > Marine > Intertidal zone... | reverse complement strand
ATACGTATTCGCGCATTTAAGTGTACAGAGAACGTACCATTATTTTAGGTCGAGTGTTATTAATGTTGTGTGTGTTCTCGCGAACAAAAAAAATGTGAAGAGAGAACGAAAGAGAAAAAGCAGAGACGAAAAACAACAGAGACAGAGAGAAACTCTGCCCGAGAAAAAAAGAAGCAAAAAAAACAAAAAACGAGACAAAAATTCACTCTTTTTCACTCTCTCGACCAATTGGAGGTGTTTGGTGTGCTTCAGTAGTAGTACGAATACTAATAATACTACGAATAACAACAACAACAACAACAAGAAAGGCGTCTGAACGCTGTAATAATTCTTCTCAAAAGCGCTCTCGAAAGAAGCGAAAGAAAGAAGCGAGACAGGGAAGAGAGCGCTTTTTCGTACGGAATAAGAGAGACTAAATAAGAGAGAGAGAATTCGAAACGTTTTCCCAGGGATTCGATTCTTCTCGTGGTATTCGAATTGGCTTCATCAGAGAACGAGAGCAAAAAAGACTTTCCACGCGCAGTAGTTTGAACAACAACAACAACTTGTTGAAAGCAGAAGTAATCAGGAAGCGGTGGTTGTTTCTCTCTCTTTGCTCCGCGTTCAAGAAGAAAAAGACGGGATAAAAGCGAAAAGAAACGTACCGTAGTTTTATACATTTCGGCGGCGAAAAATGGACCGGGATGATTGGATTCGACCGCCGAAGAGTGGAGAGGTAAACAACAACACGAGCGTCATCATCGCGAACGACGAGAGCAAAAAGACTTCGACGCGTACGAAGACCAATCGCGGTATTCGTCGTCGCTCGTCTTTGCGGGTTCTTGGTTCCTCGAGAACCCGATCTGGATGCGTTTTTAAAACGCGTGCCTCGAAAGCCACGTCACAGTCGAATTCGTCCGTATCGTTTTCTTCGTTTTCTTCTCAACCTTCTTTTTCCTCTTCTTCTTTAACAGCGAAACGACGACGACAAAGACCCGCGATACGAGGATACGATACGATACGATCGAAGAAAAGTAGTAGACCACGCGAAAAAGAACAACAACAAAGACGAGAACCAGCGCTTTTCTTTTCATCCTCGTCGTCGTCGCTTTCGTCGTTACGGACGCCGTCGGAGGAGGAGACCATCCGCGAGGAGGACGTTTCGCTGAGTTTAGTAGAAAACATCGAGAAAGACAACGCGTTCTTTTCGCCGTCGTTTAGCGTGGACGAGCTTACGCGTATTTTTCACGAAGGAGGTCATCATCCGGACGACGATGATGATAACACGTTCGATAACCATTTCTTCGCTGACCTGGATTCCACTCTTTTTTCATCACCTCGTTATTCTTTCCCTCCATCTTTCTCACATTTGTGGAACGACGATAAACATCATCAGATACTGACGACGCGACAAGACGCAGAAAAAAGAGCGGAAAAGTTACCGCCCGGGTTTGCTTTAGCCGGATTACCTGGATTTCCGAACGAGTTACACGTCTTTAAAGGTATTCCCGCCCCGATTGGTGCCGATGTGAGCGCGGCCTCGTTATGGGGGGGTGGAGCAGGTAGTAACAAGCGCAAATTAGATAGCAAAGATAGCGTAGGAGCGAAGAAGGGTAGCGCGGCGAGCATGAAGAAGGCGGCCAAGATGATAAACGCAGGGCCGAAGCGACCACCGAGCAGAGGTGGTGCTAAAACAGACACGCCGCGTAGTAAGAAGCAAAAGTTAGCGTCGCATAAGTCGTTACCGGCTCATGGCGGCATGTTTGATATTCCCGATATCATGGGTTCCGATATCGCCCGATACCACTCCATGAACGGCGGCATGCACGAACTCCCACACGACGTGCTCGGCTTAACCGAAATCGAGCGGCAACAGGAGTATTTACTCACGCAACAAAAACTCCGAACACCCGCGCAGATTCAAGAAGAGAAAGAACAGAAGATTGCGCTGAAGAAAAAGCTCGGCGAGGTACAAGCTTTGGTGGAAAGTTTAGAGACGAGAGCCGTGGCGGTGGCGAACGAGCGCGATAAAAAGTTTGAGAAGATGCACGAAGACCAACAAGACTATCAACAAAAAGACGAAATGCGAAAGAAACACGCCGCGTTTAGAGTCATCACCACGCAGAGGACGAAATCTGGCGCGAAATCGGAGTTCAAGGAAGGTTTCGAAGTGTTGCGATATCGCTCGTTGCTCGACGTCGTCCACCGTCAATGCTTAGCCGCGGTGAGACAAGTCATGTCGCACGATTGGGGTGGACCGTTCCGCATGCCCGTCGATGCCGTGGCGTTGGGTTTGGCAAACTATCACACGATAATTACCAATCCGATGGACCTCGGAACGATTAAAAAGTTCATCGAAGACGGCGGTAAATACGAACTCGCGAAAGAGGTTCACGAGGACGTCGAGTTGACGTTTAACAACGCCATGAAGTTCAACGCGGAAGGAACAGATGTGCACGTGATGGCAAAGACCTTGTTGGCGCTTTGGCACACGAAATACGAAGGTATCGTCGCGCGAGAAAAGGAAGTCGAGGAAGGTTTGTTACTGGACCGAGACGCGTGTATCGCCAAAGCCGCCGCGGCGGCGTCGAAATTAGAGTATCAAACGATTCAAAGCGAGTGCCAAACGATCATGCAAGCCTTGGGATTAGCACAAAATCAGCTATCCGACCTCGAATTAAAATCGATCGTTTTGTTCAAACCGATGACGGCGGACGAGAAGAGCGCGTTGGGCGACATCTTGAAGAGCTTGACCGCCGAAGACTCGGAGAAAGCGAGACAGATTTTATCCGACGGGCCGACGAAAGAGTACGATCGCCAAATTCTTGAGGCCGAGGCACAACACAGACAACGATTGAACGCGAATGTTGGCGCTACTTCTGAATGGGACAACCACCCGGACGAACGGCAGATGTACGTGCCGACGACGGCGACGGATATTACCAGTCGAAGGTTGCAAAGATTCACGAGGATGGTTGCCCGAAACAAAGTCGCGCAGAAGGAAGGTTGGTGCGGAAATCCTCTTCCGGAGACGAAGAAAGAACGCGTGATTGAAGCATTCGGTGGCGAGAAGAACGCGAGCGACGACTTGTTGGTGGTCTCGTCTCCGTCCGCCGCGGTAAAAAAAGAAGATGAAGAAGAAGAGCAAAAAATAGAAGAAGAAGAAGAAAATAAGAAGGAAGAAACTACCCCCGGGGGAAAAGGCGAAGGAGAAGGAGAAGAGAAGAAGACGACAGAGTCGGACGACGGCGCGGAAACGACGACCGTCGACGGTAACGGTGGCGCTGGTGATGATGTCGCGACGGAGGACAAGAAAGAACCGGTGGTTGCTCCTCTAGAGGCGGCGGCGAGTGTTCAGATCAAGCAAGAGAAAGCGGGCAGCGGGAGCGACGGTGCGACGACTATAGGCCAAGATCCACTGCATGCGTTCGCGTTGACGCTTGGTTCGGACAGTAAAGCCGTCCAAGAAGCTCAACGACGACGAGAAGAACACAAAAAGCACCTGGAAGAACACAAACAACGCCTGGAAGAAGAAAAAGCGCGCTTGCAAGAGCAACAGAAGCAGCAAGAGCAAGAACGCCAACGTCAAATCGCGATTCAACAACAGCTCGAACGAGAAGAAATGCTCAAACAACGCATGCTTGCGCAGCAAAAGAAAGCCTCTCTCACGCAGTTCGACTCCATCATGGACGGGTTCGATCCGGGACTGCCTGCCGGAGGGAACAAGAAGAAAAAGAAGAAGAAACCGGCCACGCCTTCTAACCCGACGCCGGCGGCGCCAGCGCCTGTGCCAGCGGGACCCAACCTCCACGCCCTTCCACACCCACAACTCGACGACGACTTCGAGCAGAATCTGCGAGGCATCGACGAGCTCGGCGACGCGGACGACTTTGACTTTGACGCTCTTTTAGGAGAGAACATATTCTAAACGACCGCTCGCGGCAAAAAAATTGTACTCCTCCACGTCGCGCACATCGCGCGCGATATATATCATTATTTTTATAAAGAAAACAAAAGGTCATCAACCATACACTAAGAAAACCACGAGTTGTTCATTGTTGTTGTTGTTATTATTATTATTACACACACACACACACACGCGCATTATTCGCGCAAACACATATGCGTATATGCGTTTTTCCTTTCGCTCTTTTCTGGTGTATTTTCTTCATTTTTTGCAGAATTTTCACTAAAAGTTTTGCTTCCGTGTGTTGTTCAAATCGATCAAAATCTCTCCTTTTCCCTCACACTAACTCCTCTGAGAGACTCCTACAGAGTAAAAGAAAAGAAAAATGGACGCGGCGACTCACGGATTACAGATGGATTTACGCGCGCGACAGAAACGCGCCGTCGTGAGAATGTTCGACGACGTTTTGCTCGAGAGTACGCGTCACGGGGCGCAACTGCGTGATGAATTCGGAGGAAGATCACATCATCATCACGGGGACATTCAGTACAAAATCTTAATCCTGGACAAGTTCACGTTCGATGTCATCGCACCTCTCTTAAAAGTGAACGAACTCAGACAGCACGGCATCACGTTAACTTTACTGTTAGAGAGCGAACGCGAGCAGATTCCAGACGTCCCGGCGGTCTATTTCGTGCAACCGACCGCGAGAAACGTGCAAAGAATGTCGCACGATTTGGGCGAGAACTTGTACGAGAGTTATCACTTTCACTTCACGAGAGAACTGCCGAGAAGCGCCTTGGAAGAGCTGGCGACGGCTTCGGTGAAAGCCAACATCGCGAATCGAGTGAAACGAGTGTTCGATCAAAACTTGGATTTCGTGAGTTTAGAGCGCGACGTGTTTTCAATCATGCGACCGGACGCGTTTAAGAAGTTGAACGATCCGAAGAGCAGAGGCGAGGACATCGAAAAGTGCATCGCGGACGTGACCAACGGTCTGTTCGCGACGGTCATGACTATGGGGCAAGTGCCGGTTATTCGGTGTCCTAAAGGTGGCGCCGCGGAAATGGTCGGGAGAGAGTTGGAAAGCAAACTCAGAGATTATTTGGGGAGTAAAAACGGGAGCGGGTTTGGGCAGATGCCGCTGATTGGCGTCGGCAACGCGAACGGCGCAGCGGCGCAGCAAATGGCGAGGCCGATACTCGCGATTTTTGACAGAAACTACGATTTTACCGCCAGTTTACAACACGCGTGGCACTACGAACCGTTAGTGCACGACGTGTTGCACATGAAATTGAATCGAGTGGACGTGAAGCCGGATAAAAATGCCGTCGGCGCGGACGCCAAGACGAAATCGTACGCGTTGGACGATTCGGATGATTTCTGGAAAAAGTATAAAGACGCGCAGTTTCCCAAAGTGGCCGAAAGCGTAGAGGTGGAGTTGGCGGAATATAAAAGAGCGATCGCGGAAGTCAACGCCGCGTCTGCATCCGCGGCGAATTCCACCGGGGGCGACGACGCCGACGATCAAACCGGCGCGAGCACGGCCAAGTTGACGAAAGCGGTGGAGTCGTTGCCGAAATTACAAGAGCACAAAAAGTTAATCGATAAGCACACGAACATTGCCACCGCGCTGTTAAAAGAAATTAAACAAAGAGGTTTGGACGAGTACTTTTCCATCGAGGAAGATTTCTGCAACGGCAAAGGCGATTGGAAAGCGGCGTTGAGTTTGTTGAGCGCCACGGGCAGAGGTTCCGCGAGCGACAAAATCCGCTTAGCGTTGATACTGTTGCTCACCTCGCAACTGAACAGTTCTGGAAATACCGGTAAAATCGACGACGAGGCCATTGAAGGCGCGTTGAGAGCGAGCGGGTGCGAAGTCGGCGCGTATAACTACGTCAAAAAAATGCTCTCGTTGAATCAACAGTTACAACAAAACAAAGGCGGCAACGCGAATAGCAGCAGCAATAGATCTCAAGCGGATATTTTAGACTGGGCGGATAGATTATACGGCCAATCGGTTGATTTAATCACGAAAACAGCGAAACACTTGTTGTCCGGCGAACGACAACTCCCCATAGCCGCCGCAGTCGAGGCGTTATTAGCGAACCAACCGTCTTCTTCATCTTCCGCGGACGTCGGCGGCGACGCGGTCGTGGATACTTTCGCCTACTTTGACGCGAAAGCGTCCGCTTCCCAACGCGCGAGCGTTCCTCTTTCAAATCGATCGTCGCACCAAGACGAACACGCCGGTGGGTACGCCTCTGCCGTCGCCTTCGTCTTGGGCGGCGGATGCTACGCCGAAGTCTTGGCGTTGCGAGAACTCGCGCAAAGAGAGCGAACGAACGGACGCGCGAAGAGCGTCTGTTACGGAGCGACGGACATGTGCGGCGGCGACGACTTCGTCTCCGAACTCGGTGAAATTGGTGGTGGTAGTAGTCGTAATAGCGATGGAGCTGCGAAGTAGAGTGCAACCGACTCCCGTATTTACATTTTTTTCTCCTCACTTGTTCTATTATCTCTTCACTCTTGTTCCTCTCTCTACTACACGCGAAAGAAGATGAAGAAAATGAAGAAGAAAAAGAGAACAGCAACAGCGAGAACACCAAAAACGCCGCGCTGCTTCCTCGTCTTCCTTTTCCTCGCGTTCGGGAACACCCTTTCTGGGATTCAATCGTTTTCGTATTCATCGTCGAAAGATGAAGAGAATCATCCGCCAACGCCGGACACGATGCGAGATTTCATCATCCCGTTACCGTCGCCGTTTTTCTTCACCAGAACGGCACGAAGCACCGAAAAAGACCAAGAAGCAACGCACCGGTACGAAACGACGACGAACGGGCTCGGTTTTGGCGCTTCGTCGTCGTCGAATCATCAACAAAAGCAAGTGCAAAAAATCGTCCACAGATTGCTCTCAAAAGAGGAAGACAACGAAGAAGGAGGAGAAGGTTTCGCGCAGACGTCGATGAACATCGTTCGAGACGATGTAAAGGCGAATTTTTTCTACGGGTACGCGGAATCGGACAAATGGTACGAGCGAGAACAGATTGGTAAAGAAGAGTTCGGCACGGGGAAGATTGCGGACACGAAACATCACGTGATTAAGACGAAGATTCGAACGACGCAAGAGTTGCAATTCGGCGCGACGGTGGTGGAACATCCGGATCCTCCGGGGATGGCGAATGATGGACACGGGGAACCGGAGAAGAGTTTGAACGCGAAGCAGGAGGCAATGAGAATTTTAGAGGCGCAGAGGAGAGCGAAGGAGGAGTTATTGGCATTAAATACTATGAGGACGACGACGACGACGACGACGAACAGCGTCGAGACGGAGGAGAAAATAGCGGCGAGAGAAGCGAAAAGAAAAGCACACGCCGAACAGGTGAAACAGAAACGAAGAGAAAAGAGACGCTCGAAGAATTCGTTCCAAAACATGGAACGGTTTAAGCGAGACGCGATCGTGAGTGGCGAACGAATGGGGTGCGAATTGTGCGATTCAATCGCGATTGAGTGTTTTAAAGAGTTGCGGTGGAAGTATTTGATGGAGAGAAACGCGTTTAAGAATAACGAGTACGAGCCGGCGGAGAAGGCGGTGATGTCGTGTCTGGTGAGCAAGTGCGGAGGCGTGACGGCGAATCCAGCGAACGCGATGAAAAATCGAGCGGTGGTGCCGGTGCCGAAACCACCGATGACGGATAATAAAAATAATAACAGAGAAGATCCACAAGAGGAGCAAAACTTTGGATTGGCGTCGATTGAGTTATCGACGATTCGAGCGCCGATGACGCACTTCGATTCCTACGCGTTAACGACGGCGTGCGAAGAGGCGTTTGATGTTCAAACCCGGAACGATGTGGCATCAAAAATAGCAAACGCGTTGAAGGATTTACGAGACCGAGATGAATTCGTTCGCAGCGAAAGAGCGAGACGAGGCGAGATTACCTCGAAAACGACCAAAAAAGATCTGTTAGCGGAGGACGCGATTGGCATCAACGCGGCAAAGCTTGGATGCGCTTTCGTGTGCGAGTTGAATAAAATGCACGTAAAAGACGAATCGAAAGAAGAAGAAATAGAAGAACAACAGTGTTCGTCTGGATTTAGCAAAGAAGAGGGAGAAGGAGAAGATGGACAACCGCCCCCTCCTCCGAAGTGCGCCACTCCTGAGGACGTGCAGGACACCGCTGCAAACGACTTTGACGACGACGACAACGACGACGATTACGAAGAGGATGTAAACTCGCGCGAACGCCACGACGAAGACGCGAACAGAAACACCCGCGACGCGCATCCTCCTCGATTTTTCACTCGCGCGCAGCACTCCAAAGCCCGTTTCCTCGCTCGAAGCGCGTTACGAAAATTAGGATGCCATCGATCCAGCTCTGGATGGTGGTCGTACGAAATTTGCTTCGAGCAGAACATCACGCAATACCACGCGACGTTCGACAACGCTCAGAAACGAGTCGTCATCGACACGAGCACGCAATCTTCCCTGGGTACTTTCAGCGCCTCAGGCACCGAAGCGCGATTACACGCGCTTTACGGCGGCAACGATCATAGTCATCGACATCAACACCACCAAAATCACCACCACGCGCCGGGACGCGACGGTGAAGACGACGCCCAACTCCTCGTGGACGGATTCGTCCCTGACAAAGCGTTCCTCCCAGGCATGACCAAAACCTTACCCGGATACGTCGTCGCGCACTTGAAAGGCGCTTATTGCGACGCCATAAACGCCCATCGCGAATCCGTCGTCCTTTACGCCTGTTCCAACGACTTACAAACGCACGTCAAAGTTTACGAACAAAAAACGTGTAAGTATATCGTCGTCGTCTTCGTTAAAGAGTTGTGCGTGTTTAAACACTTTCAAAGAGAGGAAAACGTTTTGATTCGAGCCGTGAAGTAGTACGATGATACGTCGTAGCAGTAAAATTAGAACTTAATTTATTGAAGAAAAAAGTCGCCAGAACAGAAAAGAATATTCACCGCTGTACCAACACCGATGACATCGAGCAAACAAGGCATATTGGAAATCACCATCGTCTCCGCGAGCAAGTTAAAAAACACCGCCTACCTGGGCAAAATGGACCCGTACTGCGTGGTGTTCTTTCTCGGCGAAAAGACGCGGACGAAGACGGTTAAAAACGGCGGAAGTAATCCGGTTTGGGAGGAAAGTTACAAGTGCAAAACGTCCTCAGATATCACCGACCAGACGATAAAACTGATGATCAAAAACGAAAACAGAATGCTCTCGGACGAAATAATCGGCGTGAGCGAGATGTCCTTAGGGGATTGTTTTCGTCTGGGGAAGGACACCATCGACGCGCCGGTGTTGAGCGCAAAGACGAGAGAACGAGTTGGAGATGTGCGAGTTCGGTGCGAATTTCGAGCGAACGAAAGCGACGCCACGAGAGTGGAGAAATCGATGGAGAAGATGGTGGCGGAGAAAGTGAAAGAGGTGGTTTCTTCGAAAAGTAACATGACAATTAGCGGGAGCATGGATAAGTTGGTATTAGAAGAAGAGAAAAAACCGCAGTATAGAGTGAATAAGATTAGCGAAGCGGTGGTCGGAGCGAACGAAGGCTGGTATTAAAATATCTCTTTATGCGAAGAACTTTTTACAACGGTCTCCCGAACAACTTTTTAATGCCAACGTCCGGGGTATCTTGCTTTACCAACGACTCTCCGACTAAGATCGCGCCACACCCGGCGTTTTGCACCACGTTGACGTCGTCGATGGTGAAAATACCGGATTCGCCAACCATGACGATGTTTCTCTCCTTCACTTCCTTGCCTAACTCCGTCGCCATTAACTCTACCGTGACGTTTAAATCGACTTTGAACGTTCCTAAATCGCGGTTGTTGATGCCTAATAAGTCGATTTCAAAGTCTCCGGACAAGACCCGTTTCATTTCGCCGTACGTGTGCACTTCCAACAAGACTTTCATCCCGACCGAGTGCGCGATTTTCGTGAAATACTTCAAATCTTGGTTATCCAAAACCGCGGTGATCAACAAAATCGCATCCGCGCCTCTCGCTCTCGCCAAATAAATTTGATACGCGTCCACGATGAACTCCTTACACAAGAGCGGACACGTGACCCCAGCTTCTTTAATCAACTTTAAATTCTCAAACCCGCCTTGGAAAAATTTCTCGTCCGTCAAAACGCTCAAACACGCCGCGCCGCCTTCCTCGTACGCTTTGGCGATTTTCACCGGATCGAAGTTCGGTTGAATCACCCCTTTCGACGGCGACGCTTTCTTCACCTCTGCGATTAACCCTGGTTGTCCTGTTTTTTCCATTTGATCTATAATCGCTTGTTTAAAATCCAACACCGGAGGCGCTAACTTCACTTGTCCTCTGACTAAACTCAGCGGCATTTTTTCCTTCATCAACGTCAACTCGTAATCTTTATACCAGACGATTTCTTCCAGAATATTCCTCGGTTTATTCTCCTCGTTATCGATTCGTTCGCCTTCCGGTGTTACCGCTTCCATCTTAAACGCGAAGCGTTCGGAACCCATGCCGAGATGTTCCTTATGGCCCGCCGGTGGTCTTCGGCGAATGGTCACTTCCCCGGTGTCGTCCATCACCGCAGCACCACCTGCGGCTTTAATTTTCATCGTCGGTGGTCTTCTTCCTCCTCCTCTGATAGTAGATGTCGATTTACTCGTAGTACGAACGGTGTTGAAGACGTGTTGATTTTGATGCGAGGCGGCGAACATGACGACGAGAATAGAAAGATGTGTTGCGCGTGTGATGTGTGCAAAAGGATAAAATTCTGAGGTTTTTTGAAGCTGGAAAGAAAGAACAGACTCATAAGAAGAAGAAGAATACGATAGAGTATACTATGAATGATGAAGAATAAAGAATGGTATAATGATAATAATAATAATACAAGTTGTCTTTGACGTAATAATAAACATAATAAACATAATGAGAACAATTTCTTGTTCAATTCTTCTTCTTCGTTAAGAAGATTTGGCCGCGCGAACCAAGTCGGCGTACATGGGGCACCCCAAATCGTGTTCCAACGCATTAGCGAACTCGTCGATATTCCAATCCATGCCGCGACCTCCGGTGATTTCGGCAGACTTGAACAAAACGACTCTGGCGCCGTCGCCGAGTTTTCGGTTGGAAAACTTTTTGTCTAATTCGCGTTTGATGTTCAGAAACGGAGTGACGACGATCGGGATCGAGGCAGACGCGAACGGGACGTTGAGGAACTGGAGGAAGAATAAGCCGCCGTCGTATAAGGAGTCGACGCAGACGTCCACGTAGACGGTTTCTAACGGCGCTTGTTCGATTTGCTCGTCGTCCGAGGAGGTATCCGAGATGGATGAGATGGAGTTCTCGTTGTCGTTCTTGAGAGAAATTCCCCCTTCCCTTCTCTTGCGTGCTTCGAGTTCGTAGTGCTCCATCTCGTCGGACGCGTCGAGTGGCATCTCGTCGGACTCTTTCATCCACATCGCGTGGCGAGCTCTTTCGGTTTGACGAAGCTTCGACAACGGCAGTTTGAATAAAGCAATCGAACTTCCGCTTTTCTTTTGCTCCGAATTCTGCTGATCATCGCTGCTGTGCATGAAGATCTCCTCGACGTCAGCCTTGCCGTGTAATCGAGCGCATAAAGTTATGTTCTTCAAACTTCTTCCGTGGATTTGGATGCGAGTTCTCACGCCCGGCAAAACGCACATCGGGGAGACTGAGATGATTCGCGGGTACGAGTGCGGAAATCGAGATTGCGACTTGACAGTCAATGCGTTGATGTTAATGTCGTTGTTCGTCACTGCACCAGATGGCAAGCCAGCGCGCATGTCCGTGTACGCCGTCTTCTTCGCTCGTCCAACGCCAAAGGAGCATTTGATCGGTTTGATCTTCTCCGCGACAGCTCGAATGGGCATGTTGTCCGGCGTAAAACCTCTCCACACGGAGCAGGACATCACGTCGTTTCCTTTTCCTTCTATGCGAACGCTTAAATCGTGTAATTCCCCGTTTGAATTGTTTGAAACGACGACAGATTTTGAGTGAAGATCTTTCAATTTTTGAAGAACTTGCGTAAACTCTCGATCGACTAATCGGATCGTTTCCGCGTTGCGCTTGTACGTTCCGCTCTTTCTCGTGTACGGAAACAAAATATTTCTCGCCGATAGCGCTGGTTTGAACGCAGAAAATATGGATGTCTCAGATTCACTCCTTCCACCAGATGTCGAAGGAGGCGGCGGGTGAATGACGACGTGCGTGCCGTCCATGACGGTGCACTCTTCTTCAACCGAACGGCCGCACAACTCTCCGATGTAGTCGTAACGCTCGTTTGGCACGTCGATGAACGACAAAGCTTGTCGGCTTCTCAGATCAGTACTTCCTATATCTAAAACATCCCCGTCGGAGCCGTCCTTGGAAGTATTCAGCGAGGACGGCGGCGAGTCTCTCAAACGTTTACTTCTACTTTTCAAGTGAATACCAAAACCTAAAACTTCGAGAAAGTTATTATCCCCGGTGTAGTTTGAGTTGTTGTTGTTGTTCCTGGCAGGAGACGAAGGAGAATTGGTCTGTGACCTCGTCCTCCTTCGCGTCACCGTCCGTGTTACTGCTACTACGGGTGTTGCTGTCGTTCTTCTATCGTTTGCTTTCCTCCTCGTTGGCGAAAGGGTTGGCATTTCTTCTTCTTCTTCTTCTTCTTCTTCTTCTTCTTCTTCGAGAACTTCCTCTTTCTCTGCATTTTGTTCATCGCCGGTGAAACGCACTCGATCAAATCGACTCTTCTCCCTATCGTATACGATCGCCGTCGTCGCCAAACTAAGATTGATATACTTCTTGGACGTACCCGTTGCGTTGACCACGAGGTACATCAAGTGCATCACCAACGGCGTGAAGAATATAAAAGCCATATATTGCGGTGAGCATCTAGAATACATCTTCGCCGTCACGTCCATAAACGTCTCAAATTTGTTCTCAAACCACATTTCTCTCACTTCAGGCGCCGAGAACTGAAATAAAAACGCGTACACCGTAGCCATGATGGAGTAAAAGAACGAATACTTCAAGCTCGAGTACCTCGAAATAGTATACTTGCCGATGATCAGAGGCATAAACACAATCGCCCCAAACTGAACCGAGGAGAACTCGTGCGAGACTGGCCCGTACAATCCGGCTAACGCCAATGTCACCTGCGGATGTCTCAAAAACGTCTTGATCATTTGTCTCCAAAAATATACTTTTTCCTCGTACTCTGCGTCGTACTCGAACTTCCCTCGCGCGCCGATTCGTTTCCTCACGCCTAAACACAAAAACGCCAGGTCAATCGCAAACTGTAACGGTACAAACGTCATCAACATGTTCTTCACGTACACCGAATACATTTCTGACGTCAAAAACCTTTTCTCATCCGGGCAGATCTGTTTCACGCCGACGATGGCAATTTTCGTTTCCATAATCAAAACGCAAAGGAAGTACATCACGAATGATTTCAAACGAGGATCCCACGCGATCTTATCAATCGTCGGTAACAATTTTAAGAACTTGAATCGAGGAAGAGTCAAAAAACCAACACCACCACCCTGGTTATTGTTCTCGTTAAAAGCACCTTTAGGCGCGGAGTTTTGTTGCCGACATTCCTGATCGCGTCGCTGAAGATCTTCCTTTTTCCTCGTCGTCGTTTTTGTCATCATCGCGGGAGGAGGACGAGGAGGAGGCGCGTCGTACAAAGACTGATGGTGCATCCCCGCGATGTCTTTCCTCTCCATGATCGCATGAATCCACCTCTGAAAATTCTCCTTCAACTCCTTCGCATGTTCTAAAAGCACCGAATGTGATTTCTGGTGCTCGACATCACTTTGCATCATCATCATCGCGTCGCCGTCGTTTTCCTCGTACGATCCTCGCATCTTCTTCTTCGTTTTTGTCGTCATCATCACTTCTGCGGCGTTGTTCTTCTCCTCACTCTCCGTCTTCTTCGTCAACAAAGTAGTATTCGTTTTTCGGTGGTGGTGGTGGTGTTCCAAATCCTCGGCAATTTTATGATGAACTCGTCGTCTTCTCCGCGTTGTAGTTGTTGTTGTTCTTGGTAAAAGTGGTCCGTTGCATTCCTCCCCGTCGTCTTGTTTCTCGCCTCCTGAAATTGGTAACGGTTGCGTTTCCGACGCGGTCGGGGACGTTTCAAACATCTTCTTTACGGATTAGGGAAGCTTTGACACAGTAGACAAGAAAAAAAGAGGACAGACAAAATTGAAACTCACGTGTTCTTCAATTCTCTCTTCTTTCCTCTCTTTTCCCTCCTCTTTTCGTCTCGCACGCACTCTCTCTCACACGCACACACGCTCTCTCTCTTATTTGCTCGCGTTGTTTTCCGTCGTTTACGTCGTTCACGGGTCGTTTATAACGTTGAAAAGAAAGAAAGAGAGAGCGGCTTTTCAATTGCTTTGTTTTGACCTTTTCCTTTCTGAGACGGGAGTTCTATTAAAAAAATGTCGAAGAAAGAAGGTTGTATGGACTCTTCTTTTAAGAGGAGAAAGACCAAAACTTCTTTTTGATTTCGACTCTCGATTATTAGGGTTTATCAGCAGAGGTACTTTTGAAAAACAGAAAACAACTCGAAGTCGTCCTCCTCAAAAGCACAACACAGAACAACAACAACAACAACAACAACAACAACAACAACAACCACAAAAATTGAAGAGAAAAAATGACTTTGACGATGATAACGAGCACGAACGCTGCTGGCATTCACAGAATTACTGCGAAGAACAATTTCATCAGCAGACGAAGAGGTGGTGGTTTTGCTCGTCGCGGAGTGAATAATAAAGAAGGTGTTTCTTTCTCCTCCGCGAGAACGAATGCGAATGCGGGGGTTAGTGTCTTCTTTCCATCGTCGATTCAGACGACGACGACGAGAGAAGAAGTGAAAGACGTAGTGATGAAAGAAAAAGTAGAAAAAGAAAACAAAGGCCAGGCGATTTTAGACGTATGCAAGAAGCAATCATCCGTGCACGTGTTCACAGTCGCCGCGACGACCATGGTGGATAAAAAAATGGTCGCGCTGATAACGCAATCCGTGGCTTCGTTTATCAAATTGTATTTACTTTTACTCTTCGTGCGAGTTCTTTTGACGTGGTTTCCGAACGTGAACTGGATGCGTCAACCGTGGACGATGCTGAGACAAGTGACCGATCCGTATTTGAACCTGTTTCGTAACTTGATTCCTCCGATTATGGGGCAAATCGACTTTACGCCGATTCTCGGCTTTATGGTTTTGCAGTTCTTGGCGAGAGTGTTGAGCACGGATCCGAGTTTGGGGAGGTTTTAATAATCGAATCGAAGAGCAGTATGTCTATTCCATTTTACTACTACTTTTATATATATATATATACAAAATACTTTACAGCGCGCGCCTTGTATTATTAATTAAAAGTTTGCGAACGGGTTGTTCCCCGGGCGCGAAGGAGAACCTTCCTCCTCGTCCACTACATTAATTGATTCGCCGCCGCTCTCGTTTCCTTGATGATGATGCTCTTTTGAGGCATAGTTTTCTCTCAAGGATGTTGGAGCTTCGTAAGGAGAGGGAGAATCTGCCATCACAAATTCGTTGTTGCTGTCGCCGTCGTCGTCGGCAAACGCTTGGAACCGCTGTGCCCGCGGTCTGGCGTCTCGAGAATTTTGGAATAGATTCTTCTTCACGCTCGATGAAAATGCGTGCAAACCTCCGGATATGGTCGCCGTTCCACCGTTCTTTTTATAGTACCAATACCAAATCGATGTCATAACGGCTAAGAATAACATCACGGTGAAAAATATAGCCGCCGTGTGATTCGTGTTGTCTTTCATCGCGTCCTCGCTACTACTCTCTCGAATAATCCAAAACGAATCCAAAACGCGGTTTCCGTTCACGGCGTCGATGAATCTTCCGAATAAATGCGTCGAATTGTGCGCGTGCAAGTCCACGAAGCCGTGTTCGTACACCACTTTTTCAGTAAAAAACATGTTTACGTCGTTCTTGGTAAACTCCGCGCCTCCGGTACCGACGACAAAACTGATTGGATACTCCGGTTTTTCGTAAACGTTGTTCAAATTTTCGCTCACAGTTTTCGACTTCAAGGAACACTCAGTTTCAGTCAACTGGGATTTGAGCGAACACGAACGCTGATAGGCGTGATTGTGGCCCCAGAACACCATATCGACCTTAAATTCAACAAACATCGGCCACAAGTGCTCTTGGATTTCCTTCATGACGGCGACGTCCGAGCTATCTTTCTTGTTCGCCGAGGCTGGCGCTTCCTCCGCGTAACTCGAATCCACTAAACCAGGTCGATGGCCGACGACAATCAACCACGGCGTCTTCGTTCGATCGAATTCAGTTTCCAAGATCATCCGCAACTCGGCGTATTGGTCGGACGACATCGAATTGAAATCGACTTCGGTATTGATCGAGACGACGAAAATGTTCCCGATGGCGACGCCAAACCAATCTTTCTCGGCACTTTTTCTTGGCGTGTTGAAGAGCGCGTTGGACATGACGCCACACTCGCCGCCGGAATCGTGGCCGCCGTATAAATCTCGCGTTCTCCCAGACGCGTGCGCGTCCCATCCGCTCTCGAAATAATCAAATTCGTGGTTCCCGCTGTTCACAAGGAATGGGATTTCATGCGCAAACTTCGAGCTCATTTGATGCAAAAACTCGTCCCAGACGCTGATGTATCCAACCGCGTAGGACAAATCGCCAAACAGAAATACCGCGTCGATCGGGTGTTTATTCGTATTGTCGTTGGACAAATCATCGAGCGATTCGGCGACTTGTAAACCCGGTTGTCCGTACTCCCTCCACGTCTCGCTATCGTCGGTTGTCCCGACGCCCATATCTGCAAATAAAGCTAACGTCGTGTGCGACGCGCCGACGACGGGTAAAAACTTCCCCTCGTAGACTCTCGTCGACTCTTTGAAATCGCTGATATCGTCGCCGAGTTGGTACTCGAACGCTCTTTTATTATCCACTTTGTTTTCAATTTCCGCGTAGTGTTGATACCCGCTGTGCCTGTACCCAAACGCGTTCGCTGGTGCGCCACAAAACTGGTCTTTCGTCACCTCTACCGCGGGTTCGGACGCAATCGTCGGCTCCCAATTTGCCTCTCCCACGTATCGCCACCGAACTTTCGCGTTTGCATCTTTCCTCCCCGACGTCCACGTGATGGAAACCTTTTTCTGATCATCACTCTTCGTCACACCAATTCTAGGGACAATGGGCTCGTCCTTATCGTCTTCAAACGTAACTCTTTCACTCCTCGCGATCGGTTGCGAGTCGCCTAAAATATTCGCCCAATCCGAAAAGTTCTTGTGATAAATAGCGTGCGTCGACTGCGGGTCGTTGGAGCTGAACAAGACGAAATCAAAGTCCTCACGCATTTTGTGTAAATCAAAGTTTAAACCGCCTATCCCGGACGCTACGTATGCGTTTGAATACTTCTCGACGATTGAATATTTCACCGGTGCTGTTTCATTGAGCATCGAAGCGTTCGCCGGCGAATACACGCCTACCCAGTGCCTCTTGAGAGTCTCGGACGTGTAATCCGTTCTTGAATCATTATTCAACACATCTATTGGCACTGTAACAGTGACGGTAATCGGAGTTTTATCCCCACTAATCTTTGTCTTCTCGGCTTTTATGGTCACCCCGTCCGTGGAGTACGAGTTTCCGTCCGGGCCATAAGTAGGATCGATCGGTAAAGGAGACTGAAACTTTCGAATCCCGGAAAGCGCGTTGTGGGAGTTGACTCGACCGAAATATTTATTCCTTTCACGTTCATCATCAGTTTCCAGCGACAATACCGACGACGATTCAAACGAGGAAGCGCGAGATGTGAGAAGCGTCTTTGTGAATCCTCCAAAAAGGGAGAAGAAGAGGAAGAGAAGACTTCTTGTCGTCATCATCTGAAGGTATATATGATGTGTGGTGTTTGTTGTAACGACTTTACGACAGATTTTCAAAGTAGTATGAACACGTTTACGAGTACAAACTCCGGCTTAATGAAGCCCGAGAAACACATATTACAAAACGCAATAAGTACTACACCATTTTATAGTATTACACTCTCTTCTATTTAAACGACTATGTGCGCGGCAACTTTCATGCTCTTCCTAAAAATCTCTCTCACGTTCGCCTCGATTTTCTCCGTACCGATGCTCTCTTTCGCGTGTTCGACCATTTTCATCAACTTACCCGTAGGAATTGTACTCCCGGTGTCGCTTCCGTGTTCGCTGAACTCGAGGCAACTGGAGGATAAATAGGACGGTAAGCCTTGCGCCATGAGAATGGTGTCGCAGGCGGATTTGGTATCGTCTGGGAGGACATCGATGGTTCTCGAGACGTATTCGGAGAGGAGGAAATCGAGTTCGGTGTAGTCGTCGTCGTCGCTTTCGTCGTCGTAGTCTTCGAACAGGTTTGCGTCGTTTTCATCGATTTCAATGGATTTAATGACGTCTCTTTCTTCCGACGAAGTTGAGGGGGAGGAGTTCGTGGTGACGATGACGGCGAGTTTACGTCCGCGTTCTGGCGCCGATGCGATCATTTCGAGGACGACTCGAGCCATTTCTTTGTTCCCGTCCGGGATTTGTCCAGTCGCTCGATCGACGCCGAGTAACACGTCCAAATCGTCGATAATAATCGCGGACAATTTTCCTTTGGCGGCATCGTCGAACGCATTTTTGATGGCATAGACGACCGAAGAGGCTGTCAAAGACGGGTCTTCGACTTTTTTTAATATGTCGTGCGCGCTGATTATTCTCGCGTGCGGGTACTTTGCGTCCGTGACGGCTTTACACGCCAACGTCGTTTTGCCGCTGTTTCTCGCGCCTCGAACTTGAACGATAGTTTGCGCGATACCGCTGATATTGTGTCCGTCGTTTTTACCTCCGCCGCTGTTTCGTAACGTGACCAAAGTTTCCGTGAGTTCATCGAAGGCTTCGGTTTGTTTCTCTAGTTGGACAAAGTTTTCCGGGACGATGTTGGCGACTTCCTTCGCGTCTTGCTTCATGGCCGAGACGAACTCTTTCATCGCGGCGATGAAATCGTCCATGGTAACTTTCGGGTTCTCTTCCAGTGAGGAAGAAGAAGAAGTGTCGACTTGTGCGATGTCGTCAGTCCCCATACCTAAATGTCTCGCCAACGCGTGACTGGTCGCCGCTCTCACTAAACCTTTCAATTCCGCGCCGCTGTGGTTCTCGGTCATCTGCGCCAACCGTTCCAAATCCACGCACTCGCTCAAAGTCCCGCTCTCTTTCATCGATTTCGTGTGAATGCCTAAAATCTGTAACCGTCCGTACGCATCCGGTAAACCAATCTCTAATTGCAACTCCAATCGACCCGGTCGTAACAACGCTTTGTCTAACAAATCTCTTCGATTCGTAATGCCGACGACGAGCACGTTGTTCAGCGTCCGCATCCCGTCCAACTTTGTCAACAACTGGTTCACCACGTTATCGTGCACCACAGACGCGGTCACGCCTCCCGAACCTCTCGCTTTGCACACCGCATCGATTTCATCGAACACAATCACGTGTAACTTACTCTCTTCGCCTCGAATTTTATACTCCAATTCGGCGTCCGCGAACAGACCTCGGATGTTCTCCTCGGATTGACCGACGAACCTTTGCAAAATTTCCGGTCCGTTGACAATTTTCGGCGGGTGCGCGTGCAAAAGCTCACCAAGCGCTTTCGCGACTAACGTCTTCCCAGTCCCGGGAGGCCCGTGCAACAAAACCCCTCGCACGTGTTCCAACTCCATCTTCTTCGCCACGATCGGGTCGATCATCCTCGACGCGAACACTCGTCGAAACAACGTCGCGAAGTGATCGTCCAAACCGCCGACGCCGCAAAACGCAAACGACGGTAAGTTTCTCTTCTCACCTGAATCGTCTTCGATACCGTTGTTATTGTTTTTCTCCTTCTCTTTCTTCAAAATGTCCAACAAATGCGTCTGCCCTATTCGTTCGTCCTTCGGTTTCTCTTTGATGGTGTTCGCACTCCCACGACCGATTCGGTTGTCCGAGGCTTCCGTTTGCGCGGTCCCTTGCGCCGTGGCGGCTCGTTTCATCGGTTTCGCTTTTGGTTTGTTGTCCCCCATGAAATCATCGATCGGGGTGATTTCCGAGGGCGTGCCGCCACCGATGACGCCGAAAGAATATCCCGCGCGTGGCGAGGATGACGTCCAGATTGTTCTCTCATCGTTCCGACGATATCTTTCCCGAAACGTCGTCGTCGTCCTCAAAGTCGTCGTTTGATGACGACCACCGCAAGAAGCCGACGACGACGTACACGACGACGTAAACAAGAACGAATGCGAGGAATACTTCTGAGGAGCGTCTTTTCCCAAGTTCTTCTTCTCATTTTAATGAGATATATAGTATGTGTGTAATACTTTTATACACAAACGCGTGTGTAAAATGCACAAACAATAAGTGATGTGTTTTGTGTGCACTCTCTCCGTCGAAAAACGACGAAAAAACACCGCTTAAAAACAACCACCAAAACAGGAATGCGCACCAGGCATTCATCAGGCGATGAAAAAGGAGATGACGTGTTTCATCATCAGATGTTTTTTTGAACAAAAAAAAAAAATTTCACAAAAAAAAATGAAACGCTTTCGACCAGTTTTTTTATGCATGCATATTTTGTTCTCGTACGTATTTCAACCTAATTAGTGCGCGGACGACGGATCAACCTCGATGCCTAAATTCCTCTTCATGAACTCGTACGCGGTCCAACAAATAGCCGCGGCTGGAACGTGGAAGAGGACGCGAGCGGTAGCGCCGGAGAACAAAGCTTTTGCGCCTTCGCGTTCGGCGACGTGTCGAGCGACTTTGAAAGCGTTGGCGGACGCGTAGACGCTTCGAGACGACGACGAGAGCGGCGGCGCAGTCGGCGTCGGCGTCGAAGATGTTGTTGTTGAAACGCACAACTTTGGATCGCCTCGAACGGCGCACGTTTGGTTCGCCGTCGCCGTTTCCACGGTTTTGCTCACGTCGCACCCCAAGGCTACCTCGCAGTGCGTTTGCATTCGAGTCTTGACGACGTCCATCGGCGTGGTCAAAAACCCGGCGATGCCTCCCGCGAAACCGCCGGCTAAAAATTGCGTTCGAAAACCCTCGTCTTCCTCTTCAATCTTTAACGCTCTCTTCGCGCTTTCGTATAAACCGACGTGAATGGCCGTGAACGGCACGTTCATAATCAACGTTGTCGGATACGATCGGTATAAAACGTGCGCGCCTTCGTTCCTAACGATTGTTCTCAGCGCGTCAAACGCGCTTTTAAACTTTCTCGTCGCCGCAGGCCCGGTGGTATTGCTACTACTACTAGAAATACTATTCATACTAATTCTACTACTACTACTGCCGCCGCCGATACCTTCCCCGCTCATCGCCTTCACCTCGCTCGGACAGTTCCCGCCTAATTGCATTTGCATCCTCTGTTTCACCGTATCCAACGGCGTTTGCACCGCGTCTCCTACAATCGTCGCTAACGCCCCCGCGCTCGCGTCTGCCACAAACTCGCCGTACGCTGATGACGATGATGATGATGATGATGATGATCCCATCGGGTTTAAACGAAACATCTTCTTCCCGTACTCGTACGTGGCGAAATACACCGCGTGCGCCGGCCCAGCCCCTAACCCACCAGCGACGACGCCTCGATACAGACCTTTCACCCCGTCGGTTTTCAAGATCGATCGAATCGCGTTCGGTATCGTGCTTTTAATCATATTTATAGAACTACTCGTACTGCTTCCACTACTCGTTAAAGAAGAAGACAAAGAAGCAGAAGAAGAAGAAGAAGACGCGGCGGCGACCAGTTGCATTCGCGTCTTCACGGTATCCACCGGGAACATCACCGTGTGTTCCATCGTCCCGGCGAACGCGCCCGCGAACATGTGCTGCGTGTATTCCATCGACGACTTCGTCTGTTGTTGCGACGACGACGAAGGAGTAGTATTCATGGTGGTGTTCGTCGTCGTATTCATGCTCGAAAAAGAAAGAGCTCGTCTCTGGGAAGAAAGAAAGATGAGATTACTCTGTTGAATGGAGGAAAAGAATGCGTGACGGCGATGATCGGTGGTCCATCCAGAGTTTAGGGTTAAAAAGGCAAACAAAAACTTCAGCTGTGTGTGTTGCCTTTTTTTGGCCGAAAAAATAAAAAAGACTCTCATTTCGCGTTCTTTCTTTTTTCAATCGCACTGACTGACGGCAACGCATCACAACAAAACGCATATGTTTTTTGGAAAAGAAAAAAAAAAGAAAATTGCTCATTTTGAAACTGCCGTGGGAGTAGTGTGAGAGTGTAACCACCTCGTTACCACTCTGTCGTTGTTGTTGTTGTTGTTGTTGTTGTATAAGGAGGAGGAGGAGGAGTACTACTCTACGAGTACTACTGTTGTTTCGTGCGTGTTCTAACTGCTGCTTTTGTGAGAAGAGAGCGCATTTTTGTCGTCATCATCAGACGTAAACAACAACAAAAATTCATTGAGAACACATCATCATCATCATCATGAGCGACTCATCTGATGAATTCGACGACGAGTTTTCAGTCGCTTCTGCGCGTCATCATCGTAAGAAGAATCATCATCAAAAAGAAGAGAAAGAAGAAAAAGAGGTGAATATAAAATATCCGTCCGAGTGTTTCTCTCTGTGTGTTCTCTCTTTGGCGTATTGTTACGTCGGGTGCGACGCAACAAAACTCGCGAGTCGGTTTGCGTTTCATCCACCGAAACCGAGTCATTACGAGTTGAAAACGACCAACCGAGGGACCAGGTACCCGACCATTTCTCAGTTTCATCCGACGTACATGCACAAAAACGCGGACGCGAGAGTGGCGAGCAAAGCGTTCGCCTCGTTTCAGTGCTACGAGATTCCTTTTTTAGAAGAGGGAGAAGATAAAGGAGAAAAAAAGACTTCGTCGAAGAAGAATAGTATATGCGTCTTCTTCCGACCGGCGCCGAGAGACGCGAAGCGAGCGAGGTTGATTATTCACTCGCACGGAAACGCGATGGATTGTGGAGGTGGGTTTGAGATGTTAGCGGAGATTGGGGATCAGTTAGACGTGTCGATTTTAAGTTACGATTACAGAGGGTACGGGAAATCGGGAGATGTATACGACCAGCCGACGGCGGAGTCGTGCGCGGAGGATTTACGGAGAGTCGTGGCTTGGGCGACGAAAGCGAGAGGTTTAGTCGGTGGACAAACCGGAGATTATAATCGAGATCGGTTTGGTTTAGACGATATCGTTTTGTGGGGGCAATCGATCGGGTCTGGACCGTCCACGAAAGTCGCCACGGAAAAAGAGGTTGGAGGATTGATTTTAGAGTGCGCTTTGGCGAGCGGTACGAGAGTTTTAATCGGCGAAGCGAAGGAAAAACACGGGATACTAAGCCCGGTGAGATGTTTTCGAAAGTGTGAGGTGTACGATAACCAAGGTTTAGCGGTGAACGTGAAGTGTCCTGCTTTAGTCATGCACGGTATGAAAGATTTCGAGATTCACCATTCCCACAGCAAGTTAATTTTCGACAAGTTGCAAGCGAGAGGAGATTCTAAAGAGAGGTTTAAAACGTACGCGTATTGGTCGCAAACAGCCGGTCACGACGACGTGTTTTACGACAACCCTCGCGAGTGCATTCGACAGGTACAAAAGTTCGTGCGAACGTTACCGACCACCGAACGCATCCAAAACGCGATCGCATCGTCCTCTCGCGCGGAGAAAGGTTTATCGGCGGACGATTTAGCCAATCCTTCTCTCCTCGGTAGCGAAAGAAGGCGAGAAAATAAGGAGAAGAAACCGTACAACGATAAGTTTAATCGCGTCAATCAAGAGTTGTTTTACCAATCGCCGCCCAAGAAACAACACATGAAAAAGTGATTGTTGAAGGTGTTTTCTTATGTTTGTGCGCATTATTTAGTGGTAGTACTTAGTAGGTAGTTTTATATCGTCGAGTGTTGTTTTACTTTCATATTGACAAGCCACAACCTCAAAACTCATTTTTTTCATCTTCTTTCTTCTCTCTCTCTCTTCTCTTTCATTATTCTAGTACACTCATACACAATTCACACATTCAATAGATACGTCACTATTATTATTATCATTATTTTATTATTTATCTTATTATCATTATTGGGTGGAGACGACGGCTTTGTTCATCAACAACGGCGAATCTTCGCCAGCGTTTTGGTCGACAAACTTGTTCGCCGCGGACAATTTTCTCGCCTTTCGCGCGATACCAGCGACAACCGCTAAAGTTGCCGCCATGGCACCAGCTAAGGGAGCAACTCCCGTGAACTCTTTTCCAGACGGTAAAGTGTCTCGCATTTGCTCGTCCCACATTTTAATCATGTCTAATTCCGTGATGGTTTCCTTCCCGTTGGCGATTGCTTCGCCGAGCTGCGAAGACAACGCCGCGGAGGAGGTTGACGCCACGCCGGGGTTCTTGCTCGGGTCGCGTCTGTATTCTCTCTTATAATACGAGCCAGTCGTGCACGTCTCGTCGCTACCGAGTTCCGCGCCTCCGTCGTCGTCCGCGTGTCTCACAACCGGGTAGACGGATTCGAAGAGCAAACCGCACGTGGAGAATCCATTCTCGTCGTATTGGTTTTCGTTCAACGTTACCGGGCCTTTAGGTCCTCTCTCTAATTTGAAGTATCCATCCTCGCCAAAACTCGTCCCGTACGAGTTCTTCACCAGCCAGTACGGCGTGTCCCCGTACTTATGGTCGATTCCCCAACCGACGACCAAAGCGGCGTGGTTAATGGACGCGATACCTCTCCCGGCCGGGCCGCAATCGTCAAACTTAATCACGCCCTCGTCGTACATTTGTAAGTTGTTGGCATTGATACCAATCGCAACTGGACCTTTTTCGTAGATAGCTTTCATCAACGCATCGTTACCTTCGGTTTGCGCGATATCGCACATCCCCGGTGTCGTCCATTTCTTCTCCACGTTCTCCATGCACTGCATCTCGTCTTGGTCTTCCTCGGTGAACGAGAGACCAGAAGAGGACAAAACGGAATCATATTTATCTTTCGACGCAATCCCGCCGCTCTCGTCCACGTACATATACGCCGTGTACATGTTCCCGGTATTACACCCGTGATCTCTGGAGTCGCAGTTCATCAACTGTTTGACGGACAAAATGACGATGTCGTCTTTGGTCATGACCGCGGCGCGAGCCGCGATGGAGTCGGCGGAGACGAACGCCCAGCACGAAGCGCACGTGTCTCGTTGATCGTGAACTTCGCCAACCAAGTCTCTCGGCCATCCTTCTGGCGGGTCGGTCCACGAAAATTCCTCCGGGTAGTTATCCACACCGAGTAAAGAGGCGCGATCGTTCGGAAGAGAGGTGGAAGAAGAATATTCATCGTCGCCGACACTCGAGGAGGACGAGTCTACGTCCTCGTCGCTCGTGAACATCTCACCTATGATGTTTTCGTACGAATTGTCATCATCGGAGGAGGCGTGCGATTCATGATGCCCTTCCTTAGCCTCGTTGATTATTCGGTTCGCATCTTTGTTGTTGTTGTTGTTTTGCTTCACTGCAGCATCTTTTCTCGCGTCTTGATTTTGCTGTTGTTGTTGTTGATTCGGTTGTTGTTGATTGTTGTCGTTGTTGTCGTTATTGTTATCCTTGTTCGCATTTTGCTTCTCGGCTTCTTCAACGACTAAAGATTGTTTCGATTCCAAAGTTGGCGCATTGACGCTTTCATCCTCGACCGCTTTCTCCAACTTCCCGAATGCCTTCTCGAACGACTTTTCAGCCTCGGCTGGAATCTCAACCTTCGGATCGTCCGGTTGTCTCCCAGCTCTGTTCGCAGCAATCTCCATCTGCTCTTTCTTCCAACTCTTATACGTCAAATGTTTCGCGATGAACTCTTCTTGCGTCAAATCCGCGAATTCCGTCACTCGCATCCCAAACGCTTTCCCGCTCTTCGCGTTGTGTTGGTTCATTTTCAACAAGTTCGTCTCGAAGATCTTCTCTCTCTTGATTGATTCCGAGCACGGTTTCTCAATCTCCGAAGGTTTGTTTTCCGGACAGTAGTTCTTGTCGTGCGCTCTCATGAATTCCACGAAGTTTTGTTTGTGTTTGTGTTCGTTTTCATCCACTCCCGCGAGTTGTTGTTGTCGTTCGCCGATTCGCGTTTTTTCCGCCGAAGCGCCATTTTTTGAATCTTCTTCTTCTTCTTCATCAGCTTTTTCTCCAACACCATTTCTGCCATCAAAATCGTGATTTTCAACAACGAATGAGGAAGGTAACGGCGCTTTCTTCGTCTCCAAATGAGTATTCATTCCTTCCCGATGCTGTAACTGCTGCTGCTCGAAGTGTTGTTGCTGTTGTTGTTGTTGTTGCGCGCGTTTTTTCCCACCACCGAACGATAACGAGGCGACATCATCTCCTTCCGAGGAGGATGATTTTTGCGTCTGCAGATCCCCGGCGGAGGAATGCGCGGCCTCATTTTTCTTCCCTGATAAAACTCTTTCTTTTCCTCCTTGGTTTTGTTTCACGTTATGTTTTAAAGAAGACAAAGAACTCGCTGTCGCCGCTGAAACACCGTTGTTGGTATTCGCAACTGTGACGGCAGAGATGACTCCAGCGCAGAGCATCGCTTTCTTCATTTCTTTTTGTTATTATTATAGATACACGCCCAGCAGCAAAGCGCGCGTGCAATCCTCTCTTTTTTTCTGATGTGTGTTGTCGTGTCTTTGAAAAAATGTGTTCGACAATAACTGTTTAGGGTTTTTGAAATTTTACTGAAAGTATTTCTCAGGAAACGTTTGACACACCGCGGAAAGGGATTGTGCTTTTGTCTCTCTTCCTCTTTCCTCATTACTTACTCGTTGTTAGAAACATCATCATGAACACGTTCACTGCGAATAACGAGAAAGAAACGCAGTCTTTACTCTCTCAGAAGAACGAAGAAGGAGAGACTAAGAAGAAGACTACTTCTGCGAAGAAGAAGAATGTTTTTCTAACCGTGGGCGGTCTCGCGGCGGTCGGGATTTTGGGATTGGCGTCGTCAAAATCATCATCATCGTTCGGGGGTTCCGCGGCTCCATTCACGAATGGAAGCCGATTAGGGCAAACGCAATCGACGATTCGCTTGTCCGTCGGGTGCTCGCCGCAGGACGTTTTATCGTTACTGCCGTTCGAACCGAAATCTTGGAGAGGTGCGCAGTTTATTCTTTTAGTATACGTGTATATCGTTTCGTCGTTTATATTCCTCGCGCGATCAAATTTTCTCTCTCGGAACCTACGACGAGTGAGAAACAGACCAAAGAGCTGCTTGACAACGAAATACGACGCGTCGCTGACATTTTTTCTACACTCTACTGTTATATCATTACATTCCAAATCATCATCTCAAAACAACATCAATGATGATAATAATAATATTAAAACAGGCAAAGTGGGCGCGAAATTCATCACCGCGAACATGTCCCCGAACTTTTCGTACGAGAACGCGATCGACATGCCGGAAGAAATGTGCGGCGTGTTTGCGGTTCCGCACGAACTCGCGCACGACGCTCGCTACGGTTTCTTTTTATACGAGAAAGCGAACCCGGAGAACTTTGTGTCCGATATCGGGGTCCAACCGAAAGGCGGGTACGCCGACATTGAAATCGTGGAGGAAGAAGTTCAGACTGCTGCCAAACCAGTCTCGAAGAAGGAAGAGAAGAAGCAAGAGAAAGCGAAGGAGATGAAGCAGAAGGAGGGCGAGTTTGAAGACGGGACGAAGATGACGCCGACGCAAAAAGAGTTCTTCGAGAAGAAGGCGACGCTGGCGCACAAAGAGTCCAAGTCCTCTTCCTCGAAGAAGGCGTCCAAGAAGTCTGCCGCTGCTGCTGACGAGGACGACGACAAAGAAGAAGAAGAAGAAGAAACAGAAGCGAAGAAATCTTCTTCTTCTTCTTCCAAGAAAGAAACCGCCGAGGAGAAGATGGTGCGTTTGCAACAAGAAAAGATTGACATATTGGAGAAAGAAGTCCAAGAAGCGAGAGAGGCGGACGCGGAGAAAGAACGTCTCGCCACCGAAGAGGAAGCGAAACACAACGAAGAAGCAGAACGAGAGAAAGAGCAGCTGGAGCGAGAAGAGTTTCTCAAGCAAGAGAAGGATGAGTTGGAGAAGGCGAAGACGCTCGCCAAGGAGAAGAAAAACGTCGGCGCGTTCTTCGATTGGGGATGGTGGTCCTCCTCCTTGTTCCACGCGGAAGAGGAGATTGCGCAGCAATCCAAAGAAGAAAGCGCTAAGATCAAATCCAGACGCGCGCTTCTTTCTTCCGCCCACAAACCGGTGCAAAAGTTGGCCGTGCCGCACAAGAAGACCGCCGCGAAATTGTCCGCCGAACAACAAAAGAAGGTTGAGGAGTACGACAGAGAAGTTTCGATGATCAAAAGCGCCAAGAAGCAGCACAAGGATGTTGAAATTTCCTCTGAAAACCCAATCGAAGTGGAAGTTGTGCAAGCGAGAATCGAGTACCCGGTGCAATTCATCTCTACCATGGCTTCGTGCAACACCAAGCACGAGTTGGAAGACACGGAATACTACCCGAGAAAGGGCGTTGCGAACCCGATGGGGAACAACGTCTTTATCTTTGGCGCGTGTCGCTCGGACGTGCCGCAGTGCGGCAACCCGGCGCAAAGGCACCCGGGGTCGTGCCAAGTGCCGAAACCGGACGACGATACGTTCAAGTTAGCCGTCAAGGCGTGCTTGGACGAAGACCCGACGGAAGGTAACTGCCACAAATTTGCCAAGCAATCCGAGTTTGGCGTTATGTCCATGTGGGACGTCTCCGAAGTCACCGACATGAGCGAAGCGTTCGCGGATCAAGACAGATTCAACGGCGATTTGTCGCAGTGGGATACTCGATCTGTTAAGTACTTCGACAGAATGTTTAGCGGCGCGGCGTCCTTCGACCAAGACATTTCCGCGTGGAGATACGCGGCGAAAAAGACGGACAATCACATGTTCGCCGGTGCGACTGCGTTCAAAGCCTCGTGGGAGTGCGGTTTTAGACCGTCCGGTTTACTCGACTTCCACTCGTGCACCTCCTCGAAAGTGATGGATGACATCGTCAACGGCAGAGGAGATGCGGCCGGTGCCTCGACTAGCAAAAAATCATCCTCCTCTTCTTTGTACAACTCGATCTCCGCGGCGAAAAACCAACCGATCGCTGCGGCCGAGAAGCTCTCGACCTCCAACAATGAAGCGTCGTTTGGAACGGAAGAAGCTGGTGTGTTGACCGATGCGAACATTATGGATGAAGTCACGGATTGTTTGCTCGCCGAACCGGTGAGAGGTGACTGCCACGGCCAAGCCTTTGGCCCGTTGTCCACCTGGGACGTCTCTCGCGTGACGAACATGGACCAATTGTTCATGGACCCGCCGAAATCAGTCGAAGGCGACAGACACTCCTCGTTCAATGGCGACTTATCCAAATGGGACGTCTCTAGCGTCACGTCGATGATTCGCATGTTCAACAGAGCGAACGCCTTCAACGGCGATTTGTCTCGATGGGACGTGTCCAAAGTTCAATCCTTCTCCGGCATGTTCAAGCATACGGATAGATTTAACGGAGATATCACCAACTGGAACATGAAATCTGCGAAGTCTGTGGACGAAATGTTCATGATGGCCTTAAGGTTCAACCAAGACGTCTCCAAATGGTCTTTGCCACAGTGCAGAAACTACGACAGAATGTTTGAATTCACTGGTGAGAACGGGTTCGCGCACGACATTTCCAACTGGGACATGCGCGCGAGCACGCACCAAGACATGTTCAGAGACGCGTTTGCGTTTCAACAAAAATTTACGTGCGCGGATGCCGCTCACGGTCCGGCGCACACGTGTCGACCGAATGCTAGTGCGGCGACTACTCCGTTGACGGCGACGAGACAACCGGCGGTTGCGGCGACGAAACAACCGGTGGTTGAGGCGGGTAAATTTGTTCCGCAAAGTGAATACGATCGCGTCATTGATTTGGGCGCGTAATCTCGTTCCAAGATCAAACAACAAACCTCTGTACTATTCTAACGAAATAATATTTAATTATAAAAATATACAAACTACTACTAACGTACTACTAATGAATACAACTTTACTAAACTACGCCGCGCCTAATTCGTTCACTGCGTCATTCGCTTGCAACAACGTTTTCACGTCTTCTCTTTCGGTTATAAAGAAAAGGCGTTTGGTACGATCTGCGATGACTCGGGACCAAAGCCACGCATCGTGGCCAGGTCGCGTCGCTCTTTCTATTGTTGTTGATGTTCTTGTCGCAGAACTTCCAGATTCGTCTTCTTCTAATACCGATTCCATCTCGTCTCTGAGCTTCGTCGCTTCTCTTTTTGAAATCAAGCTCAACGCGTCCAACGACTTCGACGCGCTCGTTTGAACAAAACATCCGCTCCTATTTTCCCTCTCTTCTAGCACGTACGCCACATCCTCGTCGTCTTTCGTTTCTGTTACACTACTTGTCTTCATCATCGCGCCGCCCATCGCAAACGACGACGACGATTCGTCGTTCAACCTCTCCCCTAATCGATCGATTAACCTCTTCAACTCTTCCTTCCATTTTCTCTTTTCCTCCTCTTCGCTGCTGCTCGATGTTCCGCGACGACGCCGTTCCGCGTCGGCGGCGACGACGAGTGGTGCCGTGTCGTCGTTTACGAATAACTTCTCTTTCACTTCTCTCTCCATCACGTCTCGTAACACCCGTAAGCGCTCGTTCCCTTGTTGTTGATGATGTTGTTGTTGTTGTTGTTCCATCTCGAGTGGATGTCTTCTCGACGACGAGGAGTCGACGGAAACTTCGACGACTGCCAACCAAACCGAGGAAAGGACATTCACCGCGCAGTAAAATTTCCCTCTCGTTTTCGCGCCGATGAAGGACGAATCAGACGACGACGATCCTTTCTTTTCCGTCGTCGTCTTTTCATCCTCCTCTTTTTCGTCGTCGTCTTCTTCTTCTTCTTCGTTTTCATCGTCCTCGCTCGTAAGAAACGTCGACATGAACGCGTCCAATCCGCACAAAAACGCGCTCGTTTCGCATTGGATTCGTTCCGAAGTTTCTTCGGGATAGAAATGAACCACGCGTTCGATTTCATTGTTTTCGTTGGAGATTGAACTGTCGTACGCGAAAACGTAATAAAAAGGTGACGACGAGGAGGAAGGGGAGGAGGATGGGATGGTGGACATGGTGGTTTGTTGGTGTGTTTGTGACAAAACGTGTAAATGTTGTGTGGAGTGATTTCATCAAACTTTACGAGTTTACGCGTCGTCCGGATCGGTTTCATCACGTCTCGCCAACGCATGGCCTCAAAACGACTTTTAGTACAACTACTACTAATATAACTACTTCTAGGGTAAGAATTTCTCGAGCGCGAAATGCGCGCATCCACCGACGAGGACGCCGACGAACCAGGCGCAATCGTACGCCAGCGCTAAACACTGCGGCAACATCGAAGACGGCCAGAGACCTACGGCGTGTAAAAATCCAGGCAAGTTTGCGAGGACGCCTACGGCGAAGGCGAGCATCGCTTTATAGTTGACGCCGTTGGTGAAGTAATACGAACTGTTCTTGTCGGCGGAGTATAAGTCTTCCAAGACTAAGTTTTGGTTTCGTATGAGGAAGTAATCGCAAAGCATGATTCCTAAAATCGGAGCGAGGAACGCGCCGTATCCAGTCAACCACACGAATATGTACGAGTTCGCGTCGCTGGTGAGTTTCCAAGGGAGACATAAGGTGCCTAAAATCATCGAAAGAATCGCGGACGTTCGAAAGGACAATTTCGAAGGGGCTAAATTTTGAATGGCATTGGCTGGTGCTAAAATATTCGCCGCGATGTTTGTGCTTAGCGTCGCCGTCAATATACCAATCGCGGCCAAAACGCTCGCTATTTTACCCCAATTGAAATGCGTCGACAACAACGATGTCACCACCATCGGATCAGTAATCAAATTTGAACTCGTGTTCAAAATGTGTGCGGCCGATGACGTGACCACTATCGAAGCGAACGCGAACACAGCCATCGCTAAAGGCATAGCAAACGACGCTTTCTCGAAACTCTCTCGCGATTTCGAAAACCTCGAGAAATCGCTCACGTTACATATCATCGTCGCCCAAAACGAAGCCGACGCCGTCGCCGCTTGGAAAAACGTTTTCCACGAGAAACTACCAGCGATACTATTACTACTCATGTTACTACCACCATCATTCGTCGCAAACGCAGAGAGAACCGATTGCACGACACCTCCGGAAGAAACGCACGTAAATATAAACAAGAGAAGCGTCAAAAACAGCAAAATCGGCGCCGCGAGCTTCTCGATCGTCTTTATGCTCTCCACGTCGTTCCAAACCACGTACGCTTGCAAGAGCCAAAATATGATATAACATATGCCTCCCAAATACGGCGACGATACACCCGATGCCACCCCGAAATCTACCGCTAAACTTCTCAAACAGTTCGCGCCCACCACCGTCTGAATCCCGAACCACGCGCTCGCGATAAACCCGCGACTCAATCCAGCCACGTTCGCGCCTTTCACCCCGAACGATGACCGCGCGTGCACCACGAACGGGATCCCGTATTTAACACCCGCGTTTGCTTGCAACACAATCGGCCACACGACGAATAAATTCGCCACAAACACCAGCAATAGCGCTAGAAAAGCGCTCAAATTTCCAATCCCCATGAGACTGGAAACCAGTTGCCAGGCGGGAACGCAGACGACTAAACCGACCCACAAGGAAGCGGTATCGAAGGTTGAAAACGTTCGATTCTGTTTCAGAACGGGAGATAAATCGTCGTTGTGGAGTGCACTGGATGCTTTCGAGCTCTCGAAAGACTCGACGATATCATCACGAGTAAACCCCTTACTCCCCGTCGATGATGATGAAGATGACGACGATGATGCGGTTGTGACTCGTCTTTTCGTCGTAACGAACTTTTCCTCGCGCGTTCTTCCCAAAACTGTATCCGTCTTTGTCTGTATCCTCGTCATTTTCTTTGAAACAGCGCGACGAGAGAAACAACAACAACAACTGCGACTACTCGTATAACTGCGACTATTTCTGCGCAGAGATGATGATGATGAAGACTTTACTCTCATCATCTGTATCGTATCCGATGGTGGTGTCATCAAAGTCATTTCTTATTAAAAAAATGCGGCTAAAATTTCTCTCTGCTGTGTTTTTTCACTCATCGACAGTCTCGAGAAGAATTTTTGAATTTTTCCCTCCGTGCTTCCTTCACTGCTTTTTCTGCTCTGCGAGAAGAATGGGAACGAACACAACACCTGAGTTCGGCTTTGGCCAAGACGACGAGGACGACGACGACGACGACGTGTGGGCGAACGTGGACGCCAGGTGAGTTTATTTGTTTTCTTGCGAAGAAGCTCTTTCTATTTCTCTCTCTTTCTTTCTCTCTTCTCATCCCTCGTTTTGTTTGTTTGTGTGTGTGTTCGTTCCGGGGGGGATTTTTATCTAGGCATCTGCAACATGTATTAAACTTACTCTCTGACTCTCAATAGTAACTTTGACTCCATCATCGAGCAAGCGGAAAAGGCGAGCAGGCAAAGAGGCGGTGGCACTGGAACGAGCGGCGGGAACGCGACGACGACGACGCAACAAACCGTGAATAATAATAATAATAATAATGTGAATAATAATCTCGTCAACATCACGCAATCTCAACAGCTGCAGCGACAGATGGGCGACGTCTCGCAACAACAACAACAACAACAGAAGAACAATACGAACAATTTAGAAGTAACAGACGCGCATTTTTTACAATCCCGATTACACGAGCTCGAGCGGAGACATAAAGATAAAGATGGCATGCTCTCGTTGCTCCGCTCTCGCGTGGAGCAATACGAGAAGGAAAACGCCAAGCTGAAACGGGAGGCGAAGGATGCGACGGCGGGAGGCGGACAAAGTGGTAGGATAGCGATCGCGTACGGTCATCAGCAACAATCGGAGGTTGCGATCGCGACGACGTCGTACGCGAACACGAGCGCGGCGCATCACGTTGCAGCGGCAGAAATCCGAGAGATGCGAAAAGAGGTTGAAAAATTGAGAAATTTGCTCGGATTTAAAGACGAAGAGTTGCAAGAGGCGCAGGAGAGAGAAGAGAACGCGAGAAGGCGGTCGAGGAGGGAGAAACAAGAGTTGATGAACGAGATTTACGGTTTGAGAGAGCAAGTAAAGAAGAGAGAGAATGAATTCGAGGAACAAAAGCTACAGAAGAAGAAAAGAAGCGAGGATGAAACTGGGACGGTCGCAGGGAACGAGGCGAAGCGAAGGAAACAAGATGTGGAAGGCGGTGGTGGTGGTTTGAGCGTATCGGATGCAATTAAACGGTTCGACAACAACAACGTCCATCAAAAGCAGCATTCCCTCAGCGTAGCCGCGAATGCTGCTACTGGTGCGACAAATCGACAAGCGCAACAACAGCAACAACAAATCAAGAACATGGATACGACAAAGACGATAGCATCGGAGCCAAAAGCAATGACGACGACGACGACGACGACGACGACGACATGTAAAGAAGTTTCGGACTGGCGACCGATGCTACCGAAAGCACCGAAAGGTTTGTTTGATCAAGCTTCAATGGCAGCTTCAGCGTTGTACCACTATCACGGTAATGCTACCAACAATAACAACGCGGACAATCAAAGAGGAACCTCGTCGAAGAAGTTTGCGTTCTTTTTAGATTCTTTTGCCAAACGTGATGCTTTGGTGTTTCTCGGTTTCCACACTCAAGCTGTTGAAAAAGGTGCCACGTTGGCGTCTTTGAGAAAGAAGAAAAATAGTAGTAGTAGTCATACTAATAGCAAGAAAGTCGGGAGCGGACTGCGCGATATAGAGGAAGGATGGGAGTACCACAGCGTGGCGATTGGCCGAGCGCTCGCTTCTGTTTTCCTCGACGATGAAGATCAGGGAGACGATAATAGCTATGTAGACGGTACCCCGAAGAACAGCGGATATAGAATTGATAGTATCAACGAGGTATTCAGTAACGCGAATTTCCTCATCACGCTTCTTGAGGCGCTGAAATCTGTCGCAGCGTTTGACGGCGACAAAGACTTGAATCCACCGAGGAACGAGTTTGCGGACGATAACGCCCGAGATGAACTCGCGGCTTCAGCAGCGAGACTTTTGCTAATTCTGCTTAAGAACGATCAAACGTGCTGTCGAAGAGTGATTGAAGCTCGGCGGCGCAACTTGCTCAGAAATCTCTCAACATCGCAACCGCCCCCAAGAGGTGGAGCTACTGAAGATGACGAAGCGGAAGATTCTGTAGAGGAAGATGACTTGATGATCACCGATAAAGCGACGGTCGCAGCTTCGATAACGACAAATGTTAGAGGTAACGAGAAGAGAAAGATCCTTCGCAGAAGAGTCAACGGTTCAGAGTTTGATGTGGCGAGCGCGTGCGCCGGTTCTTTCGCCGGCGGTTCATTGCTACCGCACCCGCTCTCAACCACTGGGAGAGTTTTCGTGCACACGAAAGAGCAAGTTCCCACAGAAGATTACATCACCGCTCCATCTAAGGGCGCGTCAAAATCGAAAAAGAGCGACGCTTCTTCGAGCGCTCCTTCTCGAAGCGCTACCGCTGTAGTGGATGAGAAGTTTGATGCGGTGGCGATTGTCGTTGATTGTTTGCGTAGATGTGTTGGCGCACGAGCATGGGAAGCTACATCGCCTCTCCTAGGTGCTCTCACTTGGTTAACCTCATTTGCTGCTTCTGAATTTACAAATGGGAGAGATGTAGTTGGTAGTCGCGTATTACCCGCGAGTGATTTGGTGATGACAATGGTTGCGTCGAGACGGGCGGTCCCGACGACAAATTTAAAAACTGGAGAAGATGAGATCCCACAATCCGGTGTTATCTCGGCGCCAAAGCAGTCACAGATTACGACTTCGTGTTGGTTGAACTATTGCTTGAAAGCAAGCTCGCCGCAAGATACGCGAATGGCATGCCTGTCTCTCATCCGGACGCTATCTACGTGTAAATCATTCCAAGACGCCTTGAACGAATATGCGGTGTTGAGCGATGTAGTATCTGTTTTGAGGAACGAAATCCCTTCGACGTCCACGAATATCATGGATATTGCGACGACGCAGGATCAAAATGCAACTTACATAAACTACACGTGCTCTCGATCGAGAGAGCTCGTCGATTTATCTTTGCGCGTCTTAGCCGCGTTTGCGCACTTGGATTGGAAAGGGTGGCCAAGAGTTGTTCGTAAGGAAAACGTTTTGGCCGCAGCGGCAAACACGGCGCTTTGGGAGATGGCGGTTCAGAAAGCTAAGATCAAGACAAGGAAAACGCCGTCGTCTAAAGTCGCGCCAGTTTCTGGGATCAACGCGAGAGTCTTGCGATATGCGCTCATTATGATTGCGCATATTCTTTCGATTACGGAAACGCAGGAATCTGCGATGCGGATGCTGGCGGAGAATGCAAATTTGAGCCGCATGATGGCTCGGTGTGCAAGAGGCGCCAGTGAACTTGGTCCAACAGAAGTGAAGATTGGTGCATTTGTTATGAAATGCGTAGAAAAAGCCGCGCGCACGCATTACTATTAAAAAATTCTAAGGTCGGGGTATGTTAGCTCCACGAAAAAATGTATGAGAAGAACAATCGTAGTAGTTGTCGTTCATCTTCAAATCTTCCGGAATGCAGTTCGCACCGTTTCTTGTAACCCTTGTAAACTTAGTAGAAACCCTTTCGTCGGTTTCACATTGTGCGTGTCGTGCTTCGTGTGCTGTACGTTCGGGTCATCGCAATAGCTACCAACTGGTGCACCTTCAAGATACGCAGCAATGCTCTTTAATATCGAGGCTCGACGACTTTTGAAGTGCGCTCGAACGAGCGCCTCAAACCCTACGGGTGGGCGTTTGATCGTTTGTATCATCGTCTTCAAGTTGAGAAGATACGCATTTTCTGAATACATGGCTGAGTTTCGAATGCCTTCTTCCGTTCCACGTTGTTTTTCGTAGCCCGCTTCGTTGTAATAAGGCTTATCGTTCAGCACTAACGCTTGGAGCGAAACTAAAACCTGCAACGCACTTGATGAACTGCTCCATCTTTCCGAATTTTCCTCCGAGTCCCACGTATTGAGCAACGACAGGCAGACTTTGCCTTCCTTGTACAAGTTTGGATTGAGTCGGTATCCGTACGAGTGATAATGAACTTTTGGAGGAACAGACGGATAGTTCTCGTCGAACAAAATGTCAAAGCAAAATAAACCGTCGTGGTAAGGCGTCAACGATGGTCCTTTGATCATCGCCCGCAAAACGTTCATTTTCACTTGCGACGATTTTACCCAAATTTCGTTCGCGGGCAAGCCTTTATGTAAGATTGACCATTCTTTTTGAACAGCTTTCTGAACTTGTCGCGGCAAATTCATTTGAGAACTCGAATCTCTGAGTAAAAAATCAGAAAAGCCGCCGTCGACGACATCAAAACTTGTAGACAATGCCTCTTCATCCTCGTCGTTGATATTATTCTCATCCGCGATCGTTGCATCGTCGTCAACTTTCGACAACGTTTGCCTTGGACTGCGACAAAGAAATTGGTTCTCGAGCTGCTTCACTTTCTCCTTCCTCTCTTGTCTCCAGACGAAATTGAGCGAATCCAATAATGACGGCATTTCATCTCTAGAGGTATTGCGAGGTCCGTTCGCTTCTACCAAGGAATGGAAAGCGTTCAACCCAACCATATTTGAGCGTATACTAGAGTCCCGTAACACATCAGAAACAGTGGTCCGGGCGTCGTTTGCATCCAGAAATATACCAGGATAGGCTTTTGCGATGTTGCGTGGATGTGCCATATCCTTGTATCTCCGAGATCTGGCGGCATATTCAGCGTTCAACTGTGCTTTCGAGACAAAATCCTTCTCGAGATCACTTGGCTCTGCATTATCTCCTAACACTTCGTCGTCTTCTTCAAAGCCAGCCCCCCTTCTTCGGCGCCAGAAGTGAGTGGAGATGAGCAATAGCTTCAGCTCTTCGTCGGAATACCTGGTCAAAGTCTTCTTCAGCTCAGTATGTGCGCTGAAGCTCAGTTTTTTGTATCTTTCCATGATGTCGTCAACTGCCGCGTCGGCAGTGTCTTCTTCGAATAGACCGGGCGGTAACGCATTTTTGACCAAGCGAGATATCGAATCTGCGTCGATAGACCCACTACTCTTCTTTATATCGTCTTGGTCTTTCCCGAAGATTTTACCTCTCCAGATAAAATCCTTCGCCGCTGTATCTTCAACCATTCGACGGATTGATTCAAGTTGGCCATCGAGAAGCGAACCAAATACGGCTACTGAACCAGCACCGCGTTCGATCGTACCATTCTCATCGTCAAGAAGGTCCAAGTCTTCGCTACCGCTAACCCTGTCACTCTCCTCATCGTCGAAGGAATCGTCATCAATCGTCAAACCCATATCTCCTTCTTCTCCTTCTTCTTCTCCTTCATCACCACTAAAATCCATCATTGGCACACTGGAAAGTTCCGAGTCTGAAAACCCATCATCAGAATGTGTTTCCGAGATTCTGCCGGTGGGGAAACTCCCCAATGATTGGTCGTCTTCCTCTTGGTCTAACTCCGAATAATAATCTTCGTTCTCATCTGTTTCCCATCCGCTCTCCATAGAATCGTCTGAATCGCCATCATCCGAATCACTATCGTCTGAATCATCCAAAAGCTCGCACAGCTCGATGTTAAAAGGCGGTTGATGTGTATTTGTTCCACTACCCCACGCTATCTTCATCAGACCAGCACTCGATTCTACGATCTCTCCGACCCACGAAACGTCTTGTACAAAACTTGAGATGTATGTACGCGCGCCGAATTCGTCTAATTTAGTCGAATTCAGTCTAGGGTGTTTCGCGTGTCTGTGCTTGTAAGCTTCTGCGGCGGCGAAACCCCACACTCGCACGTGTTCACCATGCGATTGTTGCCATTCCGGGGAAGTTGCGATTAACCTTTTTGGAGTTTTGGAAGATCCTCGGAACCAATACACATTCTCCTCGAGTTTGGGAACGGACCACGGGTTCCCAGGTATAACTTGTAATTCGCGTTCATAGAAAGGCACGAAAACATCCTTCACAGCACTGCACAAGAAGTGAACAGGATCGCGTTTTGTGGCGTCGATATGAATTGATCCTAGTATGCGTTCACACGCCGCCAACGCATGCGGTGGCGCCAGATCACGATTGAAAATATCGTGATTCTTCAACTCGTGCATGAATCTGGTCGAACCCCACTGTTCTACTAAAGAGTCTAAAACTTTAGGCCCAGTCGAAGCTGAAACTTCTTTGTTATTGTCGTTAGGAACAGTCATGAAATCTTCGATGCCCATAGTATCAGGCTGATCATTTTCCACAAGCAATTGGTCGATTCCCGGAATATTTCTCAAAACGACGTCATTTCCAGACGCTTGGAACAATACCGAAGGGTATGACTGAAGTGCGTACACCGGAACCGTTTCTCTGGACTTAAATCTTACAACGCCACGTTTAGTACATTCATTTTCTCCCGCTTTTCTTTTCTTTAGCTCCAGTAACTTGTTCATGGTATTGGCGTAATATTTGTTATAGTGATTATCGAAATACGAAGCACCGCCGCCATCGATGGAAACTTGCGGGGGTTTACCTTCGCTCGAGAAATCATCATCATCCCAGTCTTCGCGCCATTTGAGCTCCATGACGTGCGGTGGTCGTTCTTTACCTTCTGCGTTTGCTAAGAACCTCTCGTTGTCATTCTCTGAAGCTTCAAATACAAACGCATCGGCGATCCAGACAACGTCTGCCGTGCGCTCTTCGCTGTTCGTAGCTTCGACGTAACCAACTGCGAAAGTGTCAAGAACTGTTTTCTCGCTATACTGTTCGCGTTTCCTCATTAAATCGTCCTCCCACGTCTGCTCGAGATCTTGCACTTTCTCCGACCCGACAGCTTTCTTAAACTCGCTGGATTTCACCACAAAGTCACCGCACATGTACACGTGGTCTTCTAAGTGTTCCATTTTCAATAAATCTTTAGCCTTTTCAAACGTTCTGGACCCGTCTTGCCACAGAACTTCGCACGTGGTTTCAGTAGAAATGACGCGAGCGCAATAAACTTCATCGTTTGACGTTAACGACGATTTGTAAAAGTTCTGTTTTTCTTCCTCTTTCTTCTCCTCCTGCACCCAAAGCTTCTCGCGCTTTTCTTCGAAGCGAAGCGCGCGTTTATGCGCTTCCGGAAAGTATTTTTTCAGAGCATTTTTATCGCACAAGACGTGATCTCCGGCTTGTAAAAAGTGAGCACAGAACTTATCGACAACGGTGAGCATTGACGATGGCATATAGCGCGGAGGTTTCTCCTGTACTTTGCACGAACCTTCACACCATGGCGGCAAAAAATGTTCAGGATTGCCATCGGGAGGCGCATCTTCTTCTTCTTCTAAAACTACTTCTTCTTCCTCGCAAGGAAGTTTCTTCGGTGCAACTCGACGTAAAGGATCGTCTTTATACTCTCGAGCATTTCGTACCATACCTTCTTCTTTATAAAGGTGTTGCATCTTCCACTTCACCTGTGCCATGCCGTCGTGGATGGATTTCACGACTGCCCTTTGCGCCATGCTATGCTTTTGGTATACAAGTTTCTTGCACACAACGGCCATCTTTGCGTCGTATTGTTCGTCTTGTTTACTTGTAATTTCTTCGTAATCCTCTGCATAATGGGGTTCGTTATCTACTGCAAACGCCGAAAGAAGTGTGACCCATTCGTCGTCATCCTCGTCACCTTTAATCCAACAGTGCTCGAGAAAATCTGCGCGGTCGAGTCTTACCTTATCCCTTCCATCGCGCAGAACTTCCTGTACAGCTCGCCCTACTTTTTGTTCCTCCACGTCAACGATATCGCCTGGGCGATAGCACCCGCACTGCGTCGATGCAAGATGGAACCTGTCAACTCTACTTGATTCGGCCTCGTCGCAATGGCGGAGGCCGAGCGTGTTCATATAATAATATTCCCGTTCCTCTTCGTCCGATAATTCTTCACCGTCGCTGGCATACTCGTCCGATTGCCCGCTCGGCTTCACTTCCACTAGCAAATCTGGCAACTCCTCGTCCAGATACGCGTGATTTTCGACATCTTCTCGATCTTTTTCTTTCTTGACGAAAGCATCACCGGCTGGTAGCGGCCAAGAGGGTTTCAGCCATTTCCCGGTTTTCTTCTTCTTTGTAGCCTTCTTTCCGTTGTCCTTCAACAATCCCACCCTGATAACATCTGTCACAGTCTCTACGATCCCTATCCAGTTTCCATAAACAACCGTGGCCTCAGGATACACTCTCCGTAACGTCTGACACTCGTTCGAGTCCACTCCTTCCGCGTACTCCTTCGTCGCCGGACAGAACAGCGTCGCCTTCACGTTCATGTCCACAATTTTCCCGCACATCCCCAACGTATTCTTTGCCTTCACGCAATTATCGCCAACTGCGAAATACCGTCTGTCTAATATCGTCAAGTCCTCTACTTTAGAACAGATCAAGTCTGACCCCCCTTTGTTGACTCTCATCCCACCCCAAGTCTCTCCCATTTTCAGCTCCGTCGTCCCGAACGCGACTAAAACTTCCGTGTCGTCCTCTAAAATCTGTCCCTCTGAGTCGTAATCAAAAAATTCCGAATCCGAGTCGTGATAGGTATCCGCGACTGTCCCTATGTGGTACGCGTTCTCAAACGCTTCGTTTATTTCTATCGGTACATCTTGTTCCTCCTTTTCCTCTTCCTCATCCTCCTCCTCCTCATCATCATCACCTACATTCTTCGTTGTATTCCTACTTTTTTTCCTCCTCGACATCGTTTTCTTCTTCTTTACCTTCTTCTTCTTTTGTCGTCTCTTTTCGCAGAACACTAAATCTGCCGGTTGTAACAACCGCGAGGAGTCGTCGTTGAAGTAATGCGTGCTGCCGTTCGGGAGCACCATTTGAAACGCGGGCTTTTCTCTCTGCCTTCTTTGTCTTCTTTGTCTTCTTCTTTAACTTCTTCTTCTTCTTCTTAGAGTTTGATGATTTGAGACAAAAATCACATCACCTAGAACGAGATACAACAAAAAAACGAATGACGATGAAAAACAAAAACGAAAAAACAACCAAAAAAAGGCAAGACAGAATTTTGAAAAAAAAATCAAAAAATTCGTTTTTTGTCTTTTTTTCTTCTTCACAGTTCTTTTTCTTTCTCTCTCTCTCTCTCTCTCGCTCACGTTAAAAACAACATTAACAAGAAGAAGAAGATTATATGATGTCAAAACGGAGAGTTCAGACGGTGCAGTTCGACCAGACTTCTGCAATCCCGACCCCTTACGTCGTTCATTTGTGCTCTTTGCTCGAAATCGCGTGCCAACCAAACTCAGAGGTTAAAGGGATTTCTTCGGTAGGGAAAAAGAAACGACTCGATGACGTTGATTTTGATGAGAGGGAAGAAGAAGAGGAGGAGAGGAAAAAGTATTACGACGCGGAAAACGCGTACGAGAGTTTAACCTTGAAGTTTCGAAAAAAAATCGTTCGGTTCGTGACGAAAGAGGTTTTGATGGAGAGAGGGAAGACGTCGTCGTCGAATGGATTGGTGTTGTGCGAACCAGATTCGGAGGAGTTTTGGAGACGAGTGTATCGGTTTTTTGTGCTTCCTTCTTCCTCCAAGACGAAGAAGAAGACAAAGAAGAACAGCGAAGAAGAAGAAGAAGAAGAGATGGAAGTGTCGAGAGCGAATAATAATAATGGTTACGATGAATACGAAGAAGAGTACGCCGATAATGATGATGATGATGATGATGAAACGAGATGCGATAAAGCGCAGCAAATCGAGGATTTCTTCCACGTGTTGCAAACGAAGGAGAAGTATTTACTCGAGTCGGTTGACGAACTGGTGAGAAAATTTGAACGTCTGCCGAGATGTTTAGCGAGGGAGGCGAGAGATTGTTTCGCGGTGTCGAGCGGTGAAGATTTAGCGGTGAGGAAGATTGATCCGGAAAGTGTGTGCGGGAGGTTTTTACGACGACAGTTGGTTGAATTTGAGCGCTTGTCGTTTGACGGCGTGTGCGAGTGTCACGAGATGTTGAGAAGGTATCGGGAAGATTTCGATGCGTTCGTGAACGCGGCGGCGGAAGAGATGAACGGTGGAGAGAAAGGAGAAGTTACTTTTTTGCTGCACAGAACGAGCAAAGCGAACGAACGCGCGATTGTGGACACGTTGGTGGAGAAGTGCGAACGATTAGGGGTTAAGAAGAGTTCGGCGAATGAAGAGGAAAGTAACGACGAGGAGGACGAAACGCTTCCGTTTGGCATCGCTATGGGTTTAGGAGGTATTCTTGACCCGAGAGAGAAAGATAACAGCACTAGAAATACTAACAGTCGCAGCAATAGTGGGAATTCTGGTTTTCCGACGAAGAACAACAAGAGCGTAGGCGCGGTGCTTCGTAAAGTTTTAGCGGAACATGAGAACACGGCGATTCACAACAGGCATCCGCGCGCGAGACATGTGGAGAGTTTAAAACAAAAAGATGTCGTCAACGCTTTGTTCCATTTACACAGACACTTTGAAATAAACGGAGATATCCCCGCGGACGAGTCTGTTTTGTTGCACGAGTTGATTAGCGCTGGTGGTGGAGGAAGTCGCAGCGCGCACTCCATAACGCCCGTGTCGCAATCTGGAAGACGAGCAGCGGAGGCTTTAATTGCGCTCGGCGCAACGCACGCGGAGTTTCAACATCGAAAAGAAACCGCGAGAGCGTTAGAAGAGGCGACGCGAATCGCGCAGCAATCTGGAGATGAAGACGCATTAGCGAAAGCGTTAGCGTTGAGTGGGCTTTTAGCCGAGTCGGAGTATTTCGACGACGACGACGACGACGTGGACGTAGACGAGGATGAAGATAGCGATGAGGACGACGACGAGCCTTTCGAAGAATCTTTAGACAACATCAAACAACAACAACAACAACAACAAAAGTATAGTTCCTCGACATCCTCTTCGTTATCTTCGTCTTCATCAGTCTTGAAAAAAGCGAAGCGATCTCGAACACTTTTACGTCGGTGTTTAAAGCTTGGAAGACAGTTGAAAAATCCCGCGCTGGCGAGCTACGCCGAGTTGGCGTTAGCTAGACAAGTGGCGGCGTTTCCGAACGATGCTGGAAGAGACCGCGTTATGGAGGAACGTAGAGCGGCATTAACGAGCAAAAACGCTGGCGTAGCGGCTGCAACGACGAAAGGTACCACCTCGTTCGTTTCCGCGCCTACATCGACTCAAATATCTGCACCAGAAGTTGTTGAAAAAGCTATTCAAAACGTCGAAGTTTTGTCGCATAAAACAACGCTCGTTGCTTCCGCGCCAGCTACGAGAACGACCGCAGAACATATGCGCAAACAAGAGATAATTTTACGAGAAAAGGGCGCTTCGAATAACCCGTCTTCCGGAAATACCGGAGGTGCGAACGGCGGCGCGAATACCACCGGACAACAACAAACGCAAGGCGGCGGTAACCAATCGCTTGATGCTATCGCCGTCGCACAGGCGACGTCTTTGATTCGAATGAACGAAATATATCCCGCTTCTTCGTCCACGATGGCGTCTTCGTCAACATCTGGTGGGAAAGTTACGCACACGTCTTTAGGCACCTTACAACGTTACGCCACTTTTGACACCGCCAAAGAAACGAAAAACGCCATCAACTGTTTGCGCACGCCGGCGTTTTCGATGCAATCGACGACGTGGTCGACGCGAGGCGACGACGGGTTAGCGAGGGTTGCCAATTTGAAAGCATTATCCGAGGGTACTTTGAAAGATGCTTCGCCCGTGGACGCCGCGCGAGCATTTGCAGTTTTATCGAAATCCACGCAAAGGACGAGAGGCACCGAACGCGCCTTGATGGAACTCGAAAAAGCGGAATCGCGTTTGCGTGAACACGTGGATGATAACGAGGAAGTTTCGAGAGAGTTGAACGCGGCGAGAATTTCGATACTATTCGACGATGCTATCGCACGGAACGAGTGTTTCGAAGCGAACGAGTGCATGCGACAGATGCACGCGTTGGTTCATCCGATTGGCGAGAAGACGGATTCGAGTGCGGTATTAGAGGCGAATCGGGCGTTGGCTGAAATTTACGCCATGAACAGAAACTACGCAGAATCATTCGAAAGCTTTCTGAGAGGTGCAGATATTCTGACCTTTGCTTTCTCTCAACTCGAAAGCGATTCGTCGATGAAAAACGGAAATAGCAGCGCGGACCCGAGAAACGCGATGCACGTTTTGAAATCGGAGTTGGGCGTCGCGGAGACGTTTAAGAATTCGCAAAACTACGCGTTTGCATTGTTGAGAGCGTTAGGAGTGGATAAGCGCGCGACAGATTTAGGCGTCGACCAGTACGCGTTGTTCGCGAAACTTATCGTCGCGGAGTGTTTGATTGAGTTGAAAGGCTCGCACGCGAACTTGGGCAAACTCTATTTGGAGAAGTACTCGAGAGCGTTTTTAAGCTCGAACGAGCTGCGCTTACGAGCTCGGTTTCATTTGATCAACGCCAAAGCGTCTTTGGAAGTCAACATCCAAGATGAAACGGACGAGGAAATGGAAGAAACGATTGAATCTATCGTCGATGACCTGAACCGTGCATCTTTATTCGGAGAAAAGCTCGGCAACATCGACATCGTCAAAGAATCGCAATATTTACTCGCGCAGACGTACCATTTTACGAACGATGTTGAAAATCGTAACGAGGCCTCCAGAGCGTTTCGCGAACTCAGTCAGCAGCATTACAATCGTTATTAATAATTATTAAGTGTTTCATAGATACTACCGGTATATTAGGAATAGCAACTGAGTAATAACAACAGCAACACATAGCAACAACAACACAGTATATTAGATTATATTACCATCGGTACCCGTACCGTACCGTTAATAGATAGATATTATTATTATTATTATTAAAGCATATTAGTATTAATATTATGTTTCCATCGCTACCGTACCACGATGGAGTATTAATAGATAGATAAGTAGTATTAGTACTGTTATTAGTAGTATTAAGCGCTCACGGCTGCGGCGTCGAATCCGAATTGTTTATCGTGCACGTAGACCAACTTGCAATCTTCCAAATATTTCGCGTCGTGTATGCGCCCACCTTCGATGTACCCCGCATCGCCTTTGTTCAAAATTAACGGTTTCCCGTCCTCGACGAGTTTCTCCCCGTCTTTTTTGAAGAATTGCACGGACATTTTCCCTTCTATGACCACGGTCATGTCATCACCTGGATGCGAATGCGGAGGCTCTGAACTTCCCTTTTCCCAAATTTCCATCATCACATCGACGCCGTTCTCGTCCGTGGGGACAGTTCCTCGCATGGTAAACCCCGCGGGTGTCTCCGGAACGACTTTGTGGTGCTTCCAAACGCCAGAGGTGGCAGACGTGGACATTGTTCTTATTAAAGGGTTCGATGCGAGTATGAATCGATTGCAGGCGGCGCGAAGCATGTGTGTGACAGATAGAATAGATATTGTGACGTGGATGTTTGTTTCCTCTAATTTTATCTAAAAACTATTTGTAGCCGTCAAAAACGCATACCATCTCACGATCAGCTTTTAGAAGAAGTAAAAAGAAAGCTCTCGAAGAACGCTTGAACGCCACCGGCGAGACGACGATCGGTGTCGTCTTCTTCCTCTTCTTGTTGTTGTTTTTCCTCTTGTTTTTCTTCTTCATTTTCGTGAGAGAGTGTTTGCGCGTCGCTAGAGCTAAGAACGCTGTTATTGTCTACTATTTTGTCTTGTTTTTCTTCTTCTTCTTCTTCTTCTTCTTCTGTTTCTTCTTCTTCTTCTTCTAGAATGGAATCGAGTAACTGTTCTTCCACGTCGCCGTTGGCTTCTACGTCTTCTTCCAAAAATGGTTTTGGCGTTCCGACGAAAGCAGACGCCGCGCATAACAGCATCGCGGAACAGCCGATTATGGTAATCAAGACGACGAAGAGAATCCGGGTCCATTTGATGGTGACGTGCGCACTCGCCAACGTGGCTGAGATGTCTTCCGTTCGCGCGTTGAACATTCGGAGAACTATCGCGTCTGTTTGGTTCGTCGTCGTTCCGATCGGGACGCCGAGGGTAAAGATACCCAAGGTATTCGGTACGGCATTTGGAGCGATATCGTCGTCGTCGTTGAACTTGGAGTAAGTTAAAGAGAGAACTTTAATCTGATCATCGTCTACCCCTTTATTATTATTATTCGAGGAATACGCCAAAATCGGTTCAATCGGTGATTTCAGTTTCGAGGAAACTAAAATCGCTTTGCTCGAGAACATTTGTAATCGAAACATTCCGTCGTTTTTCTTTTGTCTCTCTAAAGCAACCACGTAATCATCAACCGCTTGGAACGCTATCGGTTCGTATTCTCGAGAAACTATGTAGGAAAAACTCGAAACGTCGCCATCTACCTTTATTCCGTCGTCCTCGTTCAACTCCGCACAAAACCCGTTATAAATCACTCTCCCTCCGGCTCGTCTCGTTTCCAAACACATCGCGCACAACTTTTCTTTTTGGTGTTCAGAACTCTCTCTATTCACGCGAAAGAGCGTAAACACTTCCTTACTCTTCGCGCAGTGCACGCTCACGCTTTCTTGAAATGGTTTCGTGATGTTCTTCACGTTCCCCGGCTTTTCTTCATCGTATCCCAAAACCTCCCCGTCCTCTCGCAACGCGAATACGGAGGATGAAACAGACGACGACGTCGTCACCGCTTTGATCCTTCCGTCTCCGCTAAAATATCTACCAACCTCTGCCCCTTTTCCTCCCACGTTTACCAAACTCCTCCTCGTCGCTCGATTCTTGTTCTTTGTTCTCGAAAACACGAGTTCCATCGTCACGAACTCGCCGGTGGATTCGTATACTTCCATCGCCGGTCCTCTTCTGTCGTCTGAATATCTCGCACCAATCACATCTTTCAACGAGAACGATTTCGTCGTTTCCTCGTCGTCGTCTTCGTTTTTTAACGACCACCGCACGTTCCCGGATCGTTCAAACAGCCATCGAGCTCTGTTCCCCACATCAGCAGCGTTTGAAGAAGAAGAAGAAGAAGAACCACCGAGAAAACTTTGACGACGACCTTTCGCATCATCATTTTCATCATCATCGTTAAAACCACCACTCCTCCTCAAAAACGTATTCTTTGAATCCTCCTCCTCCTCCTCAAACTCGGCAACAAAAGCAGACGACGAGACGAACACAAGAGAAAAGAGGACAAAAACGCAGTGAAATCGCAATAATGGAAGTTTCACCACCATTTTCATCACCAAAACCTCTAAGATGATGTTGACGATGTTTTTTCTGTCTTCGCCATTTTCGTGTCTTGTCTCGAATTGTAGTGAGAGAGGAGACTTTTTTGTGTTTGACAGTTTGACCAAAAAAATGAAAAAATGAAAAATTTGCTTCAAAAAGAAACACAAAACTATGAATCACACGACGACGAGAGCGAATATGAGAACAATGACAACAATACGAACAATACGAAGCAGTACTCGCAAGAGCAGAAGTCCGCCTTCTGTGCGTTTGTCTCCGAGGAGGAGGAGGAGGAGGAGGAGAGGGTGCTTTTGTGTCGGTGCTCTTTCTAATAAAGACGACGACGCGAAAATGACGTTTCAAAATCGAACGAAAGATGATGATGATGATGACGACGAAAACAACAAAAACGAAGAATACTCCAAAGCTGCGCTCACGGCGCGATTATCCAACTATTGCTACAAAAACAACTTGAAAGAGTTGTTAGAATCGGACGGGTATTCACTCGTGTACGAGAAATACACCTCGGTGACGAGAGTCTACATCGCGGATAGAAAAATTGGGTTCGATGAAATGAAGAAAGAAGATATCGTGGAAAGAACTATCGTGGCGAGAGGCGCGGTGTGGGGGGACGACCAGAACGTGGATAGGATTCGATTATCGAATCAAATTAGTAAAGTTTGGCCGACGCAAGTGCACCCGGATGTACCAGTCGGGTGTCACACGGGCGTGTACGAGATGACCGAGGAGTTCTTCAACGAAATAACGCCGTACATCAAAGGACCGGACGTAGGGGAAGAAGTGAAGAAGTTGACGTTTTGCGGACATTCGTTGGGAGGATCGATTGCGATGATATTAGCGGCTTGGACGAAATTGAGATTAGATGTGGATTGTGTGAAGATGAAAGTAAACGTGCACACGTACGGGTCGCCGAACGTTTTGGCGTTGGACATGTCGCTGTTGAACAAAATGGAAAAGGAAGAGAAGGAGACGTTTCGAGGGTACCCGAAATCGGCGTTGGATGCGATTGGTTTGGAAGAATCTGCGTTGAGAGCGCACGTTTTGAGCAACGATATCGTTCCCAGGATGTGGTTATCGCACGATCCAGTGTTTAACACCTTGAAATCGAACGAATGGGGCGCGAATTTATTGAAATGGAAAGAAGAAACGTTCGGGAGAAGAGGCATGTTAACCATGGATCGATTTTTATACGAAGTGAGTGGATATTTGATTTTTTTAGAGCTAGGGAACGATAACGCGGCAAAACGAGCGGTGGTTAAAGAGACTGCGAACTTAGAGACGCATTTGGAACGGTTAACGTGGCAGCTGGAAGATTTCACGTCTGGCGCGCAGAACAATCCGTTGAGGGCGTTGGCGCCGGCGTTGGAACACAACTCTCAGAATTACGTAGACGTCATGCAATACCTGGCGGTGAACGCGTTGTTGGTAAAGAGGAAACAGTGAATTAATAGGAATAGGAATAGGAATAGAATAGAATACAATACTTGATACGTACAAAAGTTTTCTTCTCGTTTATTTCTTCTTTCTGGCAGCTTTGGCTTCCTCTCGTTCCTGGATCCGTCGTTGCGCTCGGTTGAGTTTTTTCGGAGCAACATCCGCTGGTTGTCCAGCACTAGCACTATTATCACTACTCCCAGCCGACGCCGGTGGGGTTGAGTGACTCACCCATAACTGAGATACCCATTTCTCGCACCCGTTCTCCGCCTCTGTGGCCGTGTGTAACGTCCTCGGATCCGGCATCGCCGCCACGCTCGCGGGGAAGAAAACCAAGCACTTCCCTTTTTTCGGTTGGACATCCAAATCTAAATACTCGAATCGAGTGACTCCACCATTCGGAACATCGTTCAAATACACCAAGACCGTCGCTCTTCTCTGATACCCTTTCTCCGTGGCGATGCCAATCGGAAACGCGTCTTCGTGTTTCTTAAAATATTCTCCGCCGCTATAATGCGCAACTTGCGGCAACTCGAACGCCCACTCGCTCTTCCCACCCGCCGGTGCTTTAAACGCGTTCTTTTTTGTACTCAATCCTCGTATATCAGGCAATAATTTCTCCGCGCTCGCTAAAATCGCCTTCTTACTCGCGTGATTTTCCAACCCGTGCGAGTTCAACGCCACCGTCTTACTCGTGCGAATGTTCTCGTTCGCGGCGCCGCCGCCTATGGCGGAGACTTTTAAACCACCGCTCGTTTTCGCCGCTAATACTAAATTGTCGCACTCCTGTTCCGAGATGAACTCCTCCACCGTAAATATTGGAGGATCCAGGTTCAACACTGAAATTTTCGTCTCGTCGTACGTTTCGTCCATGGACATGAACTCGTACGCTAAAAACCTTCGGAAGGAGACTTTGAAATCCTCGTTTTGTGCGGACAATCGCATGCCCCCAGAAGCGAGCTGTTCCGGAGGAATTTTCGATAACGTTTGTCGTTCGTGCGCGGGAATAAACGCAGGCTGGGGTTGTTGTTGAGAAGTGCTGCTCGTCGGAGATCCTTCGGCGGCGTTCACCGTCGTCTTTGGTTTACTAAAACGTGATGACAAAGAAATAGGTTTGTTTGTTCTTCTTCTTCTTCCACTTCTCAAAACCTCGAAATTGTTGTTGTTGGTCGTCGTCGTCCTCCGAAAAGAAGAAGACAAAGAAGAAGAGCGAACGACGCGCGTTACTGACGACGACGAGGACACACGACTAGCCCCAACAAAAGGAGTAGTCGCAACCGTCGTCATGATGGTGAGTCGTCGTCCTTCTTTTGTTTGCGAAGAAAGAAAAGAAAAGAAAGAGGGGTTGGTCTCTCACTCTTTTTTTTTTGACGTTGTGGGGCTGCGCTTTTTGTCAATTTTAACAACGCAGACCTTTTCTCTTCTCTTCTTCAGAAAAAAAAAAATCATATCGTCAAAATCATCATCATCATGGCCAGAAGAGATGATGATGCAGAGCACACGAAACGACGCACGAATAGCGTTGAGAATAGCAGTAGCGAAGACGATTCAGACGATGATGAAAAGAGTCAAACGTATCTCGGCTTTAGCGGCCGAATGGTCTCTTCAAAAGACGTCTACGAATTGGACGCTTTTGCCACGAAAGTTGGCGGCGAACCAAATTTCAAGTTCGCCAACGATGATGATGACGCGTCCGAAAGAGCGAATAATGTGTTTTTGAGAGAGGAGCAAATGCGATGTACATCGTGCGAGAGTAAACTCTCGCTGATTTTCCAGGCGTACGCGCCGTTGACAAGGACGAGAGACGGAACAGAGGAAGATATTCTCGAGCGAACGTTGTACGTGTTTTCGTGCACAAATTTTCAAAACTGTTGTCCTCCTCCTAATAGCGAATCGACGATGGGAGGAAAGTGGCGAGCGTTTCGAGTGCAAAAGAGAACACGGAAAGGGAATGAGACCACGAGCGAAAATAGAAGGGATGTGAATAATGCGAAGAAGGAAGAGTGTTTGGATGAAAACGAAAATTTGTTTGGAACGAACGACGATTGGGGATGCGCGGAGAGCAAAGACGATTGGAACGGCGAAGCGAAGAATGGAGCGAAGAAAGAAGAGGAAGAGTCTTTGGAGCAGCTGACGAAACAGTTGGACGAGGCGATGTTGAAAGAAAAAGAGAGGAAAGAGGCGGTCGAGTCGCTCGAAGAAGAAGAAGGAGGCGATGAAACACTCATTGAATCGTATCACGAAGACGCCCCAAACGCGTTGCCGGAATTTTACGTGTGTTCAGATTTGGAGCCTACGAAGGCCGAGGCGAAGAGAAAGGCGTTAGGTTTGAGTGCGAAAGTAGATTCCATGTTGAATAAGTACGCGCAAGAGGAAGGTTTGGAGGTTTCGGAGATTGAGAAGAGTTTGCTCGCGTTGCACGCCGGAGGGAAAGCCGTGGAGATGAAGGACATGATGGACGAATCTGGGACGAAGGAAGTGTCTTCCTCGTGGCAAGGCGAAACGTACGAAAAAGGCGAATCCATCAACGCGTCCGAACAGTATTTGAAATTTCAAAAACGCATAGCTCGAGCGCCGGCGCAAATCGCTCGATACTGCTTTGGAACGCGCGATTGCGATATCGTTTGGCCAGACGGCGATTTGCCGACGAGGAAATCAAAACCGTGCGAGAAATGCAAAGGCAAACGCGAAATGGAGTTACAGTTAACCCCTGGATTGTTAAAAGAAATCGAAGACGCTTTACGATTGCGCGCGAAGGCTGGGAGGAAAGGTGGGATTTCGGAATCTGATGCGATTGCGTTCGATTTCAATTCTGTAGGAATCTGGACGTGCACAAACTCGTGTTTCGATGGGAGCGAGACGACGTGCGTTCGGGAGGAGGAGGTTTTCGTCGCGACGGATGGTATAGACCAATCCGTATTAGCAAAATTAGCCGCCGCTATATAGAAGTAAATAATACGAATATTTAAGAGCTACTATCATACTGTATTTTCTACAAATTCTAAATTACATTACTACATGCGCGAAACTATATCGGCGACGCGCTCAACAGTCGCTTTTCTAATGCTTTCGTCGTGGAAGAGTTTCAATTCGACCCGGTACCGTTTCAATTCGTTCGCCATTTCTTTAGTGACCTCACAAATGGACGAGTTGTTATTTGACTCGTTAATTTCTTCTCCTTCATCATCAACATCGCTTTGGGCGTTGTTAAACTTCTCAAATATTCGCGAGCTCGCTATTTCAGCGCCCTCGCTCGCGTCGATCCATTGGAACTGCTTTTCCGATCGAAGCCACGTGAATTGTCTCTTCGCGTACATTCTCGTTTCTCTTTGTAACTCGTCGATAAACTCGAGGAGTAAAGTGGCGTCATTGTTTATCGACGACTCACTGTTATTCTCTTTTTCACGCTTACATTTCAGTAAATAATCGATCGCTTGCGCGTACCCGATCGCTCTCGACGCCGAATTCGTATTCGGCTTCACGCCTTCTCTCAACAAATACGCCGCTTCGTCCAATATGCCGTTTGCAACCATCTCTTCGACTCTTTGATCCATTCTTCGATATAAATCGACTCTGTTCATCGTCAACGCGTAACAGTGAAACTGTTTACTCTCATCTTTGACTGGTTGAAACGAGCCTTTCGGTTTGCCTCCGGAAACGTCTAAGATTTCCAACGCTCTCGTTAATCGATACCAGTCGTTTCGAGCTAATTTCCCGGCGGTTTCCGAATCCCCTCGCTGTTTTAAGTACTCGATGGCTTCATCCCACGCCTGCGCTTTATTCACATCATCATCATCATCGTTATTACTAGTAGTATTACTATATCGATCTCGTATCTCTCGCACTTCCTTTTCTGCTCTCAAACTGCTCTCTTTCGTCGATTTCGGCACGTTCGGCTTCCCGTCGGTTAACCATTTCACGTACATCCCGGTCCCGCCGCACACGATCGGTACTTTCCCTCTCGCGTGAATATCGTCTATGTACCCATTCGCTAACTCATAAAACTCCCCGACATCAAAATCTTCCGTCACAGGTGATTTCAAATCCAACATGTGATGTCGAATCGATTGCATGTCTTCTTTAGAAAGTTTCGCGGAACCGACGTTCAAGTTTCGATACACTTGCACAGAGTCGGCGGAGACTATTTCTCCGTCGACGCGTTTCGCGATGGAGATGGCCACGGAGGATTTTCCCACCGACGTTGGACCTGAAATCACCAACACCCGTTTTTTCTTCTTCTTCGTTCTGTTTTCGTCTGAATCGTCTGAACTACTTTGAATCGTCGCGCTGCTTTTTTGTTGACAACGAATTTCCAACTGTTTTCCAATTCCAATGCCTCGTTGTTCTCGTTGTTGTTGTTGTTGTTGTCTTCTTCTTCCTCCTCTTCCTCTTCCTCCTCCTCTCGTCTGAATCGTCCTACTCGTCGTCGTCGTCGCGAGGGGGAGAAGAGCAGCACGAGCAGCGTGAGGAGCACAACGAGCAGCCCTCGTCATCATCATCATCATCATCATCAGAGATTAGATGTTGTTGATGTGTGTTCAGTGCCAAATCTCTCTCTCTCTCTCTCTCTCTCTCTCTCTCTCTTTTCTGTTTGTTTGTTTGTGTGTGTTTTTGGTTGATTTGATTTTGAAGAAAAAATTTTGCATGAGAAAAAAGAAGCAAAAAAATAAAATGTCTCCGAAGCCGCCATTTTTATTGTTTAGTTGTTGTTCCATCACACTCTATACATCATCATCATCATGTCAAACAACAACACGAATAACGCGATGAAACGCGTCGAACGCTTGAAAACGCACTTTGTCGTTTCTGCGCCTCTTTTAAATAACGAGAGTTCTACTACTAATAACAGTTTCGTGGAACGACAGGAGACGTCTTTCTTTTCCTCTCCGTTCGGGGTGCGTTCGTTTGTGTATTGTTTTTTTCTTCATCTTTGATGCGTGTGTTTTTGCGCGTTTTTATCATCATCATCCTCGAAGTCGTCGTTGTGTCGTCTCTCACAGCATATCATCTCTTCTTTCTAAATAAATGTAGTCGTCGAAACACCCAGACGACGTGGTCATCGTCTGCGCGTTAAGAACGCCAATCACTCGCGCGAGAAAAGGCGGATTAAAAGACACCACCGCGGACGATCTCGTGGCAACGGTTTTAGCTGCCGCTTTAAGAGAGACGGAGAATATCAACGCGAACGATATCGGCGACGTGGTCGTTGGATCAGTTTTAGGAGATTCGAGTCAACGCGCGAACGAGTGTAGAATTGGAATGTTTTTAGCCGGGTTCCCGGTGAAAGTTCCCGTGAGAACGGTGAACAGACAGTGTTCGAGCGGATTGCAAGCGTGCGCGGACGTGGCGAGCGCGATTAAAGCCGGATATTACGAGGTTGGCATCGCGGCTGGCGTGGAGACGATGAGTAAGAATCCCATGAAATGGGACGGAGGGTTCAACCCAAAAGCTGCGAGCGTGACGAACGCGCAGAATTGTTTGATTCCTATGGGAGTCACGAGTGAAAACGTCGCCGCGAAGTGGCACATTTCGAGAGAGACGCAAGACGCGTTCGCCGCGGAGAGTCACCGGAGAGCCGCCGAGGCGAGACGAAACGGGAAGTTTAAGAGTCAAATTGTGCCAGTGGTGACGAAAATTATCGATAAAGAGACGAAAGAGGAGAAAGAAATCGTCGTATCTGAGGACGACGGGATTCGAGAGGGCGTGACGGTGGAAAATTTAGCAAAGTTGAAACCGGTGTTTAAAAAAGGCGGGAGCACGACAGCCGGGAACGCGAGTCAAGTCAGCGACGGCGCCGGGGTAGTTATTTTGTGTAAACGATCGTACGCGACGAAAAACGGGTTGAAAATTATGGCCAAATGGAAATCGTTCAGTGCGGTTGGGTGTCCGCCGGAAATTATGGGCATTGGTCCAGCCGTGGCAATTCCGGACGCGTGCGAGAGAGCCGGCGTGAAAGTTTCGGATATCAATTTATTCGAGTTGAACGAAGCATTCGCGAGTCAAGCGTCGTATTGCGTGAACCATTTGAAGCTGAGCAAGGATATCGTAAACGTAAACGGAGGGGCTATTGCGCTCGGGCACCCGTTAGGGGCGACCGGGGCGAGATGCATGGCGACGTTGTTGCACGAGATGCATAGCAGAGACGCGTCGTGTAAGCTCGGAGTAGTGTCGATGTGTATCGGAAGCGGGATGGGCGCCGCCGCCGTCGTGGAAAGAGAGTAATATACGAATTACTATTATATAATAGAGGTATTTAATATGATATAACGAAACAGGAATGTACATACAAATGATTGATTTGATGATGTTGATATTATTACTAAACATTACTGATTTGCTTCTTCTAGTTTTTGCTATCTATCATTTTAAATATTTTCTTCCTCTTCTTCTTCTTCTTCTTCTTCTTCTTCTTCGGCGTCTTCGAACGCGGCGAGGTCGTCTCTCGACCCACACGAAGCGGAAACGGACGACGTGTGTCCTCCACCAAGGACAAATTCTGCTGCGTCCAACTTTAACCTCGAAACCGCCGCGGTTGCTTTCTCCGCCAGGCCTTTACCTCGTCCTCTGCTGAAACCTGAAGTACCGTCCGGGCCTTTCGAAAGCGTGAATTGAGAACCGACGAACTGTGGTCTTGGCGAATCGCGCCCGTTGTTATCACTTCCCATGGCTGAGTTTGACCTTGTTGGCGTCGAAACTCCAGCATTCGGACCTTCTTTCGTTCGTTTAATACGTTTCGCCGTGTACTCTTTATTCTCGCCTTGCGATTGGTTCACGAAATACGTCGCCTCGTCGCCTTCGAATAAGGTCACGCCGCCATCCACATCCGCGCCGTGGAAGAACGCTTTTCCGATTTCGCCGGTATCTGGATCGCTGTGCGAAAAAAAGCCATACGAACCTTCGCTTTTCGCACTCACAACGGTACCGGTAAATTGAACTAATTTCACTTTCGTCGCGAACTGTTTCTTCTCGTCTCGTTTATCAGTGGCGACGCAAAAAGAAACCAAATCTCCGGGTTTCGGATTGCAGTTTCGGTCGACGACGGTTTTAAATTTGTAACTTTGCGAAGTTCCGCCCGCGTTTTCGACGACAACCGTTCCATTGTTGCTCGCATTGGACGAAAATGAGGATTTTCCGAAACTTCGACCGGAGGCAAATACCAGGCGTTCTTTACAGACGCCTCGAATGCTTCGTTCATCGACGGTTTCAAAGACTACTTTCGAGCCTTCTGGAGCTTCGCACACGTCGTGTGCGACCATTGCGTCTCTTTTTTGATCTCTGTGGACAGTGAATTGAACGATTTTTCCCACTTTCGGGTTTTCGAAATTCTTCAATTGTGTGAAATGGAAAAACACATCCTCCACGCGTTCTTCGCATTTGATGAAACCGAAACCGTTCTTGATGACGGCAATTTTACCCAATTCTAACGAAACCGAAGAATCATTTTGCTGTTCCGACGACGATGCATTTTCTCCTTCCCCAGATGCCGGCGCTTCTACGTATTTTTTACCATTTTTGCTATTATTACTCTCGTCGACGACGTTTACTTTCTTCTTACCCCAGGAATCACCATCGATGCCGTCTTTATCGAGCAAAGCGGCGTTTTTCTCTTTCTCGGCGAGCTTACGCTGAAGTCTGAGTTCCGACTCGATCGCTCGAACGGTTTCCTCGTCGCATAATTGAACGTTTATTGCGTTTGCTTTCTTACCTTTAGCGCTCCCTGTACCCACCTTGACGATTTCAAAACTTACCGCGGTGCCGACGGTCAACTTTCCTACATCCATCTTGTCTTTTAAAGCCGTGTAATGAAAGAATAAACCTTGTTCTTCTCTCCTGTTGCCGTTGTTGTGCGAAGGCATTCTGCCGTGCGCTTTCTGAATAAACCCGAACGATTGCGAGAGTTTATCGACGCGTCCGTAGGATGTTGGAATCTCTTCGAAATACTCGTCTTCTTCTTCTTCCTCGTCGATTTTTTCATCTTGGTCGTCGTCGTTTTCATCTCCTTCCTTCTTCTTCGCTTTCTTCTCTTCAACGCCTCCTCCTTCTATCGGCGCTATGTCTACGACCACGTATTTTCTCGTCGTCGGTTCTCGACCTAAACTAAACTGAACTTTCATTCCTTGCTTCAACTTTTTCTTACAACTCTCCGCGACGTTCGCGCCGGCGAATTCGAGCTCCATGAGCTTCTTCTTCTCCTCTTCTTTGTTCTCCTTTGTTGATGTTAGTAAAGAACACGACACGCACCCACCGTACGCTTCGTGTTTCGTTTTCCCTTTCAACCCTCTTTTCACCACACCTTCCACCTGTTCCTGTATAATTTTCACTCTCAAATCTCCTTTCGAACATCGCATGACGTCCGTCGCTTTGTGCGTTTTTCCTTCCTTGTTCTCGTTTTGGTGTTTCCCGCCTGTTCCTTTTTCTTGTCCTCCTCGGACGACTTTAAACTTCACCATATCTCCGGCCAGTAACGGTCGATCCTCTTCTTCTTCTCCTTCTTTTTGTTGTAACTCTGGGTTTTTAAAGTACTCGGTGATGTGGAAAAACAGTTGCGCTTGCGCGCGTAGAGTCGGTACACGCTTTGATGATGATGATGATGATGTTGTTGCATCATCATCAACATCAACAACAACATCATCATCATCACAAATATCCTCCTCGGGGTCGTAATAATCGTGCGTTAACCGTAAAAAACCAAACGAGTCTTTCAAAACGACCACCGTTCCAAAACACGACGACTGCGCTTTTCCTTCTTTATCGTCATCCCTTCTTCTTCTTGTTGTTGTTGTTGTCTTCTTCTTTATCATTATGAGTCTTCTTATATATTTTAGGAAAACACAAAAGAAGGGTGTGAAGCTCTTTTCATCAGAAGTCGTCGAATAAAAGAAGAAGCACAGACACAAAAAAAGAAAAAAAAGAAAAAAAAGAAAAAAAAAGGCTGACACACAAACAAACAAAAGGGGAAGGAAGCAAAACAACTGTTTGAGGGGGAAATTTTATCAGATATTTCCTCATTTACTCACAAACAACATATATTCATCATCATGTCGTCACCACTGCTCGAGAACGTGGTGAAAGCGGTCTCACCGTCCATGCACGCGAAATTGTACCCGTTATCTTCGAGTAGTTTTAATACTACTCACGAGAAGACGAAGTCGTCGTCCCCGTTGTCGTCGAATTTGATTTCATCATCATCGGGGAAGAAAAATTCAGTTGCTAGGAAGACGACTTCTTTTTCGAGCGGCGGTGGAGAGAAGAAGATAAAGAAGAGCGTAAAAGAGGATTCCTCCGAAGACGAAGAAGACGACGACGAGCCGCAGTGCACGCCGGAGAAAGAGGAAGTGAACGAGATATTGCCGAAATCACCGCACAAATCGGCGCTGAAACCTCTCGAATTACGACTGGCTGCTCGTTTTGGCCAAGACTCACCGAGACGAAAATCGATATCGTTCGCGAACGAGGAAGAGTTTCAAGTGAAATTGATTCCAAAGAATCAAAGCGGGACACCGGAAGTGACGTGCATGATTTCTGGGTCTATGAAGAGGAAAGTTGGGGAAGCAGAGAGATTGGCGCAAGAGTCCTGGGGGTTATCCGTGTTGAGCGGGAAAAGAGAGAGGAAGCCGTCGAGGATATCGTTTACGTGCAACAAGAACACGAATACTACTGCATCGACGACGACGCCGACGTCTTCGAACGAAGATAAAGAGAATGAGAACAACGATAAGAACAATAATAATAAGAAGAAACCGAGGCGTTCGTCTGTGTCGTTCAAACCGGCGTGTTCGGACGACGAAGATACGACGCCCCCTACGAGAAAATCGGGCGCGAGGAAAGTGCAAGATACGCCGGCGACGAAAAAGTCACACAACACGAACAACAACAACTCCAACATGACGCCATCGCCAAATTCATCGATTGAAACAAACAAGACGAACAAGACGGCCCCGTTAACGAGCGGTGGGTTGAAGAGCCGACCCCAAGCGCCGAATAATACGCCCGCCAATACGAACGGGAACGAGATTTTCAACCTCGAAGGCTTTGATTTGTTTCGATCGACGCCGAACGCGAAAGCCATTCGCGACGCGTTGTTTGAAACCAAAGAGGAGGACGCGAAAGACGACATCGCAGCGACGAAGTGTTTGAACGATTGCGAAAAGTTGTTAAAGTCGCAGCCGCCAGCGATGGAACTCGCCCAAGCTCTCGAAAAGTTGGCGGAGCCGCAAGTGACTCCCGGGAGAGCCGTGATGGAATGGTTGAGCGATGCAGAGAACCACTCCAACGAGGACGAGAACGAAGAGGAAGAAGAATTTGACGAAGGCAAGGAGAACGCGAAGACGCCGCCTTCTTCGACGAAAAGCAGCAACAAGTCTCCGGCGACGCTATGCATCAAGGCGAAAAAGTCAAAGAAAATGTCAAAGAAGATGAAGAAGAACAAGAAAGAAAAGAGCATGTCGTACGCGTTAGCGATGAAGTTCGAGCAATTGCACAACGCTTTAGAGCAAACGCAGCTGGCGTTGCTCAAAGAAAGAAAGAAGACGATGAAATTAAGAAAGCTTTTGCTCGAAGCGGCGGAAAGAGAGAACAACAAAGAGGAAAGAAAAGTGAGCACCAAGAGTTTGACGGAAGAGAAGACAGAAAAGAAAAAAAACGATACGACGTGCGTGATGTGCAATGAAATAAACGACACGGTGAAAGTTACGATGCGATGCGTCAAGTGCAACTGCTTCGCGCACGGCAAATGCTGCAAGCCGGCTTTGCGACGAGCGCCAAAGGAATGGACGTGCCCAAAATGTTAAAGCGACACCTATTTTTAATACATAAATACGATCTCATAAAAAAAATACTGGTAGTACAAAATAACTCCTTTCACTTTTGGCTGTTCTTCTTTCGTTTGCTCTGTTCCAGTTGATCTTGCAACACGATGAGCGCGTCTTGCGCTGCTGCCAGCTTGGCCTTAAATTCTTCGATCGAACTTTCGAAATTTTCCTGAGCGTCCCTCTCGTCCATCCATCCTTTCAAGCGTTCCAAAGGCGCCGGAGACGACTCAGAACGACCAACTTCGACCACATCTTCTTTCTCTTCGACAACTTCTACCGTCGGCAGCGGTGTGGTGACTTTCACTTCTTCCGCTACTTCTTTCTCGACGAGTTTTGTTTCTACCGATACCGCTTCTATTTCTTCGTTGCTACTATTACTATCTCTAGTACTACTACTACTACTACTAATACCACTACTCTCTACTTCGAAACCCACTTCTTTCTTCTCTTCTTCTTCTTCTTCTTTTTCTTCTTTTCCCTTACCATCTCGACCGATATTTGTCGCTACCAACGCCATGCTCAACACCGCCGCCCCGACGCCAACTCCAAAAGATGTCGTAAACGGCACCGAGGCGGTTACGCTTCGCGGGACGACTTGTATTAAGGATGCAGTACTGGCATCGCTTTTATTCGTCGTCTCCACTTTTAAGCGCTCAATCTTTCTCATTATTGCTTCTTTCGCGTTCTCGGGCACGAGTCGTAAGATTTTCTTCACGTTTTGTTCTTTCTCTTCTGTCGTCTTCTCATCAGTCGGAGACGTCGTCGATGGAGAAGAAGATGAAACGATCTCCTTCTCCTTCTCAACAGTAGTCTTCTCTTCATCTGTGCTGCTCGTAATCATCATCGTCGTCATCTTTGCGCGTTCAATAATCTTATACCCAACATCAGCATCGCCAACATTTCCTTCAAAATCGCTCACGATCAATTCCTCTCCGACTTGTAAAGTTCTCCGCGTACCTAACCCGTTCAATCGAACGATATCTGGAATCGATATCCCGTTCTCTTTGGAGACGATCGATAAAGTTTGCTGCGGTTGGACTTTCACGATGATTTTTTTCTTATTAACAACACTATTATTATTCGTTGTTGATGTTGTTGATGAAGTTGATGATGATGATGATGATGCGGTCGCACGAGGAGTCACGCATAAAGTAGTCGTGCGTCGAAAAGTCGCGTTACTACTCCTTTTTCGCGAGGAGATCCGCGTCGCGTGAGGAGGAGGAGGAGAGAGAGGAGGTCGCAGAAACAAAGCGTTCATAGGGGTAGTGGTGAACATCTCTTCTATTCTGAAAGAGTATTCGAGAGCTGCTTTCGAGTGAAACTTTTTTTGTGAAGTCGCGAAGAGAGAAAATTCTTCTTCATTTTTTGGTGATTTGTCCACATTCATCATCATACTTCTCGTGTGGTTTTTTTAACAAAAAAAAGTCGTCAAAACAATTTAACAGAAGACACTCTGTTATTATTATTATTATTATTATGTTTACTTCTTCTTTTGTGACTGCGACGACCTCCTCTCTCTCCTCCGAGACATCCTCCTCCCGTTTTGCTCGGCTCCATTCGCGGCCGGGCAAACGGAGTACTCTCATCGCTACTTTTCGAAGGGAAAGAAGAGACAAAAATTCGGTGATGATGTTGAGAAGAACAACACCTAGTAGCAACAACAACAAAAGAAGAAGGAACAAAACGAACGCGTTGTTGGAAGGCGAAGAAGCTTTATCATCGTTAGATGTGACGTATCCGATCGCTTTACTTCTAGGATTAGGCGTAGGTTTTGGCATCGCCCGAATAATCGTGTACACGCGCTTGCAATACATCGCGGCGAAATTCTTGACGTTGCGAATATTTCAGCCGGACGCGAGAGTGCTCGAGTACGATTGCGGGAACAGCGGAAGAAACTTGTATTATTATCCAAAAAACGTGAAGTTTGTCACGTATAAAGGTCCAGAGGTGAAAGGAGATCTTTTAGGGCAGATCTCCGTGCAGGCGGAGATTCCCGTGCAGATTGAAACCGCGGCGTACGAGAAGAGTTTGTCCGGGATGCGGGAGGAGTCGATGGACGCGGTGGTCAGTACCGGGGCATTTACGCGAGTGTTGAAGGAGAAAGGAAAAGAAGTTTTAGGAGATGTGCTGAAAGAAAGCTCGAGAGTGTTGAAATCAGACGGTCAAGCGGCGATGATTTTCATCGAGCCGAAATCGGACGAGTTGATGGACGTTTTAGAGAAGAACGGCCGAGCGCTCTTTAACCCGATGGAAGTGGACGAGAAGTGGGAGACGTTACCGCTATTTCCGTATTTAATTGGAACGATGACGAAGAAAGAGAGAGGTAGCAGTAGTAATATCAATAGTGACGGAGAGAAGCCGAAGAGTGAATTGCAATCTATTCGGAGCAGACGCAAGCCGAAGAAATAATTTCATTTAGGTATTAGGTGGGAGCGCGGGTAATAAAACTATATCGAATAAGAAGAAGACATCCTCTCTACTATGCTTCCTCCATAGACGCTTGCTCCTCTCCTTTCTTCTCTCCTTCTTTCTCTCCTCCTTCTTTCTCTCCTTGTCCATCTTCTACTACGAGTACTTCTTTTTCTAACATCTCTCTAAAAGTTTGACACAAGTGATTCTTCCTTCCGTCGGTGATAATCTTCTTGTCCAAAAACGGGTTCACGCCTAAACTCGAATCTGACGACCCACACGCCGGACAGTAATTCGATTGCCCGACGATCATCTTCGAGCTAATGCACTGGAAGCAAAACGAGTGTAAACATTCCGTCTGTTGTTGTTTTAATAGAGGAGAGAGAGTTGAGAAACATTTTTAAAAATCATCATTTAAAAAACAAAAACAAAAACTAATATAAAAAACATACCACCGTGTTCGCCTCTCTGAGTATATTCTTGCACAGTTCGCACGTTAAGCTCGCTCTCAAAATATCCGCGTCCACTTCGATGTGCTCCAACGCCGGGTTTATGCTCGCGTTTTGTCCTCGCCGTCTTTTCAACATTTTATTTTTATGTTTTTATGCAGAAAAGCACAACTTTTTTCAGCACGACGCAGAGAAAGATTTTTTCTTCTTTTTTTCGTAGTTTGGACATCACAAAAAAATCACCAAAAAGGCTGAACAAAAAAAAAGAGTACACGAAGTGGATGAGAAAAAATGAAGTCCACCTCTTCTTCGAACAACGCCTCTCGGTTACTTCGGAAATCAACTCTGAACGCGACACGATTTTCCACGAACAAAACGCCGTGGTTTTTCGCGGCTGTGTGTTTTCTGTGGGCGTCGTTTTTAACCGTCACCATGCTTTCGTCGAACGAACAAAGTTTAGAATTCAATCGAGAGCGAATGAATCGAGAAATTGAAGCACGAGTGACGCGCGAATTGGTGAAACGAGAGAAGAAGTTAAAGAAGAAGAAATTGTTGGTTCCTTCAGCAGATGAAGAAGCAGACGAAGAAGAAGAAGAAGAAGAAGAAAATAGCGGTAATAAGAACAACAGGGAGAGAATCCGAAAAGGCCCGTTAGCCGGGGCGTACAGAAGTAGAAATCGCCAAGCAGCAGCGTTAGCAGCGGAGAAGAGTGATAAAAATAATGAAAAAAGAGAGTTTAAAGGTCCGTTTGGTCGCGTGGAACGTCTCATATTCGAGAAAGGCCAGGCGAAGAAGAAACTGGAACTGGAACACCTGGAGAAAGAGAGAACGAGGCGGGCGTTGGACGCGCACTTGGAAGACGCGGACGAGGACGAAGAGAAGACGCCGGGAGATACGTTGGACGTGGAGGAGAAGATACAAGAGGCGTTGGGCGGAGCGCTTGAGAGAGAGAAATCGCACGACGAGGAAGAGGACGAAGACGAGAAAAGGAGACGATTGATTGAGACGGATGGTAGTGATAGTGCGACGGAAAGCGAGCCCTCAACAACATTTCCGCAAAGCGTATACGGGCAAGCGCACTTACTCAAAGATTTACCGGGCTTTCCGGAAATGCCGCCGTTGGTGTTGAGCGCGGTTAAACCGAAAGCGTATTTGTTTAGAAACTTTCTCTCGGCGGAAGAGTGCGATCATTTGATGAAGTTGGCTAAAGCAGAGTTGGCGCCGAGTACCGTGGTTGGCGCCGGTGGTACCTCGGTGCCTTCCACCATCCGAACTTCAGCGGGAATGTTTCTTCGCAAAGCCGCGGATAAAACTTTGGAAAATATAGAATATAGAATAGCCGCGGCTTCGGGGACGCCCGAACCGAACGGTGAAGGCATGCAAATCTTGCGCTACGATGTTGGTCAGAAATACGATCCGCACTTTGATTACTTCCACGACGCGGTCAATCCTTCGCCGAAACGAGGAGGCCAACGCATGGCCACCATGCTGATTTACTTGGAAAACACCGAGGAAGGCGGAGAGACTATATTTCCGAGAGGTACGAGAGCTGAGACGTTTGATTTAACGGAAGAAGGTAATCCTCACGAGTGGTCCGAATGTACCAAACACGGCTTACCGGTGAAATCTGTCAAAGGCGATGCCCTGTTATTTTGGTCGTTGACGGATGATTATAAACTGGACATGGGAAGTTTACACGGCGCGTGCCCAGTTGTCAAAGGCCAAAAATGGACCGCAGTGAAATGGATACGAGTAGCTAAGTTCGATGGGATGTTTACTTCACCGTTACCGATGCCGGCGTTATCGAGACGCGCGGAACAACACGGCAAGTGCGTGGACGAATGGGACGAGTGCGCGAAATGGGCGAAAGATGGTTGGTGTGAAAAAAATAAGGACTTTATGGTTTCAAACGGTGGCGCGAGGGATAGTAAAGGCCCCGCGTGTCCAGTCTCCTGTAACGTCCCGTGTCCGGAACAATAGTAATAGATACAATAGAAAGTGCCGAACAAGATTAAACTACTACTATAGGCAGTTGTTGTAGTATGTGATTTGAAAAACTTGTTTGTAAAACTTATATTAAAAAGTAAAGTAAAAGTGTTGAATTCTCTTCTTCTCGTTCTCTCAAAATCTTCTTCATTTTACCGCACGCTAATTAGTACATCATCACCGACAAACTCAGAGAGAGAGAAAGAGAGAGAGGGAGGGAGGGGGAGAGAGAGAGAGTTCATAGTTGTAAACATCTTTATACAAAAAACGTTTATCTGCTTCTCTTCGCCTTCAACTCGGCCGCTTTTGCCTTCGCCCACGCCTTGGCGTCTTCGCCGTTGGACGAAGTCACCGCCCTCGCGCCGCCGCCAGACGGCTTGTATTCGTGATCCAAAATCAAGCCAATCGTGTTCGCGTTCGTAGTCATCGCCGCATTCGCGTCATCGTACGACACCGCCGCGGTATCGACCCACCCTCGGTCCGCTTTACCCCAGGAGTTTTCCGAGATGTTCGTCAAACCGACGTACGTCGTCGCTAAGATGGTATCGCCCACCGACACTTTGCCGAGCGCTTTACCCCCAGGGCGAACGGTTTTCACCACCGGTCTGCCGTCCTCCCCTGGTTTCAACAGTAAACCGAGCGCGATGTTCGACTGAGAGCAGTCCAAAACAACCTGTAATAGTTTGATTGATGAGTACGAAGGAAAAAAAATGTTTCATTTTAAAGTTTTTAGTTTTATTTTTTGAATGAAAAGGAAGCAGAGAGGAGAGCAGAGATTTTCTCGTATCTCTGCTTCGTCGTCGGCGTAGGGCAAAAAAAATGATCAATTGGAGAATGCAAACAGCTTCTTCTTCTTCTCTTTCATCGCCAAGATCAACAGAAGACATTGGTTTTGTCGATGATGAATCGTAACAACGGAACAAGAGAGAGGGAAAACAGAAGGAAAGGTTCAAAAACTTTTTACCTTGTAAACGCTCCCTCCGACGGGATATTTCGCGTCGATTTCCGCATCGCTCATCGCTTTACACGAAAACGCGTGAGAATTTCTTGAATTTCTTTTGTTTTGCTTCTTGAGAGGAGTCGAGACTCTCGAGGAGAGCAAAGAGGAAGATGCCACCACGCTGAATGCCATTTTTGAGATGTATGTATTAGGGTGTGTTAGATGTTGTGTGTGTGTGTGTGTGTGTGTGTGTTTATTTATGAAGACAACTCTGATGAGAAAAGCGTCTCCTAACGAGAATTAGAGAGAGATAAAGGGAGTTTGTGGGCAAATTTTTGTGTTTTCGTGACTAGACATCGGCAGACGTGTCTCAATCTCGTTTGATTTTCTTGATTTCGTCTTCAAAGCGTTTCGAAAAAGGGAGGAGAAAGCAGGAAACGAAATTTTTGGTTTTTTGGTTTGTCTGTTTCGAGACCAACAAATTTTGGCAAAAAATGAAAATTCGTCTCCTCTCTTTCTTCTCTCTCTACGAGTACACGTTCTTCACATTAAAACTTGGTGGTAGCTCTTTAGCGATTGATAGTAGAATAAAAGAAACACCCAAAGAAGAGATAGATCATCATCATCATCATCATGCAAGCGATAGAAGCCATCTCTCAAAACTACGTGGACAGCGCCAAGCTGATACGGTTCCAGTTCATCGCGGACGCTCTTCTGAAACGTTTGGAAAAAGACGACGACCAAGAAGAAGAAGAAGAAAAAAGTCGTTACGATGTTGAGATCGCGAGAGAAGCGCTGAGAAGAGCGGGAGAGATTTGCAAAAGAGGCGGGACGAGGAACGCGGAGATTTTCAAGTCCATTCGGGAGAGGAAGATAAAGTTGAAGGAGTTAAGAGGAGGAGGAGATGTGAACATGGACAACAACGGAGGAGGAGGAGAAGAAGAAGAAGAAGAAGAGGGAGAAGATTTCGTGGAAAATTGGTCACGTCAGATGGATTTGGAAAACCAAAACGAAAGAAAACGATTGGACGAAGGGTTAACTTCCTCGAAAGCGAGCTCTTTGAAAGAGTCCATTCGATTAGCGCACAACGATTTGGGCGATTATTACTACAACATTGGTGACTTGAAAGAAGCGTTCCAATGTTACGCGAAATCCAGAGAGTACGGAACGTCCGTGAAACACACGTTGGCGCTGTGCGTGAATAGCATTAGAGTTGCTTTGGAGTTGAACTCTATGGCGCAGGTTTTGCTGTACGCGAACAAAGGATTGGCGATTTTGAAGAACGTGGACCAGCAGTCGGCGGCGGGCGAAACCGAGAAGAAAATGGCGCAACGACCGTCGATTATACAACAAGCGGGAGGCGGCATCGAAGGGATAGGCGGCGCGGGAGAAAACAAAGAAGAACAAAATTTGACGAGAGCAAAGTTTACGTGCGCGGCGGCGTTGGCGCATTTGCACTTTGGCAAGTACGCGGAAGCCGCGAAGCACTTTACGAGCTTGAAAACGGAGATTGGAAACTCGTACGCGGAGGTTATCTCTCAACAAGACGTCGCCGTCTACGGCGGCTTGTGCGCTTTGGCTACGTTTGACCGAGTGCAATTGAAGAAACGCGTCGTCCACGAAAACTTCACGTTTCGAGACATGCTGAGTACGGCTCCGGAAATGCGCGATATTGTGGAAGATTTTTGGAATTCGCGATATCCGCAATGCTTATCCAAACTCGACGTGATTAAAAAAGAGTTACTCTTGGACATCCACGTCGGGAAACACGTCCACAAACTCTTTTCACTCATCCGTCAAAAAGCGTTGATTCAATACACCAAGCCGTTTTCTGCGTTGAGCTTAACTACCATGGCGTCTGCGTTCAATTGTGACTCGGTGGAAAACCTCGAAAAAGAAATCGCAGACTTGATCACGGCGGACAAAATCCGCGCTCGAATCGACTCTCGAGGCGAGAAAATTTTACGCGCCAAGGAGTTTGATAAGAGAATGGAAACGTTCGAACACGTACAAAATACCGCGGAGAAGTTCGTCGAGAACGCTGGTGAGGCACTGTTGAGATCCTCCTTGAATAGATTAGACTTAGCTTTATAATAAGAGAAGAGAGAAGAGGAGAGAGGAGAGAGAAGAAAGAAGAGAGCGCTTCGATTGTAAAAGTAATATAAAACACTTCCCACACAAAATTGAAAAAATGGCATGCAATAAAATCTTCTCAAAAAAAAACATCATCTCATCTCTCTCAAATCATCTTCGTCGAAAAGTTCGGACTAAAAAGCGTCAAAAGTCTTTCGTTTTGTGTGAGAACAGAACGACAAGAAGAAGAAGAAGAAAGTAGCAGCAGCGGTAGTAGAGTAGTAGTAAATATACGAGACAGATAAGATACATGGAGGAGTACGAGAAGGTGCGCCACCCAGTTTTCTTCTTCTTCCTCTAAAAAAAATGTCTCTCTCTTCTTCGACAAAAATTTTTACTTCTCTCTTTTCCGTCCGATGAGATTACTAACAACGATTTAATACTAATGATAACTTCTCTCGTCGTATTATATTATTAAAATAAAACAAAATATATCAGGTGGATACGATTGGTGAAGGCACGTACGGGGTCGTGTATAAAGCGCGGGTGCGCTCGACCGGAGAGATTTTAGCCTTGAAACGTATTCGTTTAGAGCAAGAAGAAGAAGGCGTCCCGTCAACTGCCATTCGAGAGATCTCTTTGTTGAAAGAACTCAGGCACGAAAACATCGTGAAACTGGTGGACGTGGTGCACTTGGAGAAAAAGCTCTACTTAGTGTTTGAATATTTAGATTTAGATTTGAAAAAGCACATGGACGCGAGTCCGCACATATCGAACGATCGAATGGTGATTAAAGGATACGTGTATCAAATGTGCGCCGGCATCGCGTTTTGTCACTCGCACAGAGTGTTGCACAGAGATTTAAAGCC
>Ga0181557_1000258_pt1 | contig 69821 bp, 66 predicted proteins | sample 011ome_23_FD_148632 | JGI IMG/M metagenome (GOLD analysis project Ga0181557, IMG submission 148632) | Coastal salt marsh microbial communities from the Groves Creek Marsh, Skidaway Island, Georgia - 011506CT metaG (spades assembly) | ecosystem: Environmental > Aquatic > Marine > Intertidal zone... | reverse complement strand
ATTATTAGAAGAACTTAAAGGTTTAACTAAACAAAAACAAGAATTAGAAAAAGAATTGGACACTAAGGTTGCAGGCAAAGACAAAGATGTTCAATTGGCAATATCAGAGGATCATTCAGACAATCCTAACGATAAATATGTTGTAAAACCATGTGACGAAGAGGGAACTCCTTGGGCAGTATGGGAAGGTGATGTTAGAGTAGAATGTTTTGCAACTGAAGAAGAGGCATATGCATTTGCAGATAAACAAAATCAAGAACAAGAATTAGAAGAAGGTAATGCATTTGGTGCAGCAAGAGCGGAAGCAATTGCTAAAGGCGAGAAAGAATTTAAAGTAGACGGAGAAACTTTTAAAGTTGAAGATGTCGATGCTGAAGATAAAGAGAATGCAGAAGAATTTGTAGAGGAATCTAAAATAACATTAGATTCTTTAGTAGAAATGTTTACAGAAAAAGAAACAGTTACTGAGGATTTACGATCAGATGTTAAAAAATTTATTAAACAGAATAACGAGGAATTAGATGAATTGGCAGATCAAGATCAATGGGATTTAATGTATCAAAAGTTATACGATGAATTCGAAGTTGAAGCTGATTCAACCAGAGGTAAAGATTTATTAAAGACATTTCAGTTTGTATACTAATAAATTATACTTTTTTTAAAAATAATTAAGCCCGCATTTTTTTATGTGGGCTTTTTTTTGTATATTAGTAGAATAATAAAAGAAAAAATATGTTATACACTTACTGTAAGAAGGAATTGAATTTTAAGAAAATCAAAACCTCAAAACTATTAAAGGTATTGTTAGGGCTTGCTATATTTGCAACTCTAGGCTTTACATTAGCAATTAATAATGCAACTAACACTGCGTTTGAGACCGAACTCGAAGATATGCCTTATGAAGAAAAGGTCATTATTATCAATGAAATTGAAAAAGACGCTTTTAGTCAAGAGGCCTTAGTTGAAGAACTTAAACGTTTGAACATTAAGTTTCCTCACATTGTACTTGCTCAAGCTATGATTGAAAGTGGTCACTTCCAATCAAACATTTTTATGGCCAATAATAATTTATTTGGTATGAAGCAAGCACATCAACGCTGTACTACCGCCAAAGGTACAAATCTAAATCATGCTTACTATGAAAATTGGAAAGAGTCAGTGATGGACTACGCTCTATTTCAAAGTGCATATCTTAGAAAATTAAAAACCGAGGCACAATATTTAAAGTATTTGGATCGTAATTACGCTGAAGCTCGAAACTATGATAAAGCTGTAAAGAATATGATTGAATCACATAATCTAAAAGAACTTTTTAAAGAGGATATATAATATAATATCAAACAAAAATAACTCAATATTATGAAAAAAATAAAACTATTTGATGCTTATCATGCATCTAAAAATGAAGAGGTTGTAAGTGAAAGACTATCAAAATCAGAGCTTAGCAAAATTAGCGACTATCTTACAAGCTTAGATCCAAGTGACCTTATGGCAATTTGTGATGAATTGCTCATAGATGATGAAGAGTATCAAGAAGATAGAAATGACTTTGCAGCGGATGAACTTGTTGAATTTGCAATTGAATATATTGAGGAGAATGATATTAGTTTAGATGATGTTAAATCGATTGTCGAATCTAACGTAAGTGAGGCAAACGCTGATGGTACTATTTCTGATGACGAAGACAAAAGAAGAGAAGAACTTCTAAAGAGAGTTAAATCTCAAATGGAAGAGCTTTTAGCTTCTGCTGAATTTGATGCTAACGACATCGGCGGTCCTTTTAGATCTCCTGGCATCATGTACGATATTAGAAAAGAACTTGAAAAGCAAATTAAAAAGTTTAAATAAGATTATGAAACCCGTAAAACTATTTGATGACTATTTAAATATGGCAGCAGCTGCTCAAAATATGTCAAGAGAACAATATACTGCAACATATCTTAGCGAAGATAAAACTAATGATGTTATCAATGAATGGGGTTCTTCAGATCAAAATATTATGAATCAACAAATTCATAAAGATGCTGGTAGCCCTAAAAAAATGCCATCTCCATTTGATAGAAAATTAAGAGCTGCTGCAGAAGATGCGGTTGATTGGCACTGGGATGAATGGCCAGAATATAAAAGGGATAGAGATGGTTTAATTGATAACGCAGTTAGAAGTTACTTAAGATCTTACTTTCCTAAAGATTGGGCAATCATGGTTAGAATGTTCGAGCCAATGGAATCAGTAGTTGTTGAACAAGATAGAAATACTTTAGGTGAATTAAATGATATGACGCTGGGTCAATTAGAAAGAATTGAAGACTACGCTGAAATGATCTCAGATCGCATGGAATCCGGCCAACAGTTAGATTCTTGGATGTTCTCTCAAATTACAGTTGCATTAGATAATTTAAACGCAGTTCATGATGCAATGGACGCAGAAGATGGAATTAAAGAATCTCAAGTTAATGAGAAGATAAAACTTATTATGAGGAATATCTTAACTAAAATGATTCCAGCTGCTTTTGGTCCATCTACCAACCCAAAAATGAGAGAAGAAATTAAAGATGCTGTTAAAACAGCTATAGAACCTATCTTAATGAAATATGATTATATTGTAGAATCTAAAGAATCGGACGCTTTAGCAAAAGAAATTGATAAAGCAATGATTAAGATTGATGATTCAATGTCATATGAAGATTTTGCTGATGCTGTAGCCACTATCTTAAGAGATGAGTATGGCTCGCATAATTATACAAAATTTTTAAAGGCACTAAAAGATAAACTATAGAATTTAATAAAATAAATCACCTACAGTTTAAGGTATTAATCAATATGGAAGGAGACAGTCGTGGGCATATTAAAACACTTCAGCAAAAGAAATCTGGCAACATGGAGCATGATGATAGCTCTATTTTTCAACCCTCTTGGATTCGACGTAATCCAGTATTGGTTGATAGAGACGACTGGAAGCCTCTGGTCCGCCAATTTCGTTATGTATTCTATAGCGGGATTATTCTTTGGACTATCTATTTTATTTCGATGGTATTCACGTAAGTCTATTGAAACACTAGAAGATAATTAGATATAACTAATAAACATATATGTTATTAATATCAAATAAAGGTAATATAGAAGGTGAAAATCTAGATTTAGAAAATACGCCAGACTATATAGAATCTGCTATAAATCAAGGATATAATGTAAAAATAGATCTCAAATATAAAAACGATAAACTATATTTGGGAGAAATTACGTCAGACACAGAGGTAGAATGGTCTTGGCTTTTAAAGTGGTCAGATTATTTATGGATCAATTGTAGAGATACAAAAACCCTTTCTTTTTTTCTAGAGAATGGAAAATCATTTAATTTCTTTTATAATGTATTAGACACTGTGTCGATGACTTCTAAGGGTTTCGCATGGTCAATTGAAAATCCATATCCAAAGGGTACAATAGTTTATGATATTGATAATGATTTAAATCCTATAGATGTTTTAGGAGTGTGTTCTAATTGGGTTTCTAAATGGTCTAAACAGATTGCCATATGCTTTTATGGTGATACTGGTTTACCTAAAAAGGAAATTTTAGACAATCATAAAGAGAAATTAATAAAGCCATTAGAATCGCTGGGTTACTATTTAGAGTATTATGGTTCTAAAGTATTGGATCTAAAGGAGAACGATCATAAATATAATGAGATATATAATTTTAAAGGATTACGATCACATGTATCTAATAGTGATAAAAATGTTGAAGAATTAGAAATACAACATATCACATCTATATATGAAATGATTGGATCACATCCATATGAAACTGCGTTTTTTATTAGATGGGATCAAGAATTAATAGAATCAGAAATCCAAGAACATATAAAAACAATTTTATAAAATATGGAAATTAAAAAAACGTTTGAATCATTTATTACTGAAGCTTCTAGGCGTAAAGTACATAAAGCAGCAAAAGAAGGAAGTTATCCTGCTGTAATTGTAGTAGTACAAGATGGCAAGGTTATTCACCAAGAATCTGTATCTACTCCAGAAGTTGCACCTGCTACGTTTAATGTAATGCAAGAGAAATATCCTAAAGCTGTATTACATTTAGAAGATAAAACTGGTAAGAGATTATTTAGTGAATCAGTAGTAAACGAAGCTGTTTCAAAAGCTACTAAGATATACCAAATCGCAACACCGGCACCAAAGGCAATGTTAGTTGAGGAGTTAGAAGAATTATTCGGTGATGATTATAGACATATCGTTACTGAATTTGATGATGATGAAGGATATGAATCAGTATTAGTATTCAATCTAACAAAGAACGATATTAAAAGAATACAAAATGAAATTGGAGATGTTTTAATCTGGGAATACTCAATTAAAAAGGGAAAAGAGATTAGTGAATCAGCAATGATCGAAACTCTTTCAAAATCTGACAGAAAATTAATTAATGAAATGACATCAGATGCTGCAATTGCTTTAGCTGATGAAGTTTCAGGTGAATTATACACTGCAAGACTAAAAGGTAAATCAGCTACTATTAACGCAACTACTACAACTAAAACATGGGACGATGGAGTGCCTGTTTTAAAGCATTTAGCTCGCGGTAAAGCAAAGCCAGTACAATTTAAACTATATCAAAGACCTTTTAAAGTGGTTCACGACGTAGCACATAATTGGTTTTACTTCACAGATGGCGGTAAATGGTATGGTTTACATGGTGATGAAGGTTATTTTGAACCAAGCGATTTACCATTTGACATGGAGATTTCAGAAGCAAACGTCAACGAAGCAGGTATTAATGATCCAGTCTTAATGGCATTCAGAGCTGCAAAGATGAAGCGTGAAAAAGAATTGGCAAAACCAAAACGTAAACCACTTTATGGTAAACAAAGAGAAAAAGCTGAAGATGATTTATGGGATATTAGTCAAGATCTAAAAGACTTATATGCTGATAGAGGTCAATTATTAATTGACATGGAACAAGAGGCTGAGGCCGAAGGTGGACCAATTGCAGATGAGTATGGTGATAAGTTGAATAAGATAGAAGATCAAATTCAAGTACTAATCGCCAAAAGAAATAAATTAGAGATAAGATTAACTGAAAGTTATAATGACGATGATATCAATATGACATACGGTTTTTATGGTACAGTTGCTGATAACTCAAATGAAAAGAATGCTAAAAAACTGTTCGATCAAGGTATTAAAGATCTTAAAAAGAAATATAGATTAACAGAAGAAGAAGCGCTTGCAGTACTTAATTCTAAAATGGGTCGTAAAGCGGCAGATCAAATATATGATGATCAAGCTAAAACAGCTATTGAAGGATTAGAAACGTATTATGGTAAAACTTTACACAAAGAATTAGCAGACATACAAAAAAGTATGGTACTTGAAGCTAAGTCATTCAATAGAGCTGAAGTTATGGATTTTTTAGAAAATCATTTAAAATTTATTAGAACTTCAGAAGAATTCGATGGAGTAGAAGGTGGTATTTGGACTACTGCAGAAAACGGTGAAACTATGGGAGGTTTTCCTATATTTGATTACTATTCTACTAGCTCTAAATATGAGTTTGGTGTCTTAAATAAATTCGCTAAAAAATTAAGTAAAATGGGTTGGTATTGTGAATACTACGATCCAGGAACAGTTATGATTTGGCCTATTTAATAAAAGCCCTTTAAATAAAACATAAAAGAGGTACTTTTTCTAAAGGTACCTCTTTTTTATTATGATATATAGAATATAAATAAGTTTAAAATTATATGAAATACGTAAAATTATTCGAAGAATTTGTACAAGAAGGTGTTTATGATCCAGGAATTCTTAAAGCATTTTTTATGGCAGGTGGACCAGGATCTGGTAAATCTTATGTAGCAACCGAAATATTTGATTTTCCAAAAGGAGCAATTAGTTCAGTGTCGTACGCAACCGGTTTAAAACTTGTAAATAACGACAATACTTTTGAAAAGGGTCTTAAAGATGCGGGTTATAGTCCATCTAATTTAGCAAAATTAGCAAAAGATCCCGAAGAGTGGTCAAAGGTAATGGCAATTAGAGATAAGGCTAAAAATACCACTAGAAGAATGCAAAATAATTATATTGGTGGTAGATTAGGTCAAGTAATCGATGGAACCGGTAAAGATTATGATAAAATCAGAGGTCATAGACAATTATATATGGATCTTGGTTATGATACATATATGGTTTTCGTGAATACATCATTAGATGTTGCTCTTGAAAGAAACCAAATGAGAGAGCGTAAATTAGGTGATCATATGGTTCAACTGATGTGGAAAGAGGTGCAAGATAATTTAGGTAAATTCCAAAAATTATTCGGTGCAGATAGAATGTTAATTGTTGATAATTCTGAATACGGAGGAGACATATTAACACAAGTAGAAAAACAGATTTCTAAACATATTAATAAACCTGTTGAAAATCCACTAGGTAAAAGATGGATTAATGATCAACTAAAAGCAAAAAAACAATAGACTAAAATGTCAGATAAAACCAATAGCGAACTAGTAAAAGAACTATTAGAAGCATTTTCTTCATTAAAAACAAAAATGGAAGATCCAAGCTATGTTCAATTAGAAGGTTCTATTAAACAGCTTATCGATAATCAAAACGATATGAAATCTGATATGTCTGAATTAAAAAGTAAACTATTAAATCCATTTGATGGAGCCATAGTTGAAATTAGAAAAAACACAGAATTTAGACATGCTTGGGAGAAACAAGAACAAGATATGGCTAAATTACAAGAAGAGCATAGAGATTTAGTAAAATGGAAAAGTACATTTACTAAAGTATTTTGGACAATATTTACAACAACAGTCGGTGTCCTTGCATTTCTTATAACAAATATATTAAATAAATAATGATATTTGATAGAATTTCTCTAGTTGAAGCATATAAAACTCTTAAATATATTGATGATAACGATGGTAAAGTTACTGAAATTCTATTTAATAGAAATGCATATTACGGTACAAAAACAGTAATTAGATTTTCTTCTTTACAAGAATTAAAAAATCATATTACTGTAAACTATCCATACTATCACTTTGATCCAAATTGTGATTGTGGCACAGGTCAAGAAAGTATTTATAGATTATTATCGTTCAGCGTTAATATTAAAGATCCTATAACTCAAGTTGAATCTAGATATGCGATATTTGTTAATAATTTAAGAAAAGAGTTAGAATCTGCTAAAAAAGATCAACTGAATAATATGAGTGTTAAGAAGATTCAAGAATTATTTAAAGGTAATACTAGACTTGATTTTCTTAAAGCAAATTATATATGTGAAAGTTATATTCAAAAGCAAGGTAGTTATGTAAATCCATGTGATTATATAGAGATTGTTTCTAATGATTTTTACAAAGAATTAATATTTGATCATTATTATTCAACTAGAAGATACGATATTTAAGATAAGATAATATAAAATTGAATATATAAAAAAAAGAAAAGCGTCAACATGCATAATGGCAAGATAGAAAATTATAACTTTGTACATGGTTTACATCGCAATATGATCACTGGGAAGTGGTTTCCATTGCACCCACATCAATTAGGAAGAGCCCTTACGCATGATGAAATGGACTATAACTTGTTGTATTCACAACAAACTATAGCAGGTTGGAGAATATTTGGTCAAAACGAAGATTTAACATTAAGCGATAATGAATTGACTAAGTCTTTAATATTTTGGAAGATTAGTGAAAATGATATAGATTATGACAGATATGTAACAGCGGGTTATTCTGCCGATCAATATATATGGATTACACCTTTATTTGATTGTGATGATTTTATTATTTTATCTGAATCATCTAGTGATACTACATTAGATTTTTGTGAAAGTTTTACAATTCAATTAGTCTCTACGACAGATGCTATAGACGCATGTGCAAGTTTTGGTATAACTAGTGAAGGTGCAACTCTTGCGATATATGCAACACCGGAGCCTACAGCGACAGCAACACCAGAGCCTACAGCGACTGAAGTGCCTCCAACGGCAACACCAGAACCTACAGCGACTGAAGTGCCTCCAACGGCAACACCAGAACCTACAGCGACTGAAGTGCCTCCAACGGCAACACCAGAACCTACAGCGACTGAAGTGCCTCCAACGGCAACTCCAGCACCAACTCCAACAGCAACTCCAGCGCCAACAGCAACTGCGGCAGCAGATCCTCTTGAAGGTTATTATACGTATTATATGACAACACCTGTTGAAAAGTTGCCGTATCCTAATAATCAAAGCGCACAAGATTTATACTGTGCTCCAGGCGAAACTATTACAACTGTCGTTAAACATATAAGCAATAATGTACTTGATATGGGTAATGCTGCATTTTTTAACACTGACGGCACACCATATACATTATTAAACACAAATCCTGGTGTACAATACCATGTTTTAATATTTAGAGCTGATCAATTTGCAGATAGAAACTATGATATAGGTTCAAATACAACTGAGTTAGATCTTCGTAGGAGCGGTGGACAATATGGTGGACATTTAATGTTACAGACTGATACGGTACCTGGCCCTGGCGGTTATTTAGGTGACGTTACAGGCGCTGTGCCTCTTGCGGCTGCACAAGGATGGTGGAATGAAGATTGTCCAGCAATTACTTCAAGTGTATATTACTTCCATTTAGGGGCTAATCAGTATCCATGGGGAAGAGATTTAATTAACGATCAATTATTCAAAGCCGACGATTCAGTTGCGGCTAATTATGGTGAATCATTTGAAGATATGTTAGCTAATCCTGAATCATATGAGCCGGTTGGAGAATTACCGGAACTAGTTAATGGAACAACATTTACAATGCCGACAAGTATTACAGCAAATTTCTATTGGATCGCTATTCCTGTATCAGCAGGAATTCCTGATTTAACAGTTACTCCTAAAATAGAAATCAGTGGAGCACCTGCAGATATATGTTCAGATAAATTAAACTTCGTAAGAGACAACGGAGAAGAATATACTCTGTATAAATTAAACACAGTACCAACTGCAGGATCAATTGAAATAAAATATGTAAATTAAAAAATAATTAGTATAAACATGAGTAATCAATTACCACAGGGTATATCAAGGTCAAGTTTTTTATCACCAGCAGAAAGCACAGACGGAATCTTACACTCTATTACATTAAAGGGTGGATATCAAGAAATGCTAACTAAGGAAGATCGAAATAATATTAAATCATTCTTAAATATAACCGGTGCCGTTTATGACGGATTTACACAATCTAGTGATCCATGGTCAACTGGTAGAAGAAGGGTAGGAATGATGATATATGTCATTGAAGATTCAAAATTTTACAACTTAATTCCTGTAGGTTTCTTTGGTAATGGAGGTGATTTAGGAAAGGAAGATTGGTTAGCATTGCCAGAATGGGAAAGAGCATTGAGAATGGATCCTTCTAGCGCATTTACTGCAGAATCTGCAAGTCCTTTAAATAACTTTACGGCTGTAATAAAAACAGCAGCTGATTTAGGAATTCCTTCAGATGCTAATTCTTGTTGGGTTGAATCTCCAATAGGAGTTGATGGTTTAGATGGTTCACCTGGTCTTACTTCATATCTACATATAGCATACGCAAATGATGCAAATGGTACTGATTTTTCTCAAACAGAATCTAATGATAAATCATACATTGGTCAATATACTGATTTTGATCCTAATGGATCTTCAGATCACACTAAATATACATGGACATTAATAAAAGGTCAAAAAGGTGATGATGGTATTGACGGTCTTCAAGGCCCTAGTGGTGAGGATGGAATTCCAGGTCCTAAGGGTGAGGATGGATTACCAACGTATTTCCATATAGCTTATGCTGATAACGAAAATGGTGGAGGATTTAGTCAAGATGCTATAGGTAAATTATACATCGGTACTTATGTTGATAATGTAGAAGATGATGCACCTGCTGGAGATCCAAGGTGGAAATGGCAATTAGTTAAAGGAGCTGATGGTCAAAATGGAGAAAATGGTATCCCAGGAACAAATGGTACAGATGGTCAAACGTCATACTTACACTTTGCATATGCAAATAATGCAACTGGAACTTCTGGTTTTAGTATAACCGATTCAGATAATAAATTATACATTGGACAATATACTGATTTTAATCAAGCAGATTCTACAAATCCAGCGGTTTATAAATGGACTTTAATTAAAGGTGAAAAAGGAGATCCGGGAGAGCGTGGATTACAAGGATTACAAGGTGCTGATGGTGCTGATGGTGTTCCAGGTCCTCCTGGAGCTGATGGACAATCAACATATTTCCATATAGCTTATGCTGATACTAATACAGGTGTAGGTTTTAGCCAAAATCCTGTAGGTAAATTATACATCGGTACTTATGTTGATAATATACAAACAGACGCTCCTTCGGGCAGTCTTCTGTGGAAATGGCAATTAGTTAAAGGAGCTGATGGTCAAAATGGAGAAAATGGTATTCCAGGAACAAATGGTACAGATGGTCAAACTACTTATTTACATATTGCATATGCAAATAATGCAACTGGAACTTCTGGTTTTAGCGTAACTGATTCAACTGGAAGAACATATATAGGTCAATATACTGACTTTATTGAAGCTGATTCAACTAACCCGAGTCTTTATAAATGGACTTTAATTAAAGGTGAAAAAGGAGATCCGGGAGAGCGTGGATTACAAGGATTACAAGGAAGTGATGGACAACAAGGTATTCCTGGACCGACCGGTGACTTAGGACCGCAAGGGCCCGAAGGTCTTAAAGGTGAGACTGGAACAAGTTCATATTTCCATATAGCATATGCTGACAATGCTTCAGGTGGAGGATTTAGCCAAGAACCTGCAGGCAAAGATTATATCGGTACCTATGTTGATTATATATCAAATGATGCACCTGCTGGAGATCCACGATGGAAATGGGCTTTAGTTAAAGGACAAGACGGTGCTCAAGGTACTCCAGGAACAAATGGTCTTAATGGTCAAACTTCTTATCTGCACATAGCATATGCAAATAATGCAACTGGTTTTGAGTTTGATGTTAGTAATGCTACAGGTAAAACATACATTGGACAATATACTGATTATTCTGAACCTGATTCACTGGATTGGAGAGACTATAAATGGTCATTGATCAAAGGTGATAAAGGTACTGCTGGTGAAAAAGGTGCTGCTGGTGAAAAAGGTGCAACGGGTCCTGCCCCAGATACTAGTCAGTATGTAACTACATCTACAAATATTGATGGTGGTAAAATAACCACAGGTGTTATAAAGAACGGTCAATTCACACCGTCTATTGGATGGAACGGTTACGCTGGCACAGGAATGGGTATTAATTTAGATCTTGGTGCTATTAACGCTAAGAATTTCTATATCTCACCCGAAGGTGATGCTAAATTTAAAGGCGATATGGATATTGATGGTGGTGTAAAAGTTGGTGGAAGTCTTATGGCGGATTTCTTTGAAGTTGCACCCCCAGTTATTGGTGAAGCACCTATTCTTAGAATGAAGAGTAATGCATATATTGGAGGTTTACGATTTGAAGATTTTCAAAACGATATAACTGACGCGATAATTAGCCCAGACTCAGGTGGTGGAATTGAACCTATAGACGGATTCACTGTAACACTAACTCACCAATATATTAAAAGAAATAATACATTAATAGAACCAGGTGATTTGGTTAAATTAGATCAAAATAACGAATTAGTGAAGGCTGATTCGGTAAAAGATAATACAATATTGGGTATCTTATGGGAAGAGGTTGATTATTCTATTAAACCACACCCAATGGATAAATACAGAACCACTGAAAGCGTTTTTGTAGAAGAGGATCATCACTATCGAGATTCATTAGGTAATAAATTACCAGTAGAAGATAGAGAGACTAAAACTATTTGGAAAGTAGCTGCTATTGGAGATTCACGAGAAGGTACATTAGGTGGATTTAACATTTGTAATCAAAATGGACCAGTCTTAAAAGGAGACTTATTGTGTTCATCGGATACTCCAGGATACGTTATGAAACAACCAACTGAATGGGTAATTATAGGGTTTGAAGATGGCGTACCTCAATATGAAGAGAGACAAAATATCACATCATATACAATAGGTAAATGTATGGAAGATTGTCAATTTGATGAAAACGGTAAAGCTAAAGAAATATATGGTTACTTATATTGTGGATAGTAGTAAATAAATCAAATATATAAAACATAAAATAAATATAAATAAATAATGGCAAACATTACAAACGGAACAGTAACAGTAGAAGTAACTGGAGGAGTCGGACCTTACCAGTATACACTATTGAATGCGGGCAATATGCTACCTGTACCATCAAACGCATATCCGACTTTTACAAATCCGGTGAACAATGTTACATCTAATACATTTACATTTGGCGATGCAAACGACCTTACAGGAAACAGTGGTTTACAAGCAGGTTCATATAAAGTAAAAATTGTTGATGCTAATCAATGTGAAACTATATCTAATACGTTAGTAGTTTCTAACGCTACACCTAGTCCAACAGCTACTCCAATGCCTACAGCGACTGAAGTGCCTCCAACGGCAACTCCAGAACCGACTATAGAACCTACAGCGACTGCAACGCCAGAGCCTACAGCGACTGAAGTGCCTCCAACGGCAACACCAGAACCTACAGCTACTGCAACGCCAGAGCCTACAGCGACTGAAGTGCCTCCGACTGCAACTCCAGAACCTACACTAGAGCCTACAGCGACTGAAGTGCCTCCGACTGCAACTCCAGAGCCAACAGCAACTCCAGCACCATTAGTATTACAACCACAAAGAAAGGTTATTGCTGGATGGAATCTAATGGCAGGTGAACCTGATGAATTCATAAATGGATTACTTAATAAGACCGAACAAGAACATCGTGATTTCTTTTGTAATGCACCATATATTGGAAGTGTAGCTCACCAATCGGGAGATGAAGATAGACCATACGTATTGTGGACTGATCAAGATGATGCATTAACTATGCCTGAGGTTGGAAACGTATTTTACGCAGATCAACAAGGTACACAATACTTTGAAAATAGTGGATTCCTTTGGTGGAATTCTGGAACTCCAACATCAGAAGAAACGAATTACTATTGGGTTACCATAGGATCTGACGGTGTAGCTATTAGTGTAGAACAATGGACTGAATGTTCTATAGAGCCTACAGCAACGCCAGAGCCTACAGCTACTGCAACGCCAGAGCCTACAGCGACTGAAGTACCTCCAACGGCAACTCCAGAACCGACTATAGAGCCTACAGCGACTGAAGTACCTCCAACGGCAACACCAGAACCGACTATAGAGCCTACAGCGACTGAAGTACCTCCAACGGCAACTCCAGTTCCGCCTACAGCAACGCCAGAGCCTACAGCGACTGAAGTGCCTCCAACGGCAACTCCAGTTCCACCGACTGCAACGCCAGAGCCTACAGCGACTGAAGTACCTCCAACGGCAACTCCGGTTCCACCGACTGCAACTCCGGTTCCACCGACTGCAACGCCAGAGCCTACAGCAACGCCAGTACCAACTTCGGTTCTAGCATCTCAGTATTTTGTTAATGTAGAAGATGGTTCAGGTGATTCAAATAATTCACAACAATGTGAAGTAGTAACTATTCCTATCTGGTCTCCAGACTTTAGTACATTATATGACGCAGGATTTGGTCATAGATTATATGCAGATGAAAACTTAACTGTACCATTTGATGGTGGAGCACAATGGTATGACATTGGTTCTACTCCGGGTGCAGTAGCTGGCCTTAAAATATTAGTTAGAACAGGTGCAATCACTGAAACAGCAGATTGTCCAGCAGTAGTTCCAACGGCAACTCCAGTACCAGAACCAACATCAACTCCAGTGCCAGAACCAACATCAACTCCAAGGCCAACTGATGCGCCAGCCGGTGATGCATATTTCTTTCACTTAGGAGCGGGTAACTATCCATATTCATTAGATCTAATATTAACTGATGCCCTTTACTTAACTAATAATCAAGTTTCAACATCAGAACCACCATTTGCCGATGTATTTGGTGAAATGTTGACGAATACTGAAGTTTATAATAACATAGGTACAGTTGATTTAAATGGAGAAAATCCATCATGGACATATGAAACTTCAGAAACTCCTAATTATTATTGGTTAGTAGTTCCAGCCAGCTTAGAAATTCCAAATTTAGTACTTAATCCTAAATTAGAAATTGACGGAGCACCAGCTGATGTTGCACATTCTAAATTAGATTTTGTTTATAACGAGGTTTCATATACTCTATATAGATTGAATGCAATTCAAGATACTGGAAGTAGATCGGTAACATATGTACAATAAAAGACATTATAAACAAATAAATATACATTAACTAACAATGGCATTACCACAAGGAATTCAAAGAGCGGGCTTTTTATCACCATCAGTAGCAAATGATGGCGTATTACATTCTATCGCGTTAAAGGGCGGTTTTCAAGAAATGATTTCTTTAGAAGAAAGAAATGCAATCCCTTTATTAGAAAATAGTACAGCATTCCCATACAACGGATTTACTGCTTCTGATGATTCTTGGTCATCAGGTAGAAGAAGAGTTGGTATGCTAGTTCATGTTGTTTCTGAAAATAAAATGTACTCTTTGATACCCGTTGGTTTCTTTGGAAACGGTGGAGATTTAGGAGAAGCTGATTGGTTAGCTTTATCAGAAGCTGAAAGAGCTGTTAGAATTGATCCTACCGGAACATATACTATTCAATCGCCAAATCCTGGTAATGGTTTTACAACTATTGTAGCAGATGCAGCATCGATTGGTATTTTAGCTGATGCTGATTCATGTTGGGTAGAAGTAAATTTAACAGGTGCTGATGGAACAGATGGAACTTCAGGGACGGATGGAACTTCAGGAACAGACGGTTCAAGCGGTTCTTCAGGAACTGATGGTTCAAGCGGATCTTCAGGAACGGATGGAACTTCAGGAACTGATGGTTCAAGCGGTTCTTCGGGTTTATCAGGTGTTAATGGTATAGACGGTATAGATGGAACTTCAGGAATTGATGGAACTTCAGGAACTGATGGAACTTCAGGTACTGATGGTTCAAGCGGATCTTCAGGTACTGATGGTTCAAGCGGATCTTCAGGTACTGATGGTTCAAGCGGATCTTCAGGAACATCGGGTTTATCAGGTGTTAACGGTATAGATGGAACTTCAGGTATAGATGGAACTTCAGGTATAGATGGAGCTAACGGTAATAACGTAGGACAGATTTATTATTTTAATCCTTCGATTTCATCATCTGTAGAACCATTTAAACAATTAGATCCATTACCATCGGCTGGCATTGAACAAACTATAACTAAAACACTAGAAGGTAATCAACAAGATCTTCTTATAGAAGAATTTATAACTGATCAATTAGGATTTGCTGTAATTCCAGCAGGTCAACAAACTTTTCATCTACATTTCTTAAAACCAGCGGCTAATGATCATATAAATGTTCATGTAGAACTTGAACTAGCAAATGCAGAAGGTGTTGGTTATGGTGTACAGATACCTACAAATTCACAAACAATTGATTGGAATACAGAGGTAGATCCAGCTGAAGTTACTGTTGATTTAACATTAACTACAACAACTATAAATACTACAGATAGAATGATTGCTAGAATTTATGTTTCTAACAATGATTCTACAAACCATGATATTACATGGTACAGTGAAGGTAATACTAATTATTCATTTGTTATTACAACGGTAGGTGCACAAGGTGGAACTTCAGGAACAGACGGTTCTTCAGGAACAGATGGTACAAATGGTTCTTCAGGAACAGACGGTACAAATGGTTCTTCAGGTACTGATGGTTCAAGCGGATCTTCAGGAACATCGGGTTTATCAGGTGTTAACGGTATAGATGGAACTTCAGGTATTGATGGAACTTCAGGTATTGATGGAACAAGCGGTTCTTCAGGAACAGACGGTTCTTCAGGAGTCGATGGAACTTCAGGAACAGATGGTTCTTCAGGAGTCGATGGAACTTCAGGTATTGATGGAACTTCAGGTATAGATGGTTTAGAAGGACCTCAAGGTCAACCAGGTGTTGGTATTAATTTTAAAGGAGAAGTAGAAACACAAGATGCTCTTCCATTAGATGCACAACAAGGTGACGCATATATAGTTCAAGATTATCCAGACGCATTATTTGTATGGAATGGATCTGAATGGGTTGATGGTGGTTCTATTCAAGGACCTGCAGGTTCAAGCGGTACTTCAGGTAATGATGGTTCTTCAGGAGTTGATGGAACTTCAGGAACAGATGGTTCTTCAGGAGTTGATGGAACTTCAGGAACAGATGGTTCTTCAGGAACTGATGGTTCAAGTGGATCTTCTGGAACGAATGGTACAGATGGTTCTTCAGGTCTATCAGGAGTTAATGGTATAGATGGAACAGATGGAACTTCAGGAACTGATGGTTCAAGCGGATCTTCAGGAACTGATGGTTCAAGTGGATCTTCAGGAACGGATGGAACTTCAGGAACTGATGGTTCAAGTGGATCTTCTGGAAGAAATGGAACTTCAGGAACTGATGGTTCAAGCGGTTCTTCAGGAAAGAATGGAACTGACGGTTCTAGCGGTTCAAGTGGAACTGATGGAACTTCAGGAACTAATGGAACTTCAGGAACTAATGGAACTTCAGGAACTAATGGAACTTCAGGAACGGACGGTTCTTCGGGTGTCGATGGAACTTCAGGAACGGATGGTTCAAGTGGATCTTCTGGATTATCAGGAGTTAATGGTATAGATGGAACTTCAGGAATTGATGGAACTTCTGGTAAAAATGGAACTTCTGGTATTAACGGAACTTCAGGAACAGATGGTTCTTCAGGAACAGACGGTACAAATGGTTCTTCAGGAACAGATGGTTCTTCAGGAACTGATGGTTCAAGTGGATCTTCTGGTAAAAACGGAACTTCAGGAACGGATGGTTCAAGCGGTTCTTCAGGAAAGAATGGAACTGACGGTTCAAGTGGTTCAAGTGGAACAGACGGTACTTCAGGAACTAATGGAACTTCTGGTATTAACGGAACTAGTGGAACTAATGGATCTTCAGGAACAGATGGTTCTTCAGGTGTAACCGGTAATCCGGGTACGAGTGGTTCATCAGGAACTAACGGAACAGATGGTTCTTCAGGTAAGAATGGGGAAAACGGAACAGATGGTTCAAGCGGATCTTCAGGAACAGACGGTACAAATGGTTCAAGTGGTTCAAGTGGTTCTTCAGGAACGAATGGAACTTCAGGTACTAACGGAACTTCAGGAACTGATGGTTCTTCAGGTTCTTCTGGTACAGATGGAACTAGAGGTAATGATGGTTCTTCAGGTTCATCCGGTTCTTCGGGAGTCGATGGAACTTCAGGAACAAATGGAACTTCGGGATTATCTGGTGTTAACGGTTTAAATGGAACTTCAGGAACAGATGGTTCAAGTGGATCTTCTGGTAAAGATGGAACTTCAGGAACTAATGGTTCAAGTGGAACTAACGGTTCAAACGGTTCAAGCGGAACTGATGGTTCAAGCGGATCTTCTGGTAAAAACGGAACTTCAGGAACGAACGGAACTTCAGGTTCTTCAGGTTCTTCAGGTATTAGTGGAACTTCTGGAACAAGTGGTTCTTCGGGAACTGATGGTTCAAGCGGTTCAAGTGGAACCAATGGAACTTCAGGTACTAATGGAACGAACGGAACTTCTGGAAAGAATGGAACTTCAGGTACTGACGGAACTTCAGGTACTAATGGAACTTCAGGTACTAATGGAACGAACGGAACTTCTGGAACTGATGGAAGTTCAGGAAGAAATGGAACTTCTGGAACAAACGGAACTTCAGGAACAAATGGAACTTCAGGAACTGATGGTTCAAGTGGTTCTTCAGGAACTAACGGAACTTCAGGTACTAATGGAACTTCAGGTACTAATGGAACAGATGGTTCAAGCGGATCTTCTGGTAAAAACGGAACTTCAGGAACAGATGGTTCAAGTGGTTCATCAGGAACTAACGGTACATCTGGTAAAGATGGTAGAGATGGAACTTCAGGTATAGATGGAGATAACGGAACTTCAGGAACTGATGGTTCAAGCGGATCTTCTGGTAAAAATGGAACTTCAGGAACTGACGGTTCAAGTGGTTCTTCGGGAACTGACGGAACTTCAGGAACTGATGGTACAAACGGTTCATCAGGAACTAATGGTACTTCGGGTATAGATGGTAGAGATGGAACTTCTGGAACTAATGGAACTTCTGGAACTAATGGAACTTCAGGAAAGAATGGAACTTCTGGAACTGATGGAACTTCAGGAACTGATGGTTCTTCAGGTATAGATGGTAGAGACGGAACTTCAGGTACTGACGGAACTTCAGGTAAAAATGGAACTTCAGGTACTGACGGATCTTCGGGTACTAATGGTACTTCAGGAACTAATGGAACGAACGGAACTTCAGGTATAAATGGAACTTCAGGTATAGACGGTAGAGACGGTGCAACAGGCACAGGATCATGTTACGAACACATTTCTTTAAATGTGACTCCGAGAGATACAACTATAACGAATCAATTATTACAGAAGGCATTTGTTAAAATACCATATACATTTAGTGAAGAAAATATGGTTTTAACAGGAATAGAATCTTCATATGGTGTTAATAATAATTCAGAGAAAGTAACATACAGATTATGGTCTGTTGATTCTAGTGGAAGTTCAACAGTATTGTTACAATGGGATCACGCTGGTGGCAATAAATTTGCATCAAGTATAAGTAATTCAATTGCTAGCGAGGCGTGGAACGGAACTTATTTATACATTACTGGATCTAACAGTTCATATGACGGTGTAGGATTTACTGTAACAGTTATATTTACTAATTCACTATGTATGTCTTAAGATATATAATATAAATCAAATAAGATAAACTCAATATGGCTCTATCGGTATTCGCACACGACGAAGAATGTATACCACCATCAAATCTAGTTAATTTAGCATATGATGTTACTTCACCTAATAACTTAGATACCTCTGCGTCGGTATATACATATTCGATCGATGGAGCTCTAGATATAAATAGTGTAATAACTCAACCGGTTGAATGTGGAGGAGGAATGGATATTGTATTTCTTGTCGATTATACTGGTTCTATGGGTAGTGCCATTGACGGAGTAAAGACCGGAATATCTAACATATTAAGTACAATTAATACAGAGTCTAATGGTGATTTTAGAGTCGCTTTGTGTTTATTTGACGAATATAATACTTCTAGTACAACTATTCCTTTATATAAGAACACTGCAGCATATCAAGCTATTCCATCATCCAATAAGGTTATAATTGAAACAAATAGTTCTAAAAGACAGGCTATAACTGGATTAATACCATTTGGTAGTATTGGTTCTACTAGTGATTTTCAAACAAAACTTAATCTTTTAAATACACCTTCATTACCTTTGGGTAGTGGTGCTGGAAGTCCAGAACCCGGTGGATTGGCAGTAAATGAAATAGTATCTAATAGTATTGTAGGATCTTTTAGAGCTGAAGCTATTAAAGTCATTGTTTTAATTACTGATAACATACCAGGTGGAGATGACGATTTCAATAATTCAACCGATCAATCATATTTCAATAATACATTAATAGGTTTATGTGATTCACTCGATGTTCAGGTAATGGTCCAAAGTAGTAGATCTAAAACCGCTAGTGGTAACTATTATGCCGACTTAGCAGATGGTACTACACCGATTGGTAGATATGATCAAGTTACTTTTGATAGTAATGGAAATTGGGTTAATAGCGGTTTAGTGCCAGGTATACAATCTTTATGTGGTGATAGTTTTACATCAACGTGTAATTTTGCAGAATCAGGATGGTACTATGAAACTGGTGACTATTACTCGGTCTATTTTGATAAAACAACAGGTATAGTTACTAATAAATACTATTTCCCGGCTGAGTATGATGTTGTAGTATTTGGACCTACATTAACTGACATTAGCGTAGGTGAATCAGGTGAAACAATCACATATAACGTTACTACTAAATATGTACCTAATGGCACTACATTATATTGGAGTTTTTATAATGGACCTAGTACTGATGTAAATGCAAGTGATTTTATAAATGCAATCGGTGGAGGTTCTTTTACTATTAATAACAATCAAGGTAGTTTTCAACTAACAACAAAGGCGGATTATATAACAGAAGGTAACGAGGTTATTAATATTAAAATTATGACTGGTAGTACGTCTGGAACTATAGTTGCTTTTCCTGATCCCGTTGGATTAATAGATACTACTACACAGATTCCAACTGCTACGCCTAGGCCTACGCCAACTGCTACGCCTACGCCAACTGCTACGCCTACGCCTACACCAACTGCGACACCAGTCCCACCGACTGCGACACCAGTCCCACCGACTCCGACGCCTTTTCCAACACCTACTGCAACAGCTGTACCAACAGGAACATGTCAAACAGTGTGGATATCATTTAGAGTTGATCAAAGTAGATATGGTTTACAGTGGAAAAATCCGGATGGAACAACACAGCGTTCTAGATTTAATGCATTATTGTCGGCAGAATATTATTACAACGGAACGAATGGTTATTCATTTAGCGTATGTACCACTCTAGATCCTCAAGTATATGACTTTACTGGAAATGCATTAGTTATTATAGATGATTTCGTAAGATTATCAACTGGTGGTACATGTACTTCTTATTTAAATTGTTCACCGGAATATAATCCAGCACCAACACCGACTGCAACACCAGTCCCACCGACTGCAACGCCAGTCCCACCTACAGCGACTCCAGTGCCTACAGTAGCATCAACACCTGTACCAACATCAGTCCCACCTACAGCGACTCCGGTGCCTACAGCAGCATCAACACCTGTGCCAACACCAACACCAATGCCGACTGCAACACCAGAACCGGTAATGCATACGTATTTAATGGATCCATGTGATGGCTCAGGAAGATTAGTTATCGCTAGATCTAGTACAACTATAAATTTATATACAGTGTGGCAATTAACAGGTTCAGCATATGTTGACACACCATACACTGCTATACAATATGTTCCTGGTGAACCATGGGAAACTACACTTGGATTCGCGACAGAATGTCCGCCATCAGGTGGCGGCGGTAGCAAACCCGGAGAAGGTTTTGAATAAGAACCAGCACCATAATAATCACATAGGACACATCTCGTGACCACCATTAATCTATCTAATTATTTACGATAAGTTGTAAAGAGAAAGTATTTCTAACGTCAGGAATACTTTCTCTGAAAGTTAGTAAACAAAAACACAATATATAATATAATAACTAAATAATATTGTGTAAATGGAAGAAACTATCTTTATTCAGATCGCTAGTTACAGAGATCCTGAATTATTAAAAACATTAGATGATTGTATTTCTAACGCTGAATTTCCAGAAAATTTAAGATTTGGTATATGTTGGCAACATTCAGAAGAAGATGAATGGGATAATATAGATCGTTATAAAAATGATCCTAGGTTTAGGATTTTAGATATTAATTACAAAGACTCTACAGGTGCATGTTGGGCTAGAAATAGTATTCAACAATTATATCAAGGTGAAACTTACACCTTTCAATTAGATAGTCACCATAGATTTATTAAAAATTGGGATACTGAATTGATTAGTATGTTAAAAGGTTTACAGGCAAAAGGCCACGCAAAACCTTTAATTACAAGCTATATTTCATCTTATAATCCAGAAACGTATCCTATTGGTAAAACTGAAGTACCATGGTTAATGAACTTTGATAGATTTACACCAGAAGGTGTAATTTTCTTTTTGCCAGCTACTATTCCAGGGTGGGAAGGTATGACAGAGCCTATTCCTTCGAGATTCTATTCAGCACATTTTGCTTTTACAATTGGTGAATTTGCAAATGAAGTTCAACATGATCCTGAATTTTATTTCCACGGTGAAGAGATTACAATTGCAATTAGAGCATACACACATGGATATGATTTATTTCATCCACATAAGATCATCGCATGGCACGAATATACTCGTAAAGGTAGAACTAAACAATGGGACGATGATTCTGAATGGGGTAAGAGAAATGCACGTACACATGAAAAAACTAGAAAATTATTAGGAATTGATGGTGAATCTTATGATTCTAATGAAGAAGCATATGGTAAATATGGTTTAGGTAGAGTTAGAACCATTGAAGAATGGGAAAGATATGCTGGTATTAGACTTCGTGACAGATCGGTTCAATCATGGACTTTACAAAATAAATTAGCACCAAATCCTGAAGTAGAAGATTATGAAAATAGTTTTCATCAAAAATTTAAACATATCATAGATGTACATAAGTCTGGATTTAAAGAAGATGACTACTCTTTTTGCGCAGTTATTTTAGAATCGGAAGATGGTACTCCTGTTTATAGAAATGATTTAAATGAACAAGAAATAACTCAAAAGTTAAAAACCCAAGATGATTGGATAAAAATCCATATAGATATGCAAGGACCAAAACCACATAAGTGGATTGTTTGGCCTCATAGTAAATCTAAAGGATGGGGTGAAAAAATAGAGACTTTAATTTAAAATGAAAAAAGTATTAACTGGGGTAAGTAATAACGTAGCACAACATATAGATAAAATAAAAGTATGGTCTAATAGCTTTAAAAAGCACGTAAAAGGAGGTGAAGTTGTACTTATTGCCGCAGATATGTCAAATGATGATATAAATGCTCTTAATGATAATCAAATTAAGTTTCATCCAGTAGAAACTAATAAAGAATTTACAATCAACGATAGTAGATTAATACATACTGCTAATTGGTTAGAATCAAGTGACTATGATTTATGTATGGTTACTGATGTATTTGATGTTTGTTTTCAAGGTGATCCTTTTGAAATGTTTGACTTAGATAACCATGACTTTTTTGCAGCCGCAGAAGGCATTTATCATTCAGAAGAACCATGGAATATGGATGTAATGAGTAAAGCATTTCCAGAATATGTTGAATGGATTAAACCCTTTGAGGTTGTGTGTAGTGGAGTTTTTGGTGGTAAAAAGGATTCTGTGATTAAAACATTAAGAATGCAACAAGATTTGGTTGATGGAGCATTACATGGACATGATATCAGAGATCAGGCTGCATTTAACATATTAATATACAAAGGATTAATTGAAAACATTAAGCTTTTCACACCATCTGACGGATGGGCAGTACATTCTGCGCTTTCAGGTCCAACCTTTCAACATATAAATTGGGGATTAGGTGAAAAAATAGAATTAAGATACGGTTTACCTAAATTAGATGGTAATAAACTGGTTACTTCAAATAATAAAATATATAAAATAGCCCATCAATATAATAGAATTGATGAATGGAATAAAAAAATTATTGAACAATATGTCTAAGAAAATTATTTGCACTTGTGAAAGTACTTATAAGCACTATGAAGCTTATTGGAAAACAGTTGATTTTGATTTTGAATTTTTATCAGATAGATCACCAATTGGTATTCAGTATAATGAACAAATGGTAAGAGAAAAGTTTGATTTTAAAGGTGATGTTAGTAAAAATCATTTTTGGAATCAACAAGGTAATAGAAATATTATTTGGTTTTATGCACACTTAAGAATGGCATACTATTATATGCTAAATCCTAATGAAGAGTGGTATTGGTTCATGGATGATGATGTGACATGTGACAATTGGTCAGAATTCTTTAAAGCGTTTGATAATAATGATGCAGACTTCATTGCATATTATACATTTAAGAAATCAGGCGTTCAAAGTCAATCTAATATACCAGAAATTGATACAAATACACATAGCGGTGATTTATGGTTTGATAGATTTCCAGGAGATGGTGACCATATATCAAAAGAGGGTGATTTATTTGGTTCATTCTTTCCAATCGTTAGATTTTCTAACAAGAGTTTACAACATCTAGCAGTTTTGTTAATGAGTGGTGCGCATGGTTACTCAGAGGGATTTGTACCAACGCGATTAAATAGAGATGGATTTAAACTTGATACTATTTTCAATAATAAGAGTGAATCTGATCATTTTGACATAAATAAAATAAATATTAAGCATAAAAACACTACCGTAAACTGGTCTTGGATATAAACACACCATAAAAATGAAACCATTAATTATTACAGCACTATATGATATAGGTCGTTCAGATTGGAAAGATTTTGCAATGTCATATCATACATATTTACACTGGATGTATAATACTTTACAATTAAATTGTGAAATGGTTATTTTTACTGAACCTAAATTTGAAGAGAGGATTAAAGAGATGAGATCTGAGATTGATCCAACGGGTGAAATGACACATTATGTCATTAATCACATGGAAGACTTAGAGGCTTACAAAAAATGGAATGGACCATTAACTCAACTAATGTCTAGCGAAGATTTTAAAAGCAGAAGACATTTTGATGATGTGCCTGAAATGAATCATCCTCTTTACAACATAGTGATGTTCAATAAAGTATTCTTTTTAAAGGAAGCATTAAAATTAAAACCCGATGCGACGCATTTACTGTGGTTAGACGCTGGTGGAATAAGAGAATCTATATCTACTAAAAATTGGCCGAATATTGATAAATTAGATTCTTCTAAAATAATGCAATTTAGTCATAATGTACCATTTGACGTACCTAATCCTGAGTGGCATTCATTTTCACAAGTTAGACATATTCAAGGTACTGCATTTATTTGTCCTTCTCATATGATAGATTGGTATATAGCAGAGATAAATAATACAATACACGATTGCATCAATCAAGGATATATTGGGAGTGACGAAAAGGTTTTTGATCTAACATATTTAAAAAATCCTAATAGATTTAACTTAGTCAAACAGAGTTGGAGAGAATATTATGATTGGTTGCTTTAAAAAGAACCGTAAAATATGTACACATTAGTAACTGGAGGAGCAGGATTTGTAGGAACTCATTTAATTAAAAGCATTTTAATAGAATCACCTCATACTAAAATAGTTTCTTTAGACGATTATTCAACTGGAACGGAAGAAAATCATATAGATGGTGTACAGTATATAAATGGTCGCACACAAAACGCGTTACACATTTTATCCAGATTTAAATTAGATACAATTTATCATTTTGGTGAATATTCTAGAATATTTCAATCATATGAAGACATAGATAAAGTACAATCTTCATGCGTTGAGGGTACTAGTCAAATAATTAGATTAGCATTACAACATGATGCAACTTTAATTTACTCAGCTTCTTCATCTCATTTTGGTCAAAAAGACCATGATTTATCACCATATAGTTGGTTTAAAAAACAAAACGTTGAACTTATTAAAAAGCATCAGAAATGGAGTAATCTTAAATCACACATTTTCTATTTCTTTAATGCTTATGGTCCAGGTCAAATTACAGAAGGTCCATACGCAACCGTCTTAGGTATATGGGAAAGACAAATTAAAAATCAAGAACCTATCACAGTAGTAGAACCAGGAATTCAAACCAGAATCTTTACAAGAGTTGAATCTATTGCACTCGCGTGCGCTAGACATAAATTATTACCATTGAATTGTGAATGGGCTTTATATTCAGAAGATAAAATAACATTACTTAAAGTAGTACAAAAACTTAAGAAGAAAACTAAGTGGATAGAAGCAAGACCTGGTGATAGACAAAGAGTACCTAAAATTAAAATACCTCAGCCTCCACATTGGGAACACCCATATAGATTGGAAGATTGGATAGGAGATCTTAGAAGGTGGACTAAACCTGAAACATCAGAAGATTTTGATATATAAGATATAAACACGCTAGATTAACATGAAACACACAAAATTATTTGAACAATTCTTGAATGAAGCAGTATCTTTTGATAAAAAAGGCATTAAGTCTAAATTAGAAGATAAGGTTAGAATCGCAAAGATTGCTGTTGACAAATGGGGAGGTTCTTATGAAAATGTGTTAGCAAAGGCTGAAGCCTCTGCAAAATCTGGTAAATTACCAAAGTATACAGAACATTTAAACGTCCAAGGTGACGAAAAGCAAGACAACTACGATATATTTCAAGGAAGAAACGCAGTTCAATTGGCAGAGAAAATCTCTAAAGTGATTAAGAAATACAAGAAATACGAGGTTGAACAATCCTCAACACCTGCAGCGGCTGGATGGTCTGGTACAATGAGATCTACTGTTTCTGGCGATATTAAAGGTCATGCTAATTTTAATAACGGTTCAAATTCCTATCTAATTGCAGTTACATGTGGTGGAGGAATTGACAGATCAGTTAAGGATAAAATGTTTCAAGAAATCTATGAATTAATGTTTGTATTGGATCAATATAATTCAAGCGATGGCGGTGTGATGTTTAGTCTAGATACTGGAACTAATTATGATACAATTGGGTTAAAAAACTCAAGCTATTCTTTTAATAGTGGTATGGCAGACAAATTAAAAAATACAATGAACAATTAAAATGAAACCTGTAAAACTATTTGAACAATTCGTAAATGAAGCGAAAGTAGATAAAAAATATTTTGACAAAGTAGTTAAAGTATTAAGCAAATCAAAACACCCATTCACTGTTATGTTAGTTACTAAATGGGATGAAGTTGATATTATCATTGGTCACGATGCGCCGGACCATATAGTAGATGACATTAGTCAAAAACTAGACTCTGCTAAACTAAACTGGGGCGGAAACTCTGGAATCTCTATCTCAGGAGACTCATCTAATTATTCTAGAAGAGAGTATGATGAGATTGTAAGAATTAACGGTGGTCATAGAGATTATTAAAAAATACTATTAAAATGAAACACGTTAAATTATACGAAGCATACATCAGCGAGAAATATATTACCTATGATGACTTAGGTAAATGGGGTAAATACAGCAATGAATCTGAAATTGAAGATGATTTAAGAATGCAAGTAATTAATATGTTTCTATATGGAGCAATCTCTAACCATTTAGATGATGTTATCTATACAGATCAATCTTCGGACAAAGGCATTAAATGGCAAATTGAAATTAAAGGTAAGGGGTCTGATACAATCCACGCATACAAAGATGGTAAATTTAGAGGTCAATATGAATGGTATCTAAATAAGAAGAGATCATCTAAATATGACATTCAACACTACTTTTTAAATAAGTATGTACCGGTACTTGATCAGTATTTGGCAGCACTCAAATCATTTGATTTTTACTACCAAATGGCAGACGATTCAAGAGCCTATAAAAGAGGTCAAGCACAAGCTGAAGAGCTAAAACAATTATATTCAAAACTAAACAGTTCTGATCAAAAAAAGGCACACAAAGAGTGGCTTAATAAAACTAAAACTCAAGTAGATATTAAGCAATTCCAAGGAGCTTAAAGACCACATCTATTACACACCAAAAAGCCTCTTAATTGAGGCTTTTTTTTGTGCGCTCACCAACTAATTAAAATAGATATCTTATGAGACGTATAATAGAAATAGGGTTAGTCATTTTAATAGGTATATGGACATTAAAACCAGTCCCAAAACCAGTCACTTTTCAATTAACCCAAGGGCATATTAATTATATCCAGGATTCAATCCAACCACCACCTCCATTTAATCAGATAGAGATTAGAATCAACCATGTCCAGTTACCAATTCAAATAGCAGGAGAGACTCGACAGATAACCATTAACCAATACCTTATTCTCTTAAATCCAGTCCACCACCTCCGCGCGCACCAAACCATGTATCATGAATTAGTACATGTTAAACAAATGGTAAGAGGTGATCTTCAACAACAAGATCAGATATGGTATTGGAAAGGGAAACCTATAGATTGGACACTACCATATCAAGAAAGACCATGGGAACAGAGAGCCCAAAGAGAAGCCCAACATATCGTATCATTAACCAAATCAAATCCACCTAAATCATGGTTCAAATCATTGCCTTAATCAGTTGTGTCTGGTTACCTATAACCATATACCAAAGATATACCAATAGAAAGAAATGGTAATCTTAAAATGTATTGTCATCCTAGTCATCTTCTATATAGGGATGAATAGACTCATTAATTGGTTAGACAAGTAAACTGACCAGACCAACAAACCACCACACCAACCCTGCAGGGTGTCTAGGTCTTCCGAGGTGGTAGCATAGTGGTAAAAAGTGGTAGAAAGTGGGATAAAATGATAAATCCAGACTCTAAAACTAACCCCAATCCCAGTACTGCCCCAGGGGACCAGATATATAGTGGTCAAGTGATCGTTCATTGAGTTGTTTGGACGTCCAGGACTGAGTTAAACGTGGGCGCGAATATACACACGCTCCAGAGCTCCGAATACCCCTAACAGCATCCCAGTGACCAGATAACCTACCCAAAGACCAACTCCAATCCCCAGGATACCAGAAAAGCCGGAGAAGTCACTTCCGGCTCTGGCCAGATACCCAGAGGCATCCGATGTATAATTAAAAGCATCCGGTTAATTAACCCCGCCGGACCCAGGTTATTATTTAGTATGAGGGTGACCCATTACGCTGTTTCAGTCTCATCTACCTCAGATTCATTAGGAACTGAGGCAAACAAGCGGTCAAAAGCATCCTCTTCACCCTTCAGCTTCTCTTTTTCTTCAGCGATTAGCTCTTGGTTCAGTAGATCTCGCTTGTAACGGGCAGTATCGAAGTTAACCCCGGCGGAGAAATCAAAGAAAAGCTTATGGCCAACCTGACCCAGACGGTTCTTAGTAAACTCCATATATCTTTCAGCTGAGTTCTCTGACCCTTTCCAGTTTAACTCCATCATAGCCGTGGTCATGTGCTTCAGCTTGTTAGAGCCGACGAATGTACCACCCTTAGATAACTGAAGAATGGTAATAAAGGTAGTGTACTTCTTTAGTCGGTTCTTACCTTGGTTATTAGAGATCATCAGATCAAGGAACCACTTTTCAGTCTTACCTCTGGTCATATTACAAGCCTCTTTAATGGTGTCATTGACCTCAGTGTAGGAGTCTGTTAGAACTATGTCCCAACCCTGTTGTAGAGTCTGCTCAATAACTGCTTGTGGGTCTTGGTCCACATAGTCAGAAAGGAACAGGATTGGTAGCTGACCCCAATGTGGAAAACGTTTTAGGTAACGCGCCATATCTAGCTGATTCATTTCAGCTGAGATGAAGAGTACTCGCTTAGTAGGATCTTGTTTTTGAACTGCGTATAGTGTCTCTAGAAGAACAGTAGTTTTACCAACACCCGGTGCTCCGGCTGCCATGATATTTGAACCTGGCATAAAGCCTCCATCATTACTTAGAAACTGATCAATTGGAAGGCCAGTCTGAAGAGGTACAAACAGATCATCAGAGAAAGCCAAATCATCCAATCGGGTTAGATTAATCTTTAGCTTCTTTGGCTTGGCTGCCACTTTGGCTTCCTTATAAAGGCCATAGTAATCTTGGGCTGAGGTCATTTTACCTGACTCATAGACATTGATTACACGACCTGATTCTTGGCTAGCTAACCATCCATATTTAGGGTGGTCGGCTCCAATCATAATAGTGTGTTTAGTAGATGGCGCGAATAGTTGAAATTGGCTGCCAACTTCTTTAAAGGTATACTGTGTTTTTGACATATTGACTTTGACTTTTAATTATACTACTAATATACGTGAAATAATTGACAACCCAAAATCTGGGCGTCAAAAGTTACGAACAATTTACAGACCGTTGATGAGGTCATCAATCTTATCAGCCTTTTCATTAAAGAACATACCTAATAGAAATGCACCTATGATGGCTAAACCAATAAGAGGCTTTTGCATTAAGAACAAGAGTCCTATAAAAAAGACTTTGATTGCAAAAGGAATAACTATAGCCGCCATAAATAGAACGACTAGGACAAGAAGACTGATTTTAACTGCTTTACTGTTTAGGATTGACTTGATCATAATTGCTTTTAATTAGAGAGGTAGTAACCTCCATTAGTATACTACTAATATACACGAAATAATTGACATAAAAAAATCTGGAGCGATTTATTTTTAAATTATTTTACGTAATCATATTTAAAGTTGAGGTAGATAGCGACTAATTGTTGGTCGGTTAGGTCATCGAAAACAGATGGATTAGAGTCAATCATATTTTGGATGTTTTTAGAATCTTGAGAGGTTAGGAAAGGAAATCTTAAATTCATAGTGTTTAACTTTTAATTACAGTACTAATATACCACAAATAATCGACATAAAAAAATATGGCGCTAATTATTTTCAAAAAAAAGCCAGCCTCAAAAAGAGACTGGCTGGAAGGGACTTAGATCTTGAGTCTTATAGAGCCGTTTACTGCAGGTGGCTAGATGCTCTGATCATACTCCCAGTTTTCATAAGCAATTGGTTCGGAACCTCAACGGCACTTAATAGAGTTTCGATGGTCCGTATTCTTGGTTCCGAATATCCAATTAGTTTAGTAGTGCACCTACTTGCTGAGCATTATCTAAGTGTGCATCAGTAGCGAAAGGTGAACGAATAGTGTTACCTAAGTCAAACTGCTTACCAAAGATATTACCAGCTCTAACCATTAGGTCTGTTGATTCTTTATCAGTCATATTGAAAGCAAGTTGTTCAGGAGCGTGAGTAGCGACGTGAGTCATACCATTTACTACTGACCAGATTGATTGATCTGTACGTGCATTCTTCTTTTGTGCGGCCGTGAAATTCTCAGGGTTCATACCAGCTTTAGTATACGCTGAGTAATTATCATTCAGAGGGATCCAAGAGTCAGCTTGTGCGCCAACCATACCTTTAATAGAATTGTATCCTCGTTCCATTTCCCAAAGAGAAGCCGGAGTTTCAGTAGCCAACTTAACTGTATTAGCAAAGTCAGTAGGTACAAAACCATTCTTACGCAATTGACTCATATGTTGGTGGAAGTTCTCCATAGACTCAGGGTTGAGGTTAGCAAGAGAATAAGTTTCATTTGCCAAACCAGTAGTAAGACCATTAGTACACCACATACGATTTACATATGGCATCACTTGAATTCCACCGAACGGTGAGTTTTTCATAGTAAGACCTGCAGTGAAGACCTCATCAGAGAGACCAAGACCAGCAAGATCAAATTGTGCCTTAGGATTGAAAGCGTTAATGATAACTGTACCGTTAGCGGCATCTGTACCCCAATTGGTAACTTCGAAACCATGTTGATCAATAACTTGATCAGCCAAGTTGATAAAGCGCTCGTGAGAGATAATATCAGTGGCTTTCTTAGTAAAACCAACTACTCGTTTAGTTTGCGGCGAAAGAACAATAGTAACCTCATTTAACTGAGCTGCCATAGCGTTCTTCATTTGATTAACAAACTTAGCTTTAGTTTCAGCGTTAAAGAGAGATTCGAATTTCTTAGCAAAAGTCGCAGACATACCAATCAATTTCATAAGGGACTTAAAAGCATCCTTAGTAATCTCAAGACGTTTACCTTGGAATTCGATAGTAGAGTCATCGATAAGATTGATATCTCGTACAGCTACCGTTTTACGTATAGACTGAGAGTTTAGGGTTTCAGCCTTACGATTTTGAATGGCTGTTGAAGAAAGAGTTGCTATTGACATATGTTCTGTGTTTATTATTATATATTTAAGATGAGAAAAGTTTCAATAAAATTAAGCCAATTCAGGATTTAATTCCTGATTGGTCTTAATGTAATCCTCTTGAGTACCAAGAAGAGTAGGCTCTTGCCATTGGATCTCATACTCAATGTATGTGAATCGCTCAAGGTCAGAGTTCTGAGACTCCAACATCTTACCGAAAACCTCAGCGGGTTCAGTGTACAGTAGAAGATCGGCGTCCATCTCGATCTGGAAGGTATGACCACCTTTAGGCTTCCAATGAAAGTTACCTTCATGGAATCCGTAGTTCTCTTCATACTGTGTGTGGACTAAAATTTTGTTGACTGACATATCTTTTGCTTTTTGCTTTTAATTATACTACTAATATACAAAATAACTTTGACAACCCAAAATCTGGGCGTCAAAAGTTACGAACAATTTATTAAACTGTTTTGACTGGTGGGACACCGTATTGACGACCTACAAAGTAGACCAATTTTTCAGAAGCGAAAGCAATACCTCGAGCATCTCCGCTCTCAATAGCCTTGTTCATCTTATACTGCCAATAATCAATCTTTGGTAAATAACCATTTGGATAACGTGAATCTTTCATAATATTTAATTTAAATTTAAAAGAGAGTGGTCAAGATGACCAACAATTACAATACTAATATACCACAAATATTTGACATAAAAAAATCTGGGGCTAATTATTTTCAAATTATTTCGCAAATATACTCAAATCATCTAATTGATTAAGGGATTCACTAAAGTCTACACCTGCAATTTTAGTACAGACATATGGTTTATCCCATTTACCAATATGGACCCAAGTATAGTAATCAGGTATATGACCATAATCAGAGTCTTCAAAGCCTTCACCCATACCTTCATTTAAGATAGGCATTATACGTTCCATAAGATCTGCGATTTGGGGATTAGATTCCCATTCTCCAGTAGCTGAGTTATAACGCTCTTCACGATAGTTACGGTATGGACTTAATTGAGTATACTCGGTTCCAAAATTAACAGGACCACGCATGATGGCTACTTTAATACCACTATAGTTCTCAGTAGTAATAGATAGTTTAAATTCAGGAAGGGCCTTCTTAAGGGCTTCGCGTTTAGCTTTGACTTGTTCTTTTGTAATATACGGCATATCTTTAACTGTTTTAATTATACTACTAATATACCACAAATAATTGACAACCCAAAGCAATACCTCAACTATTTTCATAAAAGTTACGAACATTATAACTAAACGCGGGGGAGGGCCTGGTCGCTCGGGAGTCTACTCTTCCAGCTCCGAAAAAAAAGCTACGCCCCTAAGGAAGGTCTCTGCCTTCAACTTATACTACTAATATACAAAAAAAGAATGACAACCCAAAATCTGGGCTGTCAAACTTACGAACAATTTACGAACACTTAATATAAGCCTTGCGTTCCACCGAGTACTTTACTCCCAAAGTAGGTCGGTTAAAGAGAGACTTAAACCAACTCACTGTTATACATTTTAACCATGTCAACAGACACTTTATAACCACGACCTTCGCGGTGAACCGTAACAGCATTCTTAGAGCGAGGCTTATAACCAGAGATGGTATACTCTTTACCTTGAATATTGATACTATCACCAACATTAAGTGAACCCAGACCTACGAGAGACTTATAGCGATCAAAGTCTTTGGCCTCTTTGGTAACCACTGTACCATTCTTAACTACACCTGCCTGAACTTTAATAGTGGCAGTCTCAGAGGTGAAACTGATATTACCAGCGCTTAGCTGAATACCATACTTAGAGGCTATAGTAGCCATTGCTTGGTCTAGATCTACACGAAGTGCGCGTAATGACTGACGATCGAATTGTTGAATTTTACTCATTTGATTAACTGTTTTAATTATACTACTAATATACGTGAAATACTTGACATAAAAAAATTATTAAGGCAAAAGTTACGAACAATTAAGCCGCAACCTCAACCTCATTCTCTACAAAGGCCATAGAAGCCCAACTCTTAGAACCAACCAACTTATACTGACTCATATCCATTAGGTTAGTATTATAGAACATAGAGTTAATGGTACCAACTGTTAGGTTAGCCAGGATAGACTCATCTATAAGTTTAACTTTCTTACCAGTCCTTGAGAAAACAGTTAACCAGAACTCACTACCTTCAGGCTGAAACTGTACAGTCTGCAGAACACCTTTCTTATAGCCACTAATAGCACACTCTGGGTTAGCCATTATACGTGGATTATCAAAGTCTCTGGCATCACAACAGGTCATACCCAATTTAGTCTTAACTATCATTCTGAATTTACCTTCAGTATAGTTAGATATAATGTCAACACACATCAGCTCTGATTGAAGGCCGGGTGTCATCTTGATAGATTTGTTTGTAAATGATCTCATATGCTTTAAGCTTTTAATTATACTACTAATATACCACAAATAGTTGACATAAAAAAATTATGGAGCGTTTTTATTTCATAAAAGTTACGAACATGCCCGAGCACGCGGGGCCCATCACTAACCAGAGAGACTAAAATAAACTTATACCAGGATGAAACAGTTGGAGTAACTAAGCATATAAAACTTGTCTTCAGGTCAAAAGTTAGATAGGGTCGGAACAGGTAACACCCAGACTAAATAGACCACCCAGAGTACCAGAGACCCAGTAAGCACCCCAGAGCTTTCCCCAGGAAGCTTCCCAGACAAGTCCCCCAGAAGCTCTCCAGGAGCTTACCCCCCAATAAGTCCCCAGGAGCTTCCCAGGAAGCCTTCAGGAGCGCTCCGGGAACACCAGGAGCCTAGGCACACTAATTAGCTAGTAACCAAATTGACCAATTGATCATATATAGCTCTGAACCAATTAGAGACATATAGAGACCAAGAGACGTGATCAGTCTAAGAGGCACCAAGAGCACCAGCGCTTAGGCGCCTAAGGCTTAGGGAGCGTACAGTATCAAGTAGTCCTTAAGCCACTTAATTACCAAACCAGACCAAAGGGTACCCAGTTAACCCACACACCGGGAGTCCCAGAGCTCCAGAGTCACCAGGAGTCCCAGAGCGCATATGCGTCTTAAACTCACTGGTCCACACCAATTTGCGATTTACTGAGATGAGGTGGAATGAAACGCCGATTTTTATAGGAGGACCTTAAAGAAGTATATTAGCTATAGCTTTATTTTCGATGTCATCTTTGGGCGTTAATTATCACGCCCCGGGGCCACTAAGCCTCAGGGCTACTCAAAGGTGTCAAAGGTATCATACGATGCCCCATCTAATTACCCAAAAACTAGAGACTACCCACAAGTCAGACAGGCCCTGACAGAATCGCGATCATTTCAATGTCGCCGGTTCCCAAAAAATTGGGTCCCCCGGGGGAAGTGTCTATTAGGCCCGATCGACTTGACTCGAGCTCGCGCGGTTAGACTAGACCTTCCAGGTATCAGAGTACACAGAGACTCAGATAAACCACTTAATAGTAACTAAGACACTAAGTGACATTTAATGTCTCAGTATACTCAAAGGACTAAGAGGACCCAGAGGGACCCCAGAGGACCAGCGAAAAAAAAGAGAGTACACAGAGTGATGTGTCTTACACTTACTATCTGAACTATCTAGATCTAATGAAGTGTCAAAGTTGGTTAGACCCTTAAGTCCTACTAAGACGGGCGACGTCCTCCGAGGCCAGACTAGTCTCACGTTCACGTGAATGGTATTTAGAGACTAACCCCATGGGTATACGGCAAATTGAACCCGCGGCTCGACCGCTTGGTACCGGGTGATCGTGACGGTTATCAGTCCTCCGGGGTCCAATGGCTTCCGACGAGAGTGGGATACCACTAGTTGGTAGAGTTAAGATGAAAGCGTGTGGGGGTTTTTAGTGGCTGAAATTTTCCCCCAAAACTAATTTTCCCAGAGACCTTTAATTACTATGAGGGATGAAACAAATTAGCGAGTGACTAATATAAGGATTATTATATTAAATATTAAACAATGATAGGAAAAGTAAGAGACGGTCAAAAAGAGGTTAAATGCATGAACCATGACCCAGAAAACTCAAAATGGGGTCAATACGCACCGAGTGGTGGTTGTGACGAAACTCTTTATATAGACGCCAAGTCCACTGCAGGTCTATGTTGGAGATGCACATCTAGAAGCGTCAACAACATGAGAGGCACCCAATACCATGATGAATCAGAATAATATTAACGTTCAATAAAATAAAAAATGGACAATTTTAATGATGACTACCTACGAAGTCTAGAACAGAAATACAGTGAATTGATCAATCCTAACAAAATGATAGAGTTGTTTAACACTGATCAAGAATTTAAAGAATGGGCCGAGATGGGTACACCTGAAGATATTCGCGCAGCATTGATAGCTTTTGAGAAAGAGGAACTATTTAATCATTGCATTATCCTTAAAGAAGTTTTAAACAATAAAATAAAAACCCAATTATGATGTTGAATATTATATGGATGCTAATTAATGTTAGCGTTGGGTGTTTAGCTGTTTGGGGAATTGTTGAAGTATTTAGATTAGGTTATAATAAAGAAAATAATAAAAAATGAAAATTACTGATTACGGACACGCTATATTAATATCAATAACTGGTATACTTTGTCTACAATTTGATAGTCTATTCTGGAATTTTGCAGGAGGAGCTATGATAGGAACAGGATTGTTCTTGGCTAAAAGATATGGTAAAAAAGAAGGAGAAAGTAATTAATTATGAAAATAGCACTTATAGCACATGATAACAAAAAAGCAGATATGGTGGCTTTCGTTTCTAAGCGCCTCGATTTTTTTAATAGGGATGGCTTGTCTATCGTGGCAACCGGCACTACTGGTAGCCACGTTCAGCATGCTGGGATTCGCAATGTGGAGTGTGTTGCTAGCGGTCCGATGGGAGGCGACGCCGAAATCGCAGCGATGGTTACTCGTAATGAAATTGATCTCGTTATCTTTTTCAGGGATCCTCTTGGCAAACATGCCCACGATGTAGATATTTCAATGTTAATGAGAGTTTGTGATGTACACGATTGTCCATTGGCAACAAACTATAAATCAGCACACATCGCTGTCAAATACTTTAAAAAGAAATAATGAATAGAATAGAAGAACAATATCGAGGACTTCTTGGAACTCTATTAGAGAATTCAATTGAAAAAGAGGATCGCACTGGAACTGGAACGCTTTCAGTTTTTGGGCGCCAGATTCGACATGATATGAAAGACGGGTTTCCACTCTTAACTACAAAGAAGATGGCAGTCAAAACTATGATGACTGAATTAAAGTGGTTCTTAAAGGGAGATACTAACATTAAGTATTTGGTAGACAACGGATGTAATATCTGGAATGGTGATGCATATAAGAACTATGAGAAATATGCAATGGCTAATTCTTACGGTGTTGATATTTTGTCGATGGATGAATTTATTGAACAAATTAAAACTGACGATGAGTTTGCTAAAAGGTGGGGTGAGTTAGGACCAATCTATGGTAAGCAATGGCGAATGTGGAAAGGAGATACTTGGGTAGAAGGAAATACTGATGGAACTGATGGATTTTATTTACAATCTGAATACATAGACCAAATCCAAAACCTAATCAACGACCTTAAAACAAATCCAGACTCAAGACGACTGATGGTTAATGCTTGGAACGTAGGTGAATTAGAAGATATGACACTACCACCTTGTCATTATGGATTTCAAGTTTATACAAGAAAAACTACAAGACAAGAAAAGATTGTAAATCCTGGAAAGTATAGAGCAATCTCACTAATGTGGAATCAACGAAGTGTAGATACATTCTTAGGACTTCCATTCAATATTGCAAGTTATGCAGCACTCTTATGTTTAATTGCAGAAGAGGTTAATATGGTCCCAGATCAATTAATTGGAAACTTAGGTGATGTTCATCTATATAAGAATCATGAAGATCAAGCAAGAGAGCAATTAACTAGAGAAATTTATGATTTGCCAACAATAGAATTTACTAATGTGAACCTATTAGATGGAGAATTCGATTATGAAGTTAAAGACTATAAATATCACCCAACAATTAAAGCACCATTAAGTAATTAAGATATGCGTACTAAAATTCAAGAAAATATTAAAAACCTAATTCAATCGGAAGTTGAAGCTATTCAAAGAATTCCAATTAATAATTCATTCGAACGTGCAGTTGATTTAATCAAAGGACAAGTTCATGATTTGGGTGGAAAAGTAGTAGTCAGCGGTATGGGTAAAGCTGGCCAAATTGGAATTAATATTGCCCAAACTCTATGTTCTACTGGAACACCTGCAGTTTACTTACATCCAAGTGAAGCTCAACATGGTGATTTGGGTATTTTATGTAAAAACGATATTCTAATTCTATTATCAAACTCTGGTAAAACTAGAGAGATTGGTGAATTGATCATGTTGTCTAGAGTTTTGCACCCAAACGTGAAGGTTATTGCCATCACTGGTAAAACTAATAGTTTGTTAGCTGAAGAGTCAGACGTTGTATTACACACTGGTGATTCGGAAGAAATTTGTCCACTTGGACTAACTCCTACTATTTCAACTACACTCATGACTGTTATCGGTGATATTATTGTAGTTGAACTTATGAAGAAAATTGAGTTTACTAAAAAGGAATATTCTAAACGCCATCATAGCGGATATCTAGGACAAAAAAGTAAAGAAGAATCAAATCAATCAATGCCTAGTTTATTAGACACTTTGCCACCAAACGACTATCAATTAGATAACTAATGAAAATAATAGCAATTATTCCTGCACGTTGGGGTTCAACCAGATTACCAGGTAAACCGTTAAGCGATATTAATGGTAAACCAATGATTGAGTGGGTTTATGAAGCTGTTAAGAAATCTAAAGTCGACAAAGTAGTAGTAGCTACCGATAATCAAAAAATATATGATAAAGTTTTATCATTTGGTGGAGACGTAATAATGACTAGTGATCAACATCAAACCGGGACTGATAGAATAATCGAAGCATATGAACATTTCAAAGATGAATACGAATATGTTATAAACGTACAAGGTGATGAGCCAATGATCAATTCCAATGATATAGATCATATTATAAATTGTCTACAAAAAGATAAGTTTGCTATCGCAACACTAATTGGTCCTTTAGACGCATCACAAAGAATTGATAGAAATACGGTTAAAGCTTATATAGATTCAGATAAAATAAAAATGTTTACAAGAAGTCCATTATATGGTTCACAGGTGTTTTTTAGGAGACATATAGGGATTTATGGTTTTAGTAGAAATATTATAAAGTCAATTTCTACTATGGACAAAACAGAAAATGAAATAGCAGAGAGTTTAGAACAACTAAGATGGCTAGATAATAAAATAAGTTTTAGTTATGCTATTACAGAAGGATTATATAAAGGCATTGATACACAAAAAGATTTAGATAACTATAAAACATTCTTAATTTAAAACTATGATTTTACCAGAAATACCACACACTTCACCATCATTCATAATGGCATATCAAATAGATGAGAAATTATGTGACATGATTGTCGAGAATTTTGAAGATGTTAAAAAACTAACGCAATACGATAAACTAAGGGGTTATCATAGATTACCAGAATCTAAGTTAGATTCAGATATTCTAGAAAATTATATGAATGCTATTAAAGACGCATTTGAATTATATAAAAAAGAATATGAATGGTCCAATATTATGACTGTACCTTGGAGTTTCTTTCCACCATTTAATATTCAAAGATATGACCCCGGAGATGCATATAATCCAACACACATTGAAGATGGTGGGCCCAGAAAAGGTAAGATTCAAAGAAAATTAGCTTTTACTACATATCTAAATGATATAAATGAAGGTGGAGAAACAGAATTTATTTTACAAGGTATTAAAGTTAAACCTAAAAAAGGTTTAACTATTATATGGCCAGCTGGTTGGACACATCCACATCACGGTATACCGGCACCAAATGAAGTAAAGTATATTGCAACAGGATGGGCAGGGTATCATATTAGACAAGAATAGTTATGAGTCTTAAGAAAATACAAAAAGAGTATAGAGAAACACCATCTAAAGAATTGACCTCAGCAGTATTTGATAATTTCCTTTTTGGATTATTAGGTGCTATCCTAGTGGTCTTTATTGCAGAACGTGTAGACATATTAGTACTACTCGGATACATGATTTATTATTTCTTTTTAGGTAGAGTAGTTAATAGACCTAAATATGTAACGAGTCTGGGTAAATTTATAGTATTCCCAGTTCCAACAGCTCTAGGCGCATTTATAGGGTATAAATTAGCCTACATATTGTCCTCTTATTTCTAATAATGTTATCAAAATATTAAATGTGAAAGCCCTCTAACGAGGGTTTTTTATGCGTAATCCTCAAGGAGATAAATAATAAAAGTATTAATTTCTAATAAACCATCAATGAAATTTAAAAAACTAACAGGTCCCCCTGATTTTGAATTAGCGCCATATGTTAATCAAATAGTAGAAAGAAATAAAGGACTAGATATGCAAATATACTTAGGGTGCGATAGTCAAAATAAAGCACTTAAAACAGTATATGCAACAACAATAGTATTTCATATAGCTTCAACAGGTTGTCACGTGATATATAAGAAAGAAGAGGTTCCTATTATACGTGATATGTGGACTAGATTGTGGAAAGAAACTGAAAAATCATGTGAAGTTGCATTGTATTTGAGAGAATATGGCATAGAAGTTTCTACTATTGATTTAGATTATAATACCGACCCGTCTAAAAAATCAAATAAATTGGTTAAAGCAGCAGTTGGATACGTAGAATCTTTGGGCTTTAAAGCGAGATGTAAACCAGATCTTTTACCGGGTGCATATGCAGCGGACAATATTGTAAACTAAATGAGAAGTATACATATAAATATAAATAATCAATAAGAGAATATGTCATTAGCAGACGGATACGAAAACGAGAAAAATAAGAAGGGTAATTCTAAGAAGAAGGCTACTCCATTTTTAGATGAATTTGGTGAAGATCTAACGCTTGCCGCATCAGAAGGTAAATTAGATCCTATTATAGGCAGAGATAAAGAAATTTATAGAATTTGTCAAATTCTTGCTCGTAGAAAGAAAAATAATCCTATCATATTAGGTGACCCAGGTGTTGGTAAAACTGCAATAGTTGAAGCTATTGCTCAACGTATTGTAGATAAGAAAGTCGCTAGAGTATTAGTAAATAAAAGACTAATTTCTATTAATATGACAACAATAGTTGCTGGAACTAAATATAGAGGTGAATTTGAAGAAAGAATGAAAAACATCGTTGAAGAACTTAAAAACAACGATAACGTAATAGTATTCATTGATGAATTACACACTATTGTGGGTGCAGGTGGAGTTAGTGGTGCATTAGATGCTTCTAATATTCTTAAGCCTGCATTAGCGAGGGGACAAGTACAGTGTATTGGTGCAACAACCTTAGATGAATATCGCGAGAATGTAGAAGATGACGGAGCACTAACTAGAAGATTTCAGGAAGTGTTTATTAATGCACCATCTGTAGATGACACCATCGACATCTTATCACGAATTAAACACAATTACGAAGAGTATCATTCAGTAGAATATACACCCGAAGCTATAGAAGCATGTGTTAGAATGAGTGATCGTTACATTAAACAACGCGAATTACCAGACAAAGCTATTGACTTATTGGATGAAGCAGGTGCTAGAACACATTTAATGGAAGTTAAAGTTCCCTCTAGAATTAAAACTTTAGAAAAACAATCTGAAGAAATTAAAGAAAATAAGAAGAAAGCAGTAGAAGATCAAGATTATGAACTTGCAGCTAGACTTAGAGATGATCAAATTTCATTAGAAGGTAAAATAATTGAAGAAACTAGAACATGGGAAGAATCTCTAAAATTAACTAAAAGACAAATAACAGTAGCAGATATTGCTGAGACTATTTCTACCCAAACCGGAATCCCTGTCAATAAATTGGGAACAGATGATTTGAAGAGCATCAAAAACATGTCTAAAGAAATCAAAAATATGATCATTGGACAAGACAAAGCTGTTGATGCATTGTGTAATGTTATTAAAAGATCTAGAACCGGAGTTGCAAGTCACGGTAAACCAAGTGGATCTTTTATGTTTTTAGGGCCAACCGGTGTTGGTAAAACAGAAACAGTTAAGGCATTAACAGAATATATGTTCGGTGATATTGATTCTATGGTTAGAATTGACATGAGTGAATATATGGAAAAATTTGCAGTGTCTAGATTAATAGGTTCTCCTCCAGGATATGTTGGATATGAAGAAGGTGGTCAGTTAACTGAAGCAGTAAGACGTAAACCATATTCAGTGGTATTATTTGATGAAATTGAAAAAGCACACCCGGATGTATTCAATACTTTATTACAAGTATTAGATGAAGGTAGATTAACGGACTCAAATGGTAGAGTTGTAGATTTTACAAACACAATTATCATTATGACATCTAATGTTGGCGCAAGAAAGGTTTCTGATTTTGGATCAGGCATTGGATTCTCTAGTAGTTCTACTATAGCTGAAGAAAGTAAAAAGATGGATTCTATTATAAAGAAAGAACTAAAAAATAAATTTAGCCCAGAATTCTTAAATCGTTTAGATGATATTATTTTATTTGATCAATTACAGAATGAAGATATTTTAAAAATCGTTCAAATAGAATTAAATGCTTTTTGTGAAAGAATGGCAATGGAAGGTTACTCTTTTAAATTCACCAAATTAGCAAAAGACTTTTTAGTTAAAGAAGGTTACGATCAAGCTTATGGTGCAAGACCAGTAAAAAGAGCAATTCAAAGATATGTTGAAGATATTGTGGCAGATGCTATTTTAGATCAATCTTTAAAAGCAGATAAAATCTACACTATTTCTAAAAACAAAGATGAGGATAAACTTTTTATTAAATTATAGTATAACTACTATAAACAAATAAGAAATGACAGACTTTTCAAATACATTTAAAGGATTAATACATAAAATTAATACACAAGGTGAGATCTCTAAACCAAGAGATCTTCAAGTTAAAGAACTTCTTTTAGATAGAGTTGATATAGACCCAACTAAACCTATAGCAAATTTTGAAGCCAGAGCTTTTAATTGGAAATACTTTGCAGGTGAAATGGCGTGGTACTTACACAGAGATACAAATATTGATTATATCAACAATTTCTCTGGTTTTTGGAAAGGTATTACAAATCCAGGTACTAATGAAATTAATTCTAATTATGGTGCTTTAGTTTTTAACGATGAACAAATAGGATGGGTTATAGATTCGCTTTTAGCCGATGTTAACAGTCGCCAAGCGATTATGTTCTTTAATCAACCTAAGTTTCAATTTAAAGGTAATAAGGATTTTGTCTGTACAATGTATGCTAATTTCTTTATTAGAAATAATAAATTGAATATGAAAATTCAAATGAGGTCTAATGACATATTTTATGGATTAACATTTGATGCTCCATTCTTTTCATTTTTAATGCAAACAATTTATCTTATTCTTAAAAAGAATGATAAATATAAAAACCTAGAATTAGGAACATATTACCACTTCGCAGATAACATTCATTTTTATGAAAGACATTTTGAATTAGCAGAAAAGATTATTAATTCAGATTTATCAGAAAACGTAAATCATTCTTTAATTTTAAAAGAGTCATTATTAGATTATGAAAACGGTGTAGTATCTTTATCAGAAAGAGGTTTAGAATTTCTACAAACAATAGATAATACGCTAGATCAAAAAGATACTGACTATAAAAATATATTAAATGAGTATTTTACAATCTAACATGCAAGAGATACCTAAAATATACATAGATCCTACGAGATTATTAACAGCAGATTTTGAAAAAATACTAATGTCTAAGTATGATATATTCTATAGGAGGATTGTAGAGTATGTACTAAACGTACTAGAAAAAAAAGAAGAAATTGGAGTTTTAGCAATATTAGTCGATAAAGAAGGTGTAGAATATGAAATGGAATTACCTAAATCTGGTTTTAATAAATCATTGACCAAAGCAAAAAAATACTTCTCATTAATAGAAGAATATGAAACCTGTGATTTAATTAAACAAATACAAAAACAAATAGCATAGATGAATTATTACCCTAAAGAAAAAGAATTTCAAAGATACGCTCAATCTGAGTTTAATGTTAGCGGCTTACAGTTAGACCTATACAGTAAACAAGCCTCAATGACACCATATATTCTAGAAGAACGTGAAATGAGAGTTACTCAAATGGATATATTCTCAAGATTAATGGCAGATAGATTACTTTGGGTAGCTGGACCAGTGAATGATGCGATGAGCACAGTTGTACAAGCTCAATTGATGTTTTTATCAAGTAATAGCGCAGATGACATTACCATGCACATTGATTCACCTGGAGGTTCTGTTAAGTCAGGTCTTTCTATGGTAGATGTCATGGAATATATACCATGTGATATTCGTACAGTGAACACTGGAATGGCGGCTTCTATGGGTTCAGTTCTTTTAGGTGCTGGAACTAAAGGTAAAAGAGCATCATTGAGACACTCGACTACGATGCTACATCAAAGTAGTGGAGGATTTAGTGGAAATATTCAAGATGCAGAAGTTGACTGGGCAGAATGGCAAAAAGTAAACTTAGAATTATTTAATCTATTAGGATCATATTGTAATAAAAAGCCAGAAAAAGTTATGCAAGATGCTACTAGAGATTTTTGGTTGAATGCAGAAGAGGCTGTTAAATATGGCATAATAGATGAAATAATAAAACCAAAAATAATTTAATATATAAGATATGGCTAGTAGAGATAAAACAAGAGAGGTTTTTATTGAATTAATTAATTTACAATTAAAACCACACAATAAGACATATGAAGATGTAGTGAATGTTTCTGATTGGTACATGAAATATACTACTACTAGAGAAAAGGAACAAATGTTTATTAAAGAAGGTATTTCTATCTTAATGAAGAAATTAAGAATGAGTAAAACCGTCGCTGAAAGAGAAATAAACTGGTTTATCTTACAGTGGGGTTTAACTACAAATGGCACTGAAACAGATACAGAATTAATATTTACTAAATCAAAACAAGCTAATCTCAAAAGGACTAAAAAATAATATTAAATTATTATAATATAAAAAAGGGACATTATTTTTATAAATAGTGTCCCTTTTTAGTTTTACGTGGTGATGCGTTCGATAAATAGTATATGAGTTTAAAAGTAAAAATACCAGCGTGGATTAATAACGGACCCAAGGATTCTGAATATACGATGTATAAGATGAAAGCCAATGTTGCATCTATTAAAAAGGGTATTTACACAAGTAATTTAATGGAATCTCTAACTGAAATAGACGAAACTCTAGACTACTTATATAGATACGACGCTGTAAAAATGACACAGGGTTTAAATCCAATGAATCAGATAATAAGCGGATTTGAATTTCCAAGTTTAGAATTAGCATTTACACACGAAGAAGATATCGAAACAGATGAATATATGGATGACGTTGTAAATGAAGCTATTGATTTATATGAAGACTTGCATTCAATGTGTAGAGAAGAATGGAGACGTATAGAAGACGGTTTGACATGTAACTATATACCAAATAAACCTTACTTTTTAAATGACGGATTTGTGTTTATAAAAACACCAGACAATAAGATGCATATCTACCATTTTACTAAACCCAATAAATATTTTACTAACAATTGGAAAAAGTTTAATATGAACCTTATATCAACATCACAATGGACTGATGAAGATTTTTTTAAAAAGGTAGAAGAAGTAGTTTCAAGAGATTCAGATAAGATTATAATTAAAATTAATTGTAAAACTGAAACTATTTTGGAGAATAACGCATTAGCAGTAATAAATCAAAAGATATTTTCTATGCTACATAGAGACTACTCATTTTAATATTGATATATAAACAAAGAAAAAAACAATTTAAAACATGCCAACAGTTTCAAATCAAAACATAATCGCAGTATTACCGGAACTAGCACGAATAATTAGAGGTCAAGCAAATAGTATCAATATTAGCTTACACCAAAATTTCGTCGGTAACCAATTGAATATCGGTCTATCTGATAATGTTAAAGTTGATCTATATAATATAGATAATCAAGTAGTAGCTTCATACTCTAAATTAGAAGGAACTCTAACATATGGTGTAGCTAACGGTGAAAATCAAGGTGCTATTTCTTTACCACTTACAGGTGAACAAACTGCAGCTTTACCATTTGGTGATAATAATTTACAAGGAGCACTTAGAGCAAAAATCTTCGTAACATTAGGTTCTCAATTAATTCAATTACCTACATTAAAATTAGCAAATATTTATGATGCAGGTCAAGAAATTGGAGATATTGTTGCTAGTAGATTTACTTTACCAGGATCAGTATACGATATTAAGTCATTTACTATTGCTGATAAACCTTCTGGTGGTGAAATTGTTTTAAATGATCAAGATCCAGCGGGTGTTACTAAAATTAGAGTAGCTCTTACTGATGATAAAGGGTACAGAAACACATATTTAGAACAAGTTCTATTAAATAGAATTGATGTTGATGGAGTAAAGGTTTCTTTATTTCTAACCAACGTAAATAACAACAGTGAATATTCTTCTTTCGAAATTTTAGAATGGAGCAGAATTGACGTATTAAATGCAGATTCAAGCAATCCAGTATCTAATGATGATAGCGATGCTATCGAATTAACAGTTCAAGCTGAATCAAATTCAAATATCCCAGGATACGATTATGTACTAGAAGTTGGAGATTCATTGGGTATCTTTACAGAATCATATTCATCTCCTCATGGTATTTCTATAACACCTTCGGGTGCCGCAGCCATAAATGATGTTAATAATATTACATTTAGTGGTGGTGCTGTTGTTAATAATAACGAAAATGGTAATGTTGAAGTAGTATTTCCTTCAGTTACTGTAACTACTTCTGGAACTTCTGGTTCTTCTGGTACTGATGGAACTTCAGGCTCTTCAGGTACAGACGGAACGGATGGTTCAAGTGGTTCTTCAGGCTCTTCTGGTTCTTCAGGTACGGACGGTACAGATGGTTCTTCAGGTACAGACGGAACTTCAGGAGTTAACGGAACTTCAGGAGTTGATGGTCAAAATGGAACTTCAGGAGTTGATGGAGCACAAGGCCCTCAAGGTATTGCTGGAAACGACGGTCAAAATGGACAAGACGGAACTTCAGGTATTGACGGAGCACAAGGTCCTCAAGGTATTGCCGGAAACGATGGAACTTCAGGTATTGATGGAACTTCAGGTATTAATGGATTTGATGGAACTTCTGGAACTTCAGGAGTTGATGGTATTGATGGAGCACAAGGTCCTCAAGGTATTGCCGGTCAAAACGGATTAGACGGTCAAAATGGACAGGACGGAACTTCAGGTTCTTCGGGTATTAATGGACAAGACGGAACTTCAGGTTCTTCGGGTGTTAATGGTATCGATGGAGCACAAGGTCCTCAAGGTGTTGCCGGAAATGATGGACAAAATGGACAGGACGGAACTTCAGGTTCTTCAGGTATTGATGGACAGGACGGAACTTCAGGTATTGATGGTTCTTCAGGGGTTGATGGACAAGACGGTTCTTCAGGTATTGATGGACAGGACGGAACTTCAGGTATTGATGGAGCACAAGGTCCTCAAGGTATTGCCGGAAACGATGGAACTTCAGGAGTTAATGGAACTTCAGGAGTTGACGGACAAGACGGTTCTTCAGGTTCTTCAGGAGTTGACGGAGCTAAAGGTGATCAAGGTGATTCTGGAACTTCAGGAGTTGATGGAACTTCAGGTATTAATGGACAAGACGGTTCTTCAGGTTCTTCAGGTATTAATGGTATCGATGGAGCACAAGGTCCTCAAGGTAACGCCGGAAACGATGGAACTTCAGGTTCTTCAGGTATTGATGGACAGGACGGAACTTCAGGAGTTGATGGACAAGACGGAACTTCAGGTATTGATGGAACTTCAGGAGTTGATGGAACTTCAGGAGTTGATGGAACTTCAGGTTCTTCAGGAATTGATGGAGCACAAGGTCCTCAAGGTAATGTCGGAAACGATGGAACTTCAGGTGTTGACGGAGCTAAAGGTGATCAAGGTGACGCTGGAACTTCAGGAGTTGATGGAACTTCAGGAACAAATGGAACTTCAGGAATTGATGGAGCACAAGGTCCTCAAGGTGATGCCGGAACTTCAGGAACAGACGGTTCTTCAGGAGTTGATGGACAAGACGGAACTTCAGGAGTTGATGGAACTTCAGGAGTTGATGGACAAGACGGAACTTCAGGAGTTGATGGACAAGACGGAACTTCAGGAGTTGATGGACAAGACGGAACTTCAGGTTCTTCAGGTATTAATGGTAGCAATCCAACAGGATCCACTGTATCATATAAAATTAAAGTAAATATGCTATCAGGTAGTATTGACGCTACTACTCCAATTGCAAATGTATGGGCACCAGGAGGTGAAGAAATATACAATTCAGCAACAGGATGGTCGCAAGCAGGTTGGAATATTGTTAAATCAAATAATAATTTAACAGTAAATCACCCACTAAACAAACCAGTATTATTAGGTTCTACTACTGCATTTAACAATAATAATTTATTTACAATACCATTTACTGGTAGAAGTGCATCTCAGATGTCAATTGTAAATTCATTAGATAATTCAAATGTTAAGTTTAACGCTATTACGGGTATTAATACAGGTGGAGCAACTGCAGGCACAGGATATACAATCATAACATTCTTCGTAGAAGAAGCATAAAAATTATATAAAAACTAAAATGGCAACTAATCAAGCAGGTAAACCAACACAATTATTAATTACGTCAGTAGTTTCTGGATCTTCTTCTCCAGTCGATGTGATATTAGATGATCAAAGTCCGTGGTACGGATATCCTCTAACATTTCAAGTTGATTTAAGAATTACTCCTCAAACACATGGTGATTCTACTACTAATACACCCTTTTACTATGGTGCAAATGATGTAGAAGAAGGTGATTGGTTATTACAACCTTCGGGAAAAGCATATAAAATAACATCAGTTATTTCTAGAAATGGTGACGGTGAAGCAAAGGTAATTATATCTGACGTTGATTCATATATCTTATTAGGAGATACAACTGGTAGTGGTAACAATTATCCAGATGAAGAACAAGCAGGAGTTTGTATAGAACTTGACAACGAAGGTTTACCTATCGTCGCAGGTATCGCTCAATTGTCAGGTTCACTTCCAAATATTGGATATTGGGTAGATGATGCAACTAGTAGATTTGAAGCAAATTCTATTTCTCAATCACAAGCAATAGGAATAGGAACAGGTGTTGATTTAAATAAAGTGTCTGTCGTAACGACAGCTGACGGTCAATCTACTGGAATTGCTATAACATATACTCCGTTTTCAGATTCAATTGTTACGGTTAAAGTTAATGGAATGGAAGTTAATTTAGGAGATGGACTCAAAAATCAAGCATGTTATTTTTCAGCTGATAGTGGTAATACTGCCAAATTAATTGCAGACATCGAAGCAGGTGACTTACTGTATTGGAACGGTTCAATTGCAGGTTATGAGTTAGATGGTACAGACGACATTGATATATCATATCAAAAATCGAATTTAGATTAATATATTATAAAATAAATTCAAATTAAATTAAAAAAAACGTCGGGTGTATCTATATACATTCGACGTTTTTTATATATACTAAGAGAGACAATAATGTCTCTTGGCCTAAAAATAATATAAATATACATGGCACAATTAAAAGTAAAACAAATTTCAGATTTCGTATCTGCGGTTGAAGGTAAAATTAATGGTATCGTTGGTACTGCTAATGTTTCTGCAATCTCTGTTGCAAAGTCTGAGGCTATCTCAACAGCAAATTCTGCTGACGTTGTAGTATTAAGTTCTGCTAAATCTTACGCTGATCAAGCTGAGGCTGATGCGGTTGCAACTGCTTCTGCAGATGCTACTACAAAAGCTGACGCTGCTGAATCTAAGGCTATCTCAACTGCAGTTTCTGCAGACGTAGTTCTTAAAGGACAGTTAGAAGGTTATGCTGATCAAGCTGAGGCTGACGCATTATCTAATGCTAAAGTTTATGCAGATTCAAAGGACGTTTTAGTTCTTTCTGAAGCTAAAGCTCATTCTGACATTCAGAAGGGTAGAATCGATGCATTATTGTTAGATTCTGAAGAAACGTTAGATACTTTCAACGAGATCTCAAACTTTATCACTTCATTAGAAACTGGTGATGTTGCTGGTCTTTCAGCTGCATTGTCAACTGCAGTTTCTAACGATGCGGTTCACGCTTCTGGTATCTCTGCTAACTCTACAGCTATCGCTAACTTAGATTTAGATTTCTCAGGTGACTTTGATGCACTTGGTTCTGCTGATGCTGCATATGACGCTGCTGTTCTTGAATCTACAAGATTAGGTAATGAAGCTTATGACAGACTAGGTTCTGCTGATACTGCTGAATCAAATGCTAACGGTTACACTGACGGTTTAATCAATGCATTAGGTACGGCTGCTTACAACGCAACTGGTGATTTCGCAACTGCTGCTCAAGGTTTATTAGCTGATTCGGCATTACAAGATGCTAACGCATTCGATTCTGCTGGTTCTGCTGATGCTGCATTAGTATCTGCTAAGGCTTACGCTGATACAGCTGAGTCTGACGCTATCGCTTCTTCTAACGGTTACACTGATACAGAAATCGCTGCATTAGACTCTACGTTAAGAGGCGTAATCGATGGTGTTGCTGGAACTGACAAAGTTGAGCAAATCGCTTTCTTCAATACACCGATTGAATTCGCTGTAACAAACAGATTATCATTAGACAATAACGACATCTTAGTATTCGTTAATGGTCTACAGATCCACAGAGCTGGTGAAGGTATCGACGGTTTCACAACTGGTGACGGTCAAACATTCATAGTTTCTGGTTTAGGTTATGATCTAGAAGGTGACGATCACATCGTGGTTGTTGGTGTTGCTGCATAATTAGTTAATTCTAATTTAGAGTAATTTTTTAAAGGCTCGCCCGGTGGGCGGGCCTTTTTAATTAAAATATATAATAAAAAACACATACATAAAATGAATATTGGTATTACTGTACACTTAGGAATTGAAAACGAAAGTCTCTGGATTAATGGTATTAAGTTAAATGCTTTATACTTGTTAAAAGCATTTAAAGAGATTGGATTTAATGCATACTTATTAAATGCCAGTGAGGTGCAAGCACCATACGAAGATAAAGTATTATGGGACACATCTGAATTTCCCATATATGATTATAAAACCAAGGCAAAAACAACCGATATCATGATCTGGTTGGGCGCTACTTATTCTGATAAAAATATTGAAGAATTTAAAGCCACTGGTGAAAATAAGAAAGTAATTAAATACGTGTGCGGCAATAATTATATGAATGATCTTGAAGCTTCAATGTTTGCAAAAAAAGGATCTGATAGAAAAACAGGGTATAATCAAAAATTAGATGAGGTTTGGTACGTACCTCAACAAGAAGAATTAAATAGAGAGTATTATAGAGTAATGCATAATTTACCTACTGCTAAAGTTAGACCCGTTCCATTTATATGGGATCCCGTTTTTTTAGATCAGGCATGTGAGTCATATTATACATCTGATGCAATTGAAAATAATGTACCTCTGCCAGTTTATAAGCCAGGTAAAGAAAATAAAGATAAACAATTGGCATGTTTTGAACCTAATATAGGCGTACAAAAATGGCATTTTATAAATTTATTAATAGCTGAAGATTATCTAAGATCTGGTGGAGAATTTAATAAGTTGAATGTTATTTGTGGTAAAGATATATTAGAAAATGAATATTATGGATCGATGTTAACTCACACTAGGCTTTTTAATGAAGATCCTATTAAATTATCATATCTACCTAGACTTAGGGCGGTTGATGCATTGGCACAACTATCAGATATTGTTCTTGCACATCAACATACAAACCCATTAAACTATTCATATTTAGATGCCCTTTATCTACAGTTTCCATTAGTACATAATGCGCCTATGATTAAAGATGCTGGATATTATTATCACGGAAACTCTATTGGTTCAGGTGCTAGACAACTTAAGTTAGCAATTGAATCTCATGATCAAAACATAGAATCATATAATAAAAGAAGTGAAGAGGTTTTAACTAGATACACTGTTTATAACGATGGTCTATTAGAAACTTATAAGAAATTAATAGAGAATGCAATCTCTCCTGATACACATCAAATAGGTTCTACGTATGATTGGCAAACTAATTTATACAAATAAAAAATGGGACTTAATGCTAATAAGTTAATTTTTAAAAGGCTCGTTAGAGAGTATGAATTTCTATTAGAGGACTTAGAAGATATCGAAGCCGCTAATAGTGAAATAAAGAATAAATTTATGGAATCATTATCTGAAATTGATGAAGATAAAATTCTTCAAACAGAAGAGATTGATTCTATGGCGAGTGAATGGGCAAAGTCTAATAAAGAATCAGAAGAACTTGAAAAGGAAGTTAATAAACATCCAGATTTTAAAAATCTATTTAGAAAGGTTGTTGTAAAATGTCATCCAGATAAATTATCGTCAGATATTGATCAATCTAAGTTAGATAAATATATAAAAATATATGAAGACTCAGTAGATGCTAATGAAACTGAAGATTGGGCTAAATTAATTAGATGTGCAATTAAATTAGAATTAGAAATTCCTGAATCTGCGTATGAACATATAACATCTATCGAAAAAAGTATAGATAAATTAAAAGAAAAACAAAATAATATATTAAACTCTACGGCGTGGCAATGGTATAAAACAACTGACGATGCGTCAAAAACAGATATTTTAAAACAACATCTAGAATTTATGGCAATACTAACTAAGAAAAAATAGTTTTTTTTTCTTAATTACACCCAGTCAAGCCTGGTTACAAATAATTTAAGATATATAATTATATAAACATAAAAAAGAATAACACTATTCATGTCTCAACTGAAATTAAAACAAATCCTTGAATTTATATCAACGTCACCTGTAAATGGAGATGTTTTGTCATATAATTCAACGACCGGAAAGTATGAAAACAATGCATTACCAAATACATTTGGACTTCAGTATAAATATAGCACTGCTACCACTGGTTCAGTAGCTTCTGGAGTATTTAGATTTGATAATACATCTTCACCATCATCGGTAACTTTAAGTGAAACACACCTAAGAGGTGGAAATGCTGTACCATCATTGGTTGCAGCCACACTTTCTACCAATAGTAGAAAATCTATAGTCGTTTTTGCTAATTCTATTGATGGTACAATCTATAAAACATTTTATGTAAGAGATGTTGAATTGGGTTCAAATGAAAGAACTTTACAATTAGAGCCTATTTCTAGTTCTGATTGGGGATCAATGTCTAATAACGACGAAGTTTATATGTTTATTCAACCTATTGGCGATATAGGTACTTCTGGTTCAAGCGGTTCATCAGGAACTAACGGAACTTCTGGAACAAACGGAACTAGCGGAGTTAGTGGAACTTCAGGTTCATCAGGAACAAACGGAACATCAGGTATCAAAGGTGCTCCTGGAACTTCAGGAACTAATGGAACAAACGGAACTTCTGGGACAAACGGAACTTCTGGAACTAATGGTTCAAGTGGTTCATCAGGAACGGATGGTACTAGTGGTACAAATGGTTCATCAGGAACTAACGGAACATCAGGTATTAAAGGTGCTCCTGGAACAAGCGGAACAGACGGAACTTCAGGAAAGAATGGAACTTCAGGAACTAACGGTACAAATGGTTCATCAGGAACAAACGGAACTTCAGGTATTAATGGTATAAACACTTCGGTTAATGTATCATCAGAATCTATAACAGGTTTAGAAGGTACTCCGGTAAGTGTCAGAAATGTTGGAGATGAAACAGATGCAATATTCGAATTTACAATTCCTGTGGGTGCAACTGGTTTAAAAGGACAAAGAGGTCAGGCTGGTGTAAACGGTACTAACGGAACTTCAGGAACTAATGGAACTTCAGGAACTTCAGGAACTTCAGGAACTGATGGTTCAAGCGGTTCATCAGGAACTTCAGGTTCATCAGGAACAAACGGAACTTCTGGAACGAATGGAACTTCAGGTTCATCAGGAACAAACGGAACTTCTGGAACTAACGGAACAAGCGGTTCTTCTGGTACTGATGGAACTTCAGGAACGAATGGAACAAGTGGTTCTTCTGGTACTGATGGAACTTCAGGAACGAATGGAACTTCAGGTTCATCAGGAACTAACGGAACTTCAGGAACTAATGGTTCAAGCGGTTCTTCTGGTACTGATGGAACATCAGGAACAAACGGAACTTCAGGAACTAACGGAACTTCAGGTATCAAAGGTGCTCCTGGAACAAGTGGAACAGACGGAACTTCTGGAACTAATGGTTCAAGTGGTTCTTCAGGAAAGAATGGAACTTCAGGAACAAACGGAACATCAGGAACTAACGGAACAAATGGAACTTCTGGTACAAACGGAAGTTCAGGTTCAAGTGGTACGAATGGTACATCAGGTATTAAAGGTGCTCAAGGTAATCCGGGTTGGGGTGTATCAATGCAAGGTGAAGTAGGTTCTCAAGAAGAATTACCATTAGAAGGAAATTCTGATGGTGATGCATATATTGTACAAGCAGATGATTCACTTTGGGTATGGACAGCTAGAGATGGTTGGATGTCAGGTGGTTCTATTCAAGGACCTCAAGGTGATGCTGGTTCAAGCGGATCTTCAGGTTCTTCTGGAACGAGTGGATCTTCAGGAACTAACGGTACAAACGGATCTTCAGGAACTAACGGTACAAACGGATCTTCGGGATCAAGCGGTTCTTCTGGAACGAGCGGTACATCAGGAACGAGCGGTTCTTCAGGAACAAGCGGTTCTTCAGGTTCTTCAGGTAATGATGGCGCTGCCGGTGGTTTAGGTGTTGAATATGATGGTATTACGTTTAGCGATAGTAAATATACAAACGTAAATCAATTAGCGCACACTGACGCTGCATCATTCATATATGAAGGTACTAAAGAATGGTGGTTCTCTGACATAGCAAATGGTTTAGAAGACATCAACTATCAAAAGTCGTTATTCGACGATATGATACAAGAAGGTTATGATGTCATTTATGTCAAAATGGCACAAAGAGGTGATTCAACTAAATATCACTTATATAAAGGTACAGGTCAATCTATCGTTAATGGATCAGGTGGACGTGGAGATTTAAGATTAACTCTTGAAAGAGTAGGTGGTTCTGATTCTAACCACTTCCCGGGTGGAACATCAACTGATATGCATATGACGACCGATAATTATAGAGCATGGGTCGCAGCTGGTTCACCAGGTGGTTCTATTCATAATATAGAAAATGCAGACGCTGCTTATTATAAATCTTTAGGAGGTCAATTAGTTGTTACGTTTACGCCTATGAAAGTAGGTGCAGATGGTACTTCAGGAACAGACGGCTCAAGCGGTTCATCCGGAACTAATGGAACTAATGGTTCTTCAGGTTCATCAGGAACTAATGGAACTAACGGTTCTTCAGGAACTTCAGGTTCATCAGGAACTAACGGAACTAACGGAACTTCTGGTACAAACGGAACTTCTGGTACAAACGGAACTTCTGGAACTAACGGAACTTCTGGAACTAACGGAACAAATGGTTCATCAGGTTCTTCTGGAACGAGCGGTTCATCTGGATCATCAGGTATTAAAGGTGCAACAGGTACTTCTAATACGTATGCTACCGCAATGAACCAATATACGAATACTAATTCAGACGTACAATTCGATGACTTATATTTAACAGGTAGATTACAGAGAGAATTAATTACAATTAATGGTAGTGGTGGAGTATTTGCAGCAGACTTAAATGTAGGCGATGCATTCGTTATTAACGCTGTTAGTGATACTGAAATTACAATGTTAGTTAATGCTTCTAATGCTGGTCAATCAGGTACAATTCTTATTATTAATGGAGCAGGCGCTTCATTTAGAGAATTACCACCTTTCATGAAAACACCATCTGGTGCAGCAATTGAATGGTATGATGCACCTGGAGGAGTTTCAATTATATCTTATTTTGTAGTTGACGAAAACAATGTACTTTGTAATTACATTGGTAACTTTGCGTAATAAATAGAATATAATTAAAAGGACAATATGAAGAATATAGGATTTTCAAGAGTTGATTTCTGGTCTACCGGAAGTGCAGTAAATACATCTAAGAGTACATCTAAGAGTACCACTACTACGTGGAATACTTCACAATCTACTGTAGAAAAAAGAAATACTTCACGTCAGACTGATAAAGTTTTCAATACTAGTCAATCTACTACCACCACTTGGACTACAGTATGGTCCACGTCTAAGAGTACTAGTACTACGTGGACAACATCACATTCTACTACTACTGTTTATGCAACGTCGCACTCAACGTCGACGACATGGACTACAGTTTGGTCAACATCCCATACTACTTCACAGTCAACAACTCGATCTACTACCACAACATGGTCAACATCTCATGGTACTAGTAGATCAACTGATAGGGCTACCACAACCACATGGACGACATCATGGAATACAAGTAGAACAACTACTTCTGCATGGACTACATCGTGGACAACTAGTCAATCGACAAATCAATCGACTATAACGGTTTACACTACGAGTTGGACCACATATTGGAATACTAGTCAATCGACTACTACGACATACACGACGACATATACTACTAGTTATACTACTAGTCAATCGACAAATCAATCGACTATAACTAAGTGGACGACATCGTGGACAACTAGCTATAGTACTAGTCAATCGACTACAACTGCATATACTACAAATTGGACGACATCGTGGATAACTAGTCAATCAACTAGTAAATCTACTACAACCACATTTGTTACAGAGTATGTTACAACATGGTCAACAAGTAAATCGACTGTAACTACATATACTACAAATTGGACGTCATATTTTAACACCAGTAGATCCACCTCACATTCGACTACAACTACTTATACAACATCGTGGAATACTACGAAGTCTACTACGACGTCTTACACTACTTATTGGACTACTACATGGACGACTAGTCAATCTACAAGTCATTCGACTACAACTTCGTATACCACAACTTGGGCAACAAGTCATGGTACAAGTAGAGGAACTGAAAGGTCTACAACGACTACTTGGAATACGAGCAGATCAACGTCTCATTCGACTACAACCACTTATACCACAACTTGGGCAACAAGTCGTGGAACTAGCCGTGGAACTACTAGATCTACAACGACTACTTGGAATACGAGCAGATCAACTTCGCATTCGACTACAACCACATATACCACAACTTGGTCAACAAGCCGTGGAACTAGTCATGGAACTACTAGATCGACTACAACCACTTGGACAACTAGTCAATCAACGTCTCATTCGACTACAACTTCATATACCACAACTTGGACAACTAGTCACGGTACAAGTAGAGGGACAAGTAGATCTACAACGACTACTTGGAATACGAGTAGATCAACGTCGCATTCGACTACAACCACTTATACGACTACTTGGAATACAACTAGATCAACGACTACAACTTATAATACAACGTGGACGACATCGTGGAATACAAGTAGATCAACAAATAGATCAACGACTACAACTTATAATACAAGTAAATCAACGTCTCATTCGACTACAACTACATACACCACAACTTGGTCAACAAATCGTGGAACTAGTAGAGGAACGTCACACTCGACCACAACTACTTGGAACACTAGTAGAGGAACGTCACATTCGACTACCACTACTTATACAACATATTGGAACACGACTAGATCGACCACTACTACATATAACACTAGTTGGACGACATCGTGGAATACAAGTAGATCAACAAATAGATCAACGACTACAACTTATAATACGAGTAGATCAACCTCTCATTCAACTACCACTACTTATACAACTACTTGGACAACAAGTCGTGGAACTAGTAGAGGAACATCGCATTCGACTACTACTACTTGGAATACGAGCAGATCAACGAATAGAGCGACTACAACTACTTATACAACATATTGGAACACGACTAGATCGACCACTACTACATATAATACAACGTGGACAACAACATGGGCAACAAGTAGAACAACTAATCATTCGACTACAACTACGTTTAATACAAGTCAGTCAACGATTACTAAATGGGTTACATCTTGGACTACATCTTATAATACAACTAGATCGACTTCAAGAGCAACTACAACTACGTTTAATACAAGTCAGTCAACGTCACATTCGACTACGACTACTTATACAACGACCTTTAATACTAATCAGTCGACTACAACGTCTTGGACTACGTCATGGACTACGTCTTATAATACGACTAGATCGACAAGTAAATCAACAACTACAACATGGCAAACTAGTCAGTCAACATCACATTCGACTACCACGACATTTAATACTTCTTGGAATACTACTAAGTCTACTACGACTACATATACCACGACATACAATACTTCTTGGAACACAAGTAGATCGACAAGTAAATCAACAACTACAACGTGGCAAACTAGTCAGTCAACGTCTCATTCAACAACAACAGGATGGACTACAACATTTGGAACAAGTAGAACTACAAGTAGAACAACTAAGCATCTTACTTCAACTACATTTGCGACAAGTCAGACTACTGTTAAAATAACTACCATAACATATAATACAGCGTGGACTACAACATTTGCAACTAGTCAATCGACTAGCAAATCGACTACTACTTCATGGTGGACAGAGTGGACTACATCTTATAACACATTGTATACATACAGTAGATCAACTACTAGAAATACAACATACAGTAGAACTACATCTAAATCAACACAAGAGAGCGCAGTAGTTAATATTAATTACGCTACATCGTGGAATACTACAGTTAATTATACTACATCGTGGACTACATCGTGGAGCTATACTACATCATTTGAGACGTCTCAGTCAACTGACGATGGCTTTAACGATTGTATAGTAGAAGGTACATGGATTCATGTTTCTGGAACAGAAACTAAAAAGATTGAAGATCTTATATTAAATGAACCTATATTAACAATGGATGGACCACATAATATAGAAATTGAACAAGGGTTGGCGGATGTAGAAACAACTACCATTGCAGATAATCTATCATATGATGATAAATTAGTTGCTGCTAGAAAAACATACGCGATTGGTATAATTGATATAAATAATGGCTTAATAAAATCAACACCTCACCATTTACATATTGTAAAAAAATCTGGAAAATGGGTAGCAAGACAAGCTCAGACGGTAGAAGTTGGAGATTATTTATACCACATAACTGATGGTGAGATTTTAGTAACATCTGTAACAACAGACACAACAAATACGTATGCGGTTTACAAATTAGATGTTGAACCTAATGATATCTTCTTTGCTAATGGAATTTTAACACATAACAGAAAACCTGAACTGTGTGCAGAAGGTGGTCCGGAAGTGTGTGATCCAGGTAGCCCATGTTATGATCCATGTCATCTGGATGCACAATACTATGGCTGTCAGTTTGAATGTATGGGAGAACCTGGTATGAGATAATATTAAAGATAACTGAAAATAAGATAAGAAATTTAAATGGCAATATATATTACATCATGGTCAACGAGTAAATTGACTGCAGCATCTAGAAACACTAGTAGATCTACAAGTGGTAGTGCATCTACCTCTAGATTCACTGACGGTTCATATACTAGTTACTGGAACACGAGTACTTCGTATACTACTTCGTGGGCTGTATCTACATCTTATACTACAGTATGGGAGGCCGCTGTTGCTACAAGTCATTTAACTAAAAGAATAACTTCAAAATCAACAACGACCACTTATAATACATCGTGGAATACGAGTAAATCTACCAGTAGATTAGAATCTTATCAAGCTGAAACATTATATACTACTTCATGGAATACTTCTGTAGATACAAACACTGCATACACTACTTCATGGACTACGTCGTTTAATACTACTAGAGCCACCTCCAAATCAACTACAACGTCGTATACTACATATTGGAATACTAGTAAATCGACCACTACGACATATAATACAACGTTTGCAACTAGTCAATCAACATCGAAATCAACGTCACATTCGACTACAACAACGTTTGCAACCAGTCAATCCACGAAACGTACAACTACAACGTCGTATACTACATATTGGAATACTAGTAAATCGACTACAACAACATATACGACCACGTTTGGAACTAATCACGGTACAAGCAGAGGAACTAGTAAGGCAACTACCACAACTTGGTCAACAAGTAAGTCAACATCACATACGACGACTACGACTTACACTACAACTTGGTCAACGAGTAAGTCAACAACGACTACGTGGATTACAACATTTGGAACTAGTCACGGTACAAGTAGAGGAACTGAAAAGTCAACTACTACAACTTGGTCAACAAGTAAGTCAACGACCACGACGTATACTACAACATTCAATACTAGTCAATCTACAACTAGATCAACGTCACATTCGACTACGACTAAGTGGGTAACAAGTCAGTCAACTTCGCATTCGACTACAACAACATGGACTACAACGTTTGCAACTAGTCAATCGACTACAACATCTTATACTACGTCTTGGACTACATATTGGAACACAAGTCAGTCAACGTCACATTCGACTACAACTACGTATACGACTACGTTTGCAACGTCGCATTCAACTACGACTACATGGACCACTACATTTATAACTAGTAGAGGAACTAGTAGATCAACGTCGCATTCGACAGTAACCAAATGGACAACTAGTCAATCAACGTCACACTCGACTACAACGTCATATACGACTACATTTGCAACTAGTCAATCGACTACAACGTCATATACTACAGCTTGGACTACATATTGGAACACAAGCCAGTCAACATCGCATACGACTACAACAACGTATACAACAACATTTGCAACGTCGCACTCGACTACAACGACATGGACTACAACATTTATAACTAGTCAATCTACAACTAGATCGACATCACACTCGACAGTAACTAAATGGACAACTAGCCAGTCAACGTCTCATTCGACTACGACGTCATATACGACTACATTTACAACTAACCAGTCGACTACAACTTCTTGGACTACAGCTTGGACTACGTCTTATAACACTAGTAGAGGAACGTCTCACTCGACTACAACTACTTATACAACATATTGGAATACGTCTAGATCAACGACTACTTCGTGGACCACGTCTTATACTACGACGTTTAATACAAGTCAGTCAACGTCTCATTCGACTACAACTACATACACAACTGTGTTTGCAACTAGTCAATCGACTACTACTGCATGGACAACGTCGTGGACTACAACGTTTAATACAAGTCAGTCAACGTCTCATTCGACTACAACTACATACACAACTGTATTTGCAACTAGTCAGTCAACAATTACTAAATGGGTTACGTCTTGGACTACAACTTATAACACAAGTCAGTCAACGTCTCATTCGACTACAACTGCATATACTACATATTGGTCAACTAGTAGAGGAACAAATATAGGAACGTCACATTCGACAGTAACTAAATGGACAACTAGTCAGTCAACGTCTCATTCGACTACAACTACTTACACTACGACTTGGACAACAAGTATCGCTACAAGTAGATCAACGTCGCACTCGACTACAACTACGTTTAATACGAGTCAATCGACCTCGCATTCAACTAGTAAATCAACTACTACAACATGGACAACTTCATGGACAACAAGTAGAGGAACGAGTAGAGGAACGTCACATTCGACTACAACTACTTGGACAACTAGTCATACTACAAGTAGAGGAACTGAAAAGTCAACTACTACAACTTGGACAACCTCATGGACTACTTCTCATTCAACGTCACACTCGACGTCTAAGAGTACAGTAACTATTTGGGGAACAAGTAAGGGAACAAGTAGAGCTACGGAACATAGTACAACAACTACTTGGACAACTTCATGGACAACGAGTAGAATTACAGAGGTAGATACAATAACCACATGGATTACCTCTTTACAGACTAGTAAATCTACAACAACTACGTGGACAACTTCGTGGACAACGGTGTACAATACCAATCAATCTACAACAACTACGTGGACAACTTCATGGACAACAGTATACAACACTAGTCAATCTACGAGTAGATCTACTACAACTACTTATAATACGTCACACTCGACAGTGACTAAATATTCAACAAGTAGAAGTACAACAACTACTTGGAATACAAGTCAATCTACGAGTAGAAGTACAACAACCACATGGGGTACAATATACGACGTCACTACGACGTGGGAAACTTCATGGAATACTACAACCACATGGAGTACTAATAGATCTACTACAACCACATGGACTACAGTGTTCAGTACAGATTATGAAGTTAGAAAAACTTGGTATAGTACAAATAGACCATTGTTTAGTTACAATACACATAGACAGTGGAGAAAAGACAGATACAACGGTAGACAGTAAAATAACTCAAATCGATTAAATCTAAAAGACTTGCATTTGCAAGTCTTTTTTTTGATCTAAAAAAAATCAGATAAATAATTAAACAAATCAAATCAGGTTTGTATAACTATTAAAATACTGATAATATATGGAGATGTTCAATAAAAAAGTCCTTAAAGAAAGGATTGGACCACTACAAAAAAATGAAAAACTTTCTCAACTAGAGCAGGTTGAAAGATATGTTCTTAGAAAATGTAAAGAACTTGGATTAGAACATAGTTATGATGTGATAGCCGAAGAAATGCCATACTTTAAAACTATGGGATACACCGAATATGCAACGTGTTTTATGTTACAACCATTGAATTTAAAAATGAGAACAGGTCAAATGGCAGATGCATATGCAGATAATGTTGAAAATCCATCTGACTGGGCATCTTATTTCAGAGCAAATGTTGAGAATAAAATGGCTAATAAATATCAAAAACGTAAAGAAGACTTTGAAAATTATGAAGATAAGTCAGTATTAGTAGTTTTACCAGGATCTAATAAACTTAAATCAAATTGTTGTTTAAATAAATTAATTGCTGTTGCAAAAAAGCACAAAGGAGATATCTATTTTAAACCACACCCTATCACAACACACGCTGTAATTGGAGAAATTAAAGATTTATTCGGTGAAGAATCAATTCTACCTAGAGATATAGATTTATACTACTTTTTACAAAAGGCCGATACAGTATATACTACACACATTAGTGAATCTGCATTATATTCTACAATGTTGGGTAAACAAGTAGAACCTATCGATGTATGGAATAACATACACCAAGGTTCTTTTTATAGTGTTAACTCAAATCTTTTCGATAATAAAGATAATGCAGCAGAATGGGTAAATAGAACATTTTCTAGTCCTAAGTCTGGTATTATTAACCCAGAAATAGATGAAGATTGGAAGGCAAAAGTGGATCAATATATGGAGTACATATATGAAAAGCGAGAATATTATAAGGGATGGTTCTTAGATCTTCCTAAAAAGAAAAAGTAATTAAAGAATTTAAAAACCTACTCCGCGTAGGTTTTTTTGTAAGATAAATATATTATATTAATATAATTATGAGAATTTTATTTTACGCTGGGTATCAAAGTATACCTTTTGATGGAAATACAGATCATGGATTAGGAGGCACCGAAATAGCTATAATTAAACTATCTAGAGAGATGGTTAAATTTGGATATAAAGTTGTGGTATCTGGTCAAATAAAAAGTTCTGGATTAATTAATAGCGTAGAGTGGATTTCAACAACTGAATTACATAATAAGTATTTCAACCAATTTGATTATATTATATCTGCAAGTTATATTCATTTTTTAAAAGAATTCAAAGATTACTCGGCTAAGAAAATACTATGGGCTCATAATACGCATCATCATGCATGGTTTAATGGTATAGAACTTAAAGACGCAGATGAATTAACCAGACAAGTAGACCACACTATATGTTTAACCAATTGGCATAAAAATCAATGGTCAAATAAGTATGACGTACCAATGGATAAAATTAGTGTAATTGGCAATGGTATAGATCCTTCAACATTTTATGGTAATCCTGAAAAAATTAAAGGTAAATTTATATATAGTTCTGCACATGAGAGAGGCTTATCTGAACTATTAAAAAACTGGCCAAAAATAAAAGCAATAATTCCACACGCTACACTCGATGTATATTCTCCGGGATATTCCCGCGCAACAGATAATTATGTATTCGATCAATTAATGGGTGTAAACGAGTGTGGTTCAGTTGATCAAACTACATTACATAATGCCATGTTAAGATCAGAATATTGGTGTTATATAACAGACTATGAAGAAACTTATTGTATAACAGCATTAGAAATGCAATATGCTAAAGTGCTTCCGATTGTAACAAGTGTCGCAGCACTAACAGAAACTGTAAATTCAGGTGTTATACTAGAGAGGAATGAAACAAATTGGGACCAGGTGGTACAAATATTAGATACGTTAGGTAGTGAACTTAAAGATAAATCAATTAATTCTGCGTTTCAATGGGCCAAAAAACAAACATGGGAAGTTAGATCATATGAACTAAAAAAATTATTAAATTCCATATGAGAATAGAAAAAATTTATGTGATAAGTTTAGATGCTAATAAAGCAGATACACAAAAGAGAATCGTAGAAAAAATAGATGCTCTTAAAATGCCATATGTTGTTAAGTGGGAAATAGTACCAGCGTTTGACGGCAGATCTGGTAATTTATTACCCGGACATTCTACATTAAATAGTTGGAATCTAGGTGATAATACATGGAACGATTGGTGGAAAAGAGACGTAACGCCAGGTGAGGCGGGATGTGCAACATCACACATGTTAATTTGGCAAAAAATACTAGACGATAATGTTAATTGTGCCCTAATATTAGAAGATGATTTTAAATTAGCTAGAAATTTACCACAAAGAATAATCCCAGAAATAGATTATGATATTGCTTTTTTAGGCAGACACGCTCTATTTCCAAGTGATGAAACACTGGCAGATCATAATTGGGTTAATGCATTAAGTAGTTATAACACACATGCATATGTTATTAAGAATAATACGGCTAAGATTTTACTAAATGAATATGACTATGCTAGAAACATAATTCCGCCCGATGAGTTTTTAACCGCAACATTTACTGAGCATCGAAGAGGAGATATCGCTCAACTGTTCCCACCTAAACTCAAAGCTATTGCACCCACAGTAAACTATATAGAACAAGATCGACCACATGAACAATCTAATACAGAACCGAAGGATGCAAATATAAATCTTATGAAAGAAGAGACTAAACCTTATTTTGAAATCTTAGATGATTCTAATTGGGAAGATTGGAAATTAAAATATGTAAACCAAACTCTAGCAAAAGGTGAATATGACCTAATGATAGACGATATCGGTAATAATATATATGAGTTTCCATTATTCACTGAAAAATTCTGTAAAGAAGCAGTGGCATTGGCAGAAGCTTTAGATAAATGGACACAAGACCGCCATGAATTTTATCCAACGAATGATGTTTTATTGCCGGAAATTGGGTTAGATCACATTTATAGTAGAGTTCTTCGAGAGGTAGTTTATCCAATATGTATACATTTGTGGCAGTTAGAAGGTGTTGGTTGGGATACAATGTATAGTGAAAATTTTATGGCAAGATATACGACTGATAGACAATCTCACTTATCACTACATCATGACTTTAGTCATGTGACTATGGTTGTAAAATTAAACGATGAGTTTGATGGTGGAGGCACATGGTTTCCAAAATACAAAACATTATCAAATCCTGCTAGAGTTGGTACTGCAACTTTACACCCTGGAATGATCACACATTTGCATGGAGCTAGACCCATCACAGTAGGTAAGAGATATATTAATGTCTCTTTTATGAGGAAAGTAAATTAATTAATAATAAAAAAATGAAACAAGAAATTAGATTTAACAAGACCGTCGGCGATGATGGACATTTGGTATCACCAATATTAAATGAGGGTTGCAAGAATTACTTAATTGATATTGATGGTACTGTTACAGACGATGTGCCTAATGAAGAACCAGAGCGAATGTCAGTTGTATTACCGTATGCAGGTTCAGTTAAAACATTAAATAAATGGTATGACGAAGGGCATGTAATTACATTTTTCACTTCACGTACAGAAGAAGTTAGAGATATAACGGAAGCTTGGTTAAATAAGCACGGTTTTAAGTATCATGGTCTATTAATGGGTAAACCTCGCGGTGGAAATTATCATTGGATTGATAATCATATTGTAAGAGGAACTCGCTATAACGGCGTATGGTCAGATTTAGTAGAAAAAGAAGTGACAATTGAGGTATTCCAAGATTGATATATATTAAATGAGAAAGATACACACATTTAATGATTTCCTAAACGAGGCTAAGGAACCTCAAGATCTAAATAAAATTTATTTAGCATATAATCCAGATTTAGGCCATAGATTTTGGTCTTATAAGGATTTTGCTTCTGATAAGTTTTTTATTAAAGTGACACCTGAAAATTATAAAGATATTGATATCAATAAAGATTTCCCAGTATTAACATATAATAGTAAGGTGGTTCAAACTCTATTAGATGAAGATTTAATTAAAATAGAAAATGTGTATAACAAACCTGAATTCATTGTAAATTCAGGTTCTAAATCTGAGTTTCATAAGATAGTTGATGGTGATGAGAATATACCTAAGACTTGTTTAAAAACTGAAGATGCGGTTAAAGAGATTGGTTTCCCTATGATCGCAAAACCAACTGAAGGTCATTCGGGTTTAGGAATTACTGTAATTAAAAATCAAAAAGAATTTGACGCAGCAGATCACGATAAATTAGATGTATATTCACAATACATTGACAAAAAGAGTGAGCACCGTTTTTTCACATTTAAAGGTAAACCTTTCTTTTGGCAAGAGAGACAGCCTACTAATAATAAAGCAAAAACAGGGGATGGTGACGACAAAGAAAGAATGATGTTTAATTACATTAAAAAAGATGTGTCCAAGACTCCAGAAAAATTTAATAAAATAATTTCAAAATTTGGTAAAATATTTAAAGATTTACCGTTTATTTGTTTTGATATTATGGAAGATCAGGATGGTAAACTTTATATTATTGAATCTAATTCAATGCCAGGCGTACCATTTGACTCAACTGTAGATATTTATAGAGTGATCTTTGAGGATTTTTATGGTCGAAAAGTGGATGCAGAAACTGAGGCTAAGCTAAAAGAATTAGCAAACTACATGAACAATAAAACCGTTACAATGGACGGTGGAGATAGATTTAGTGTAGAAAAATAATAATAACTCGGATAAATAAATCTTAATTAAATTAATTATGGCAGAACCAAATATGAATTGTATGATTGTTAATGTGTGGATACACCACATGCAAGTTGACGAATTGTTTGATTTTTTAAATGAAAGAATAGACCGTGCACCTCTTTATTGGTTAAATGAGGCTTCGGTACCTGTTTCAATAACTGGTGGATATGTCATGATTTCATTAACTTATGATTCTTATTCACATTTGTCATCTAATAGAAATTGGGACGAAGCACCGGGTTGGATAAAAGAATAATATGAAAAAACAACAAACAAAAATGAAAGCGTTTCTTTTAAATTATAAAGGAACCAAGTACAAATCAGATACACTATTCGGTGTCATCTGGCAATTTATTACTAAGAAGAAATAAACATTTTAAAAAAACTATGTATAAAGAACGTCTAAGTTAACTCTTAGACGTTTTTTTAGGTTTAAAGATTAAAAGAAATATATGTATACACTAAGCGAATTACAGAAGATGATCTTTATAGACATCGAAACAAGTACACAAAAAGAAACTCTACAGGAGGTCATAGATGATAACCCTGCACTCGAAGAGTATTGGAATATAAAGACTACACAACTTATTGAAAGTCAACCAGAAACTCTTAAGGACTTCACAGATCCTCATAAAATGTGGTCACGTATGGCAGGTCTTTATCCAGAATGGGGTAAAATAGTTTGTATTTCATTTGGTCAATTAAAGTTTGATGAAACTGGATTTCCAAATGATTTTAAAGCGATGTCATTTAGCGGAACTGATGAAAAACAAATTCTAAAAGACTTTTCACAAACTGCTGCTAAAATAATGCAAAAATACCCTAATATGAAATGGGTCGGCCACAATATCAAAGGGTTCGATATGCCATATATTATTAAAAGATCATTGATCAATGAAGTTAGTTTACCATCGGCATTTCATTTACACAAACAGAAACCATGGGAAAATTGTCTTTTAGATACGCAGGAGGTTTGGAAATTTGGTGGATGGAATTCAGCTAAATTAGGATTAATATCAGAACTACTCGGTATCCCTTCTCCTAAAGATGCGATGTCAGGTCCAGAGGTTAATGAGTATTATTGGAATGATAGACACGAAGAGATTAAAACTTATTGTGAAAAGGATATTCAAGCAACTGCAAATATCATGTTAAAGATAAGTGGTATGCCAATTATTCAAGACGCTCCGTTTTAATAGTGACAAAGTGTCATTTATATTTTAAAAAAATGACAATAAGTCTTAATACTTAGTTTGGTATTAAATTTGAAATATCTATAATGTTCAACACTTGGATTAGTTCATTGTCAATGAACATCTAAATAGATTGAACACTAATATTAACCAAATAAAAATTATAATTTATGTTTTACACAACAGACTTTGACAGACACATGGACACCATTTTTGGAGGTTTACATCAACCTCTTTGGAAAACTGTAAAAACCGTAAGTGACCACATCACAGAGTATTATCTCGAAGATGGTGAGTTAACGATGGCATTGCCAGGATTTTCTAAGAAAGATTTAGAAATTGAAGTTGAAGGTAATGTATTACGTATTTCGGCCGAGGTTTCAGAAGAGAATGAAACTCATTTTAAGAAATCATTTAAAAAATCATTTAAAATTCCAAATGAATTTGATTCAGAAGGTGTATCAGCCTCTATGCGAGATGGAATTTTAAAGGTTGCCTTTGGTAAGAAAGTTGAATCTAAGAAAATTAAAGTAGTTTAATTTAAATCTGGGCTAAAAATTAAAAAACTTTAGCCCAGATTTTTTTATGTCAATTTTTTTTGGTATATTAGCTATATAATTAAAAAGATAAGATATGATAAATTTAGATTACACTAAGATTAGTGACGTAGAAGTAGACGGAATAGACACCGCAGATTACCCAGATTTTTGTGATGCATTTATCTCATATGCAGAATATGACGGCAGAGAAATGACAGACGAGGAATTAGATGTACTAAACGAAGACAGTGATTTTGTATATAGTGCAGTTGAAAACTATTTATACTAATATATAAATTATGGAAGACGGAGATTTTGATTTTGATGAATTCATGGAAAACAGTAGCCGTGATTTTGAAATGAAGCTTGAAGAATATCGAGACCGCATGATGCAAATGGCGATAGAAACCAATTATGAGAACATTCTAAAAAATGGAATTAACGAGTATCATTTGCGCCATATGTATGACAATGAATTGAGAGATCTTTCTAATACATTTAAAATGATGCTAGAATATTTTGAAGCTCATGAAGAATATGAAAAATGTGCTGTTGTTTTAAGGGAGCAAAATAAAGTAAATTCAGTTATAGACAGAAAATTAATCGACAAAGATATATAATACGTCAGTGCTATCTAACTGACGGGCCCCCGATTAAACCAGCATCATTGCTGGTTTTTTTTGATATATAATATAACATCAAATAAAAAAAGAAATTTATAAAATGAAACACATTAAATTATTCGAACAATTTGTAAACGAGGCAAGTTATTTCACACTAGACCTATCACCAGATTTACAAGAACTATTAATCGCATATTATTACGCAGCG